>Ga0182015_10000416_pt1 | contig 61159 bp, 43 predicted proteins | sample 712P3MmetaG_FD_120478 | JGI IMG/M metagenome (GOLD analysis project Ga0182015, IMG submission 120478) | Permafrost microbial communities from Stordalen Mire, Sweden - 712P3M metaG | ecosystem: Environmental > Terrestrial > Soil > Wetlands > Permafrost | place: Sweden: Stordalen | collected...
CCACTCGCCAGCTTGCCTTGTTAGTACAGACACGTATTTCCCTCGTTCTTCCCGGCGCTTCCCTGCGGCGGTGGGGACGAGCATCTTGCAGCGTCCCGCTTCAAACGCTACATCCCCGAAAACTTCCACCCGCAAAGGGTCCAGTTCTACTTCTCCCAATCCCGCATCCAAAACCGAAAATAAAAACTCGCGGATGGATGCCGTGCCCCTCACCGGGGGAACATTCGGACGCAATACCAATGCGTCGGCGGCATACAATTCCACCAAATCATCGAGATGCGTCGTGTTGCAGGCCAGCGCCCAATCCTGCGTGACTTTCCGAACTGCCGCTTCGCCTTTGCTTAACGTCGTTCCAGTCAGGGGAGTGCGCGGGGCGCGGGGCGCAGCGCTGCTCTCGCGGCCCTGCGGCTGCTGTGGGCTGGGCTGCGATGAATTCTCGGACGCAAAATAATGATGGTGGTAGTGGTGGTGATAATGGTGAGGGCCAGGCACTGGCTCAATGAAACCTGAATTATCAACCACCGCGGTACTGGTGCGGACTAGAGATGCCGTCCGCAGCAGCGGCACACCGCAAGTCGCACAAAACTTGTTTTCCTTTGGATTCTGGCTGCCGCACGCATTGCACATTCCCGGTGTTTCGGAGGCATCTTCCGAACTCAAAGACTCTTCCGCATCGCTTTGGACGCCGAGACGGTGAATCGCTTGCAGTGCCGCCGAAACGGCTTCCTGGCCGGGCTTGGGACGCCGCATATCGTAATTCATGCGGCTGAAAAACTCGTCAACGGAAGGATTGGGAACTAGTTCCTCATTCTTATTTTCGGAGGAGGACTGCTTCGCCGGCTTTTTGATTTCTTTGTCCACTCGAGGATTAAACAACAATGAGTTGGAATCTGAAATCTTATTCTAGACCAAAACTTATCCTGCGGCTCGAAAAGTCAACTGTGGCTTCGGCTTCAGCCGGAACTCCATTGCACATGGCCGGACGATATCGCCATGATCGCAAAACGTTCAAGACCGAGCGGTCCTGGGCATGGCCGATACTTTTCAGAAGGATTGCGCTATGAACTAATCCGTCAATCCCGATGACGAAGCTCACCGTAAGCTTTCCAACAGGAGGTGCTTGATCAAGTAAGGGACTGGGCGTCGTCAGCGGCTCGGGCAGTTGGGTGGACTCGCACGCGCCGACGGATGTCGACTGAGGAATTGCGACCAGCTTCGAGTCGCGAGTCAGCGGCTTCCAGGTATCAACCTCCTGAGCGGCAAGTGATTTCTTTCCATGGAATATTGGCTCTGGTGAAATGGCAAACGAGGATTGAACTATAGCGAAGGAGAAAAGAAATCCCACGACACAGATGTGGTGTTTTACCGCTCGTAGATGGGCAAGATGCCGCAAGCCATATTTGGACGCAATCGACTTGCCACCTCAGGGTTCATCAAATGGTTGCAACGATAGGACTTAAACCGTGCATTTGCGGGACATAGGCGATGAAACTGAAACGATTTGCAGCCGGATAACTTCGAGCATACCGCGATTGCGCTTGGACCAATCCTCCGCAGTGTGCTTGCCTCGTGTATCTTATTCACGCATCCCAAAATGCCAAAAAAGAAAATACTGAATGTTGCCATGATTGGGCAGGGCTTTATGGGCCGCGCTCATTCGAACGCTTTTCACCAGGTCGGACATTTCTTCGATTCGTCATATGAGATCGGCCTGAAGATTATCTGCGGCCGCGATCGCGAGAAGCTAACCGCCATGGCGTCGCAATGGGAGTGGGAAGAGATCGCAACCGACTGGCGTGACGTTGTGGGCCGCCCCGATGTTGACGCCGTGGACGTGGCGGCCCCAAATATATTGCACGCGCCCATCGCCATTGCCGCCGCCGAAGCCGGAAAGATGGTCCTTTGCGAAAAGCCTCTAGCTACATCATTGGCGGAAGCGGAACGAATGGCTACGGCCGCCAAGAACGTGCCTAACTTAGTGTGGTTCAACTACCGGCGCGTCCCGGCGATAGCGTTCGCGAAACGGCTGATTGATGAAGGCAAGCTGGGAGAGATCTTTCACTATCGCGCGACTTACATGAATCAGTCCGGAAATATTGCCGGTAAGTCGAACGCCTGGCGGTATAACCGGAATGAAGCCGGCTCGGGCGCGCTCGGCGATTTGCTTTCTCATGTGATCGACCTTTCGATGTTTCTGAACGGGCCGATCACCGAGTTGAGCGCGATGATGCACACTTTTGCCGCCGGACGCGACGTCGACGACGCGGTCGCGACACTGGTTCGTTTCGCAAATGGAAGCACCGGAAGCCTGGAAGCCAGTCGCTATGGCGTTGGCTGCCGCAACCGCAACATGTTTGAGGTTCACGGTTCGAAGGGGAGAGTGGCTTTCAACCTTGAAGATATGAATCACCTTGAATTCTATGACGCCACGCTTCCGGGAAACCTCCAGGGAAGCAGCAAAATACTCATTACCGGCCCCGACCATCCTTATGAACAGAACTACTGGAAACCGGGCCACGGCATAGGCTACGAACACACCTTCATTGGAACCTTGGGCGACTTTTTAACCTCCCTTTCGCGCCGCGAGCCATTTCATCCAGATTTCAAGGATGGTCTGGCAGTGCAGAAAATATTGGATGGCGTGGAGCGGTCCGCGCAATCCCGTGCGTGGATTTCGTTCGTTTAATCCGCTTTCGCTCCCATATAACGACACGCCAAGCATGGAACATCAGTAACTTGCCGCCGGAATCCATTGTTCTTAGCATGTCCCAACATGCTTATAGCGCTGCTACTCTGCCAGGAAGACACTACGATTCGATTCATAACTCGCGTCTTTAAGGACCTGGGGGTCGACGTTGAGGCCTGCTGTGATCAGCGCGCCGCGACCCGCAAGCTTGGAACCAAGAAATTCGATGCCATTGTCGCCGACGATGCCGTTGAAGGCGCCAGCATCTTGCTCGAATCCGCGCATTGCCTTCCGACTTGCAGAAAATCGGTGAGGATTATTCTTGCCGGCGGAGCGGCATCGCTAGGAACCGCTTCCCAGGCTGGCACGCAAATTGTCCTATACAAACCTCTTTCGCTTGAACGAGTGCGCCATGGTCTGCGGGCCGTACGGAACCTGATGGCGCAGGAACGGCGAGGCGGTTTCAAGCGTGTGCGCGTGGAATTTGAAGCCAACGTAAGTTATGGGAAAGTTGTCAACCGGCTCGTCTCCGTAGAAGACTTGAGCGACTCCGGAGCCGCAATCCGTTCCGACAATCCGTGGCCGGCTTCAGCGCGTTTAGGATTTGAATGCACGCTACCGGATTCCAACGAAGTGATCAAGGCCAAGGCTGAGATTGTTTGGCAGGATACGCTCGGCGGAGTTGGAATTCGATTTCTGGATATGCCTGCTCAAGCGCGCAAGCGGCTGGTGGAGTGGTTGGCCTCAGAAAGCAACCTGGATTCCCTCCCAGAATCCGTCTCGGCATCGGCGCGTTATTAAAACTTTTTCGCCTCGCTAGCGGTAACCCCTTCGTAACTCAATTGCAGAATTCCCTTATATGAGGGTCACCTGCGGGTTCACCGTACTCTCGATACTCTCGCAGGGCCGTGCACGAAAGGCTAACAGGCCATCGGCCAATAGCCTGTAGGCCGCTCTGCTAGCCGCTTCTCGGCCTTCGGAGACCTAGCCCGTATTACCTCAAACCCGCACACTGACGGTGCTGCTGGATTTTCCAACTCAACGGGACGAAGCAGATGATGTCAATCCCCCTGTCGCGTCCATGTGGAATGCGGCACGTAAGAGGCTTTCGTGAAACAACTCCGATCCCTGTGCAGCCCGCTGGTTCTCGCCATATTGCTCATAGCTTTTTCCGCCGCGGCCCATGCGGTTGCTGCCAGTCTGGTGTTGAGCAGATCTACAATGAATTTCGGCAACGTGGTGGCCGGCAGCGCCACCCAGGTCATCGAAATTATTTCAAATCGGAGCGCTACTCCGATCAGCGTTGCGTCTGCATCGGTGGAAGGAACTGATTTTCAAATTTTCAGCCCAAGTTTTCCGCTGACGATCAATCCTCAAGAGCAAGTGTCGGTTGTCGTAGTTTTCACCCCGGTTGCAGCGGGAAATGCTTCGGGCTCACTGATTATTTCCGTTGACGGGTCAACGCCTTTCTTCACCGTTCCGCTATATGGAGCAGGAGTAGTTTCAGGGCAACTGAGCGCAAATCCGCCAAATATCAACCTCGCAAGCGGATCGAGTAAGGTCGCAGAAACGATCACAAACATCGGCACCACGATTGTAATTATTCAAAGCTCAAGTACGTCGGGGAGTGGTTTCACAGTGTCGGGGCCGAGTTTGCCGTTGACACTCGGACCTAACCAGAGTGCCGCATTCTCCGTCTCCATGCTTTCTGGGGCGGCCACTGCGAGTGGTTCTATAACCTTTAGCTGCCTGACCCGGTCCTGGACCGCAGGCGAGCGCGGCAAATATGAAGCTTCCGCAACGCAGGGACCGAAAACGTCCCTTGTGGTTCCTGTTTCCGTTACCGCTACGCCGGTCGTGGGTCAACTGACCGCTGCACCGTCAACGCTCAGTTTTGGAACCGTCCAGGTTGGCAGCACACAGAGCGTGTCGGCAACTCTGACGAACTCCGGCGCAGGCCCTGTGACTATCTCTCAGGCGACCGCCAGCGGTTCCGGGTTTAGCCTCAACGGATTTCCTCTGCCCATGACGCTTACCCCAAATGAAAGCGCCACGTTCTCCGCGTCCTTTTCACCCCAGTCTGCGGGAACTGCCGCGGGGAACATTTCCGTCGTTTCCAACGCTTCGAATTCGACAGTAAGTTTTGCGTTATCGGGATCGGCGAACGCTCCGGGCCAGCTGACCTTGTCGCCCGCAAGCCTTAATTTCGGAGCGGTGCCAATTGGAAAAAATCAACAGCTAACGGCAACGTTAACCGCCAGCGGATCAAGCGTAACGGTGTCGTCGGCCTCGGGTAGCAGTTCGGAATTCCTGCTCGGCGGACTCTCGTTGCCGGTCACTATCCCCGCCGGCCAGACCGCCTCCTTCACAATAACCTTCACGCCGCAGGCGAGCGGCACGGCTTCGGCGAACATTTCGTTTGCGGGCACAGCCTCAGCGGTTGAGGCTGTCAGTGGGTCTGGATCCTCGCCGCAGCACAGCGTATCTCTTTCCTGGGTGGCCGACCGCAGCACCGTGGCTGGATATAACGTCTATCGCGGCTCGCAAACCGGCGGACCCTACGCCAAACTGACTTCGGCACCTACGGCAGCTACCGCATACGGCGACGCGTCCGTCAGCGCCGGGCTGACCTATTTTTATGTGACGACTGCGGTCAATAGCGCTGGAAACGAGAGCACATTTTCGAACGAGGTTCAGGCGGCCGTGCCCTCGCCGTAACTGCATAATGGCAAATTGAAGGACTCAAATTGTGCAAAACTCCGGCTAGAAGATGGCGTCTTTCGCAACGAGATTGTGGTTTTCAACAGACTAAAGTTTTTAGGATGTACTAATGAGACCTTCCCGTCGAGCGCGTGATCCGAGACACTACCCGCCATGGAAGCGCAATTTAACGCACTCTCTCCTAAACTTTGCTGGGGGTTTTGTGCGCTCGCAATTTTATTTCTCCATACATATGCAAGCTTCGGGGCAACGATGGAAACGGCTACCAGGGAACCAGTTCTCAAGCCGGAAGTCCTTCAGTTCAAGAATGTTGTTCTGGGACAGAGCTACATGCAACAGGCAATTCTTACAAATTCCAGCCATACCGCCATCACAATTCGGGACGTGCGGCAAAGTAATGCCGCTTTCACCCTGCATCCGATAAGCCTGCCGTTGAAGATTAAGCCTGGACAAAACGTGGGCCTCGAAGTCGACTTTACCCCCAGGCGCAGCGGCAAATTGAGCACCACTTTTACGATTGCAACCACCCGCGGACCCTTAGTCCTACATGCCGATGGAAATGGCGTCCGCGGAGGTTTGGTCGCCAATACTAGAAACTTGAATTTTGGGAAGTTGCAGGTGGGTTTCGGCAAGAGGCTACCAGTCACCCTCGTTAATACCAGTCCGGCAATTCAAACCATCGCGCGAATATCGATTTACGGGAACGATTTCGGTATGACTGAGTTGAATTTGCCGATGCGGCTGGCGCCGAATGAGAGTGTGACATTTAACGTGACCTTTGCTCCACACGTGAAAGGCACAGCTGCGGGCCGGATGATCGTGAAATCCGACGGTTCCGGTCTGGCAATTCCCCTTAGCGGACAGGCGTCACAAAACGGTCTTTCGAGTGTTTCGCCATCGCAGCTAAATTTTGGAAATGTGCCGATAGGTACCAGCGCCACGCTGACCGCAACGATCCAGGCCACCAGCTCAACGGTGGCGATTTACTCGGCTGGAATCACTTCGTCAGAATTCGCATTGAGCGGATTGTCGTTTCCGCTCATCCTCGCCGCCGGTCAAAGCAAATCCTATCAAATGACCTTCTCTCCAAAGTCAACTGGCTCGACGTCGGCTGCGCTTTCATTTCAAACTACAATTGGGTCACCCACTACAGAGGCTCTTTCTGGCGCGGGAATCACCCAGACTCAACAACACCATGTAAACCTTACCTGGAACTCAAGCGGATCCGGGGTGGTTGGCTACAACGTCTATCGCGCAACTACGCCCGCCGGACCTTTCGCCCAAATAAATTCCGTTCCTGACTCGAATACATCGTACCTGGACTCGAGCGTGCAATCAGGTGCAACCTACTTTTATGTTACGACTTCGATTGCGTCGGGCGGTGCTCAGAGTGCATTCTCCAACCTAGTGGCGGTTGCGATTCCTTAATAAGCCCTTTTTCCGACCGGGTTGCCAATCGCAGTAAAATGCGTTGATGGGAATAGTGAACACTACCGGGCAGTCCTGACATGCCGCCCGCCGTTTTCTATTCAAAAGGTGAACTCCGCCTCGCCCCGGATCGTGTCGACATCTGGACGCTGCCGACACAAACCACAACACAAATACTCAATCGTTTGCGGCAGAATCTTTCCGCTGACGAAGAAGAGCGGGCACTTCGCTTCCACAAGACAGAAGATCAGCAATCTTTTATTGCCAGCCGGGGAATTTTGAGAACCATACTTTCCAGCTATCTGCACCTTCCTCCAAAGAATTTGATATTTCGTTATGGCAAAAAGGGAAAACCCTATTTAGACGACGTTGAGTTGCATTTCAACCTCGCCCACTCCGGCGGAAAGGCGATTTATGCATTTGGGAGGGATGATTTAGGCGTTGACATCGAGTTCATAAAACCATGGCAGGATTGGCAAAAGATCAGCGCCCGATTCTTTTCACAACGCGAAGCGGAACAGCTATTGAAGCCAGATCCGGCCACCCAAATCGCCGACTTCTTTGCCTGCTGGGCGCGCAAAGAAGCTTATATCAAAGCCATCGGCGAAGGGATGGCGGTGGGGCTGAATCAGTTTTACGTAGGCGCTGATCGCGCGATCATTGGCGGACCGGTTGAGCAGAATGGTCATCCCCCGCAATGGTATTTCAAGGATCTAGACGTTGGGGAACAATATGCTGGGGCGTTAGTGACGCGATTCCCGGCTTGCGCGGTTCGGGTCTTCAGCTTCGATCGAGTTGAAGAGTTTTTAGACTACGTCGAAACAAGTTCCGGATAAATTATCCTCCCGCCGATGTGGACGTTTTATCGTTTCAATCTCTACAAATTATTAGTCGAATTTCTCCGCCTGCTCGAACAGCGCTCCCAACGCGTCCTTTGGCGAGACAAGAGGGTCGGCGGCTTGCCATCCGATATTCAACCGCGGATCGTTCCAGGCCAGTGTGCGCTCAAATTCCGGATAGTAAAAATCCGTTGTCTTATAAATAACGTGTGCCGTGTCAGACAGCACCTGGAAACCATGAGCCAGGCCCGGGGGAACCCACAACATCAAATTATTCTGCCCGGATAGGACAACTCCATACCATTGGCCCAGACTGGGCGAGGATTTTCTCATGTCTACCGCAACGTCGAAGATTTCCCCTTGGACTACCCATACTAATTTTCCCTGAGGATGCTCGATCTGGTAATGCAAGCCGCGCAACACATGCTTGGACGAGCTGGAATGGTTGTCTTGCACGAACCGGTCGCGAATCCCCAGTTCCGCCATTTTCTTTTCGTTGTAGGTTTCCGCGAAGAAGCCTCGAGCATCGTTGAACACCTTCGGCTCGATTAGCAGGACACCGGGGAGCGAAGTCTGCGTTGCCTTCATTGCAACGCTCCACAAATTATTGACCGGGCATTCCTCACGGGATTAAAACACTCTCTCGTTGAGAAGCTGCAAGAGGTACGCGCCGTATCGGTTATTCTTCATGGGCGCCGCGGTGGTCTCGAGTTGTTCGGCCGTGATGTATCCGTAGCGGAACGCTATTTCTTCGGGGCACGAAACCATTAAGCCCTGCCGTGTTTCGATGGTCTCGATAAAATGCGACGCTTCGAGCATGGCTTCATGAGTGCCTGTGTCGAGCCAAGCCATTCCCCTGCCCATCACAGCAACTTCCAGTTGCTGTCGCCGCATGTATTCTTTGTTGACGTCGGTGATTTCGAGTTCTCCACGCGCGGAGGGCTTCAGCGCTTTGGCAATATCTACTACCTGATTGTCGTAGAAATAAAGTCCGGTCACGGCATACCGCGATTTCGGTTTGGCGGGTTTTTCTTCCAGACTCAGAGCCTTTCCCGCCTTGTCGAACTCAACCACTCCGTAGCGCTCTGGATCATGCACCGGATAAGCGAAAATTTTCGCTCCCTTCATTCCATTCCCCGCATTCGCCAGGCTTGTCGCGAGATCGTGCCCGTAGAAAATATTGTCTCCCAGAATCAGAGCGCAATTCGAATCCCCAATGAAAGATTCGCCGACTAAAAATGCCTGTGCGATTCCCTCTGGGCGTGGTTGGGCGACATACGAAAAATGGACGCCAAAACGCTCTCCGTCGCCCAAAAGCTGCTTGAACCGTGGCACGTCATCGGGCGTCGAGATTATCAAAATGTCGCGAATGCCTGACAGCATCAGCGTCGACAGCGGGTAGTAAATCATCGGCTTGTCGAAAATAGGCAGCAGGCTTTTGCAAACCGCATGGGTCACGGGATACAGCCGCGTCCCGGAACCGCCAGCAAGAATTATGCCCTTATGTTTAGAATTCGATGTGGACATGATTGCGTTGCGATAATTAACGATAGCATCTCAGACGGAGTATTGTTTCGCCATCCACTGCCGGTAACTCCCGCTGGTAACGTCTCGAATCCATTCTTCATGGTTGAGGTACCACTCAATGGTCTTGCGGATGCCGGTTTCGAACGTCTCCTTGGGCCGCCAGCCAAGTTCCGTTTGGAGCTTGCGCGCGTCAATGGCATAGCGGCGATCATGGCCGGGACGGTCCTGCACGTAAGTTAGAAGTTTCTCGTGCGGCACGGTCGGATCTTTGGGCCGGAGTTGGTCCAGGATCGTGCAGATCGTGCGCACGATTCCCAGATTTTGCTTTTCGTTGTTGCCGCCAATGTTATAAGTCTCTCCAACTTTTCCCTTTTCAATCACCGTCTGTATGGCCTCGCAATGGTCTTCGACATACAGCCAATCGCGAACATTCTTGCCGTCCCCATAAACCGGGATTGGTTTGCCTTGCAACGCATGGAGAATCGTCAGCGGAATTAATTTCTCGGGAAACTGGTAAGGCCCGTAATTGTTGGAACAATTCGTGGTCAAGGTAGGCAATCCGTACGTATGGTGATAAGCGCGCACCAGGTGATCGGATGCCGCCTTGGACGCGGAGTACGGACTATTGGGAGCATAGGCTGTCTTTTCGTTAAAGCCGGGATCATTCGGCCCCAGCGACCCATACACCTCGTCGGTCGAAACATGCAGAAACCGAAAGGCGGATTTCGGTCCTTCCGCTAATTGCGCCCAGTAGGCGCGCGCCTCTTCCAACAAACTGAACGTGCCGTTTACATTGGTTCGCACAAAATCGTCGGGACCATGGATGGATCGGTCCACGTGGCTTTCCGCCGCGAAGTGCACAATCACTTCTGGCTGATATTTCTGTAACAGATCGAGCACGAGCTTTCGATTACAAATATCTCCGTGCACAAATGAATAACGAGCGTCGTCCCGGATGGCTTTCAAATTGTTAGGATTTCCCGCGTAAGTGAGCAGGTCGAGATTGACGACCGAGCCTGGCTGAGTCGCGAGCCAGTGCAAAATAAAATTAGAGCCAATAAAGCCGGCTCCGCCGGTGACCAAAATTGTCTTGCTCTGCACTTGAATATTCTCCAAACCGCGGAACTATAGAGTATAACCGCCTGCTCAGGTCGGGGAAAAAGGCCTATCCGCCTAAAGGCTTGTGCTCGGCCGCCCAACTTGCCTCCTTGCCAAAGTCGAGCCAAAATAGGGGAAACCGTATCCGCTAATATTCACGGGGAGCATGACCAAAATTCGGCAATTCCCATTCGTAATTTTGCTCCTCATGTGCGCCCCAACTATATTGCCTGGGCAGAGTGCACCAACCGCGGGCAATCCGGTTTTCAGGAAGAATGTGCGGCGGGTGATTCTCGACATTGTGGTCACCGACTCCCATGGGAAGCCGGTACGCGGACTGACTAAAAACGATTTCTCCGTCGCGGAAGATGGCCACCCACAAGAAATTCTCTCATTTGACGTCCACGATCTGGATTCGGTTTTCACCCCGCCTCGCCTGCCCGCATTGCCGCCCAATACTTTCGTAAACGTCCCGTCCGCCGCTGAACGCGGCCCGCTCTATGTGCTTCTTCTCGATCTGGTAAACACGCAGATTGTCGATCAGATGATTGCGCGCCAGCAACTGCTGAAGTTTCTCAATGACAAACCCGCCGGAACAAGATTTGCGATTTTTGTCTTGTCGGACACATTACGCCTGATTCAAGGATTCACTGACGACAAGAATCAGTTGTTCGCAGCAGCAGACCCGAAACACCCGAAATCTCACATCCCTCGCGTGTTTCTTTATGGCAACAATTATGGTCGAGGTAATCCTTTTCTGATGATCTCGGTTTTCACGCAGATTGCGCAGTACCTCGACGGATTGCCCGGCCGCAAGAATCTGATCTGGTTCTCTGGCGCTTTTCCAATGCAGATGTTTCCCAAGTATGACGATCCTCCGGACCTGCAAGACGATGTAAGGAGAGCGATTGAAACACTGGTTGAGGCCGAGATATCCGTCTATCCCGTTGATGTGCGCGGCGTCATCGTGGGGGAGAGTCTTACTTTTGCTGGTCCGGTCAGGTATGGAAGCACTGGCTTCTCGGCCCTTCCCGCCGAATATCAGAACATTGAAGAAATTGCCGGGATCACCGGAGGACAAGCTTTTTACAGCACAAACGACTTAAAGACTGCACTGGCGGATGCGACGGAAATTGGCGGCAACTTCTACACGATCACATACGCTCCGAGCAATGAGATCTATAACGGCAATCTACGAACAATTCGCGTCGAACTCTCGAAGAAGGGCTATCAATTGGCGTACCGTCATTCTTATTTCGCGGAAGATCCTGACTCGTTGCCGCCGCCAAAGAACGTTCGATCATCGGACGTCGCAGAAGAACCCCCGCCAAGAAAGGTTGGCGACTCCCTATATGCCAACATGGAGCACGGCGCCCCGCTGGCCCACCAGATTTATTTCAAAGCGCACATTCGCACGATTGGCCCACCGGCACTGGCCACGCCTGCGCAGATGGCAGACTTATCGGACAAGCCCGCATATTTTCGGGTGCGCCATAAGAATCGGCCGCTGAAACCTCTTCCGCCGGTGCAGTTGCTAGCCTACGCAATCGACTACGCTCTCGCGACCGAAACCGAACCCGACGCACAGGGTCACAAAGTAAGACCGCCGAATGTGGAAATTGCCGCCGCCGCGTTCAACGCTGACGGTCAAATGCTAAACGGTGTGGTTGGCGAAACTGATCCGGCGAACGCTCCATCCATAGGAAAATCGACGAACGGAATCTATCGCGTCGAACAGCAAATTGAAGTGCCCGTCAGCGCAACATCGATACGCATCGCAATTCGGGATATATCGACGGACCGCATTGGTGCTATGGAAATCGCACTTCCGCTTGCTCCGGGGCCGCTAACAACAGCGTCAACTCCTTAGCTCAGTTCATTCTCAAGCCAGCGAAGCGATTAGCAGGAAATATCAAAACGCTTTTTTATTTGGTGGGATCAGCCGTGGAAAGCGCCGGAGATCCCACTGATTGAGGGACAGGCTTGTTCCCCAGCCGTTGCAGTATCCAAAGCAAAAACATTAATCCGGCTAGAGCGATGAGGAAAAAAACGATTCCACCTTCATGATGAAGCCTTCCATAAAGAAATCCTGGATTCACGTACATTGCCAGCATAGACAATGTGAAAATTCGAACTGCATTCTTTGCCACCGAGAAGGGGACGATTAAGAGAACGAATATCACTTTGCTCCACAGCGGTCGCAGGAACAGATGCGCCAGGATGAGTCCCGTCAGCAACAACATCAAGCTCGACCGGATTCCGCTGCACTCTTTTGCGACTTCAATTCGCAGCGTGGGAAAGGATAATATGAACCCATTTTGCAAGACCGGAAGTCCCACTAGGTTGAAAAGCTTTACCGTGGCTTCAGTGGAAGCGGTCTGAAGGAAAACGATAGATTTATCCAATACCGAGGCTGAGGGAGGGACGAGCAGGAAAAGAAATAGAAACGGAAATAGCAGCGATTTAAAAACTCTCCCGCCATAACATCCCACGATGCACGCCATCCAGAAGAGCACCAGCGAAAAGATTGCGATAGACAACGAGAAATCATCGCTGTGGTCGAAGTCGCAGGTTCTGACCCCAATGGCGACAGCGATCGCCACTATCCCTAAAACGATACCGGATGCTCGCGCATAGGTTACGTTTCGAAATTTACTTCTCTCCAGATAAAGCAGAGAGAGGCTCACCGGCAGAATTAAAAGGATGTGCGTGTATTCATCAACGTGCCACGCCAAATTCAAAAGTGTAAAAATTGGACGCCATGAGATTAAGATTGACAACCCGACAAGGGCGAAGAATATTACATCCCGGTTGTGCACCGAGGAGGCGCGGGCTGGCGAATTTACGTCCGTAGAATGCATGGGAGGGACGAAAGATTAATACTAGCAGGGCAAGAATTTGGGACTCGGCGAATGGCTACTTTGAACCTTACGATGGTCACAATCCGGCTATAGCTCTTGCGGCACGCAACGGAAACTCTGGGAATTTCAAGCGGGAGGGGCCCGACTTACGTTCTCGCGCAACCTCTTTCCCATCCCGCTGAGTTGTTTCAGAAGCGGACATCGCGATAAAAGATGCAATGGCTTTGCAAATACCAGGAAAGCAGGAAGAGGACGAGCATGACGCTCGAAGCCCAATAAAACATCCGCACCGGTAGCATGGATGAGAGCGGTACTCCGTTAGCTGATCGCCCTGGGGCTGTCTCGCGGAAGATCAATCCGCTCACAACGCAGATGCCGGCCGCAATCAGCAGCAGACTCAGGGATCGCAAGACCCTTTGCTCCCAATCGACCGCGGGTTCCAGAAACGCGGCATAGAACAAGCCATATAAAGAGAGAATGCAGGAAATTAAGGCTAGCGGCTTGGCAATCTCCGCAAACATATTTTTCCCTTCGAAGCCAGTCCGATCAGAAAGTCGCGACCACCACGTTAGGCGCAGACGGTAGCGTGAAAGTTACGCCGCGTTGCCGGTTGGCTTGCAGCGTCGCCGCCACGTCAAGCGAGGACAGGGCAATGTGCTTTGTCCACATCCCGCTTTGCCAGTAATTGTCGTCAGCGTAAATCATGCCATCCGCGATTGCGTAGTGAGCGATTTCATCGCGATGTCCATCCCGATAAATAAGCACGGCGGGTGACGGCTCTGCGGCATTAGGGACGGAGGGCCTCGCAGAATAATCTGTCCGGCGAGAGCTTTGCATCTCGTCAGCCTTCTCGGCGTCGCCGAACCGTACATATCGATCGCCGCGCCACTCGATCAGCAATGGGCCGGGACTTGGCTTTTCCGGAACTGCGGGAGCCGGGGACTGAATTAATACAATCTGCGGCGCGGGATTTTCGATTGTTCCGAGCTGAGTTGAATCGTAATCAGGATAAAGAAACGGCGATCCCAGAAAAATGCGGCGAGGGACGCTTGGTCCTACGGCTCCGCGTCCGAAGCCGCCGCGCGATATGGAGACGGTGGAACCGATCCCTCCATGGCCCTGCGCGAACGAACACGGCACCCATACCACAGCCGCAAGCAACGCAATGCTGAACCGCCGGAACATGGCGTGGGACGCTCCTTTAACTCTTAAAACGCTTCTATTGTATCCCTATTCCGCCAAATCAAAAAAATGCCCTGCGTGCAGGCAGGGCATAAGAACACCTAATTTACGGCTCCTAGAATATGCTGAACAGAAGACTCAGCAAACTGGGAGCAGGCGGAGCGGTCTGTACTTTTATTGTTGGATTAGTAGCAAAGAGGCTGGGCACGGCGGACATCAAGACCGTAGCGAGGGTGCAACATCAAGGCTTTCTTCATTGCACAATTCTCCTTTTAGTTTTGTGTTGCGCCCGGGGAAGTGCATAAGCTACCCCCCCCCGGAGCTGAATTGTCAACGAGAATCGCATAAGCGCTATTGGACCTTGATAACCGGGGCCCCCCGTTTACCACCACAGCAACTCCCCGTATAGCTGTAACTACCAACTGTTGCCGGCGTAGAAAGCGGGACCGTGAGGGTCCCATCGACGCCATTGCTCTTTGCTGGAACAACCGGATTCGTCGTCGGCCATCCTGGCATGGTGCATCCAGATAGTGTGCAGGCTTCTTCGTGATGGTTAACAAAAGAAATAGAAGTGTCGTTCTTGCTGATAGTGCCTCCTGCGCATACGTCCATTTATTTGCTCCTTTCTAGAGTTGTTTACTACTTACTTCCCCGGGCTCGGCCCCACTTTAGTCATCTTCAACAAATCGTTAAACCGCTGGTCGTGATGCAGATTGTCCAGGTCCGGTTGTTGCATTATCGTGTCTGGAGAGTAACCCGCCCTGAGAGCCTTCCCAAGCCATTCGAAAGCGAGTCCCGGCTCACCAAGATCGTTGTAAACGATCGCTGCTCTAAACAGCGAGTCCCGGTCGAATTTATTCTGGTCGAGCGCCCGTCCCTCAAATTTCAGAGCACTGGGCCGGTCCCCGATCATAGAGTAATAATTCGCCAAGTTCTCTAGGATTTGCGGGTCGTTAGGATCTGTCTCCAGACCCTGGTTCGCCAAACCGATTGCTTTTTTAAATCCGTCGACTGCCTCGTGGCGCTTGCCGCTAAGATACCGAGCCTCGCTCAGATTTCCCCAGTTAGTGTAATCCTTATCGTTTAGACGGATGGCTTTTTCGTAATTGTTCGCCGCCGCCTCGAAATTGCGCACGTAATAGTATGCGGTGCCCAGATTTGAGTAGCTGTCCGCCGTCGGATGAATAACCAGTGCCCGCTCCAGCGGCCTAATTGCATCGGCGTATTTGGCTTCATACAGGTACGTGGCACCCAAATTCGCATATCCGCGGAAGCTTTCGGGGGTCAACTCTACCACTTTCTGAAACATCTTTGAAGCGTCGTCATACTGCGCTTGACGAAGATAGAACGCGCCGAGCAGATTGTATCCGCGCCAGTAATTGGGACGCAGCGCGGTCATCTTCTTGTAAGTATTCTCCGCATCCTGCGACTTGCCGAGCCGTTCGTAGGCTCCGCCCAGTCCCATGTATGCGTCTTCGTTGGATGGCTCAAGCTGAACCGCGCTCTGAAATTGATTTGCCGCGTCTTCATATTTTCCGGTGCCGTTGTCGATCACTCCCAGGCAAACATGCCCGGCCGCTCCGGAGTTTCCAAGATCGATTGCCTTCGAGCAGGCCTGCCGCGATTTCGCGATAAGAGCCTTGTCTTTACTGGCGGAATATTTCGCCCAATACGCGCTACCAAGATCGGCTTCTGCCCGGCCATAGTTGGGATCAACTTTGAGCGCCTGTTCGAGCAGGATAATCGCGCTATCCACGTTCGCGGCTTTACTGGCATCTTCCAGATATCCGCGAGCCTGCGTGTAATAGGTATAAGCCTCGGGCATGGACGTGCCGTGATAAGTCAGTTCGCGAGTCTCGTCGGCTTTCAGAGAAAATCCGAGCGCCGCGGCCACAGCTTGCGACACCTGGTCTTCAATCGCGAAGGGATCGGTCACGGGCGCGTCGTCCGTTCCGGCTTTAATTACTTTTCCACTCTTGGCGTCGGTCAACGAGTACGTAACTCGCACCAAATCGCCCGTGCGCTGTAATCCAAGGTGCAGTCCGGTGTCGGCGCCGAACTCCTGCCGCGCCTGCGCCAGGTTCAATACGTTCTTTTGCTTCACATCGCCCGCCGACACAACTTGTATCGGATGACTCTCGCCCAACTCCGCCAGCTTTGCCGTAAGCGTGTCAACCAATCCATTGCCGAATGCGTTGAGCTTGGGATCGTCGGACGCCGTATCAAATGGAAGCACAACCAGAGTCGCGGATTTTTCTCCGCTGGGCGTGGAATTCTGGACCGTCGCGTGCGCGCCTCGATGAATCCGGCTGCCAAGCAAAAAAGCGATCAGTAGAATAAGGGCCGTTGCGGCGATAATCCCCCCGAGCTTTGTGCCCGAGGCGACCTTTGATTTCGATTTCTTGGCGTGCGCTTGGTGCGCAAAGACCAGGTCTTGCCCACCCTGCAACCGCCGCAAATCCACCAATACATCTCTTGCGGTGGAGTAGCGCTGCGCCGGGTCCTTCGCCAGCATAGTTTGCACCACCGCCGATACCGAAGGAGAGACTTTGGGATTCAGTTCCTCGATCGGCATCTGCTCCTTATGCAGCACCGAGGCGAGCGTGCCCGCCATGCTATCAGTCCTAAACGGCTGCGGGCCGCCCAGCATTTCATAGCACACCAGTCCCATGGAGAAGAGGTCGGCGCGGCCATCGTAGGGTTTCTCCATCAGTACTTCCGGCGCCATATAAGCCGGGGTGCCGCTGAGATTTCCCGAGAGAGTTGCCGCGGTGAGTGTCGCTTCCGTGCCATCGCCGAGAGAAAAACGCCGGGCCACGCCGAAGTCGAGAACCTTAACCCTTCCTTCTGGTGTAACCATCAGATTTTCGGGCTTGATGTCTCCGTGCAGAATTCCCTTTTCGTGCGCGGCGCTGAGACCTTCCAATCCCTGCATCGCCACTTTTAAGAATTCCCCGGTGCTGAAATCCTTGCGGGTATGCATCAACGCCCGCAGTGGGGTGCCATCTACATATTCCATGATGAGGAATATCTCGCCCTGCTCCTCAATCACGTCGTAGATACTCGCAATATTTGGGTGGTTCAGAGCTGAAGCCTGTTGCGCTTCGCGAAGAAAGCGCCGCCGGTCAACCGGGTCTTGCTGCAATCGCGGCGCCATGCGCTTGATGGCCACCACACGTTTTAATTTGGTGTCTTGCGCCTGGTAGACCTGGCCCATGCCGCCGGCGCCCAGCATTTTTACGATCGCAAAACGGCCCGCGACGGTTCCGCTCAACTCAGCGGAACCGGACGGTGTTTCTCCAAAGTGAGGCGGTTCCATAGGCCCGGCCAGAATTGCAGCCAATTGTATCGCGCTGAAAAAAAATCCCCAACCTTTGCCGCTTACGCCGTGTTCACAATCATTGCCCGGCCGCGGCGATGGGAAGCGTTACCACTACCGCCGTCCCCTTCTGGGTGGAGGTGATCTGAAGCTCGCCCCCGAACTGCCGGACCCTTTCTTCCATGCCGCGAACCCCGACACCGGACTTGGCCGTGGTCAGTTCCTTTTGCTTTTCGGCAGAAATTCCTTTGCCTTGATCGCTCACCTCGAATTTGACCGCCGTCTCCGATCTCGCCAGCCGAATCGTTGCCGACAAACTGCCCGAATGCCGATGAATGTTAGTCAAGCTTTCCTGAATTACGCGAAACACCACGATCTCCAACTCGTCCGGAAGCCGTCCGAAGTCAGAAGGCAGATCGAGATCTACCTTTATTTTACTGCGCTCAGAAAAGCCACTGACATACCAGCGCAGCGCGGATCCGAGTCCTACTTCATCGAGGAGCGGTGGATGCAGCAAGTAAGAAAGCGTGCGGATTTCCTGGGACAAATCGTCGGATAATTGCTGGCTCTCAGCCGCTATCCGCACAATCTTGGGATCATGATCTTTGGCGGCGCTTTGCAATGCTGAAAGATTCATTCCGAGCGCGGTGAGCGTCTGTCCCGCATGGTCATGGAGTTCGCGCGCCATGTGCCGCCGCTCCTCATCCTGAGTGCGCAACAAACGCCCGGTAAGTTTTCTTAAATTTGACTCTGCGCGTTTTCGATCCGAAATTTCGCTCTCCATCGCGATCGTGCGTTCGGCGACTTTCTTTTCCAGTTCCTCATTGGCGGCGCGCAAGGCTGCTTCCGCCATCTTCAGGGGAGTAAGATCGGTGACGAACGCCGCGACTTCAGGATCGGAAGCGGAAGGCTCAAGTATCGAAGCTCCAATGAGGATCGGGATTCGCCGTCCGTCCCTCGCAATATAGGCTTTCTCGTACACGTCGCAACGGCCGGTTACGCGCAACTGTTCAACCGCGCGTGCATCCGCATTCGCAAACTCCGGGGGTGTGAGATTATCCCAGCTCAGTTCCTTGGCACTGGCTTCGGCTTCGTTATAGCCCAAGGCCTTCAGGAATCCGGGATTGACGTATGTGAGTTTGCCGTGAAGGTCGCCGATCACCATTCCGAACGGATTCGCTTCGATTAACCGGCGGAATCTTGTGGCCGCCTGGACACGTTCGATTCGGTGAACCTCATCGAGCAGAAGGCTGGCGACCCTTGCGCCCACCACTTGAAAGAAGGTCAAATAATTTTCGTCAAAGGGCAATCGCGGACTGATACCGAAAACCAGAATCGCCTGAATTGACGATTCCGGCAAACGCAGCGGCAGAAGATAGGCACGAGTCACAGGTTCGGGCCACGGATCAAGGACCAGATTCTCAAAACGCAGATGCAGATCTTCAATCAGCTGCGGATCTTGCGAATGCAGAATATCGTTTAGCGGCCAGAGACCTGGATCGCCCAGGACATTCGGGTGCGTACTTTCCGAATGTATGACCTCGCGATTGCTGAACAAATAGAAACCAGTAAACGGCAGGTCCGCATGGTCATTGTCGAGCGTTTTTACAATAGCTTGGGCGAATCGTTCTAAAGGTTTGGATTCAGGGCGCGGGGATTGTGATACGTGATCGATGGCGATTCTCAGCAGGGTTCGCAGCCGGCGTTCCGACAGTACGTGTTCGGTGGTTTCGCTACAGACCACCAGCGTGCCGTGCACGGTCCCATCTTTATCTCGGACCGGGCTGTAGCTGTAGGTCCAGAACACTTCTTCCAGTTTTCCGTTCCGATTTATGGGAACCAATTGGTTCGCGTTCCACGTCGAAGCGCCCGAACTCGTCACGGCGTCAATTTGCGGGCCGATGATCGGCCATATTTCAGGCCAGCATTCCACGCCGCGCTGGCCGATGGCGGAGGGATGTTTGTCGGCACGAATGCTTGGCCGATAGCCGTCATTGTAGAACTGAATGAGATCTGGCCCCCACCACAAAAACATTGGGTGTCTAGAAGCGATCAGCAAGTTAACCGTGGTGATCAGGGTGTCCGACCAGGTTTCAACAGAACCGAGCGGAGTATTGCCCCAATCAAATCTCCGAATCAGGTCGGCCATTTCGCCTTCGCCGACGATTCGCGAATACGACCCGCCGCGTCTGGATGGCACTTCAGGACGCTGAGGATTCAAATTCTGGGATGATGGAGGCATCGATTAAAGAAACAACTAGTAGGGCCGGTTACGATTTACACAATTCAGAATCAAGTACTCGGCTCCCAAGTGTTTAGTATACCCAGCCGCGGCGGGACCGAGGCATGCGGCGACGTTAGCCAACTCCCCGACTATAGATGTCCCACCCATGTGGTTTTGCGAATGCCTTAAACAAAAGCTGCGTTTAGCGCAAGCGATTTTGCAGTATGCCGGCAATGCGCTCGCCCGCGTGGCCGTCCCAAAGCGGCGGAATCGCGCCTTCTTTTGCATTTCCCGCCAAAATGTTTTTAATCTCGAAAATTAATTTATTTCTGTCGTCACCTACCAGAATATTCGTTCCCAAGTTGACCGTGATTGGACGCTCAGTATTAGAGCGAATCGTTAGACAAGGAATCCCAAGATAAGTGGTCTCTTCCTGTATCCCTCCCGAGTCACTAATCACAACTTTCGCGTTTTTTTGCAGACTGAGAAACTCGATATACGGCAGGGGATCGAGCAAATGCAATTTATCGGTGGCAATTTTGAACTCTGCTATCCGTTGTCGTGTCCGGGGATGAACCGGAAATAGCATATCGAGTTCGTCGGTTACTGCGAGAAGAGAGTTCAGGATAGATCTGAGACGATTCGGATCATCCACATTGGAGGGCCGATGTAAAGTTACCAGGGCAAAAGCCCGAGGCCATTCGCCTCTTGAACATTCGGCAGCAAGTGGCAAGAAACGTATCAAAGAATCGATCATCACGTTCCCCACGAAACGTATTTGTTCTTGCAACATTCCTTCCTGCCGAAGATTAAGGTCTGCATCTTCCGATGGAGTAAACAGAATATTCGACAATCTGTCAGTTACTATGCGATTGACTTCCTCCGGCATGGTGCGATCGAAAGAACGCAGTCCAGCCTCGACATGGGATACGTCAATCAACAGTTTTGAACATACCAACGCCGCCGCAACAGTTGAATTGACATCTCCGTAAACCAGCACCATGTCCGGCTTGCGATCCAGTAAAACTGGCTCGATCGCTCGCATGATATCCGCCGTCTGAGAAGCATGGCTACCAGAACCCACGCCCAGATTTACGTCGGGATCAGGGATTTCAAGCTGCCGAAAAAATATATCCGACATGTTCCGGTCATAGTGTTGCCCGGTATGGATGAGAGTCTGTCGTGCGCCGTGATCGTTAAGTGCGCGAAGCACAGAAGCTGCTTTGACGAAATTAGGCCGTGCGCCAACCACATGAAGAATGTGCATAGTATTTTGCGAGAACATACTAGCCACTATTGAAGCAACTTGGCCGATCCAGGGAGAAAATGCAGTCTCCCCGTGCTGCCTCAAGAGGTTCTAGCATCGGGTTCCGCTGCTCTCGGTATATCCGAAGAGAACAATCATGAGGAAGATCAGAGATTATAATCTTCAGCGCCCGAATGAGTGCCTTACGCAGCCTGCTTTCTCGTCGCGTTTTACGTGGCAAATCGTTAGGCGGCCCGCGAGAAATCTAAACTTCAGATCTGTGCGAGGATTTCACCGCACTTGAACCATTGTCGAATACCTGGCGAAACCGCGACTGTTTCTATTAGCATGGGCGAAGGCAAGAGCCTTTCGATGCGGCGAGGCGTCCCATTAGAAATTAGTTTGATCGACAAGAAAGACAGGTATGGGGAAAAAGCGTACTCGAGCGAACGAACCCATCAGCTTAAAAAAATTGGCGGAATATCTCGGATTGAACCCGGCCACGGTATCCGTTGTGCTGAATGAAGTTCCGGGACGTTCCATTCCCCAGGTTACACGCGATCGCATCAAGATGGCAGCCAGGAAACTCAACTATCAGCCCAGCTTGTTGGCGCGTTCGCTGCGTAATCGGCGAACTCTAAATATCGGAATTCTCGTGCCGGAATTGGGAGACGGATACCATGCCCAGGTCATGGGAGGCATCGGCGATCACTTGATGGATGCGGGATATTTTTACTTCACAGTCCATCACCGGCACCGGAAAAATTTAATCGAGGAATACAGCCGGATGCTTTTAAGCCGTGGCGCGGAAGCTTTGATTGCCGTCGACACCCTGCTAGAGCATTCGTTTCCCGTCCCGGTCGTGGCGGTAGCCGGAAATCATTCCGTACCCGGGGTCACGAATGTGGTACTGGACCATCGGTTCGCTGCGGAACTCACGCTGACTCATCTGCATTCGTTGGGACACCGTCGCATTGCTTTCATGCGCGGCCAGCCATTCAGCTCAGATTCTGACGAACGTTGGCATAATCTTGTTCTTGTAGCCCGTCAGATAGGAATTCCGATCAATCCCGCACTCACTGTCCAACTGGATCGAGACATTTCGTCGCCGCAACTGGGATATCCCGTCATGCAACAACTTCTTTCCGGAGGCAAGGCATTCACTGCCTTAGTCGCGTTCAATGACATGTCAGCCATTGGAGCAATACGGGCGCTGCAAGATTTTGGCCTGCGCGTGCCCGCCGATATGTCGGTCATCGGTTTCGACGATATCAATGCGGCGGAATTTAACAATCCGCGGCTCACCACTATACGTCAGCCACTTTCGAATATGGGACGGATCGCTGCTCAGTGCGTTCTAAACAGGATCCATGGATCGGAAAGTTTTCGCCCCCAGATTGTCGTTGCTCCGGAGCTGATTGTTCGAGAGTCCACGCAAAAGGTGCGTCCGAAAGCTGTCAAGAAATAGTACGCACGCTCGACCGGAACTCGCAGCTCGCGATAACCACATGCAGACCGATCGACGACCCCCGCTATACCCAGCACGATTGCTCTATGTGGGATTTGTATTCACCGGCATCGGCACTACATTGCTCGGTTGCGTGCTGCCAAACCTCAGCACAATGTGGCGCATGAATGACGATCAATCGGGCATTCTCTTCGCCGCTCAATTTTCCGGATCCGCGCTGGGTGCGCTTCTGGTCGGAAACAACTTCTCAGCCAGTGTGGAGCGGGGATATTTATTGCTGATAGCAAGCGCGCTATCCATTCCATTCTTCCCCCACTTTCCCGAAGGTCCACGTTTTTTCGGCTTCGGCCTCGGTCTCGGTCTTGCCATGACCGCCACCAGCATGCTTATCGGCACGATGTACGCTGGCAAGCGTGGTTCAGCCCTGTCCCTCCTGAATGGCTTTTGGGCGGCAGGCGCGGCGTTGTGTCCGGCTCTCACTTCATTGTGGATTAGTCGATGGCCGCCCACGTATTTATTTCTAGTTCTGGCCGTGGGAATGGCAGTCATATTTATATTGATTGCTCGATCTTCGAAGGCCAATTTTCAAAACATCATTCCATTACCTGGCATTGGAACTCGTCAGCGAAACTTACGAGTGGTTTTTGTTTTTGCCATTCTCGGATCTTTATATGTGGGCGTCGAATCGTCGATCGGTGGATGGATGATGACTTATGTACATCGTTTACCGGTCGCGAACGGAACGTGGGCGCCGGCAGCCACTTCTTTTTTTTGGGCTGCTTTACTCTGCGGCAGAATGCTCGCGCCCATTGTTCTACGTCAGGTATCTGAAGCGCATCTGCTGAATGTCTCACTCGCGTTTGCCTTGGTGAGCGCGGGATTGCTGGTTTTGAGTCACTCCCCGATAACCATCCTGTTCACTGCGGCGATGGCCGGGCTGATGCTCGGCCCAATTTTCCCTCTGTTTCTCGCGAAAGCCCTCGCTTCTCTGAACGACTCGCCAAACGCGAAATGGGTCTTCTCGATTTCGGGCTTTGGCGGCGCAATCTTGCCTTGGATCACGGGCAAAGTCTCCGCCCAGAGCGGGTCTTTACGGATAGGATTGGTCGTTCCGGTATTGGCGCTCGCTGCGATGATTATCTTGAACCATCTGGAACCCGCTAGTGAATTCCACTCGAAGAACCAATAGGACGCAACAACCGATTAGCGATGCGATGTTGGTTTCTCCGGGGAATCCGAAAACAATTGCGCGGATGGAATAAGCGCCGGTATCGTGCGAATCAGACTACCGAATTTCTACTAAACCTTCTCGAATGGCATATACCACGAGTTGCGCCGTTTTATGAAAGCCTACGGTTCTCATGATATTGCTTCGATGTACGCCTACGGTATTCGGACTGAGGCCGAGCTCGGAAGCGATCTCCGCATTCGACTTTCCATCCACAATCAATTGCAGGACCTCAAGCTCCCGCAAGGTCAACGTCGTGTCCGGCCTGATTCTCAAACTACTTTTCGAGGTCTTTGAATCCGGCGAGTTTCCCAGGTAATCCCCATCGCTCACTGCAAATGTCATTTCTCACGCCTCGGACGGCAAGTATCCTTGATCGGTATGGGACAAAAGCCTGAATTGTGCTTCTATTAGGCAAACGATTTTCTAAGATACTCCAACCGATTTTGATTGGCAAGACATTAAAACCTTAGGCCGGGAAAACAAACATGCTATCAAGCCTATGTGATCCTACCAAGCCTTAGCGAATTGTCTGTAAATACATATCGCCTTTTATTCCAGCATGAGCGTTCAATAACGCTCGGTGATCACCCCCCCAAATTCGAAATTTAATACTGCTGTAACAATCGCTCCGTATAGTGGCGGCCAGCCTTAACGGCAGAATTCCCGCTCGCTCCCAGGAGACTAAACATGGCTACCGCACCCACGTTACCTGAAGTCCACAGATCCGGACCGGTTGCAGTGCCCGCGCTTCACGCCAAGCTCGGCAAAGGTCCCGGCGCAATTGGCATGTTGGTGTTCGGCGTCGTGCTGATTATTGGAGCGATTTACGCCGGGGCTGAGTTAACCCACGACCTCGCCGGAGTTCACAGCGCCTCAATGATGCCCTACGTGCTGCTGGGCATTGCCCTTCTGGTTGCTTTGGGATTCGAATTTGTGAATGGATTCCACGACACCGCTAACGCCGTCGCGACCGTAATCTACACCCACTCGTTGGAGCCGCATATTGCAGTGGTGTGGTCCGGTTTCTGGAATTTTCTCGGCGTTTTGGCATCGTCGGGTTTGGTCGCATTCGGGATCATTTCACTCCTGCCCGTCGAATTGATCCTGCAAGTCGGCAGCAAAGCGGGATTCGCCATGGTATTCGCTTTGTTGGTCGCAGCGATTATTTGGAATCTTGGCACTTGGTATTTCGGCCTGCCGGCATCCAGTTCCCATACGCTTATCGGATCGGTTATCGGCGTGGGAATCGCTAACCAACTTATGTCGGTTAGAACCGGCACCAGTGGTGTGGATTGGGCGCAAGCGCTGAATGTAGGTAAATCATTGTTGCTCTCGCCGCTGGTGGGATTTGCCATGGCCTTCCTGCTGCTTTCTATAATGAAGGTCCTGATCAAAGACCGCAGATTGTACGAGGCTCCAAAAGGTACCGAACCGCCTCCATTCTGGATTCGCGCTCTCCTGGTGCTCACTTGCACAGGCGTCAGCTTCGCCCACGGATCGAATGACGGACAAAAAGGCATGGGCCTGATCATGCTCATATTGATCGGAACCGTCCCTACGGCCTATGCCCTGAATCACGCCGTAACTTACCAGCAGTCGCAGGACTTCATTGCGGTTTCACAGCAGGCCGCAAATACCCTGGACAAGTATGTAAGTCCCAATGCCGTGATCAACGACGCTCGCGACGAGACCACCGACTTTATCCGCACGAAAGAATTTACCCCCAATACGATGTTGGCGATTCGCCAACTGGTCAGCGACATCAGCAACGAGACGTCCATGTACGGAGAATTAGCCAAGGTTCCTAATGATCGGGTCCGCAACTTCAGAAATGACATGTACACGGTGAGTGAGGCCCTGCGCATTATGCAGAAGACGCATCAGCCCGTTATTTCCGCCTCCGACTGGACGGTGCTTTCGAATTACAAGAAGCACATTGATAACGCAACGAAGTTCATCCCGGGATGGGTAAAAGTCGCGGTTGCCATGGCCCTGGGGTTAGGCACGATGGTCGGATGGAAGCGAATCGTGGTGACCGTCGGCGAAAAAATCGGCAAAGACCATCTCACTTATGGACAGGGAGCAGCCGCCGAAATTACTGCCATGGCCACAATTGGCGCGGCGGATTGGTTTGGATTGCCGGTGAGCACTACTCACGTTCTTTCCTCGGGAATCGCCGGCACTATGGCGGCGAATCACACTGGCTTGCAGTGGGACACCGTGCGTAATCTGTGCATGGCGTGGGTGCTGACGCTTCCTGTTTCGATGGCGCTATCGGGATTCCTCTTCTGGGGATTCCGCCACATTTTCTAGGTTTGAGCCGTTTATGGAATGCAAATTTTGTGGCACGGTAAACCATGGTTTGTGCCAGATGACCGGAGATTGATGTATTGTTACGCGCTTTCCCATAAAATGTTTTAGGTGCAAGACACCACCTCTATCCACGAAGTTTCTGGGCTTCCTCAATCCGCAGATCGGACTGATCTCTTATCGTTTCGGGCGCAATTTTTGTGGGGAGTCTCGACGGCTGCCCATCAGGTGGAAGGATGCAATAACAATAATCAGTGGTTCGATTGGGAACAGGCGGGCCGCATCCGCTCGCGCGACCGGTGTGGCGATGCTTGCGACTGGTGGCAGAATGCCGAGCGCGACTTCGACATCGCTCAGGACATGGGACTAAACGCTCTTCGGCTTTCCGTAGAGTGGAGTCGCATTGAGCCCGAGGAAGGCCAATGGCATCGCGAAAGCCTGTCGCGATATCGCGAAATGTTAAAAGCCCTCCTCGATCGCGGCATCGAGCCGATGGTTTGCCTGCATCATTTCACGAATCCCCGCTGGTTTGAAAAAAGGGGGGCCTTCTTGAGCCCGGACGCTGGAAAATTGTTCGACCGTTTTTCGCGTCGCGTCGTCGAGGAACTCGGCGACTTGTGTCATCTTTGGATCACGTTCAACGAACCAAATGTCTATGCTTCCCTGGGGTATGTGCTGGGAGAGTTCCCGCCGGGACGGGTCGGGGATATCGTGTCGGCGTTTCGAGTAATCAATTCCATGGCCCGTATTCACGCTGCCACGTATCGCGCAATACACGAGCTTCAACCTGAGGCCGAGGTCGGATGGGCGCATAATTATATTGTGTTCGCCGCGGCAAATTCCTCTTCCTTTTTTGATCGCTTTGTAACTCGATTGGCGAATGAGCTGTTTAACGAAAGCTTCCTAAAACTAATGGAAGAGGGCCGTCACCGATTCCCCTTCAATCTAATAGGCGGGAATGTCTCAGAAGCAAAAGGAGTCTGCGATTTTGTAGGACTCAACGTCTACAGCCGGCTAAATGTTGCTTTCGACTTGCGAGAATTCCGGCAACTTTTTGCGCGAGTCTATGTCCCGTCGCACGTCCCCCAAGGCGATTGTGGCGTGGAACGACCCTACGGCGAAGCCTGTCCGGAAGTTGTGAGGATCGCGGTGGTTCGCGCGGCCAAGTTGGGGAAACCAATCTACATCTTGGAGAATGGCGTTCCCGATGCCTCAGATCGCATTCGGCCATGGCTACTTCTTAATACTCTGCGTGAATTGCACAAACTGATCGAGGCGGGACACGACATTCGCGGCTACTTCCATTGGACCCTCACCGACAATTTCGAATGGACGGAAGGCTGGAATTTGCGCTTTGGTTTGATCGAATTGAATCGCGAGACACAAGAGAGAAAGATGCGTCCCAGCGGAGCGATTTATCAATCCATCGCGCTCAGCAATGGATTATCTCGACAGCTCGTAGACGAACACGCGCGATTCGAAAGTGCCCAGCCCTAACGGTTCCCCCTCACAGCCTGAACTGAATTTTCTATCAGCTGCAAATCATCGGCCGATTGCCGGTCGTCATACTCGCGAATTGCGACATCTCCCTCATCGATAGTGATGTAAGTGGCATTGAGCTGAGTCCAGCTGCCGCTATTGAAGTACTCGATTCCATCACGCTCCGCATGTAGTGCTTCATGCGTGTGGCCACAAAACACACGTTGTGCATTTCTTACTCGCGCGTGAGCTAAGGCTCCGTCCATCACTTTGCTCGATAAGCGAAGCCATTTCGAATCGAATTTGTCGATAAATCGGACCAGCCGCTGTTCACCAAACGCCAGCTTCTGAAGTGCCAGATGCAGAGCTGTCAATACATTGCTTACGAGGCGATTGTTCACCACGAACAAGTCGAACTGATGACCGTGGATTGCCAGATGCCGGAGCCCCCGATATTCCCATGCATATTCCTGGTACACCTCCACGCCCACGAGGTGCGACATGAGTTCCGAAAGCCCATGATCGTGATTGCCCTCGACCCATACCACTTCAACACCGCGCTTCGGATTGGAGAGTTTTCGAATGTAGCTGAGAAATTGCCAATGCTCTTTTTTCAGCCGGCGGAAATTGAGGTCGGAAAAAATATCTCCCAACAAAATCAGCCGGTTGAATGAAGTGCCCTTCAGCATTTGCAGCGCTGGTTCGGCGCGGCTCATTTTGGAGCCTAGATGTAAATCCGAAATTATGATGGTGTTGTAATGGGGTATTTTCCGCGCCGATGGATGCCGTCGAAGAGATAAGTTGGTTTCGACGTTGTCGAACCCCATCATTCGCTGTCGCACTTCATAGAGCCGCCCATGCCGGCCGGGATTCGGACCAATCTAGAGCCGCAGCATACGTTGCCGCGGTCATCGAATAGGGAACTCCGTGTTCGAATATCTGATTCAGAATTACCGGGACCTCGAACAATGCCCGATTGGAATAATTGCGGGCATTCGTCTGGAACTCGTCAAAGCTCGCGCCGTCCAGCAGACTTGAAACTCCGGACGCGATTTCGTGGAAGCTCTTCAACGCAATGCCCAGCCGCTTCTCTGCCAACCATTCCGCGTTATATCTCTCTTGCGGCAATGTACGCGCGTTGCATTCCACGATCAGGGGCAAATCGAATTGAAGCGCCTCGCTAATACATCCCGGTCCCGGCTTACCTATGAAGAAATCTGCCAGCGACATGAAGTAGTCGACACGAGTGGTGAATTCCTCGACCAGCATCGGCTTCCTGGTTCGCATGTTCCGCAATTCGGCGGCCAGCTTTTGGTTGTGACCGCAGAGCATGATCAATTGCACTTCGTTATAGCTTTCATCGAGTAGTTGAGCAATATCAATCATCGCCGGAGAGCCATGTCCGCCGAACAAAACTACGCCGGTCGGCAAATTTGGATCTAGCCCGATTTTCTTTTTCTCCGCAAACCATCTCGAGGAAAGCCTTTCGATCCCGGGCTTCTTGTAGAAATCAGGCTTCAGTATCATTCCTGAAGTTTCGAACACCCGTTCCCGGCTGTGGCCCATTGAAAGCGCTTGCTGCCTGGCTTGTTTCGTTCCGCAAATTATGTATTGCGATTCGCGCTCCATCCAAAAATGCGGCGGGTAATCCGCCAAATCAGTCAGCACTGTGACGGACGGAATTTGTGGCAGGGCGACGCTTTCCGCCAGGGCGCGATTAAAATGCGGGATCACCGATAACACGAGGTCAGTAGGATTTTCGTTCCAGAATTTTTGCAGAGCCTTAACGGTGCGCGAATGGTAGAGCCGTATCACTCCTTGCAACAACAGCAGCAATTGAGGAGTCAAGCGCGTCCAGCCTTTTCGCAGGATCAGGTTATAAACGTCCTGCAACCGGACGCCCGTAGTGGTGCGAACAACGTCGAGGGAATCCAACAATTCCTGAATGTTAAGCAGGCTCACCTTCCAGGGATATTGCTGCGTTTCTAGAGTGGTCTTGAGGGCATCGGCGGCATTACGATGTCCGCCTCCAGCTTCAAAGAAGACAATCGTGAGATTTCGCATTGCGTCACCTCGAAGATCATGCGATTCGAAATTTCGCGTGCTCTAGTTCCACTTCCATTCAAAACCAACTAACCGCCGTGTAGTTTGCGAGCGCCACCTGGTTGGCCCTGCACTTATTGCGAATCTACTTGCCCAGCATGAAGCCACAATGAAAGCATTGTTAATTTTGGGTGAATTTCACAGCCCGGACATTCGGGGTAAATCTCTATTACATCCGTCATGCAGCTACGAGCGTAACGTTGAAGCCTTCTACCACCATGCGTGGCCTTTCTCCTCGTGTGTCAGCATGGTTCAACTCCGTGTGGATGGTGCGCCGCTCACCCGGCATGAGCGTGAAATAGTTGTCGTTGTAGATTACGGGAAGGATGCGGTCCCCGCTCTTCGCCCGCACTACCTTCAACCTCGTCATCAGTGACGGATAGGCCGATAGGTTGGTTAACTCAGTCGTTAACCGCCATTGATCGCCTTGCCGCTTAATTTCAGTACCGGCTTTTACATGGGCTTTAGGCAGCTGACGAATGGCCCGATAATTCCCTTCCTCGACGCCACGCAAGTAGAGATTGGTCGAGACCGGGCCGTCCGCCCCCGACAATGTTAAGCGCACAAAATGCACCGAGCTTAGATCCTTCGGATATTCCATCTGGAGGCAATTCGCGACGCTATCTTCGGCGCTGTCGAGCGAAACGGATTTATTCCACTTCACGGATCCATCGATGTTCAGCGCCTCCGCCAGCGCGGTGAGGCCCCGAGCGCTACCTGCGCTGTAGTTCACCACTTCGACGAAATCTGTCACCCGGTTCCATTGAATGTGCAGCGGCTCGCAGACTTTCTTGCAGGCAAAATATGCGGCAGTAGGTTCGAGGTAGTAGTCATATGTCTGCCACAGTAACGACGGCCAGCATGAATGACTCATCCAGAGCAGTAAGCCCATGCGGTTCTTGCTTTGCGCTTCGAATTCGGCGCGAAAACCGTCGAAATCGAGGAAGTGTGCGAGTGCAACCCATTCTTCGAAGCTGCTGGTGCCGCCGTAGGCATCTTCGAGCGTATTCAAAAAATTAGGCCCCCGCCGGAAACCGCCCTCCACGAAATCATGCAATCCCCATTCAAGTCCCGGAGGCCACAGCGCGTTCTCCGGCATCATTGCCCGCACGGTTTCCACGGATGGAATGTTGGGCATCCCGATCTCGCTATGCAATTTGGGATAGGCCGCCATCGTGGGATAAAAAGTCAGCGGCATAGCCATATATGGTCCGCCGCCGCCGACAACGTCATCGGCTGAACTTGAAATGTAATGAATTCCCGGATGCAATTCCGCCAATAAACTCCGAATGCCGTCGTCGAGCGTCTTCGGCGGGTAGCCTTCGTTGCGCCCGCAGTACAGCCCGACTGATGGGTAATTGCGAATCCGCAGCACGGTGTCTTTCACGTTACTCAGAAATAGTGTGTCGTCGTCAGGGTTAGGGCCGTCCCACGGATTGGCGAGCCAAAAGTCCTGCCAAACTAGAACGCCATATTGGTCGCAAGCTTCGTAGAATTCGTTATCGCCTACCTGACCCACCCAGTTGCGGATCATGTTGAAATTCATTTCACGGTGGTATCGCAACGCCGCATCATACTCCCGCGCACGGTAACGCAGCATCGATTCGCTGAATCCCCAGTTCCCCCCGCGAGCTATAAAACGCTTCCCATTGATCCAGATCTTTAGCACGCCGCCATCTTCGCTATAAGACATCTGGCGAATTCCCACCTTCAGCGACTTGCTGTCAGAGGGCGTCCCATCCTGCAATTCAAATTTAAGTTCCACTTCATACAGATACGGATCGCCATAGCCTACCGGCCACCACAGCTTCGGGTTTGCCACCCGCAATGCCGGATGCGTGGATGGATCGAGCTTTACATGTTTACTCTCCGCGCCATCAAGGTCGACCGGTTGTTCGAACCGCACTTCGCCAAATCGCCCGCGCAAAATGCCGCTCACAGGTTCAGAGTTGTGGTTGACCAAACCGATCTCAATACTGACATCAGCGCGCGAAGTATCCGGAAGAGGGAGCGAAGTAGCGATAAATGGATTTTCCAGAGTTACGGAACCGCTCATCGAAAGGTAAACATTTCCAACAATTCCCGTATTTCTGCCGCGAATGGTGGGAATCCAATCCCACCCTACAGATGCGTGATAAGTCGGATTATCTGCGCCAAGCGCACCCCCGTTCGGCCCACCGTTCTCAAACGTTTTCTGCTTACAGCTTCCGGGCGTAGCATTTTTTTCTATTCGTACAGCGAGAGCATTCTTGGTACCCGGCAGTAGCTTGTTGGTCACGTCGAAGCGGCCGCGAATAAACGCACCTTCGATTCGGCCAATGTTTTCACCATTCAGAAAAATTCCGGCCTTCCAGTTAATGCCATCCAAGTTCAGCCACGCTATCTTCCCCTGATCAAGCGCAGGCGCGATGAACTCTGTCCGGTACCAGAAATCAGAGTAGAAGAATGAATCCGAAACGTATAACTGGTTCTTTCCAAAATTTGGATCAGGTATCGCCCCCACATTGAGGTAAGAGGTAAGAACCGAGCCAGGAACTGTCGCGACCACCCACGGGGAATCGTGGAATCCCGCCTTTGATATGTCGCGCCCGTCAGCTTGCAGGAGCGAAACCCGCTGCAAGCGCCACTCGCCGCCCGCCAGGTTAAATCGACCATCGAACCCGCGCGCTGACGAAGTCACCCTGGGTCGGGCCATTGGACCGCCGCGGCCGTACACCTCGATCTCGCTCAGCATGTATCCATCAGGAGAGGTCGCACGTCTCATCAGGACACGAACGTAACGGCCATGCGAAAGCTGCGCGAGCTTTATGTCATCCAACTGGGCACATTGTTCTTTGAGGATGTGTACATCGCGCCAGTTTTCAGCATCGTCCGAAACCTGGATCGAGCCTTCCGCTGCGCGCGCGATCCAATAGAGCTTTACCCGGTCAAACTCGCAGCGAGCGCCGAGATCCACGTAGACCCACTCCTCGCCAAGCCCGGCGCTCATCCATGCGCTGGTGAAACTGTAAGGACCGCCAATTTGAACCCGCTCATCGCGCCGATAGAATTCAACCTCGCCGACCCGCCACTGGATATAGAAGGCTTGCGCCGGGGCGTTGGCCACCGCGAATTCGATCTGATAGAAACGGTTTCGGCAGACCCGGCCGAGAACAATCGACGGAATGAATAGCTGGCCGGGCCGCGCAAAATCCCTGGGATAGCCTTCGACCGACACTGGCGGAGGGCTCGATACAGTGCCGACTTTTTCCCATGCGCGGCCGTCGTCCGACACTGACACGCTGAAACTCATCTCCGATGGCGTCGCGCCTTGCGGCACCACAACGATCTCGATACGATCCACTTCAGGAACGCTATCGCCGCCTCCCAACTGAATTTGCAGCGTAGGCCGCGGGCCCGAGAGTTCTATGGAATTGGTGCGCGAGTGATCGAGTACCAGTTCGCGTTCATTCTTGGGAAACGCCCCTCGCGAACTGGATGCAGTCGCGACCCACGTCGGAATGCTCGTTTCTTTTATTCCGTCGGTAACCAGCTGCGCCGTCAGATTGTAGTCGTAGCTGCTAGAGTGGTAAGCGGGACGCAGCAAAGCGAGGTTCCGATAGGTCAACTTATCTAGTATTAATTCTGGACTAAAGTCTTCCCGCGGATCGCCCGGATAAATACCTAATCCACGGGTGAATTCTCTGGAACTGGCCGCTTGCATTCCCGGACCCGGCGGCGCTGTTTTGCGAGATTCTAATCCGCTTACCGGAACCGCAAGTCCTCCGAGCGATTCTAGAGCGACTCCCGCACCCGCGATTGCGCTCTTCTTTAGGAAACTCCGCCGCGACGTTGACAATTGATTTTCCCCCTGAGCAATGAAAAGCCACTGAGGAGTTTAGCCTAAGGCACCAAATGTCGGAGTCTGCAAGAAACAAAATTTCGTCGTCTGCGAATGCATGTACAAGCGTAAATAGAAACCGTCCAACCCCAATAAGTGGTTGGACGGGATATAAATCTCGAATTACGCCCTAAAGCAACTTTACGATTGAAATCTCTTCTTCATTGCGCCCAACATTCCCGCCGCAGCGATGCCCAGCATCCCTAACTCAGATCCTTCTGGCACGGAAGTTGGATCGGGATCGGATTCATCGAAGACGAAATCGGCCGATTGAAAACTAGTCGATCCGACGTAAGGACTGGAATTCGTCAACTCAAAATCGCCCCCGAAGCTCGGTACAGAACCCCCGGTGAGAGTGCTCTCGTAAGTCGGCCCATTGAATAGAAAGTACTGATCATATCCATAGGTAGTCCCGTCATATATCGTGGCGCCACTGAATTGAAGATTTCCGTTTTGAGAAACTCCATTTAAGGAAACTTCAGTAGACGTAATCGTGCCGCTTATTGGAACGGCAGTAAAATCTCCGGTGAAATAAGCATCTTGCTCCTGGCCATTGTAGGTTGTCCCGGCAAACCCACTTATATTAAACCCCGCGGAGTCGGCTGAACTCTCAGGGTTAATGGTCACATCGCCGCCACTTTCAGAGGTAAAAGTAAACAGAGTGTTTCCGATGGTACACGCTCCACCTGCGATCAGAGTGCTTAAAGTGCCCGCCTGGCAGGCCGAGTCGGCGCAAGAAAATGGAACTGCAAATACCGCAAGCGCTAATGCGATGGCTGGAAACTTGAACTTCATGTGGTTGTTCTCCTCTACCAACATAAAGGCGAGGAGCGGGAGATGAGAATGGCACTATCTGTTGATTGGAATACCCTGAAATGCCTGTTTTTATACCTGTTCTGTGGATAGCGTAGTCAGCGGTTTGAGCGCCGCCGCAGGATTTGGGGCGAAACCGTGATTGCTAGTTAGTATCAGGCGCGCTCGTAAAACCGGAAGAAGAGCGCCGGCTTGGCTACAGGCGCTGCCTTTTCGGTGAGCGCTGCCATCTGCTGCTGATTGAGCGGAGTGAAATCGCGCGCCAATTGCACATTTTGCTGTAGTTGCGCAATCGAATCGCATCCGATAATGACCGTGCTCACCGGCAGCGACAACGAGTAGTACATCGCCTGCCGCATATCAATGGTTCCCGGCGTTGGAGCCAGCACCATGCCTTCCCACGAGTGCTTTTGTTCTTCAATGGGCGGCGGTGTCCATGATGAAAGCAGCCGGCCACGCGCTGGAACTTTCATTCCTATGATTCCCATCTGTTTTTCGACCGCCAGCGGCAACAATTGTTCGGAGAAGCTGTAATGATGGGGATCGGCGGCGTTGACTGCCATCAGGATGGTGTCGAATGGATAGCGATGAATTGCCTCCATCAATGAGTCGGGACGATAGTGGCCGGTGATGCCGAGATAGCGCACAATCTTCTGATCGCGGGCTTCGAGCAGCGCTTCCATTGCTCCGCCCTTCGCAAATATTTCATTGATGTCGGTCATGGTGCCGATGTCGTGCAGTTGCCACAGGTCAACGTGGTCGGTCTGTAATAGCTTCAGCGAAGTTTCAATCATGCGCATGGAGCCGTCGCGCGTCCGCTCTTTAGTTTTGGTTGCCAGAAATGCGTCGCTGCGGCGATGCTTCATCACTTTGCCGACATATTGCTCGCTCCAGCGCTCGGGACCGCCATAGATCGACGAGGTATCGATGTAATTCACGCCAAGGTCGAGAGCTCTTTCAATGATCGGAACGGCATTGGCTTCGTTGCTCGCTTTCTCCAGTGCCGCTTGTCCGCCAAGACTGAAAATGCCGACCTTATATCCCGTCTTACCAAGATTCCGGGTGGGCATGGAATCGGCGCTCGCGGGATTAAACGGCGACTTTACCTGGCTTACGGCAATATCCGGGATGACGGCAGAGCCGATGGCGGCGGCAGTAATCGCTCCGCCTGCCTTGAGGAAGGTTCGTCGACTGTTGCTGGATTTATCTTTTCTCATCGGGGGCTCCATCTCAAGCTATACCTACGAGAACTTTACGACAATTTGCCAGCGCGATGCATGTTAATTTTTTGGGTGGACGTCCATGCCCGCGAGCACCCCTCGCATATAAGCAAAGCTGGCAATCACGCCCGGCATCGGATCGTCAGGATGAACTTCATATTCCAGATCGACGAAGCCCGGGTAATTCATCGCCATCAGCGCTTCGAAAATCCGGCGCACCGGCATTTTTCCGTCCCCGACCGCGACCTGGCTTTCTTTATCGTGAAAATCGGTAAGGTCCTTCATGTGCATATTGAAAAGTCTGGGCCCGACGTCGTGGATCGCCTGCACCACATCGGTCCCAGCGCGAACCGCGTGGCCGACATCGATGCAACATCCGATGCGCGCGTCCATGTTCTTTACGGCATTCAACACATCCAGCGGGGAATGCCACAACTTGTCCTCGGGACCATGATTGTGGATGGCGACCCGAATGTCATATTCCTTCACGAATTTTTCGATGCGCGGCAGATTTTCTGGAGTGGGATCGCCGGCGACCATGACTCGCAATCCGGCCCTCTTGCAGTATTCAAATTTCGAGCGGATGTCAGCATCTTCATCTTTCGTCAGGTATAAGACTCCGGCAGCGTGCAGCTTGATTCCCGCCGCGGCATAATCCTCGAGCGCCGCCGATTCTCCCTGCTGATCCATCGGCAGATGATCCTTTACTTCTTTCGCATTGAGATCGGACACGTTGAGTTGCTTCATAAATCCGATCAGTTGCGCGCGATCGAAATTGCGAAACGTGTAGCTGGCGAGGCCAAGACGAATAGGCGTTTCAGTTCCCGGCCGTTCCCGCGCGGAGGTAAAGACACCGGCCGGAAGAGCGGTAGCTGCGGCAACTAACGTTGCGGAGCGTACGAAATCGCGACGAGACAATTCATGCTTAGACATGCGGCGCCCATCCTTTCTCATATTCGCGTCCCCACATCTTCATCGCGTCAGGGTCGTTCTGAATTCGTCCGTCTTTCGCCTCCAACCTTAATTCGCGATTGACTTCCCAGGCGATGTTGGAAAGCTGCAACGAGGTGACGGAAATATTTCCGTCCGCGATTGGCGCATTAAGCTTTTCACCGTTACGAATCGCCGCGATGAAGTTTGCGAAGTGCGCATCGGTCATGGAATCGCGTCCGATCAAATCGGCAGATGAAGTTGTTTTTCCGACTTTGACTTCACTGGTCTTGTTTCCCTTGAGATCGTAGATTTCGTAACCGTCGCGATCGACGAGAACCGTCCCATCGGTTCCCATGATGGTCGAGCCGCGGTCGCGACCATAATATTTCATACCCTGGCAGCTCTTACCTTCCCACGAAATCATTCTGTCTTCGTATTCGAAGCTGGTCACCAGCGTGTCGCAAAACTGCCAATCATCTTTGAAATGGTATCTTCCTCCCGAGGCCGTCACGCGCTGCGGATAATCCACGCCCAAAGCCCAGCGGCAAACATCAACTTCGTGCGTGCCATTGTTGAGCGCCTCGCCAGTTCCATAAATTCGGAACCAGTGCCAGTTGTAAGGCTGCACATTGTCTTTGTAAGAGCGGCGAGGCGCGGGGCCTTGCCATAAATCCCAATCAAGCTGCGGCGGCACAGGCGTTTCTTTGCCCACGCCGATTGACTTCCTCACATTGCTATACCAGGCTTTGGCAAAGTAAGGTCTGCCGACCGCGCCGTCGCGAATTTTCCCAATCACTTCTATCGTGTGCGGGGACGAGCGCTGCTGCGTGCCCATCTGCACCACCTTTCCATATTTCTGCTGCGCCTGCACCAGTATTTCTCCCTCGGCCGGATTGTGGCTGCACGGCTTCTCCACATAGACGTGCTTGCCCGCCTGCAATCCCGCGATGGCCATGGGTGTATGCCAATGGTCGGGAGCGGCAATCGTGATTGCATCCACATCTTTGTGCTCGAGAATCCGCCGAAAATCTTTCTCCCTTAAGGGTGCCTCGCCCGTTTCATGTTGCGTCGCATCTGCGAATTTCTTGAGAGTATTGCTGTCTACGTCGCAGACATGGGAGATGCGAGCGGCGCTCTTGTTGGCCTTGAGCGATGAAAGATGCGCGTATCCCCGGCCATTCAAGCCAATAACTGCAAAATTAAGCCGATCATTCGAGCCCAGAATTTCAGCATAACTTTTCGCCGTGCGGCCTACGGCAATTCCTGCCGCACCCACGACAAGTTGATTGATAAATTCACGCCGTGTAGCCATAATTTGTCCTCACGATGGGCAACCATAGTCGCTTTATCGTCAACTGACAAGATCGCGCACCCATCGAAAAACCCGCTATGAGCGATCCTTATAATCTTCAGCGCTTCGTGGACGTGCAGAAAGCTTACTATGGGCTGGGTTCTGTTATGAAAACTCGTCTAAAGCTTGTCCGTCTACTGCTATGGGCGACTGTAAGCCTGCATGCTCAAACTCCAACCACGCCCCACACGCCGGCACCTGCTACTCCAGCATGGGCGCAGCCCGGTTCGGCGACACATGTCCAAGTCGCGCCACCGCCGGATTTTCACCAGCCCAGCAAGAATTTCGATACGCCGATCGGCATCTTCGACGGCCAGTCGGATATCGGTAGTCCACAACTTCCGGGCAGCGCCAGTTACGATTCGAGCACAAAACAATACACAATCAATTCCGCTGGATACAACATCTGGTACACGCGCGATGAGTTTCGTTATCTCTGGAAAAAAATGTCCGGCGATGTTTCGCTGGCGGCGGATATCAAATATCCCGACCCGAACGGTTACGGCGACCGCAAAGCAGTCCTGATCATCCGCCAGAATCTGGATGACGATTCCAAAGAAGCCATGGTCGCCCTGCACGGCCTGGGCATGTTCCATCTGGCGCAGCGCCCCGATAAAGGCGTGCGCATAAAAGACATGGAGTATCGCATCGGAGGCCGCGGCCTCCCCGGCGGAGCTAACCCTGACAGCCTCGTGCCGGTGTTCGCCAAACGCGTCGGCATCGAAAAGCGCGGGAATGCCATCGCGCTGTTCGTCAGCCTCGAAGGCGAACCCATGCACCAGTTCGGACCCCCGGTTACTTTGCATTTCGACGAACCGTTCTACGTCGGCGTCGGCTTCTGCTCGCACGTGCCCGACAAGTCCGATACTGCAGTTCTCTCCGATGTGGTCTTAGAAAACTCCGCGGGAAAAGTCCACTAGGTTCACTTCGTAGGGCTGGGCAGCAGGAATGCCGAGCAGCACGGATTTACCGACGGCTGAAATTCCATGATTTCCGCGCGCGTTCCGTCGGGATCGTACATGTTTAGCTGCCATTTTCCGTCGCGTCCAATCTGCGGCGGAGAATGTTTCGCGGTCAGCCGGTCGCCGGCATATAAGAGATTCACTGTCTGCTCCATATTGCGAACGCCGAGCGCGAAATGATCGAGCACGCCCGCTGTTTCCTGCGACATCGTCGGCGGAATCCCGGTCTTTTCCGGCCCCTTCACGACCATGTACTCAATCCAGTCGGTGCCGTTCGGAACCTGTTGCGAAATCCATGCGGTTTCATCGTCCTTCATGCCACCGTGCCAATAAGGACGAAATCCCAGCAACGCATCGTAAAAGGCATCTTCCGCCACCGGATCATGAACGATGTATCCGACGTGAATGATATGGCTGCTCAACGGGTTCGCTTGCACAGGGGCAGGATGGGCCGGCGGCTCGACAAATTCGACACGATTTCCCTCCGGGTCTTTGACTTCGAAATATTGGCTTCCATCGCTGCCTTTTGTCACCGCCGGAGGAACGGCAATGTTGTGCGCTCCAAGATATTTTCGCAGGGCCTCCGCATTGGTCGTGTTGTATCCCACATGGTCGAAACGGTTGACCGAGGCTGGTCCTTCAGGAATCGGCAGCACTTCGACAAATTGAATTGCATTGAAGTAATAACGAACACCCGCTGGATTCTGCGGGTCCGTTCCCTTCACCGCGCCCAGATCGTGAACATAGAAATGCTCAGCCTTCGCGGCATCCGAGGTATAGACGCTCAAATGGGAGACGCCAGTAATCTTTGGGCGCGCGATGTTCTCTTGCCCAAAGCAGATTCCGGCGGACAAGGTGAAAACCAAACCAACGACCGCAATTCTTGTCCTCATAAATACTGGCCCTCTTTACGCGATCGGTGCCCCCGCCGCTTTATAAATCGCTTCAATCGCGATCATATCTTTCAAACCTTCTTCGCCGGGCGATTCCGGCTCCTTATTATCGCGGATGCAATCCGCAAAATGATCCGCCTCAATTGTGAACTCGTAGGGATGCTTCAGAGTGCCTGTCTGGTCTACCGGTTGCCCGTTGAACTCTCCGCGGATATGCAGTCCGTCATAATTGAATGCGGGTTCGACGACCAGATAACCCTTGCCGCCATTGATGTTCAGAAAGCTGGGACCGCGCTCGCCGTACGAACATCCGCAGGACGCGAGAATGCCCGAGGGAAACTTCATCGTCCACTCCATCGATTGCTCCACCTCCGCAAATCGGCCGCCGTGATCGCGCGTCGAGACCATCGCCGTGAAATCGGTCGGCTCCTCTCCGGTAATGTGCCGAATGGTATTTAGCGGATAAATTCCAAGGTCCATAAGCGCCCCGCCCCCGCCGAGCTTTCGGCTGAGCCGCCACTCGCCTGCCGCTTCCTGGCCTGCGAATCCTCCCTGAAACGATTCGAAGCCGCCGAAGTCCGGTGACTTAATCATCTGTGTCGCCTGAATCCACAAAGGGTCGTAGTGCACGCGGTAGGCGATCATCAACTTCTTTCCCGCCTGTCGGCAAGCGTCAATCATCTGACGGCATTCCGCGCTTGAAATTGCCATCGGCTTTTCGCACAGCACGTGCTTGCCGGCCTTTGCGGCGCGCACGGTATATTCGCAATGCATGCTGTTCGGCAGGCCAATGTAGACAGCGTCAACGTCCGGGTTATCGCGAATCTGATCGTATGTGTCGTAGGTATAAATCGAACTCTTCGGAATGCCGTACATCGCCGCATACTTCACGCCCTTAGTATCGGCATGTCCGGTGACCAGCGCCGTAACTTTCGCCTTCTGCGATTGCGTGCACGCGCGCATGAAGATATCCGAGATTCTGCCCAGGCCGACGGCGGCATATCCAACCGGCTTTTCAGGAGCGGATATTTGCGCAAACGAAGGTAAACGCGTCCCCGCCAACGCCATGGCGCAGAGCTTAGCAAACTCGCGGCGAGCAATATGCATGGCCAACACTTTATGCGGATGAATGTGAAAAGTCGAGGGCAGGAAAAAGAATGAGGCAGGAAACTAGCGGGCGACCGGGCATAGCCGCCCTCACTAGCGAAGTCGGCCAAGTATGTCAGCGTTTACTAGTTATGCTTTCTGTCCCCGCACCAAGCCGGAAAGTTTTTTGGCAAATGTGTTCGAGCCGCGCGCATTCGTTTTCTCCGCGTTCTCCTCGATCTCACTTGTCGCCTTATCGGGCGAAAACATGTCCGCCTCGGTGGGCGCGCTCTGGCTGGTTTCAAAGGACGCCCGCAGAGAGTCTTCGGCCTGCTGCTCAAGTGTCGCCAGCAAATTACGCAGCCGGCGAATACCCTCGTCAAGCTCGGAATGTTGCTGCATCATGAACTCGTCGATTTTGCTCTTCGCTTCGCGGTTCAGTTTTTCAACTGGGTCTTGGAAGACGCTAAGGGCGTTTTGCATAATGGTTTTCGCCTGCGCCTTGGCATCCGACATTACGTTTTGAACCATTTTCTGGAATTCGGGGGTTTGTTGTGCAAGCCAAACTTGCGCATCTTCTTTGGCCTGCTTTATCGCGACCAGTTGCAGTTGAATTTCATCACGTTCCCGCGTCAAGAGATTAGCTGATTCACCCAGTTCTTTAATTAAAGAGTCGGCTCGGGTTGATATCGGAGTGAGCAAATTCTCCATTTCCGTCCGAGCCAGCTCAGTTTGTTGCTTTCTAAGATCGGCGAGTACTTGTTCCAGGCTGACCTGCACCTGTTTAATCGCCTCGGATGCCCTCTCATCGAGACGAACTCCGAAATCAGTCTCTTGCTGACTCGAACGTTCGCGCAAGCTGATGAGGCGATCCTCAATACCCCCAACCTCGGCTTGCAGACGGCTTACTTCAGCAGTAATGGAATTCCGGGTCGAAGCAACTACTTCTTTCTGGCTTTCAAAATCATTTTCCAGCCGCCCTTTAACGGTGGTATAGATTTGATCGCTGACCTGGCCGATGGATGACGCGGCATCGGCGATCTCCTTCTTCTTCCCTTCCACGGCTTCCGAGAACTGCTGCTGCGCTTTTTCCGATTGCGACGAAAACGCCTTCTCCACCCGGCTATCGATTTCCTCGGTCTCTTTACGAATTCGTTGAAGCCGCTCTTCCGAGTCGGTTTGCGCCTCAAGCTTCAAAGCATTCATGCTGGCTTCGATTCGTTCGATTGCATTCTTGGTTCCGTCGGCGGCTTTCTTCTGCAATTCCTCCTCAAGCGATTGCACAGCGCTGGTAAGCGACTCTCGAGCCTTGACGGCGTCTTGCAGCAGGCCCTCGGCCAGCGCGGTGTTCTTCTTTTGAGTTTGTAGTTCTTCATTGAGCTTCGCTCGCGAATCCGCGAACATCGACGCCAGTTCCTGCCGCATCCCCTCCCGCAGCTCGGAGCGCACGGATTCGATTTGCGCGGCGGTGATTCCAGGCTCCGCAGTCTTCGAGCCTCCGGCATCAACCTGCGTGCTGCTGGGCGAAGTTGCGGCATTGTCGTCCTCGGTTACCCAATCCTTCGGGCAAGGATCGAGTCCCCAAAAATTCCCCGGCTTATCGAGAACAATACCCAAGCCCCACAATTTGTCGTTCGAGGGCGACCCTTTGCAGAAAGCGACTTGACCACCCGCTTCCTTGCCATTCTGAAGCCGCAAAAGTACCGGCGTGGAAACGGCGAGCGGCTTGTCAGAATGCATCGCGCATCCCTGAGCGTTGACACTCACCGTATTGCAGGATTCGGAAAATTCGATGAAGGGATTCGTACTCACAATCGTGACCGCAATCCTGGCCGCGACCCTTGTGCTCTGTCGTGTAGTTTCTGACGCCGCTGCTGTTGGCAAGATGCCTCCTATTTCCGCTCTCATGAACATGGCTGTCAATTAACTTTGCGCCACATCGGTGGAGGGAAACCCAGTAATCCTTTGATGTTTGTGCAAGAGAGGGACTTCTGTCTAGTAACCGCGGTAACTTGGCGATTTTGAATCGAGAAAAATGCGGAGTTATTCGCCGATAATTCTTGCCGGGGGATCCTAATTGCCGGATATAGGAATAAACGGGAGATCGCAAAAGATATGTGGCAGGCGACAATCTATGGGATCGAACTGGCGACACCGGAGAAAACGACACCGGCGTTGGAAGCGATCGCAGTTACGGTTCCCATCACAATCACCAGCACAACCGCCATCATAATTGCATATTCGGCGACGTCTTGGCCTTCCTGGCCAAGAAAGAACTCGCGAAATGTGCCAAACGAAAAATTCATAAGTAGTGGTATGGATAAAAGTCTGGCGGAAACTATTAGAGGAAACAATGGCCCACTCGTGGGGCTTACCCCGGTAACAAAGCCATTTGGAAATTTTCCCGCCTGTGTGGCGCGGACACTCTTGTCCGCGGCTTTTGACCGGGACCTTCGCGGGCAAGAGTGCCCGCGTCACACAAACAAAACCATGCTCTTATAGTGCAGTTGTCCTTGCGCTTTGGGTAACAAATAGGTACTATGCCGCACTATCCAACAATAAGAGGCTGTGGTGCTGTGAGAGTTTTCGCCTTTCGTAATCTCACGCGGCGCCGCGTTTGGTGTCATATTGAACGAAATGCTGCGTCCAATCGCACAATCGGTTGCTGTGGCGACGCTGGTGTCTGCATCGTTCTTACTTTTGAGCTGTGGAGGCACCGCAGTTTCGCCAGCCTCCGCCGCCGCTCCTGCTACTCCACCTTCCGCCGCCAACCCTGCACCGGTTAATTCTGGTCAATCAGCAAACGCGAGCGTGTTTGCAAGTTTGCAAGCGCAACCGGGTTGGGCGGGCGCAGCCCTGCTCCCAACCAGTTACGCGGTGTGTTCCAGCTGTAGTCCCAGCGGACCTCAAGCCACCTGGGCCATGACCCAACAGATGAGCACGCCATCGCTGAGCGGCAGTTCAACCCAAATGGATATCGGAGGCGAGACGCCATTCTCCGACATATTATGGAATAACCATCTCATCGGAGATTTTTCTACCCAGGGAATGCCTGATCCAGACCACTCGGTCGTTTCCAATCTGCATAATTTCACCTACGATGTTTACTTCTATATAACCGATTTGGCCGCAGCCCAGGCGGTTGAATTCGATATCAATCAGTTCGTCGGTGGCCAGTCGTTTATCTGGGGACATGAATGTCGCATCGCGGGCGGGGACGAATGGGACATCTGGGACAATCAGAATCAAGCGTGGCTTCCGACTGGAGTAGCGTGCAATCCCAATAGCAATGCCTGGAATCACGTCACCATTCAGGTGCAGCGCACTTCGCAAAACCAGCTTCTGTTTCAATCCATTACTCTGAATGGGCAAACAGCTACGGTGAACCATACGGAAAATCCAACTTCGAGCGCCTGGCACGGGATAACCATCAATTATCAGCAGGATGGCAATCGAAACCAGGAATCCTACTCCGTCTGGTTGGACAAGCTGACATTCAGCTATTGGTAGAATCCGTTCCCTTCCCGCGAAATCCAAACTCAACCGATCAAATATCAATGTGTTTATCGGTATGGCGGCTCAAATACCAACAAGGGCTGCTGCCGTAATGCGGAAACAGCGAATGGACGCACTGGTCGGTTTCCGGCTGTCCCGGTTCGTATTGTATTTTGCCTCCCTTTACGTGAATAACGTAGAACGGGATTACGGTGACCTGGCCGAACTGCGGGCGGTGATTAGGAATTTGATAGCTCAATGAACCGTAGTCGCCCAAATAAACCAGCAGCAACAAAGCCAACAGGCCCAATATTCCGCGAAAAAGTACGCCCCGCATAGATTTTGTCCTCTTTTGCCAGTATTTTCTGTCACTTGGAGCCCGTTGTACATGCAAAAGGCGCACTGTCACTTGTGACAGTGCGCAAGAAAGGGGTCGGACCATGTCTCGCCAGCCTGATCTCAAGCTCGATTACCATGCAGTTACAAGCACTTAGACCGCCCGCCCTGCCCTACCTATTTGTAATGTGTAAGAAATCAGTGAAAAAACACGCAGTCTGGGTTAAGATTGCGAAACTGTTCGCCGGTTCCCCACTTAACTGTAATTCCTATTTGAACCCAAAATATCCGAGAGGATAATCCAATGCGCAAACGCGTCCCCCTCCTACCCGGTCTCATTGCCTTCATCTCAATATTCACAATTTCAGGACTGTGCCAACAATTGCAGCAACTGCACGGGCACGTTCGTCCCGTGGTTTCCAGCGGACAAGCGGTGCCAGTCGCTCCGATGTCAGCCGGCGAAAATATGAACCTGGCGATCATGCTGCCATTGAAAAATCAGACGGAGCTGACTGGTTTTCTGAGCCGGCTGCATGATCCTTCGAGTGCCGACTACCGCCAATATCTCACTGTGGATCAGTTCACCGAAAAGTTCGGTCCCAGCGAACAGGATTATCAGGCGGTAATCAGTTTTGCGAAAGCCAACGGCTTTATCGTGACCGGGACTTCTCCGAATCGGTTGCTGGTGGATATTAATGGTACGGTGGCGCAAATTGAAAAGGCTTTTCACGTGACGATGCGGCTGTACCAGCATCCGACGGGAAACCGGTTATTTTATTCGCCAGACCGCGAGCCATCGCTTGATCTCGCGGTGCCGGTGTGGCACATTGCGGGACTCAATAATTACTCCATACCTCATCCAAAACTCAAGCGCAGCCTGACGGGAGAAGCAATCCACGGCAATGCCGGATCGGGGCCAGGTGGGGCATATCTGGGCGGCGACATGCGCGTGGCTTACTACGGGGGAACGGCCCTCACAGGTAGTGGTCAGTCGGTCGGACTTTTGGAATTCGACGGATACACCCCCAGCGATGTGACATCGACTTTTGATGGCGTCTCATACGGCGTTCTTATTAATAACGTGCTGGTCGATGGGGCCAGCGCCGGCTCGGACGGCGACGACGGCGAGCAGGTGCTCGATATCGTGCAGGCAATCGCCATGGCTCCGGGAATGAACCAGGTGCGGGTTTACATCGCGCCGGGTAACTCTTCTATTGGCGTTGGCGACGTGGATATCTTCAACCAAATGGCAACGGACAATATTTCCAAGCAGTTGAGCTGCTCGTGGGGCTGGAATCCCGACGATCCCTCGTCGGACGATCCTATATTTCAGGAGTTCGCGGCCCAGGGACAGAATCTTTTTGTCGCCTCCGGGGACGCGGGGGCGTATACCGGATCGAACTCGAAGGATGAAAGCTTTCCCGCCGAAGATGTTTACGTTGTCGCTGTCGGTGCAACGGACCTGACGACGAACGGCGCGGGCGGACCGTGGGAATCGGAAACTGCGTGGGCGGACAGCAGCGGCGGACCCAGCGACAACGGCTTCGCTATTCCGAGTTGGCAATCGGGTGTGGCGAATTCTTCAAACGCAGCTTCGACCACCATCCGAAATATTCCTGATGTTGCGGCGGAAGGCAATTTCGACAACTACCTTTGCAGCGATGGCTCCTGCGCGGGGGACTGGGGCGGCACGAGCTTTGCCGCACCGCGCTGGGCCGGCTTTCTGGCACTGGTGAATCAGCAGGTCGTCTCCAATGGCAACTCGACTCTCGGTTTCGGAAATCCGGCGATTTATTCCATCGGCAAGAGTCCCAGCTACGATAGCGACTTTCATGACATAACCAGCGGCAATAACAATAACGGGAAGGGAAAATCCTATAACGCTGTTACCGGCTACGATTTGGTGACGGGATGGGGAAGTCCGAATGGCCAGAACCTGATCAACGCTTTGGCCGGTGCGTCTTCGCCGAACTTTACACTTTCGGATTCGCCGAACAGCTTGACCATCACTCAAGGCGGAGCCGGCGGAACCAGCACTGTCACAGTTAACGATCAGGGAGGATTTACCGGTACAGTAAGCCTTGCCGCGTCGGGATTGCCCTCTGGCGTAACGGCAGTATTTAATCCGACCAGCACCGCCGGAACGAGCACGCTCACATTGACCGCGAGCAGTTCGGCCACGACCGGAACCGCAACAGTGACAATTACCGGCACGTCCGGCAGCTTGGTTTCAACCACAACTCTCGCCCTTACCGTGAATGCGGCTTCGACGCCAAACTTCACAATTGGTGCATCGCCGAGTTCGCTGACGGTGGCGCCCGGCAGCAATGGCAACAGTACGATCACGATTACCAGTTCTGGCAGTTTTGCATCGGCGACTACGCTTAGCGCCACTGGATTGCCCAGCGGCGTGACGGCGGCGTTCTCTACCAATCCTGTAACCCCTCCGGCAAATAGCAGTGTGACTTCGACGCTCACGCTTACGGCATCTTCCACCGCCGCGACTGGAGCAACCACCGTGACTGTGACCGGAACTTCCGGCTCGTTAAGTCACAGCACAAGCATCTCGCTGACAGTCAGTTCGTCGGCGGGAGCGCAAACCGCGGTTTACAATTCCACGCTCAAGGCGCCAGGGTGCGCGACGGTCGGCTCATCGTGCGACTCTGGTCCTTCCCTGCTGCTGGGACGCGACCATCTATCCGGCGGCGCGGAACCGAATCAGCCCAACACCATCAAAGGATCGTGCGCCGATGGCACTGCCGGAACATTTCACTCCGACGAATCCAATGACCGAATCGTTGTGGCTTCCACCAGTGGCGGCACTTTGACGCACGGAACCACGGCAACGGTCACTGCAACGGTCTGGGCATATGCCGGATATACCTCCGACGCCCTCGACCTTTACTACGCGCCGAATGCCAACAGCCCTTCGTGGACTTTGATCAAAACCATCGTGCCTACAAAGGCCGGAGCGCAGAATCTCTCGGCCACGTTCACTCTACCCACGGGAAGCCTACAGGCTGTTCGGGCGCAATTCCGCTATCAGGGAAGAGCGTCTTCCTGCACGACGGGTTCGTACAATGACCATGACGATCTGATCTTTGCGGTGCAGTAAGGAAATGTTCAATTCGGCAATGGGCTGGCTCTCAGGGGCTGGCCTTTTTTTTGGCCGCGCAGATTTGAGGCCGCTCATTTAATCCCCAAGCCCCGGATTAGCTAGGCCGTTTGGATCATGGAGGTCGTCCGCAAAGTGACGTATTTTTTAGTCTGATTCACTCGACAGCCCGCTGTAGGGTGATTCAGGGCGCCAGGTTTGGAGGCGAGGGGACTGCGCATAGCCAAAGCAAAGGCGCACTCGCCTTCAAATCGCGCCGCGTATCGCACGCGAGTTGGGGCGGGAACCTTGTGGAATTGACAACGGATGTCTCGGCACCCGGCACTCCAGAATCCGAGGCAAAATGCCGAATGTGCGAATGGCAAAGAAGACGAAGGCTGCGGATGAAAGCGCTTTCGGAAGATCGACTTTTCGCAAACCGAATTCAATTAAGAACGCGGCCGATCAGCCTTTTATCTCTCAACCAAAAGCGCCTTCGTCCGAGATAGTTACTGCGGTGGAGGCGGCGGGGGCGTCTGTTGGTCTGGCCCAGAGCCAGGAGCGCCATGATTTTGCATCATTTGTTGGTGCTGCGCCATCATGTCATCCCACTGCTTCTGTTGATTCGGGTCAAGAATGGCCCGTATCTGCGAGTCGCTGCTCTTGCGCATGTCCATCATTTTCCCGTGCCGGTCTTGCGGAGACATAGAACTGTCCTGGCGCGTGGCTTCCATCTGCGACCGCTCGGCTTCAAAAATGCTCTGTACTTTGGTTTGCTGATCGGCGGTGAGGTTGAGCTTTTTGGTTAGAGCCTGTGTCCGCCTGGCGGGATCTACCGGACCGCGCCGCATTTGACCACCATTATTCGCCGGCGGCGGAGCCGATTGCTGATCGGGCGGCGGAGGCGCATTATCTTGGGCCATCACAAATGGCGCGGCCATTGAGATGACTCCAGCCGCGATGAGGACGAGCAGACATTTCTTGATCATAAAATCTCCTTTTCAAAAGCGACGTGCTGAGATGTATGAATTGAATTATGAACCGAAAGTTGCGCAAAAAACCAGAATTCTCTCAATTTTGCAGAACTTTACGAAGTCGGACCGGTTCGCGCCCATTCTTTTACCTTAAGCGAGCTGCGCTTGCATAGACAAATGTAAAGAAAATGCGACAAAGATTTACAACCTGAAACCGGGTGCAACAGTATCATTTCAGGCAAGGCAGCACTGAAACTCCGTCAAAGCTATGAGGATTCCCGGTCTCCACAGTCTGGCGATGAGGGTTGCGCCACGCCTGAATCTGGTCTTTCGCGTCATCCTCGCAGGTCATTTTGCGATGTTTTGCCAGTCTATGGCACAGGCGCAAACCAATTCTGTATCGCCTCCCGTTCGGGCGATTCATGGCGTGGTGAAGTCGGGGAACATACTCATTCCGGGAGCTGAAGTTTTCGCGACCAACACCGTGACACAGGAACGGCTGAACACATGGACCGATGTGGACGGCAGCTATTCGCTAAAAATTTCGGCGGACGGGCACTATGTCGTAGGGGTGCGAATGAGCGCATTTGCGGCGAGCTCGCAGACATTAGCTCTCGATACCGGCCATCAAAACACGCAGGCAAATTTTGAATTGACACTGCAATCGCGTGTTCGCGGGGCTGTAGCCGAACAGCGAAGGGCGAGCGTTGGCGGGCGCGGCTTCCAAAATCTTTCTGTGTTGCAGAGCGGCACGGGACAGGACACCGGCACAGCGATGAGTGACGTGGTGCCTTCCGGCATGCCGGTGCCAGGAATTGCGCCGGACAGCGCAACCGAATCCGTCGCAGTCTCGGGTAACACGACCAATTCATTTAACTCGATGAGTTCTGACGAAATGCAGCAGCGCTTCAATGACGCCCGCCAGCAAGGAGCGGGATTCGGAGGCGGATTTGGGGGACCGGGAGGCGGCGGAGCTGGCCGAGGCGGCGGAGGTCCGATGATCTTCGGACGCCGCGGATTCGACAGCAATCGTCCGCATGGATCGATTTATTACGGGGTGGGCGACTCGGCGCTGAATGCGTCCCCGTATTCACTCACCGGCCAACCCACGGAAAAGCCGGGATATTTGCAAAACAGTTTCGGAGGCTCGGTGGGCGGCCCGCTGAACATTCCCAAGATTTATCAAGGCGGAAGCAAGACTTTTTATTTCGTCAACTTTAACGGACGGCATGGAGAGAATCCCTTTGACCAGTTCTCGATTGTGCCAACTCTACTCGAGCGCCAGGGAAATTTTTCTCAGACCACATACACTTCGGGTCCGGCCGCGGGACAGCCGGTTCAGATTTTCAATCCCGCCACAAACTTGCCCTATCCCAACGAAACGCTTCCGCAAATCAATCCCGCTGCTGCGGCGTTATTGCAATACATCCCATTGCCGAACTTGCCGGGGAATTATCAGAATTTCCATTACGTGACATCCGCCGAGAGCAACAGCGACGATCTGAACATTCGCATCAACCACACGCTCGGTGCGGCCCCCGCGCGCGGACGTCGAGGCGGTGGACGCGGCGCTCCGCGCAATAACTTGACGTTTGGGTTTCACTACCACGATTCCAGCGCGAACCTGACGAATCCCTACCCAACTGTTGGGGGCAACACGACCGTCCGCAGCTTCGACGTGCCGGTTTCGTATACGCGCAGCATCGGCAAGATGACCAATACGGTGCGCTTCGATTTCAATCGCAATCGTTCGCGCACTCAAAATCTATACACTTTCGCCAGCAACATTACGGGCGCGTTGGGAATCACTGGGGTTTCGCAAAATCCGTTCGACTGGGGGTTGCCAAATTTGTCTTTTAGTGACATTGGCAGCCTTCAGGACACGACGCCGCAGCTTAATCGAAACCAGACTTATACATTTTCCGACAATGTAGTGTGGAATCACGCCAAACATACTTGGCGGTGGGGCGGAGATTTTCGGCGCATCCAGCTCAACTCGGAATCCGATAGCAATCCCCGTGGCTCGTTCGTTTTCACCGGAATCAATACTTCGCAAACTGGAAGCAGCGCACAAACTGTGCCCGGTACGGGATACGACTTCGCTGATTTTCTGCTTGGATATCCGCAACAAACTTCGGAACAGTTTGGCCAGAACGATCACTTTCGGGGAAATTCCTGGGACCTCTACGCGCAGGATGAGTGGAAGATGCGTGGAAATCTGACGCTGAATCTCGGAGTGCGTTACGAATACGTTTCGCCGCTGACGGAAATCGATAATCGCATCGCCAACCTCGATGTTTCCCCGGGCGTGTTGAATCCTGTTCTGGGCGTGGCGGCGGTCGCTCCGGTGCTCCCAGGACAGGTCGCGCCGTTTAGCGGACCTCTGCCCGATAGCTTGCTGCGGCCCGATCGCGACGACTTTGCGCCGCGAGTCGGATTTGCGTGGAAGCCATTCTCCAAAACAGTAGTTCGTGGCGGATACGGCATCAATTACAACACTGGCGCATATCAGAACATCGTCGAACAACTAGCCTTCCAACCTCCGTTTTCTACCACCGCGACTAACATTCAGACCGCTCCCGGTGAACTCACGCTGCAAAATGGATTTCCTGCGGTTAGCGGAATCACCAATGACTATGCGGTCAATCCTAATTACCGGCTGGGATATGTACAGATTCGCAATTTGGATATCCAGCAGCAAATCCGGCCCACACTTCTTTTGAACATCGACTACACCGGAACCAAGGGGACCGATCTCGATATTCTGGAAGCGCCAAATCGTACATTGGCGGGCATACGTATTTCGGGCGTCGAGGCTTTCACCTACGAAAACTCGCTGGCGGATTCGGAGGCGAATGCCGGCTCGGTGCGTTTGCGGAAACGATTGTCTGGGGGCTTCTCGATCGGTGGGATCTATACATTTTCCAAGGCGCTCGATGATGCGTCATCAATTGGGGCGGGTGCGACTTCAGCCGCGAGCAGCCGCGGATTAGGCGGAGGCGGCACCGGAGCGATCTCGGGAGGCGGGAGTGGGGGAGGATCGAGTTCATCTGCTGCATCTACCAGCAACGTGGCGCAGAATCCTTTCGATCTATCCGCGGAGCGTGGACTGTCCAGCTTCAACCAGACGCATAAATTCACGGCGGATTATTTATGGGAGCTGCCTTTTGGACATGACAAACGGTGGCTGACCGCAAGCACTCCGTGGCGCGCTATTTTAGGAGATTGGCAGTGGAGTGGGGATTGGACGATTGCATCCGGCCTGCCATTTACCCCTCGATTGCTGAATGACATTGAGGACGTAAGCCAGGGAACAAACGGCACGCTGCGGGCTGACGTGGTCCCGGGTCAACCAGTTGCTCTGGGGAATCCTTCAATCGGAGAATGGTTCAATACGGCCGCGTTCGTCGCGCCGCCCGCGGGCACGTACGGAGACGCGCGCCGCAATAGCATCATCGGTCCCGGCACCAGGCTGTTCGATATGGCGTTCACGAAAATCGTTCCGTTGAAAGAGGCGAGAGTTTTGGAATTTCGGGCACAGGCCGCCAACGTTTTCAATATGCCCAATTACACGTCGATTGATACGAATGTCAATTCGCCTACTTTTGGACGGGTGATCGCTGTCGGAGCGATGCGGCAGGTCACGATTACATCCCGTTTCCGTTTTTAGGATGCGCAGTCTGACAGAAATACATATGCATTTGCGAGCCCAATTCGCAGTTAAAGTCCTGGCCGTACTGTTAACGATATTTTTCCTTCGCGCCCTTCTGCCCTCGCAGGAGCAGGGCGACTATTTATTTCATGCGCAGACAGACCTGGTACTTGTAAACGTCACTGTAAAGGATAAGAGTGGAAAGTTCGTTCAGGGATTAAAGCCGGAAGACTTCACCATCCTCGAAGAGGATAAACCTCAGAAAGTTGCTTCCTTTGATGTCGAAAATATCGACGCCGTACCTGCGTTGGACGTAGCGCAGGCAAAGCCGTTAACAGAAATACCTTCGGGAAAGACAATCGAGTCGGCGGCTGCAAATACAACGGCACAATTCAAAGATCGCCGGCTGATTGTTTTATTCTTCGATCTGTCGGCCATGGAACCAGACGAACTCGATCATGCCATCACGTCGGCCGAAAATTATATCGAGTCGCAAATGGCGCCCGCGGACCTGGTTTCGATTGTTTCATTGGGAAGCTCGCTGCAAGTGAATCAGGACTTCACTACCGACCACGCATTGCTGAAGAAACAACTACAGGCCTTTAGTCTGGGCAGCGGTCAGGGTTTCGAAGAAGGCAGCACGGGAACGACCGAGGGTACGCCGGACACGGGCGGATCGTTTACGGCTGATGACACGGAATTCAACATTTTCAACACTGACCGCCGGCTCGAGGCGTTGCGATCCGTGGCCGAAAAACTGGCCTACGTGCAACAAAAGAAATCGCTGATTTATTTTTCCAGCGGAATGGACCGGACGGGAATCGAGAATCAATCGGAATTACGCGCGGCTGTGAACGCGGCCGTCCGTTCCAATCTGGCTATTTACACCATGGACATGCGAGGCCTGCAAGCCCTGGTCGCGGGAGGCGAGGCGCAGAGCGCCAGCCTGCGCGGCGTTTCAGCCTATTCGGGACAATCGACGCTCAATGCTTTGAATTCCAACTTCACCACCCAGGAAACTCTGGTCACGCTGGCCAGTGATACCGGCGGGCGGGCGTTTCTTGATTCCAATGACTTCACCAAGATTTTCAAAGGAGTGCAGCAGGACACCTCGACCTACTACGTCCTCGGCTACCACAGCACGAACCCCGCGCGCGACGGCCATTACCGGCGGATCGTGGTAAAGAGTCATATTCCCGGAGTGAAGATCGAATACCGCCGCGGATATTATGCGCCGGCCGATTACAAGCACTCGACCAAGGACGACAAAGAGCGCCAACTCGAAGAAGAACTTGCCTCCGAAATGCCCGCCACCGATTTGCAGCTCTATCTCGGAGTCGCGTATTTTCGGCTGGAAGGAAATAAGTTTTTCGTTCCAATTTCGCTGGTGGTTCCGGGATCGCAGATTCCATTTGTACGCAGCAGCGACCGCGATAAAGCAACCCTGGATGTAATCGGAATCGTAACGGATGCCGAGAATCACCCGCTGAACAGAATCCGGGATACGGTGAAGCTCGCGGTTAGCGCCTCGACCGAAGTGCAAAAAAAGAATGTGCAGTATGACACTGGAATGAGCTTGTTAAGCGGGAAATATCATCTGAAATTTGTGGTGCGCGAAAATCAGACAGGGCAACTGGGATCGTTCGAAACCGATATCACTGTGCCGGAGTTGAAATCTCAGGCCCTCAAAATGAGTTCCATCGTCCTCGCCAGCCAAACTCAACCGGCGAAAAAGAGTGCCAATCTGAATCCCCTGATTCGCGACGGCTCCGAAATCGTTCCCAATATCACGCATGTTTTCTCGGGGACGCAGCACCTTCTGCTTTACTACGAAGTGTACGATCCGGCGCACCCAGCAGTAGAAGCGCCTGGGAGCGACAAGGCCGCGATCCGGCTGCTGAGCAATGTGGCTTTTTTTCGGGGTAAGGCAAAGGCCTACGAGAGTTCGCTGGTGGAGTTGACGGAATTGAACGCCCGAGACAGGAAGGCGGCCATCTTTCAATTAAATGTCCCGTTGACGTCGCTTAAGCCTGGTTTCTATACGTGTCAGGTAAATGTAATCGACGACGCCGGAGGACACTTTCTCTTCCCGCGGTTGGCCTTCTTGATTCGCCCGGAAAGCGCGAGCCCACCGGCACACTAAATTCCCGCCATTTCACATCGCGGCGGGAACGGCAATGCCCATCACATCCAGAATTCGTGTCAGTTCGCGGCGAACGATAGCAACGGTCGCGAGCAGGAACTTTTTTCGGATTTCATCCGCTTCCGCGATGATTGGATGCTGGTGATAAAAAGCGTTGAACAATTGCGCCAGTTGAAAAGCATGTTTTGCAAGATAGGCAGGCTCGGTCGTGGCAATCGACTGCTCAACGATGTAAGAAGTTTTTGACGCCGCCAGCCAGAGTGCCCAAATCTCGGTAGCTCCGGGATCAACGAGATATTTTTTCAATTCTTGGGTAGAGACGTATGTTGCAATGTTTTTTCCGGGATCAATCCCCGCCTTGCGGAAAATATTTGTCGCTCGCACTACCGCATACTGCACGTACGGTCCCGTTTCTCCCTCGAAACTTAACGCCTCTTTGAAATCGAATGCTATTGCCGATTGCTTGGTGAACTTCAGCATGAAATAGCGCAAGGCTCCGACCGCGATTTGGACGGCGATAGTCGAGCGCTCATCATTGGGCAACTGGGGATGGCGGGAATCAACTTCAGCTTTCGCCGATGCGATCAGGCGGTCAATCAGGTCGTCGGCCTTTACTCCAAAGCCTTTTCGTCCGGAGACTTCAATATATGGGCGCTTGCTGTCTTCTTCAGAAAGCTCATACCCTAACTCGGCAGCGCAGCGGGGCGTGAGGGCGACCATCTCATACGAAAAATGGGTATAGTGGTCGGCCTGTTGGTTGTAACCGAGGCCGCGCAGTGCGTCGATTACCGTATTCTGGGCCTCGGCCTGGCGAGCATCAATCACGTTATAGATTTCCGCTACGCCGCCAAAGTGGGGGTGATCGGTCTCTCCCTCGGTGCCAGATATCCAGCATTCGTGCTCATTGGGATACCGATAGAACTTTCGATATCCAAAATCGCGGCCCAGCAATCCGAACTTCCACAGGTGATAAGCGATATCCTTGCCGACGTATCCTACCGTGCCGTTGGAACGCACAATCACTTTTTGATCATCTTCTGAAATATCTTCTGCGCCGTCTGCCGCGGCCGATTCAGACGGCTGAGTGGTTCCGGCGCGGCGCATGACCCAGCATCCTTTGTTCTTGCCAGAGCCCTCGAAGAAAAGCACACCCCCGGCCTTCAATTTCTCGAAAGCGGAATCCCAGAAATGCAAGGATAGGATTTCGCTCTCCCTGGGCAGAAAATCGTATTCGATACCAAGCCGGTCCATGGTCTCGAGGTGCCTTCTCAAAACGGCAATGGAAATCGTTTCCGCCACCGCGGCAGTTTCGTTGCCGCCTTTTTCGATCTCATGAAGTGTCTTCAGACGTAACTGCAAATTTTCTTTGTCTTCCTGATACCACTGAGAAACACGGGCATAGAGATCCCAGCAGTAGTAATCGAACCGTGGCTCGGCAGCGATTTGCTCAATCTCTTTATGCGTTTTCTTCTCAATCTGCAAAAACCCAACAACCACGTCCGCGACCTGGGCTCCGGTATTGTCGACGTAATTTTGGACGTCCACTTCCCTTCCCGAGAAGCGCAACATGCGAACAAAGGTATCTCCGAGGATTGCGTTGCGAAGATGACCAACATGCGCGGCCTTGTTGGGATTGATGCTGGAATGCTCGACCAACACTTTGCCAGCGTCGATTTTTGATTGTGGCTGTCTGTTCGCGGCGAGGGCCGTCGCCATTTCTTCGCGCCGAACGTATGCATTGATGTATCCCGCGCCAGCGACTTCGAGTTTCTCGAAACCTTCAATGGACCCGATACCGGTGACGATCTGTTCCGCGATTTTGCGCGGGGCCTGACGCAGCTTTCGAGCCAATTCGAAGGCCAAAGGGAGAGCGTATTCTCCTAATTCGACCCGAGGCGGTTGCTCAATCACGATCCTCGGAAGATCCAGGTTGTAGGTCTGGAGCAAGAATTCGCGAATTTGCCGGCTCAATCGGTGTTCCAGGTAGCGATACACAATTCCCTCTAAGTGATTGAAGAGATAGGAATTGTAGCAGAGTATGGCGCGGGCGCGGGTTTGACGGCGGTCGTAGCCTTCCCTATGATGAATTTGAGTTGTTTCGGATTTCTCGCCGCAAGCCGGAATCACAGACCGATGCGCATCGCTTACCTCGATTGCTTCTCAGGCGTTAGCGGAGACATGTTTTTGGGCGCGCTGGTTGATGCTGGCGTCCCATTGAAGCTCTTCGAGGATGCGGTTTTAGGGCTTGGTATTGGGGCGCGGATTGCAGTTTCGCGGGTGACCCGGAGTGGAATCAGCGCCAGTAAGGTAGATGTCTTCGGCCTTGATGGGGAAGATCAACCACGAAGCTCCACAATTGAAGATCCCCATACCCATAGCCATGCGCATACGCATCACGAGCATGAACATGCCAATCATCACAGTCATACCGGTTCCGGGCAAAATCGTGGCCTGAACGAGATTCGCCAAATCATTTTGCGGTCAAATAACATCGCGGAAAAAGCGAAACAGACTGCCATCAAAATATTCGAGACGCTTGGCGCGGCCGAAGCGAAAATCCATGACACAGATGCGGAAAGCGTGCATTTCCACGAGGTGGGCGCAGTAGACGCGATGGTCGACATCGTGTGCGCGGCAGTGGGCGTGCAAGCGCTCGGCGTGGACGAGATTATTTGTTCTCCGCTAAACGTCGGCGACGGCACGGTGAAGTGCGCGCATGGAGTTTTCCCGGTTCCCGCTCCAGCGACACTGGAAATACTTCGAGACGCTCCTGTCTATTCAACGGGAATTCAGGCTGAGTTGGTGACTCCTACGGGCGCTGCCATTGTGAAGACGGTGGTAAGCCGTTTTGGTCAGTTCCCCGCTATGAAAATTGGCACGGCTGGTTACGGTGCGGGATCGCGTGACTTTGCCGGTCACGCCAACGTGCTGAGACTCACGCTGGGAGAATTGCAATCGGATATCTCGCCGGAAATCTCGCGAGAAACAATTACGGTGCTGGAAGCGAATGTGGATGATTTGAATCCGCAGGTCTTTGGATACACGATGGATCGGCTGCTCGCAGAAGGCGCGCTCGATGTATTCGGAATTCCAGTACAAATGAAAAAAAATCGGCCCGGAATGCTATTAACGGTTTTGTGCCGGCCCGGCGATGCGGCAGAGCTCTCGCATCTCATTTTCTCCGAGACCAGTACGCTGGGCATCCGGCGGCGCGATGAAGAAAGACAAGCACTCTCGCGAAAGTGGATTAACGTATCTACGCAGTGGGGTGACGTGCGTCTGAAAATAGCCAACATGAATGGCAGCATTACGAACTACGCGCCGGAGTATGAGGATTGCCGCCGAATTGCTTCGGAGAATCATGTGCCTTTGAAGGACGTCATGCAGGCCGCACTTTCTGCATATTCTGCGCACGGCAAGATTTGAGATTTCCCACCCGCTCTGTAAACTCTTAACTTCACCATGAGTAAGAAGTTTTACATCACGACCCCTATTTACTACGTCAATGCGCGCCCCCATATTGGACACGCGTATACCACGATTGCCTGCGACGCCATTGCGCGGCGCCAGCGCATGTTGGGTGCGGACACATTTTTCCTGACTGGCACCGACGAGCATGGTCAGAAAATTGAGCGCGCAGCTGCGGCTGCAGGAAAGACTCCGCAAGGATTTGCGGACGAGGTTTCGGATAAATTTCGCGCTCTGTGGAAGCGGATGGGGATCAGCAACGATGACTTCATCCGCACCACGGAAGAGCGGCACAAGCGGCGTGTGCAGGAACTGTGGAAACTCATTCGCGACAAAGGATTTATCTATAAGGGTAGTTACACCGGTCAGTATTGTGTGTTTGATGAACTGTACGTGGATGTGGGACCCGGCGAGCCTTGTCCCGAATGCGGGCGTCCGACGGAAACAGTTCATGAGGAAAACTATTTTTTTAAGCTGTCGGCGTTTCAGGACCAACTGCTGGCGCTCTACGACGACCCCAATTTCATTCGTCCCGAAACCCGGAGGAATGAAGTTGCGTCGTTTGTGCGCTCGGGGCTGCGCGATCTATCCATCAGCCGCAGCACATTTTCCTGGGGCATTCCAGTGCCCGACGATCCCAAACATGTCATTTATGTTTGGCTGGATGCCCTGGCCAATTACATTACTGAGATCGGATTTGGATCATCGCATGCCGGCGCGCAAGAAGCGTTCCGAAAATATTGGCCGGCCGATTTGCAGATGATCGGTAAAGAGATCGTCCGTTTCCACTGCGTGTATTGGCCTGCATTTCTCATGGCTGCGGGACTGCCGCTGCCAAAAAGTATCGTCGCTCACGGCTGGCTGCTTTTCGAAGAAAGCAAAATGTCGAAGTCGCGCGGGAACATCGTGCGTGCGGAGACGATTCTGGATGTGCTCGGCGCGGATGCGTTGCGCTATTTCCTGCTGCGAGAAATTGTGTTCGGACAGGACGGATCATTCTCGTTCGACGCGCTGGTGCAGCGTTATAACTCAGACCTGGCCAACGGATTGGGCAATCTTGCCAGCCGCACCCTGACGATGATCAAACGCTATTGTAATGGCGAGATTCCATCTCCCGATGACGCCGGCAATCCCATAGCGGACCTGGCGGCGAAAACGATTGCCGGCTATAACGTTTTTTTCGATCAGCAGCAATTTTCGCGCGCGCTCGAAACCGCATGGGGATTAGTCGCTGCGGTCGACAAGTACATTGTGGAAAACGCCCCCTGGAAATTAGCGGAAAAATCCAATGAGGAGAGCACGCAGCGGCTGAACGCAATTCTTTATACATCCGCCGAGGCGTTGCGAATCGTAACCGCGCTCTCTCATTCTGTAATTCCAGATGCAACCGCGAGGATATGGTCGCAGCTGGGGTTGGGCAATATTCAAAACTTCGATTTATCGGGATTGAAGTGGGGGCAGCTTCGGCCAGGAACAAAGTTGGAAAGTATTGAGGCGGTGTTTCCGCGCGCGGACAAGAGCGCAATTGAAAGGATGCAACAGATGGAGGAGCAGGATCGTAACGTAGCACCGCTCGTGGAAGCAAAGCCGGACGCTGTGGCTTCAGTCGCCACAGAAAGTCCCGCACCTGCGAGTACCCCGAAAGCCGCTGCCGTGGCATCGGACGGAAAAATAACTATCGATGATTTCGCCAAAGTTGAGCTTCGGGTCGCCCTCGTAAAAGTCGCCGAACGTGTTCCTAATGCCGATAAGCTTTTGCGGCTTGAAGTGGACCTGGGAACGGAAACGCGACAGATCGTCGCAGGCATTGCGGAATCGTATACGCCGGAATCGTTGATCGGCCGCAAGGTCGTCATCGTGGCGAATTTAGCGCCCAGAAAACTGCGCGGACTGGAATCCAATGGCATGATCGTGGCAGCGTCTCCCGAAGGCGGCAAGGCGGTGCTGGCTGGATTTCTCGAGGATGTTCCGCTGGGAACCAGATTGAAGTAGAACCGACTCACCGTGTTTACCGGCGGATCAAACCAACATGTTTGTGGATTCACACGCGCATCTCGACGGCGAACAATTCAATAGCGATCGGGAGCAGGTAGTGGCGCGCGCCCGTGAGAGTGGAATTGAAACCATTCTTGCAATCGGCAGCGGAACCGGTCCCGGATCGCTCGACTGCGCTATTCAAATTGCCGAGCGGCATGACTTCATCTACGCGTCGATTGGAATTCATCCTCATGAAGCCACGCTGGCGGCCGAATCCGATTTCATCGAGCTTGAGCAATTGGCGAAGCGGCCGAAGGTCATTGCCTGGGGAGAAATTGGGCTTGACTATTACTACGATCACTCGCCGCGAGACGTCCAGAGGCGTGTTTTTCTCCGGCAATTAGAATTGGCCCGCGCTGCGAAATTACCCATCATTATTCATTGCAGACCATCGGAGGGAAGCGACAACGCGTGGCAAGATTGTCTGGATTTGTTACGCGATCATTGGGCTGCCAGCGGTCTGGGCGGCATACTCCATTGTTTTACCGGAACGGCAATCCATGCCGAACGCGGGCTGGACATGGGATTCATGATCTCTTTTGCGGGCAACATAACCTTCCCAAAAGCCCAGTCAATACGCGATGCCGCCAAAGATCTGCCATTGGACCGGATTCTGATTGAGACGGATTGTCCATTCCTGGCCCCCATTCCCTATCGCGGTAAACGAAACGAACCGGCATTTGTGACGCAGGTAGCAAAACAACTGGCCGAGATTCGTGGAGCCTCAGCCGAAGAAATCGCGCTCCAAACTTCTCGGAACTTCTACAGATTCTTCTCCCAGCAGAACAAGATTTCGCATGTCTGAAAGAAATTTCTAGCGGTGTTCGTAGGCTGGGTTCTCAGGCGTTGGCGGATTATAGTCCACGCCATATTTGTTCTTGTGCGGGGGGGGGAGACTGGCGGCCGGAATTTGAAATGTTCCCAGCGAGGAGTGGCCTTCGGAAGCGACAATTTCGCGGGTCATTGCCGCCAGCGCTTCGGGCAGCGCGGTCTCATACCAAATGCGCAGAACATAGCGGCCGGGCGGAACATGCGGGATAACAATCTCTCCTCGCGGGTTCGAAATCCCATAATACGGCGTGACCACGGCTACCACCACA
>Ga0182015_10000417_pt1 | contig 61148 bp, 64 predicted proteins | sample 712P3MmetaG_FD_120478 | JGI IMG/M metagenome (GOLD analysis project Ga0182015, IMG submission 120478) | Permafrost microbial communities from Stordalen Mire, Sweden - 712P3M metaG | ecosystem: Environmental > Terrestrial > Soil > Wetlands > Permafrost | place: Sweden: Stordalen | collected...
GCTCGAGTGGCGGAACTGGCAGACGCGCCGGACTCAAAATCCGGTGGCCGCAAGGCCGTGTGGGTTCGATTCCCTCCTCGAGCACCAACCATCCATCACGGCCTATTGCATTGTTTTACAACGATATCACTGCTACGGTTTGGGTGTTCGCGCGGCCGCTGGGACATAGCTAGCTGAGTTCGTAGTGCGTATCGCTGCGCGGCGTTCGACGCCGGGTTAGTCGGTGAACTGAACTCCGATGGTCGCGGGGCCAACACCTTGAACATCCCCGCATTAGCCGCCGCTGCCGCCGCGAATCAATCGAATTGCTTCGGGCAAAGCCGCTGAATCGGGTGGCGCCGACCCGTTTCCAGCCGCCCCGTTAGTACTGCCCGTCTCCGCCACGTCGCCGCCCTCACCGGGCGCTAGGAAAAGATTCGACTCCACGCCGTGCTGCCTGGTGTAAAGATCGAAATATCGTCCGCCGGCTGCGTACAGCGAGGCATGTGTGCCGCTCTCGACGATCCGCCCAGCCTCCAGCACCAGAATCTGATCCGCTCTCCTCACCGTGGATAACCGGTGTGCAATCACGAAAGTAGTGCGGCCCTTCATCAGGTAGCGCAACCCCTCCTGAATAAACGCCTCCGACTCCGAATCAAGGCTGGACGTCGCTTCGTCTAGTATCAGGATTCGAGGGTCGGCCAAAATTGCGCGCGCGATTGACACGCGTTGCCGTTGGCCACCGGAAAGCTTTACACCGCGCTCACCGACCAAAGTCTCGTACTTGTGATCGAACGATTCGGCAAACTCGTCCACCCGCGCGATGCGGCAAGCGGCCAGAATCTCTTCTTGCGTAGCGCTCGGACGCGAAAACGCCACGTTTTCGCGAATGCTGCCATCGAACAGAAACGTTTCTTGCAGCACGACGCCAAGCTGCGTGCGGTAGGAATCCAGGCGAACCTTTGCCAAGTCCACGCCGTCTACTAGTACGCGTCCGCTCGGCGGAACGTAAAACGCCGCGATCAATCCGATCACCGTGGATTTTCCCGCGCCCGAAGGCCCCACCAGCGCCGTCACCGTTCCCGGTTGCGATTCAAAACTGACTTCGTGCAACACCTCCTTGCCGGTATCGTAGGAAAAGTTTACCTTTTCGAATATCACTTCTCCGCGAATACGGTCCAAGACTTCACTGCGTTCCGGCGAATCGTCCTCACGAGTTTCATTCAACACCTCGCGCGTGCGCTCAAGTCCCGCCAGCGCCTCAGTGACTTGGGGGCCGATTCCCACAATTTGAAAAACGGGGGCCACCAGCATGGCAAGAAAAGCCACGAACGTTAGCAGGGTTCCCAGAGTCATCGTCCCGGCTAAAATCTGCCTGGCACCGAGGAACATCATCGTGGCGCTCACCAGCCCCATAAGGCTGGTCGCTGCCAGACTCATCAACGACGTCGCCGTAAGCGTTTTCAGCACGTTATCCAGAAGCCGTTGGACTCCTGACGCAAACGACTTCTCCTCCCGATCCTCCGCGTGGTAGCCCTTCACCACGCGCACCCCAGCGAGTGATTCCGTCAAGCGCCCGGTGACTTCCGCATTGATTTTCGGCCGTGCACGGAAGATCGGCCGGATGGTCTTGAATGCCTGGCTCAAACCAATCCCAAAAATTACCAACACCGCGAAGGCCACGCCGGTCATCGTTGCGCTGATTCGCAATAGAACGACCAGAGCAAAAAGCGCGGTCATGATGCCGCCCACAAATTCAATCAGCCCCGTGCCGATAAGGTTTCTCACGCCCTCCACGTCGCTCATGATCCGCGACAACAACACTCCAGTTTTGTTAGCGTCAAAATAAGCCACCGGCAAACGCCCGATGTGTGCCTGCACTTTTTCACGGAGTTCGGAAATCATGCGCCAGGATGATTTGGACAGGATCTGAGTGAGCGAGTAGGAAGTGAGACCCTGGATCACAGTCGCCGTAATAACTACCATGATCAACGGCACCAGAATCTGCGCGTGATGCTTGCCAATCACATCGTCGACCAAGTATTTCGTCGACGCCGGCAGAATCAGCCCGGACAGCCGATTGATCACCATCAAACCGAATCCCAGCGCCAGAATCCCACGCCTAGGTCTAATCAGTGCCAAGACATCCGGCAGCAGTTTCCAATCGAACTTCGCCTTGGCAGGCTTGCTGGGCCCCGCCTTCTTTTCGTGGCGCTCCATTCGGTTCCCAATCCGTTCGACACCAGATGTGCGGTGTTTACTTAGCATCTAAACACTATACCGCGAAACGATAAGCGCTCGCCGATACGCGCCAAGCGCTTGGGGAAGAGGGACGGCTTGACGGGTGGATCACCGCTACTCTTGCAAAAGAAAACCCGCGACGAGCCGTAGAGGCGCGCATTTGTACCGAGGCTGAACGGGTGATAAACTTTTCGACATGGCGAAGAAACCAGCACGCAAAAAGAAAGCCGTAAAGAAAAGCGCAAAGAAAACTACAATCAAGAAGAAGCTCGCGCTAAAGCGCAAGTCCACATGGAGAAAGAATGTCCCAAAGAAAAAACCAGCGAAGCGGGCGGATCACTACTCGCCGCGGGCGCTCTGCTCGCTCGCCTTCCGACCAGACGAATCCGATAACGCCGCGAACCGCCCGTGGCTTGGGCGCTGATTCAGGAGGGCAATCCGGCGACATTCAAGGTCTGTCTCGCGGCGAAATAGCAGATTCGGAAAGCGTCACGGAACTCGCCGAAGAAGGACAAGATTACGAAGCGGGAGTGATAAGTGGCGTGGAGAATGCACCGGACGCCGATCAAGGCGAGGTGCGCACCCACGAAGTGCCTGAAGACGATGTACCAGAAGAATATTTGGAGGACGGCGGCAAAATATAGATCCTAACGCCCGTTGTCTTATCCCGACGAAAATGCTGTAAGCGGCTAGGCCGCTTCAAAAAACAAAAAGCCCGACTAGGACCGGTCCCTAGTTGGGCTTTTGTATGATGGCTGCCCTATTCGGACTAGGGCTTTACGCTTTGGTGCCTCCCGATCCGAACCCGGGAGCGTTTCGCTTTCGGTCTGGCCCCGAAAATCCTTTAAACTTCGTAGCCCGGTCCAGCCCCAGCCCTGCTGCGCGAAGGCTTCGAGTCACCCGTATGGAACCGGTCCCATTAGGACGTCTCGAAACTTTCAGTGTTGCGCGGCCCAGTCCGATCCTGGGCCGGACAAGAAATCTAATTTCCCACCGCTCGCGTTTTCGGACGACCGGCGGCTGTCTCGTTATCTAAGGTCGTGTCGCGCTTGGTTTCGGCGTCCAATCCGTTGAGGAAGGAATCTACTTCCTGCGAGGCTTTCTCTTTCGCAATCCCGTAACGCTCTTGCACGCGGCCCACCAGTTGATCGCGGCGGCCCGCAATCACATGGATATCATCGTCTGTGAGTTGACCCCACTTCTCTCGTACCTGCCCCTTGACTTGTTTCCATTTGCCTTCTAATTGATCGGAGTTCATTAGCTTGCCTCCTTACTCTGTTTTCTCGTCTGCTGCTTACTTTGGGCATGCGGCGTGCCACCTGAACCCTGATTGTAGAACGTCACTTTTTTCAATAGTTTAGAGTGTTCGCCAGCCTTGGCGCCCCGAAAACATTTTCCCTTTCACTATGTAAATCCGTTCGTTTCGACGCTTTTTTTCGTAAGTATGTTTCACTTTGCAGACTCATGTTTTCCATGTAGCATTGTATTGTGATTCACATCTTCTGCTCGATCGCATGCTCACCGTGTAGTTGTCGTTTCCACGGCGAGGTGCGATCCGTCGAGGTGAGCGTAAGCTAGTCCACCAGGCATTTACGGATTCAGACCCGCCAACAGCCGCGCTGTTGAGCGGGTTTTTTCTTTCTACGACTTAATTTTTCTATCGCGAATTAGAACAAGGAGGCACTGAATGTCGGAAAAAACTGAACACACCAGCAGCCGCTTCGCGAAGCCGTCAGGGCTTTCGCTTGACAGTTGGGCAGTGATCGTAGCGCTCGTTTTATCGGGAGCGATCTGGATCGGGATAATCAAGCACGTTCCTTGGTAGCACGCGTACAGGCAAGAAATTCAGGCATAAGCTGCCGGGCAATCGCTGGCGGGACACAGTGGAAAAAATTCGCAGGAGGACGTCACAGCATGGCCAGCTCCATTGCAGTTGCTCAACCGGTATCTGATAGTTTCTTCAAGCAAACCGTTCGATTAATTCCAGGTTTGTTGCTTCTCACCGCGGTCGGCTACGCAGGAAAAATTATAGAACGATCCATCGCGACCTACGGGAAAACGCACCACCTGACGCTTCCCAATATCGAGTACGTTCTTTGGGCCATTGTGATCGGCCTCGCCATTTCCAATACGGTGGGGGTGCCGAGAATTTTTCACGCGGGCATCGCAACCTATGAGTTCTGGCTGAAAACCGGCATCGTGCTGCTGGGCTCGCGTTTCCTGCTAGGAGATGTCGCCAAGCTCGGCGGCGTCAGCCTGATCCTGGTGGTGATTGAAATCGCTGTGTCGCTCGCGTTCATGACAGCGCTGGGGCGCGCCTTCGGCCTGAAGCCGAAGCTGACCACCCTGCTCGCCGTGGGCTCTTCGATTTGCGGAGTCTCTGCCATCATAGCCACGAAAGGCGCGATTGATGCCGACGATGAAGACGCGTCCTACGCCATCGCCGCCATACTCTCGCTCGGCGCCATCAGCCTTTTCATCTTCCCGCTCATCGGACACTGGCTGCGTCTCAGCGATCAAAGCTATGGCTTGTGGGCCGGCTTAGGTATAGATAACACCGCCGAAGCTACGGCGGCCGGCGCCCTTTATTCCGACGCCGCCGGGAAAGTTGCGGTGCTGGCCAAGACCGCCCGCAACGCCATGATCGGCTTCGTCGTCTTGGCGTACGCAATTCACTGGGCGCGCAAGGAAAAGACGGCAGGGGTTACGAACAAAGCCGCGTTCCTGTGGCGGAAATTCCCGAAGTTCGTTTTGGGCTTCCTGCTCATTTCCGCAATCGCAACAGCCCACGTGTTCAGCAAAGATCAACTCGTCAGTTTGGCGAATCTGTCACGGTGGGCATTTCTGTTGACGTTCGCCGGGGTAGGTCTCGGAACGAACATCCGCGAACTGGGCAAACAAGGCTTTCGCCCTTTCCTGGTAGGAGCCGTCGGCGAAGTCGTAATAGCCTTTTTAACCTTGGGTCTGGTATTTGCAGCGGATAGGCTGCTGCGCTGAACCACTGCTTCAGACGCTTTCCGCGGCGTGGCTATTTCATTGTCACTTTTCGTGACTGGCCGCCCCGGTGCGCGAGCAAGGATCAACGAATACGTGATTTCCGGCAGGACAAATGGGGTGTATCGGGTATGGTCTGGAATTAGAGCTGGGGGCAACATCGCATACTGCAAAGCGGAATTACCGAAACCCGATTTCAAGAAGCCGTTGTAGCAGGCAATACTAGCTGTAAGGAGAGCAAAAATGAAAGACAGCGCTAAGGACCAGGCAGAGGGTAAGTTTCACGAGGTCAAGGGGAAGGTAAAAGAAAAGATCGGGCACGCAACCAACAATCCGAACCTTGAGGACGAAGGAACAACTGAAAAGGTCGGAGGAAAGGTTCAGAAGAAAATCGGTCAAGTCGAGAAAGTGTTCGAGAAGTAAGCGTTCGAACGACTGGCGTGTTTTTTTCTTTCGCGTTAGCACTGCAAGGCTCGGTGCCGTCTACCAGAATGGCAGACGGCATCGACCCCACCTCGATGTCCACTGCGGATTCACTTTTAAAATCAAGAAGCAGTCAATCACTCATAAAAATAAAAGGACCTTCTAATGTCGAAAAAAGTGTGGCCAGCAATAAGTTTAGTTGCAGCATTCTTGCTCCTAGGTTCCGGCCCTGTTCAAGCGCAGAAAGAAACGAGCGCAGATCAGCGTCTTCAAAACTCGGCCATTGCACTAAGGGAGTTGATGGGCGCCCCGGATAAAGGCGTTCCGCGTGATCTGTTCAGCAAAGCTCGTTGCGTGGTCATTATTCCTGGCCTCAAGAAGGGCGCATTCATCATCGGCGGCGAATACGGCCGCGGGTTCGCATCGTGTCGTACGGAGAGTCACGGTTGGACGGGGCCCGCTGCAGTCCGCGTCGAAGGCGGAAGCTGGGGCCTTCAGGCTGGTGGTTCGTCGACAGACGTTCTGCTGCTAATCATGAATGAAGGCGGAATGCACCATTTGCTCGGCGACAAGTTCACCATCGGCGGCGACGCAACCGCAGCGCTCGGCCCTGTAGGGCGCCAGGCGTCCGCGGATACCGATGTATTGATGCACGCCGAAATTCTGTCGTGGTCGCGATCGCGCGGAGTTTTCGCTGGCATCTCGTTGGATGGTTCCACGCTCCGTCCTGACAACGGCGAGAACGAAAAGATTTACGGCGCCGGAGTCAGCAACCGCGAAATTCTGGGGGGCAAAGAGTCAGTCACCTCTGCCGGCCACCCACTAGTGGTCGTACTGGACCGCTTCTCGCACGAGCATGTCCGAACCGAACACGCGGATGAAGGAACCACCGATCGTGCGCCGTTGGGGCAACCGATTGAAAAGGGCGAAGTTTATTTCGATCTGAATAGTTCCGGGCTGTCGCAGGACACGCAGACCAATTTGAATGCCGTAGCTCAGGGACTGAAGACCAACGGGGATTGGAAAGTAAAAGTGGTTGGCTGGGCCGATCCGTCAGGCAACAAAGCCTCCAACTATATTCTGTCCAAGAAACGCGCCGACGCAGTTAAGAAATATCTGGTGGACCAGGGAGTTGATGGTTCCAGAATTTCTACCAGCGCGCGGGGCGAAGACAAGAACGGCAGCGACGCGTCCAAAGAAAGGCGCGTAGATATCTACCGTTCGAACGCATAAACAACCGGAGCTCCAGCGGTGGCTGCGTTTAGGAGTCTGAAGTAAATGCCCTCGAGGTTTTGGCGTTTCGCAACGAAACGTCAAGGTCTTGAGGGCATGCAAATTTTAGCGCGTCGAGGCTTTGCCTGCAGCTGATTTTGCAGATTTCGTTTGTTCCGTCAGATACGCGCCTAGAACCGTCTGGAATTTTGCCAGCCATACCGGATGCGCTGGCCAGGCTGGGCCCGTGACCAAATTGCCGTCGGCGACCGCCTCTGTCATTTCGACTTCGGTGTATATCCCGCCAGCATTTTCTACTTCCGGCGCACACGCCGGATAAGCGCTGAGCCGCTTGCCTTTGATCACTCGCGCCGCAGCCAAAATTTGCGGACCGTGGCACAGTGACGCGATTGGTTTGTTAGCACCGGCAAAATGTTGCACAAGCTCGATAACTCTGGGGTTCAACCGCAGATATTCGGGAGCGCGTCCGCCCGGTATTACCAATCCGTCGTAATCTTCAGGACGGACGTCCGCAAACGTAGCGTTCAATTTGAAATTATGCCCTGACTTTTCTGAGTACGTCTGATCCCCTTCGAAATCGTGAATCGCGGTTCTTACGGATTGCCCGGCTTTCTTGTCCGGGCAGACGGCGTGTACGGTGTGGCCAAGCATCTGCAAAGCCTGAAAAGGGACCATAGCTTCGTAATCCTCGACGTAATCTCCGACAATCATCAAAAGTTTTGCGGATTGCATAATTCCTCCGTCGCGATTCTCAAACCTGCAGCAGTTCAAATTCGCAATCGAATTTCCAGTATAAGCCCGTAAACGCGTGGCGAGCTAGCCTCGCTGCGACGAAGCAACGAACCAAAGTAAAAAATACACATCGACGCAAGCGCGAGAAAAGCTAAGGCGTCCGTGAACCTGCGGCGAGCTGTAACACGGGAAAACCGCTCCACTATCGGGGGCAGCCGGCGTAGTGAGCAACTCTAAAAAAAAAGGACCCCGTTTAACCGGGGCCCTTGGCGTCGCTAAGGCTAAAGCGTCTAGCGGTTACCTGTTTTCTGGGTGCTTCTCCTTCTCCTTGTCCTTGTCTTCTTTCTTCTTGTCGTCCGGTTTGTTGTTCTTCGGAGGCGTTGACGAAGGAGCGGGCTTGCTCGGAGCCGGCGCAGGCTTTGCTGCTGGCTCTGGCTTCGGAGCAGGTCGTTCTGCCGGTGACGGTCTTGCCGCTGGAGCAGGATGTTCAGCTGGAGCAGGCGCAGGTCTCGCAGCAGGCGCGGGTTTGGAAGCCGGTGCTGGTGCAGGCCGCTCCGCTGGTTCTCTGGTCTCATTGCGAGCAGGCGCATTTTCCGCCGGCTTATTTGCCGAAGGCGCCGCCGGTCGCGGTTCAGCTGCATTCCCAGGACGTGTGGCGGGCTCATTAGCAGCAGGCCTGTTCGCCGGAGGAGCCGTGGATTTTGCTTCTGCCGGAGGTGTAGCCGGCCGGCCACCAGCCGCGTTAGCCGCTGGCCTATTGGCCGGAGCTGCTGTCGCTGGTCTGCCTGCCGTCGCCGGACGCGCCGCGGGCTTAACGGTTGCATTAGGTTTGGCGTTGGGTTTCGTAGCTGGTTTGTAAGCGGAGGCAGCCAGTGGCTGCGAATGGCCGACGGGCACCGCACGGGCCGATGGCGCCATCTTCGTGACCACTGGATGGCTCGCGAGAGCCGCCGGTGGACGCGATGATGCAGCGGCGGGTCTAAGCGCTCCCGCCACGCTCTCACGCGTCGGAGGCGTGGCCTTTGCCGAAATCACCCTGGGGCTTGATATTTCCGCAGCGCTTACCTTCACAGACGCTGCTGCCACCGGCCGTCCCCCTTGAAATGCTGCTTGCGGCACAGCCGTTACCGCGCCCGGAGCAGCCTGATTCGTGTAGGTAATGTTGGTGACCCGATTGTTGATGACCGTAGTGTTGTAGACGTTAGTGACTTGCGTCCGCTCAATCACCCGTGAACTGGTCACGTTCACGTTGGTCATATAAGCCGCGCTGGTGTGATAGCCTGGAACCCAGACGTCACGCGGTCCAAGCGGAACCCACGCGACTCCGGCAACTCCGCCGCCAATAGCGATCGAAGCGCTGAACCCGCCGCCACCGACAAAGCCAACGAGCGCGGGAGCGTACACGGGACGAATGCCCCAACCCACTCCGACAACGACTCCGGGGCCACCAATTGCGGCCACAGCCACCGGACCGGGAACCCATCCCCATCCGCCGCCGACATAAGCCCATCGACCGTAGTGGAAAGGTGCAAAACCCCAAGGGGCATCATCAACCCACGTCCATCCCCACGGAGCGACAAAGGCCCAATGGCCAGCGTGATAAGGTGCCCAGCCGGCTTCCACGCGCGCCGGAACCCAGACAGGTCCATAAGTCGGATCGGTGCGCCATGTTCCATAGTCATCCAAATCTTCGTAGCCGATTACTTCGCGCGACAAATAGCGTGCGGATTGCGCGCCGTCTTCGCGATGATCGCGCTGCACGCACCAATTATCAAAATCATCTGGATCAGGCAAATCGTCGGCGCTGTAGTTCACTTGATCGGTGCCGTCGAGTTCATATTGCTGGCCACCGCTGGCGTTGTAAGCCTGGCCGCCCGCAGTTATTTCTCCAGCTCCGTCGCGGACAGTAACGAGAGTCTGCGTCCCGTCGGAGTTCACGTCGACACGATATTCGCCTGGTCGCACGATCGTGAACGCCTGGTTGGCAGTGTCGATCTCATAATTCTCGCCTTCGTACATGTGTAGCACGCGGAAATCCGCGGTGCCCTGCGCCACCTGAACCTGTATCGCCTGGTCGCTGATATTCAGGAACGAAATGCCGGTGAGCTCGGAAACACGAATGGCAGTGCTGCCCACGTGGAGCTCGCCGCGCGAACCTTGATCGAACCAGAGTTGATCGCCGGTGGTCAAAGGTCGGTTGGGGCTCGCGTCAACCCAATCTTGCGTGCCGGCAGGTTGAAACGAAACTGAGCCTTGAATGAAGTTGAGCCGAGCGACGCGGGTGGGCGGGTCGGCATCTTGATCTTGCGCCGCAGCAATGCCTGGCAGCGCGAGGAACAGCGCGAACATGAGGACTAATAGCGGCAAACGCGACATTCGACTTGAGAGTGTTGATGGTGTTTTCACAAACGGCTCCTGTTCTGTTCAAATAATTTGAAATTTTGAAACTTTCGCTGGGCCAGGCTAATTGTTTAGTTGATCTGGTGTGGCTGGGGGTCGCACTTTGGATTCCGGTACTTTAACACGAACAGAAAGCAAAAGTTGCTGCTCTAATTTGACCGAAAATAGCTCAATACTGCGCGCTCAGAAGGGGCCAGAAGGCCTGACGTTCGCCTACCAAAGGTCGGACTCTCTTGGACGAACATTGAGGGAGCCGACCATTGGCCCCGTGCTACTTGGTCACAGCGCGTCTGGGCAGAATGGCCAATCGGTCAAACCAGCCGGCGGCCAAAAACCACCCTAACCACAACATCACTTTCAAGTTTGACATGGCTGTTTCAGCCCTCGATACATGTAACCCGATTCTGCCCATTTAGTTGTTAAGGAAAATCTCAAAATGCCAGCGAAACGCGAGCGCCAACCGGCTGCGGATTAGCGAGCCGTTTTTCAAATCACCTTCCTTCCGCATACAAACGAATCCTTATTTTGCTAAAAGCCGAACCAACATACAAATGCAGACCCTGTTGTAGAACCCCGAAGTCAATTCGCCTTATTTTTCAGCCATTTTAGAGATACGGAGGCAACCATCGCCCCGAATACGTGTAAACTGTTCCCTTCCCCAAAAGTCAGCTGAAAACAAGTGAAAGGTGACGACGACGTGACCAATACTTTCCTACCTCAAGGTCTCGCGGTTTTAGGCGCGGGCAAGATGGGCGGCATTCTGATCGAGGCATTTTTGAAGCACGGGTTGATTGAGCCATCGCGAATTTTCGCCACAGTACGCCAGACAAGTTCCGAGCGCCGCACCATTTCAAGCGAGGGTATCACTCCTACGACCGACAATCGCGCCGCGGCAAAACGCGCTGACATAATTCTCGTCTGCTTGAAGCCTCTGACAGTCGGGCACGTTTTGGACGAGATTCGTCCCGACCTCAACGAACAAAAACTCGTGATTTCAATAGCCGCGTCGGTGCCAACCGAATATTTCGAACATAGGCTGGGTGCGAACATCCCGGTAATTCGCGCAATGCCCAACACGCCTTCAATGGTAGGCGCAGGCATCACCGCGATCTGCAAAGGTAAATACGCGACAGCACACCATCTGGAAATCGCGCAAAAACTTTTCAACGCCGTAGGCAAAACGGTGGTCGTCGACGAAAAGCACATGGACGCAATCACCGGCCTCTCCGGCAGCGGCCCGGCATTCCTCTACATCATTTTGGAAGCGCTGGCAGAAGGAGGCGTAAAAATGGGCCTTTCGCGCGAACTAGCCACGCTGCTGGCGGCCCAAACCATGCTGGGCGCGGCCAAAGTAGTGCTGGAAACGGGCCATCACCCAGCCCTACTAAAGGACACAGTAACCACGCCAGCAGGTTGCACCATCGACGGCATCCTGGAGTTGGAAGAAGGCAAGCTCCGCGTGACACTGATCAAAGCAGTCGTGAAAGCCTCGCAACGAGCCAAAGAACTGCTGTTCACAGACAAAGAATCGTAGCAAAGATAGAGATACTCAGGAAAACGCGCCTTAAAGATATCGAATCCAACGCCCGAGATTCGCACTCCGCGCAGGTCGTAGCGTCAGCAAATCATCTGAATTATCCGCGTGGGATCGTGTGCCGGGAACTTCAGGGGCTTAAACCGCAGCTCCGACAAAACCTGCTCGTACGATCAAGCCAAACAATCAACGCGTAGAACTTTCCGTCGAGATCTGGCCCCAGGCCTCAACATTAATTTCCACCGTATCGCTGGCATGAAGGAAAAATGTACTGGAGTCTTTCATCCCCCATTTAACATAAGGAATATCAAAATGCGCCGTAGATAAAACCTGCGAACCAGCAGGCGCTTGCACCACAATCTTCGCCGTAATGGGATGATCGCTCCCATGCAACCGCAACAATCCGCTAACATCCAATTCAGACTCCTGCTTCGGATTGAAAGTCCCGCGAACCTCCTGCGGCGTGAAAATCACATCTGGATATTTCTGGCTCTCTAAAATTTCCTGATGCATTTTCTTGTCGCGAGATTTATTGCCGCTGTCGCCGGAGGTAGCGTCCACCGTAACGAGACCGGTCGCTTTCCCGGAATTAGTGTCGAAATGAATCTCGCCGCTTTTTAGCTTGAATGTTCCCTGAACGGTGTGCAGCGTTGAATCCACGCTGTATTCGATCTTGGTACGCGATTTATCCAGCTTGACGTCAAACGCCTGGGCCCGCGAAGTCGACGCGAAAGACAAACAGAAGCAAATGCCGAACGCCAGCTTCGACGCAGCTAACAATTGGCATCGAAAGCGCTTTTCTAACGCCCTCACGTCCGTAGGGCCTGCCATTCCAAATCGCAAATATCGGCGGAATTAGAAGATTGCACGGCCGGCTTGCCAGTGTGCCGCGCCACCAGTTTCGCAAATATGTCCGGATTTCTAAATAAAAGCCGCAGGACTTTGCCACGTATCCACGGATTCCGATCAAGAAGCAGCAGCAGACGCGCCATCCGGGCCGGCGATCTCACAATTTCCCGATGCGCTTTCTGGTAAAGAGACAAGTTCTGCCGTGCAAGCGCATCACCAAGCGCAATCGCCTGTCGAAAGGCCAGACTCAAACCCTGCCCGGTGATTCCGTCAACAGTAAACGACGCATCGCCAACCAAAGCCACATTCCCATGCGCAACCGAACGCGCTCGCTCCAGCACGGTCGCACCGCCAACTTCAGTCGAAATCGGACCGGCATCGTGCAAGCGTGCGGCTAGCAACGGAAATTGGCGCAGAGCGATGTCTGTCCGCAATCTCTCATCACGAGTAAGAACCGCGACGCAGACTTCGCGCGGACCGGTCGGCGTCACGTATATCTGGCAATTCCTGCCCCAGTACACTTCGACGAAATCACTCCAGGGGGCGACAGTAAAGTGGCGCCGAAAACCCAGCCGCGAAGATCGCAAACGACCCGGCCCAAGCCCGGCCCACTTGCGCACAGCCGATTTTTGCCCATCGGCCCCAACCAACCATCGAAATCGAACGTCGCGACCATTGAGCCGCGCCGCATTGCTATGCCAATCCGAAACACGGGTTCCCCAGCGCACGCAAACGCCAAGTTTTTCAGCGCGTAGCACCAAGAGCTGGTGAAGATCGGTTCGGCGCAGACCAAACGACGTGGCACCAAGCGGAATTTTTCCGCTGACGGAGGAAATTTCATCGCAAAAACGGATTCCTGCAATCGGAAACGCGTTCTCAGAATTTAATTGGATTCCAAGCTGGCCGAGTGCAGCCACACCCTCAGGCAAAAGCCCTTCGCCGCACGCTTTTTCAATCGGAGGTTTGCGAGGATCGGCGACCGTTACGCGGAATCCCCTCAACGCGGCAGCTATCGCCGTTGCCAGCCCCGCTGGGCCTCCGCCGACGATCAGGACATCCGCGCTGTTGACCACGAGCCCCCACTTCTACCATCGCAATAGCACCAGCTCGGCGCAGAAGCCAGGACCCATCGCCGCCAGTATGCTGAGCGTTCCTGGCTCAGGGCGCCGATTGGTATAGACATCTTCAAGCACGAGTAGAACCGATGTGGAAGAAATGTTGCCGACCCGCCGCAGGCAGTCCCATGACGCGGCAAGATCGTGACAGGTAAGCCCAAGCGCGGACGCGGTTGCTTCCAAAACTTTCGGGCCACCGGTATGCATGACCCACGATTTGATGTCCGACCGCTTGTGCCCATTCTCGGCGAGAAATGCGTCCACATCCTTGCCGAGATGCTTGGTCACCATTTCCGGAACTTCCGGAGACAGTACGATGCGGAACCCCTTTTCGGAGATGTCCCAACCCATGACTTTTTCAGTGTGAGGATAAAAACTGGATTTAGTCGCCAGAATTTCCGGGCCGTCTGATTTGCGCTTCGAACCCACCACCACGGTCGCTGCCGCGCCATCGCCAAACAGCAGCGCGGAAATCAAGTGAGCCATCGAGAGGTCGTCGCGTTGCAGCGTCAGTGAGCATAACTCTACTGACAATAGCGCTGCGGCTTGGTCAGGATAGCCATGAACGTAATCAGCCGCGCGCGAGATGCCCGCCGCGCCAGCTACGCAACCCAATCCGAAAATTGGAATGCGCTTGATGCTGGTCGAAAGCCCCATGCGATTGATCAGGCGCGCATCCAGGGAAGGCGCCGCGATGCCAGTCACCGAAGTGACAAAAATTGCGCTCAGGTCCTTAGGACCTATCCCAGCTTTGTGCAGCGCCTTACACAATGCCTGTTCTCCCAATTCCAGTGCGTGTTGGATCCAGGTGTTGTTCGCTTGTCCCCAACTCGTCAGGTTCCAGTAATATTCGATGGGTTCAACTAGGTAGCGCCCTTCCACTTGCATACTTTCATCGAGCCGGTCCAGAATATCTGGGTTCGATAAACGATGACGCCAGTCATGCTTCAGCGCCTCGGTCAGCTGTTCCTGCTTGTAATAGTATTCAGGGAAGGCGCTCGCAACGCTAGCAATCCTCATCGACGGGGCTCCTAATTTGTCAGTGGTATCGTATCGGCAAGATAGTATCCCGAGAACGGGGAATATTAACAGGCTGTTTTTAGAAAATGTCGCGTTCATGACTCTTCAGCTTGCTTTGTCACTATCAGTGACACAGGACCCAGCGTGGCAAAATGTCGCGTAGACCCGGTTATCGGCACTTCTATCCAAAAAAATACCCCGGGTCTAGGTTCAGACCCGGGGTCGGGGAGGGAGGGACAGCTGGGCCGAAAACTCCTTGAACTTCGTCGCGTCTAGTAATTCCAGCGACGCATAATCATCGTGGCTCGAAACACGAGCTGAAGCGCCAAGACGATCAGAGTGTCACGCACAGCGGCCATGCTCTCGTGCGTTCGTGATTGATGCGGTGGATCGAAACCTTGCGCGGCATCAGTAGTTAACCGTCGGGATCCGTTGCTTGCGTTCCAACTCATGTTTGTTAGCGTGGCCATGGGCATATTCCCTTAGTTCACAACGTAAACGGGATTGTCATGCTCAACGGTGAAAACCATGGACTTAAAGATGTCGACGTCCCAGCTATCCGCGATGCGCAACCGCAAAACCTCTTTGGTTTCCGATATCAGCCGTCCGCGCAAAGGCACTCGCAAGTTCCCTGCTACCACTTTTAGAACCACCGGCAAACCCATCCAGATTCCGTAGGCGTCGTCCATGTTGTCCCCCTCAGGACATCGTTGCTCGAACAACTTCATTTTCGGGGGCAGCCACGGCGTGGCCAATGGTACATGGAGCTAAAGCTGGTAGGAGGAAGGTACCAGCACATTGCCCGGTGTTTGCGTCTGGCGAGACGGAGTTTTCTGCTATTGTCGTTATAGGGTTTGGGCTTTATTGCCAGCCATCGCACCCACGATTCAGGACAATATGATTGAGCTTTTTAAGGAGCTTTTGCATCGCCTGACCGACGTCCGCGCCCTGGTGGCGTTGGGCGGAATGTTGATGGTCTGCGTGATTGTGTTTGTCGAAACAGGTCTCTTCGTGGGCTTTTTCCTGCCCGGTGATTCGCTTTTGGTCACGGCTGGGGTTGTTGCGGCGGACCGCTACTCCGGCTTGAAAATCTCGTGGTTGCTGCCGTTGGTCACACTGTGCGCCATCGCGGGCGACCAACTAGGCTACTTGATAGGCCGGACGATGGGCGAAAAGCTCTACCAGCGGAAAGACTCACGCTTCTTCAAAAAACGCCATTTGCGGCAGGCTCATGAATTCTACGAAAAGCACGGCGCCAAGACGATCATTCTGGCGCGCTTTGTGCCGATCGTGAGGACCTTCTGCCCGCCAGTAGCTGGTGCCGCGCGGATGAACTACACGCACTATCTTATGTACGACATTTGCGGCGGATTCTTGTGGGTATGGGGAATGATCCTGCTGGGCTACACACTGGGAAACACGGTTCCCAATATCGATAAGCGCATCCATTACGTGCTCGCCGCCGTGATTTTTCTTTCGCTTCTGCCCGCAATTTATTCAGCGTGGCAAGCCCGGATACAGCATAAGAGCGTAACAAGTCTGAAAGCTCCTCAACCGGAAGAGGAATAACGTTTCGTAACGTCGCGCGAATCTTCGAGTTTTGTTCCTCGTCTAAGATGCGCGAGTGTTCGCGGCACAAGTGCGCATTCCACGCATTCTGAAACGCGGATTCCCCGTTCCACGAGCTAAAACGGTCGATGCGCGGTTCTCGGGACTAGAACGCAAAACGGGGAACCTGGCGATTCACCGTTTGCTTCCGTAGGCCGCCTCAGCACCGGAGGTGCCGTGGCGGTGCGCACCGCAAAAGCGGTGTGTAAAAGGCGCAAAACTTAACGTCTTCTGCCCGGTGACGTCATACAAATCCTCCGTGCGATGCCTTCATTTCCCTTCTACGCTCGCGCAACGGCCAATGCAATTGGAAAATTCAGGCGCAATCGACGGTCCTCAACTAGACGCAGAAAATGTCGATCGGCGGGTTTGATACGCGCGGCGGCCAGGCTACTTCAGGAACAGCGCTTCGCGGACTTGATCGCGCCCCACGAAAGTCTTCGAGGTGCGGAACTTGCCAAAAATATCCAAAATTTCGCGGTTTTGAAACACATGCGCATGAACCGTGATGGTCGGCGCGGGAATCACTTCAATGGTCTGTGAGTCCAGCACCTTGTACCGGTGAAAACGTTCCGGCGCACGGCTATGGAACGACGCCAACACCGCGCCGCCGGGTTTCACCATGGCGTAAATCTTTTCCATCACCCGCGGAACAAGCTCTGGATCGAGATAGTCGAAAAGGTCCCAAATCAAAACGCCGTTAAAATTCTCATCCGAATATTGCAAAGCCGTATCCAGAAATTTCCCCGCCAGCATGCCCTGCGATACTTTCGGGCCTTCATCAGTCCGAGCGATGCGTTGATTCTCCTCTTCAGCTGTCAGGAATTCCTTCCAGGAGCGCAGCAAATCCTCGGTGGACAGCCGAAAGCCTTTCTCTATAAAAAACATTATAGTGGACTGGAAAACAGCGCCGAGATCGAGAATCCTCCCGTGCCCGGCGTCGCTGAGCATCCACATGAATTCTTTCAGCCCGTTCGATACACGCGAATTCGGAGATGCCGGCGCAATGCTAGTCGGGCCCGGCTTGGCTGACGTCCTGGCCGCCGGCAACGTACTTTCCCGGGTTTTAGATGTCCAGTTCATGCCTGTCCAGTTATCTGCGACCCAGCTGCTGCCGTTTGAGGCGTACTGGACAACGTGGCTTTATCCGTTAGCGGCGCCGAAATCGAATTAGGCCCAACCTCGCCCGCGCGAATCATTTCCACCTTCCCGCGCAACCGCGCACCGTCATCGATAGCAATGCGGCGGGCCAGCAGACTCCCCTGCACGCGGCTTGCCGGTCCCAATCGCACGCTATCGCTGGCCTTCAAACTTCCCTGCACAGTTCCTTCAATAATGATTTGGGCGGCGTCGATGTCAGCATTAACATTGCCATTCGGGCCCACCGTGACCCGACCCCCACCCATTTGAATCTTGCCTTGCGCTTCCCCTTCAATGATCAAATTGGCATCGCCGGTAATATCCCCCCGAATCTTCAATCCCGCGCCAATGGTCGAACTGGAAGCGTCCTGTGCAGATAAGCGCGAACCAGAAAATGTACCTAACCCAGATAGGGACGAAGACTGAACCGGAGTAGCTGTTTCGGGTGAACTTACGGGCGCAGGAAGTGGATTCGGCTTGGTAGATGCTTCAACGGGTTCGGGTCCCCCAGACCCCGGCGAAGATGGCTTGCCCTCATCGGATTTACGCCACATTTATAATTCCCCCCTGTGTTGCTGGATGCCGAGCCGGGCGGCAGGCATCCTGAAATGACCTTAGAAGTCTACCTCGGACTATAGTACAACCACGGACCCGAGCGGAAGACTTACGCGTACGAAAACGATACTGCGTCCGCATTTTTGCGCCGGTTGCAACCAAGTGCAACCCAAATAAAAAAATAAAAGCGTTTTTGTCTCGGAATGAGACGCGCTCGATCACGCCAAAGATTTTAAGTAGCGCCACGCAGGAAGGGTAGCGCGGCATCGTTACAGGTCGCAAAAAATTCGCCGAGCTCTCGCTAAACGGATTCAATACTGCATCTTTAAGTGGTTCTAACGTCTTTACCGCGCATTTCCCACAATGCACTCAGGTAGCCTCCGAGTTCATGAAAAAATAACTTCAATCCTTCGCGGGTGCGCCACCAACTCTGGGGATCATACTCAGTATCCGGCGCTGAAATCACACGCAGCTGGGTCCCCGCTGGAAGGGTCCTTTCATAAATATATTCCGAACGCCGCGTATGATAATTCGAAGTGACCAGCGAGACCTTCTTCCAGCCGTGCTCAGCGACGAAATCGCTCACCGCGTAGGCTTCTTCGCGTGTGTCGTTGGCCTTGTGGGTAAATGGCACGATAGCCGTAGCCGGAACCCCATGCTCGGTCAAATCCCGCTTCATCAATTCGGTGGTAGTGGCATAAGATCGCAGCGACCTTCCGGTAGCGACCACTTTCGGTGCCATGCTCGCCCGGTAAAGCGCCGCCGCACGCGCCGCCCGCACCGCGTCGAAGTTGTCTCCACTTAGAACGATGATCACGTCGGACGCTTCCGGCGCGTCGTCCACAATCCAGAATTCCCCCGCCAGCCGCAGCAGCGGAATGCGAACGACATAAAGCACAGCCAGCAGCGCAACGAAAAAAATCAGAAACATGAACTTGGAGATGATTCCCCCGCGCTGCGGATCCGACTCCGCCAGCAATGCAACCGCAAGATTGGTCATTGCTTCCCCGCGGGATCGAGCTGGCGCAAACGTTCCGCGGCTTGCTCCGGGAGCGTCCCGTTAAAGTACACTTCCTTGATGCTATAGGATTTGCTGCGCTGCTCGATGATCGGCAAAATCTCGAAGTGCCAGTGATAATCCCCGGCAATACCGCGCCAGTAGTCGCTCAGTTCGCCCTTGGTTTGCAGCGTGTTCGGAGCCGTATGCACGACCAAATGGTAACTGGGCGAAATTTGTTGCAAACGCCGTAGCGTACGTCCAAGCAAGGTAGCCATGTGCCTTCGATTCTCGCCGGGAAGCACGTTCTCAAATTGATGATTGTGCGTTCGCGGCAGAAGCCAGGTCTCATACGGCACACGCGAAGCATAAGGACAAAACGCGTAGTAGTCGCCGACGTTATCCACTATGCGCTTTGTTTGCTTCACTTCTTGCCGCAAAATATCGCAAAATACGCAACGCTCGCGCTCGCGGAACCATTCGCGCGCGGACCGCAACTCATACAGAATCCGCCGTGGCACAAAAGTAGTGGCTGTCAGCTGTGAATGCGAATGAGTCCATTCTTCACCGGCCGGTGCCCCTTGATTCTTGAAAACCGCCACATATTTAAACCGCCCGTCGCGTTTTAAATCCGCAATCCTGCGCGCGTAGGCATCCAGCACGCGCTCGATTTCCTCATCGCTCATCTGCCCGAGGGCACGTTCGTGGTCGGGAGTTTCCACCACGATCTCGTGCGCCCCCACAGCAGCCATGCGATCGTAAATTCCCTCCGCGCTGCGTCCGGCCTCGCCTTCCACCCGATAGAGAGGCCGGAAATGCGGGTACACACGCACCTGCCATTTACCCTGTGAAGGCAGATCGAGTAGCGTTTTAGTTTCGATGCGATTGCCGGCGCACAATGGACAAGGGCCGAGACGCACTTTCTCGCGTTCCGGATGCCCCGCCACAACCCAGCTACGCGTAATCGGATCCTTGCGAAGTTCCATCGTTCCCCAATCCCAAAAATCAAACGCGCCATCTTATAATGCGCCAAAAGTAGCGGCCAAAAATAACCACACAATGCAACCTGCACGTAACCTGCAACAATCTTCTGAGTTTAACTAGCGGGTGTAATGCGTAGGGGTAGGACCAACTTCCAATCGATGGCGATCCCAAATCGCGCCTTCGCGCCTGTAATGCGCCATTTCGAAATCCTGCGTCAATTCCAGGCAATCCGTAGGGCAAGCGTCTTCGCACAAGCCACAGAACATGCAACGCGAAGTGTCATAAGTAAAAGTGGTAAGCACTTTCCGGCGGGTGGCGTCGTCGCGCAGCCAGCCAACCACGATCAAATTCTCAGGGCAAGCCAGCGCGCACAAATTGCAGGAAATGCAAAGCGATTCGCCGGTCTCCGGATTGATATTCAGGCGCGGCGCTCCGCGATAGCGTTCAGCCACCATCGGCCGTTCCTGCGGATACTGCTCGGTACAGACATTCTTCGGCGCCTGATAACGAAAAGTCAGCCACATCCCCTTGAACAGGTCCACCAGAAACACGCGGCGTAAAAGTTCGTTCATTTCGAGAATTGTGACTTCCCTCCCCAAGGATGTCAATAGAAGCGCTCGGTCGTAGCCCGCTCTTGGCAGGTGGGTTAAAACAAACTCCCGCACCTACCGTGTTATCCTGCAGAAAATGAACCAAGAATTCGATGCAGACGCTAAGTTCATGCGTGCCGCTCTGGATCGAGCGCGCGAATCCGGCGAACGCGACGAAGTCCCCATCGGCGCGGTAGTCGTAGTCGCAGACCGCATCATAGCCAGCGCAGGAAATCGCACAATCACCGACTGCGACCCCACGGCCCACGCCGAAATGGCCGTTCTGCGCGAAGCCGCGAAGATCGTCGGCAACTATCGCGTGGTCTCAGCCACACTCTACGTGACCGTTGAACCCTGCGCCATGTGCGCCGGGGCCATGATCCAGGCGCGCATCGCGCGCCTGGTCTACGGCGCGGACGACGCGAAAGGCGGCGCCGTGCGCTCCTGTTTTAACGTACTGGATCACGCACAGCTAAACCATCGAGTCGAAGTCACGTCCGGCGTTATGCCCGTTGAAGCTGCCTCACTCTTGAAGAACTTCTTCCTCGCACGCCGCTAGGACCCGCTGCCATTCTCCACTACAATCCACTGCTGCGAAAAAGAACCGGCCCGCATCGCCGTAATACGAAAAGCGACCCTTTCAACAAATGCAAATTCAGGAAGGAGACGAGCAATGATTGGCACCACGAAACAGCATTTCACCAGGGCCGCCGCAATCCTCGTTCTCACCTCAGCATGGGTTTTCACCGGCGCAACAACGACGAAAGCGCAAAACGCGGCTCAAACACAAAACGCCAAGCCGCCTCAAACGCCGGCCGAAACTCCCAAGACTCCCGCAGAAAGCGCCCGCAAGGACCTGCTCACTCAATTCAACGAATCGCTCCAGGAACTTACGGCGCGCGTAACGCCCTCCATCGTGCAAGTTCAAGTCACCGGCTATCGCGCCATCGAAGAAAAAAGCCAGGACGAATCCAATCTGATTGGGCGTCAGCGCAGCTTGGGCTCCGGCGTAATCGTCGATTCCGACGGTTACATCATCACTAACGCTCACGTAGTAAAAGGAGCGCAACGCGTTCGCGTAGTTTTGACACCGGCCAGCTCCGGCGATTCGCAAGTTCGTGCCAGCCTCGGACTCGGCGAGCACACTCCGCCAATCGAAGCCCGCATCATCGGAATCGCCCCACTCATCGATCTGGCGCTTTTAAAAATCGAACAAAAGAATCTACCCGCGGTCGCCTTCGCGGATTACACAAAATTAAAAAAAGGTGAACTCGTATTGGCCTTCGGCAATCCCGAAGGCCTGGAAAATTCGGTAAGCATGGGCGTAGTCAGCTCGGTCGCGCGTCAAGCCCAGCCTGATGTCCCATCGGTCTACATCCAAACCGACGCCCCGATCAACCCAGGCAACAGCGGTGGCCCGCTTATCAACGCTAACGGCGAACTGGTCGGCATCAACACTTTCATTCTCACCGAATCTGGCGGCAGCCAGGGCCTAGGCTTCGCCATCCCCAGCAGCGTCGTCGAATTCGTCTATCACGAACTGCGCAAATACGGCCGCGTTCACCGCAGCATCATTGGCGCCGAGCTGGAAGAAATCACTCCCGATCTCGCAGCTGGGCTTTCGCTGCAGAAACAGCGCGGCGTGCTGGTGTCGGACGTCGAACCAGACGGCCCCGCGTACAAAGCGGGCTTGCAGATCCAGGATATTTTGCTGCGGCTCGACGCCCGCCCCATCGGCAGCGTTCCGCTTGCCGAAATGATAGTCTCCACGCGCCCAGCCGACGCCGTTCTGAAAGCTGACGCGTTGCGCGGCTCGCAAACGCTGACGCTAATGATCCCGGTAGTTGAACAGAAGAACGACGTGGATCAGCTAGGCGACCTGGTCGACCCACAAAGGGATCTCGTTGCCAAACTGGGAATTTTTGCGGTAGAAATCGACGACGCGCTCGCAAAACAGTTAGAGGACTTGCGTCAGCCTTCGGGGGTAATCGTCGCGGCGATGGCCGCTGACTTGTTAGGCGTGGAAGCGGACCTGCAACCGGGCGACGTCATTCACGCGCTGAACGGCAAAATGATCACAACTCTCGACGGCCTGCGCGCAGCACTGAAAGCTCTGCCTCCGGGCGCACCAGGCGTTCTGCAAATTGAACGCGACGGCAAATACTCGTACATCACCTTTGAGATCGATTGAGCAACGTGTTTCTCGATTCTTTCTTCTCTTGCGACCCGGCTCGCTCCCGCCGCTCACGGCACTCACGGTTGTGAGCGCCCCGCCCGTTTGTTAAGCTAGTGCACCTGCCTCAGCGGAGAGGTGTCTGAGCGGTTGAAAGAGCCCGCCTCGAAAGCGGGTAGCCTGGCAAAACCGGGCTCGTGGGTTCAAATCCCACCCTCTCCGCCATATGATTCCCTGCAAGCAATTCCAGCGATGTCGTTGATTCTGCTTGTAAACAGGGCGTCATCATACGTCACAAAACGCCACCATCCGACATGAATTTAGAGTGGTTCGCAACACGATTCGCAACACGATTAGCTCTGTGGTATAATCAGGGGTAAGCGGGACTGCCGGTGTAAGCAACACCGACAGCCCCTAACCATAGACTCACTGGAGAGCCGATGGCTGCGGCGAACTTATCCCAACCAAATCGTTTGGCGCAACACCTCAGAACTACGCTCGCAAAGCGTAACCCAACCCGGGCATTCCTCGAATGCTTTCGCGGTTATCCGACTCGGAGTTGATAGCCAGTCACGAATCGCCATCATCGCGCCGAGGTTATCGCGCTTGCGGCGAAAGCCGTGCGCCCTACGCGCGAGCCGGAAGTCCGAATAATTACCGAACTGATTGTGACGGAAAAGATGAAACAGGAAATCCGTCGACGGAGACAAGCGTGATGTCCGACCTCCCAAAGAAAGCGCGGCTGGACCTGCTAACGAAGCTCACCTTAGAAAGACTGGTGAAGGGTGATGTCGCGCTTAGGCACTGCTGCCGGTGTCGCGTATCGCTAGCCGAGGAGGCCCCTGAGGATTTGATACCGGTCGAGGAAGGACACATCTGTGCCGATTGTAACGCCATACCTCGGGTCAAGGCCGGACTCGACGAATTCAACGATTTTGGGCCGACTGAGGTCTCAAAGGATTCATCGGATGATTGTCTTCTGATCGTGCCGCGTGTCATTCAATGAGGAATCACTGGTCTAAAATAAACGAGAAGGCTTGGGATAATCTCTTGTCCGTTCACCGTGCAGATCGGTCGCTTATGAAGCAAGCTCGGGCGATCGACAGGAAGTTCCTCAAGTCTGTCGCCGTGCGGATGCCCAAACCAACCGAGCGATCGCCAGCGGATGAGTTCCGGGAGTATGACGACATGCTATTTCTGTACCGCCTGGGGTCAGCCAACTGGAGTCTCTGGGCAGGATCAATGCGATTCCAGTGGCTGATCCACGAATACGGATCGCAGAAGATCAACAAAGGATCAGGGCGCTGAATGTCGGGTATCCGTGGTAACTATTCGTTCCAATCTTCTTCGAGCAAAGCTGCTCGAAATTCTTCAAGCCGACGCTGAAAAACAGAATTTGCGTTTAGCGCGTCTTGAATCCGTCCTGCGAGCCGCCGGTCGTAAAATGAAAAAGGCCCCCGCCAGTTAAGGCGAGGGCTAAGGGTTTCCGGTGGATTTGCACTCCATCGGATTGTAGTCCCACCTCAAAGGTGCGACTATCTGCCGGTTGAAAGTAGCGGGAGCGGCAGGGTACGAAATTGTTTCTGAGTTCCTGACAACCGAAGGAAACTAGGCGATGACCGTTTGCATGAGCCCATCGCAACTCTTGATGCCGTTCGCGGCATCGTGCAAACGATACGAGCGCTTGGGGGGTAGCCGAGACTGATACCATCCGAGAACCGATATATTCCCGAGCCAAATCTGCCCTGGAGGTTTAGCGCCAGTGGACACCTACTATATCCGGCATACAGAGACACTCGACATAGACGACGCAACACGTCAAGCACTGTGGGACGAGCACAGAATTGCGATTCATTATCCGCATGGAAAAGACAATAAGTTGCACAAACGCGATAATGCAAGTCTCGCGCTAGAGGACTATCCGAGCCGAGCGCGAAGGGCTATGAGAAGTTTGAAGCAACTCGCTAAAGATGGAGGTTATGTTTGTGCGCAGTACTTTCAGCACGGCGAATGCATCGTGGGTTACATCAAACCGGCTTCAACAATCGAACTCACTCGTGGCAGGTGGGGTTCCAGCAACGACCTTAATGGGAGACAAGCAATTCTCAAGTCGCTCCGACTCGAAAAGGTTAAATTCGTCAACCCTTGCGACTCCACAGCGATTCTTGTTGGGAGACCACGACAGGGGACGATAATGCGTTGGAGACGAGCAGGCCAGACCATCGAGAATATTGTCAGGGGAAAACGAACGAGCCCCTCGCTCGGTGATTTGTCTTTTGACCAGCAGGAGATAATGTGCAGTGAATTCCTGCGGTCGGAGAGCGCTGTGCAATTAGGCCTTCCGAAATTAGCTCATCTATTGCTTCCTCCTGGACGCACCATGAAGTCCATAGACATTTGGGGAATCAGTGGCGCTGGCAATATGATTTTTTCGCAGGTTACATATCTCGAACTTGAGCAGTGCCGTACTAAGCTAAATGCGTTGCTCGAATACAAGGACGCAGACCGAAACGTGCTTATTCTCTTCTGCAACTGCTTGGAATTAAAGTCTGAGGACGGAGTAACAATCGTTCCACTGAGAACCGTCTATGATACTTTTGTAGCTTCTCCGACAGGCAAGTTTTGGATCGAGCGATCCTTGAGCGTCAGCTAGTTCGTGACACAGTCTTCATCGTGCGGTCACCGCCCATATTGAACAGAAGTAATTGGTTGGCGGGCATTCAGTTTGACGCGAAGCCAAGACTTTCCAAGCGCATTAATTAAACACTCTTCAAGGAATATAATTCGGCGTATGGATGATATTCACAAGGCGGTTGGCAAGATTTTGCTTGATCTCTCGATTCCTGGCACTGAGGTGATGCTGGATAGTGCGTGTGGAGGCCCCACCACTGTTCCCTTCTACGGGCTTGATCATGGTGAGGGCTCCGACCACATAGTAGAAGTAGATGCAGCAATCGTCTTCAAAAATGAGATCAAGGTAGTTGTGGAAATAGATGCTTCCGACCTTCGCCCCGTGGCTCTCTGCGGTAAAGTTTTGGCCACCGCAATAAGCAATCACTTTAGGCTCGGAAAAGTCAGCATCCCTCTTTCAGATTCGCTTTTGTTCATCCAAGTAGTTCAACACTCCGCTGACAAGACCAATACAAGCAAGCTCCGACAATGCAAGTACATGGCTCGGGAAATTAAAAAATGTTTAGTTGCTGCTAAGAATCGTATAACTGAATATAGCTTTCATTATGCGACAACCGAGGACTTCGCTGCGGAAGCACGCCATGCTCATGAGATCCGCCAAGAAATTACATCATTCCTAACAATTGCCGAATGTGACTTATCTGCTTCCAACGGACTTGGTACAGAAGGTTGCGACCCGAAACGTAGGTGACCGTGTGTTGACGATTCACAGTGCTTCCCAACGCTACCTCTTCAAATCGGAAGCGATTTGCGAGAACTGGTCTAGGGCTGCCTGCAGGTCCTCGGCGATTTCAGCGGCGATTACATCTGGATCGGGCAGATTAGCGGAGTCCTCCAGGCTTTCGTCTTTAAGCCAAAAGATGTCGAGGTTCACTTTGTCCCGCTTCAAAAGGTCTTCGTAGGAGAAAGCCTTAAACCGTTCTCAACAGGATCTCAGCCTTGCGAATAGCATCGGTCAGCGCATCACGCAATGCCGCAGGACTCTCTTCATCGAGGAACAGTAGTCGTGGCGCAGCGATGAAGGCGGCACAAACAGCCAGCGTTTTCTTGCGCGATTCGTCCATAAGGCACTTTATCATCTTCGCTTTTTGTTCGCCACAGCATTTTTAAGAAATAAAAAGCGCGACGTCTTTCTTATTCTTTTTCATCTCTCGCTGTTCCATTTAATGTTCATTCCGTATTGGAGCCATAAAAAATGTATCGGGATGTTTGGGGGAACCTCGTAACTGCGCCTCAATGGAAGCGTACTTCCAAGTATCCCGAATAATTCATCTGCCTCGTTATCTCCCTTGCGAGCGTGAAAAATTATTATCCCGTCCACCATTCCCTTTTCGGTTTCCTCTCTAACCTCTGGACTCATGTTAGCGTCCATCGGGCCATAGGTTTGGCACTGCGTCGCAAGATTTGCTAAGTGGCTAACCATTGAAGCCAGGGATTGTGTTTCACTTGGGGTCGTCGTTTTTATCAGGCACGACGAGTAGTCTCTCACGTTGATCCTCATTCGATAGACCGTGAATGCTTGTAGGATATCTAAGAAATGTTTGTTATTGCGTATCTGATCTTCTTGAGTTGCATTTAATTCCCTCAATTCCACAGTCGCTTTTACTAATGACTCATGATCATCATAGACTGTGCGTACTATGAAAAATCCGTAAGTCACCAGCACCAAAACTAATGTGCCGACTAAGCCCGGCCATAACGAATTCACCAGAGCTTGCCGAAAGGGCGATGCAGCCTTTGCCCGTTTCAACTTCCACCACCTCTCACCTATCGTCGACGCCCAAAGAACGACTGCGACAGCGAGTGTCCATAAAATGAATCCAAGCGTATTTGTCGAGGTCGCCGAGGTCATGGCCTGCCATGAGCGACCAAGTAACTTTAAAAAATGCAGCAACATACAAGGTATTTTATGCCCAGATGCCTTGTGCGTCTCGTATATTGATACGCTTGGAGCCGGCAGAATCTGAACAGGGAGCCTATTAGCATCGAAACAGACACAAAAACTAAAGGCCCGAGTTTTAGGCTCGGGCCGTCGTGCTCGTGAGTTGTATCGATGCTTACTTCTTATCGACCCGAGGCCCGCTTCAGGATGAGTTTTTCGCTGCTGGGGAGGATCACAACTTTGGCTCGTTGAACTTTAATGTGTGGAGGAGATTGAGGCATAGAAGAAAATCGTATCAGATCAGGACGGTTTACTCGAAGGTTGCTACGAGTTATTGTAACTTCGCATATTCCGATTTGGCAGCGATGAGGATGGGAATATCCGGGTCGGCGTCTTTCCACAGGGCGAAGAAATCCTGATATGCACTTTTCGCTTTGACGGTGTCGCCCGATAGCGCGTAGGCGCGGGCCAGTCCCAAATGCGCCAGTGCGCCGATTGGTTCATTCTGCACGACTGCCGGACGGTCGAGAATCTTCTGAAACTCGGCTGCTGCTGCGATGCCTTGGTGTGCTGCCACATAAGCTGCGCCACGCAGGTAAATGGGATAGAGAGCGAAATTAATACTCGGAGAAGTACCTCCGAGTTCGTACGGAGCAGCCGGGACAAGCGCTTCGATTGCCTTGCCAGCAGTGCCCGCTTGGAGAGCAATCGCTGTGTGGATTGTGGGCAGATAATTGAACTGCACAACCGTATCCTCGGGGAAGCGTTTGGCCAGGTCGGTGGCCAGCCGTGTGGCTTGAGCGGCATCACCCGCCAGACCCAACGCGATAGCCGATATAGCTTCAACATCTCTGCCGGTCGAAAGAGTCAGCGCAGCTTGCGCTTGCTGCTTTGCCTGGCTCATGTTGCCCACCAGCGCCTCGCGCACTGCAGCTTCGGCCTCGTAGGCAGCCGCTGTTTCTTTTTCGTCTGCGCGTTGGGCCGATTCGGACGCGCGCCTTGTCAGTTCCCGTGCTTTGGAGAACTGCCCGGCATAGGCGGCAGTGTCGGATTCGTTATAGAGCAAAGCGTCTTCGAATCCGGGCTTTCCCATCAGCCCAGCCGCCTCACGCTGCATTCCTGCCGCATCGTGTTGCAGGAAATCAATTTGGTAAAGGTAAAGGTGATTTCCAGGATTATCCAGATTGCGTGTTTGCGCCTCCTGTGCTGTCTCCCTGGCTTCGTCCAGGCGGTTAACAGCCAAATAGCCGTTAACGAGGTTTGTATAAGACAGCCCGCTTTCGGGACTGAGTTTTAGCGCCTCCTGGTTCGCAGCGAGGGCCTTGTCGAAGTCGCCCAGATTGCTGTAGATGCTGCTCAAGTTGCCGACCGGAATGTAGTCCCGCGGGTAGGTCTGCGCCCACAACTCATAAGCTTTGCGCGTTTCCTCCAGGTTCCCGGTAACGAATCCTTCATAGTGCGAAACGATGTAAAACTTTTCGCGTTCGCTTACCCGTTCACGCAGTTCGTAAGCCTTGCGGGCATTTTCGGCGGCACGAGCGGTCTCGCCCAGGTTGAGGTAGTTTGTCCCCAGCCGCGCATAGGCCATAGCAAAGTTAGGGTCCAAGCTGACGGCACGCTGGAACAACGGGATGGCGGCAGCGGTATCGTTCTTCACTACCTGCGCTTGGTAGCCCAGGCTGTAGGCTTGCAGCGCCTCCAGCGATGTCGTGGTCACGTTCTCCGCTGGTGCGTCATACTTTTGTACGGAGGCAAGCGATTCGCCCAGCTTCACGCGCACCCTTGTCGCTGCCTCGCCCAGCGCTTTCAGCACCTGCTCCTTGCCGTTGGCCGTGGCCTGTTCGTTTGCCAATGCATCGCCGCTGCGGCAGTTCACCGCCTTTAGCCCCACGACGTACTGGCTACCAAGACTGGAAATTGAGCCTTCGATGCTGACAGCACTGGCGGTACGCTGGCAGACTTCGCGGGCCAACTCGCGCGTGAGCCGCGCGTCCTTGGGCTGCGCCATGAGCGCGAGCGACTGCGCCACGCGTTCATCGGAGAGCAAGTTCAGAAACGGCGACTGCTCCAATTGTGATGAAAGTCCCTGCCGCAGTGTGCCGTCAAAAACTGGGTCGCCGGTGGTGTTCGTGAAATCGGCAAGGACGATGGTGTCTTTCTCTGTCAAAGGCGCTGCGTGATGCGACCGGAAGTACAGACCACCGGCGACCAATGCGACGACCACAACGACAGCAGCGGGAACCAGAATCTTCCAGAGTTTTTTCCCTCCGGTGACGGGAACTTCCGCAACTTTCACGGCAGCCGATGAAGCCGCAGCGGGAACAGAACCTGATGACGGCATGGGCTGCTGGACGACACGCTGAGTGCCTGTATCCTGTACCGCCGCCACCGTCCCCGAACTTGCTCCTGACACTTGCCCTGAACTTGTGTCTCGCTTCAGGCGCATCAGCTCGGAACGCATTTCCGCAGCGCCCTGATAACGCAGTTCCCGGTCTTTCTCCATCGCGCGGTTGATGACATCATCCAGTTTTGGCGGGATGTCCGGATTCAATCGCAACGCCGGTACGGGAGTCCGATTCAGGATTCCATCGGTAATAACACCCGAACTTTCTCCCCGAAAGGGCAACGTCCCGGTGGCCATCTCGTAGAGCACCACGCCAAATGAGAACAAATCAGTGCGTGCGTCCAGTTCCTTCGCCCGTATCTGTTCCGGTGACATGTAGGCCACTGTGCCGACAGCCGTCCCTGGGCTCGTAAGGTGCTCTTCGCTCACCCCTGCCATCGCATCTGTTGCTAAGGTGGCCCCCGAGGCCACAGCTTCGCGGTTCGGTGCCAGCTTGGCCAAACCGAAATCCAATACTTTCGCGTGCCCTCGTTTTGTTACGAAGATGTTGGCTGGTTTGATGTCGCGGTGGACGATGCCTTCTGCATGTGCTGCGTCCAATGCATCGGCTATCTCGATGGCCAGCGACAGAATCAACTCGGTTTCCATCGGTCGGCCACCAATGCGATGTTTCAGTGTTAGACCGTCGAGAAATTCCATGACGATAAACGCTTCGCTGTGCTGGTCATCAATTTCGTAGATGGTGCAGATGTTCGGATGATTCAGTCCAGAGGCGGCCTGCGCTTCACGCTGGAAACGGGCGAGAGACTGGGGGTCTTTGGCGACCTCATCGGGCAGGAACTTCAGGGCCACGAAGCGGTGGAGTTTAACGTCCTCTGCCTTGTAGACCACACCCATTCCGCCGCCACCAAGTTTTTCGACGATGCGGTAGTGGGAAATCGTGCGGTTAATTAAGGATGATGAGTCCGCCATGTGGCGCTCATCTTAGGTTGAGCCAGAAGGCAAGTCAACGAACACCGATTGCTTAGGTGCCGGTGCTTGTAGGGCGTTGTTCCTAGTCTTTCTTCAGGGTTCCGAGCGCAGCTAGTTCGGCTGATTGCGGATGACGACGTGCGGGATGACCCGGAACCAATTCATGCTTTCCATGGTCAATGACGCGCAGACCTTCGTGATTTGAATTCGGCGCGATGCCCGGGTCCGTAGGATTGTGCACGTGGTTCGGGTCTGCGGGGCTTACTTCAGTTACTCTTAATTTTGATTCGGTCATTTCTTTTCTACATAGGTTTTTATCCCACGTCGGGACATCGTTAAAAGAAATTCGCGGGTGGAATTATCGTCATACTGCAAAGCGATTCTTTCCAGAATTGCTTTCGGGCTTGAGTCTGGGTACACCTTTGGCTCCATAAGGACCTCCGGATTATTGCGGCGGACTAAAATCGACCCGGTTAATGGGGAACTCTAGAGAACCCTTCACCTACCGGGTCGTTACGTCTAGGTGACGAACGTCGCGCTCGGTGTTCAAGGTCGTTGTGTGCAACCCACCTGTCCCGATGCGCGTTGCTGACAGGTAACAAATCTGGCTGTAAGGACCAGAGTGACTTCGTCACAAAGGTCCAGACAGCCGGAGCCTATTCGAGGAATTCATCCACTGCGTCTTTGAAGTCCTTGTCAGTACAAGCCTCGGCGAACTCTGCGGAGGACATATTCGAAACTGCTTTACGAAGTGTGTAGCTGTCGGTCCAATGCTTACGGCTACCGCCTGAAACTTTCATAGTGCTCACTCCTGAAGGAGCCTTCAGGATTCCGCGGTCTTCATCCGTAAGAGTGAATATCCCGACATCATCAGCAAGGTACTCGATGGCGTCCTTAAAGGCTTGAACCGAGGGCGTCTGAGGATTGATTACGCCAGCGACACCTTTATCAACGTAAGAGACAATTAAATCTGTCACCCCCGGAATGTTCGCTAGCCGAGCGTAGCCGGGGTACTGTTTCAAGAATTGTTCGTACTCGTGACGAGTCACGGAGACGGACTGCTGGCGCAAATGGCTTGGGTTCGGGTTCTCGGCACGGAATTCAGGCGTCTTCGAATAGTCTTTTGCTGACGATACAACTTCTGGAATGACCATCGGACTTTGTAGTCGAGCATGTTCGTCGGCTGACAGCTTTTTAACCATTTCGGGAGTCAACACAGAGCAAACAACTTTCATGGCTACGGGTCTTGGGAAGATTGGCATAGATGCGTAGCGTTTTTGCTTCGTGGCGGGTTCCGCTGGGACTTTCTCGAACGTCTGAAGCGTGAAACTCGTAAAGCTGTGGCGGAATGCCTTTTCCAGATTCTGGAAGTTCGGCACAGCGTTGTTGTGTTCCAAGTACGAATACAGAAGACGTTCATTCGCCATTGTGCGGCAGATTTGGGGGTAAGATTTTAGAAACCGTTGTACTTGATCGTGCATCTGTTCGATATCGTATGAATTTGGTTCTCGGGCGGGGGCAAGGTCCAAGTGCTCTTCAGCCTTTAAACTTGTTCTAGCGGCTGTAGGTGCGAATTGTCCAGTTTTGCTTCGAACATACCGATTCTCTAGCTCTTGGTTCAATGCAGCCTTGCTCTCACCGTGCTGAATCCATCGGGCGAGTTCAGTCTCGTCCATGCCTGCTACTATCTGAATCTGTTCGTTGCTTAATCCATATTCCTTGTTCATGTACTTTGTTCTATCTAACATTTGACTCTCCGTGCGGGATTACCGCATGTGCTGCGTGCTACGGTTGGTGAACTGGCTAAACTGCTAGGCAGGTTAAGAACGTTCTGGAAATCCTAATTTTCTACGCTGGTAGTTCTCGGTTTCCCGAGTTGCTCTAATAATTCGCGAGTGTGAGTCTTCTGACGGGAATGCTGGCTTCCAAAACCCCTCTATGGTTCTTTTCTCTTCCGCGGTTTCTCTCTTGATTCGTTCTTGCTCGCGGGCAGCGACGTTGGTTGGTAGATTCCATATGCGCAGTCTTTCGGCGGCTTCGTTTGCACGTTGTCGTGCTTCGGACTGTTCGAGTTCCTTCTGGGCTTTTGCGGCTGCTGCTTCTCGTGTGAATTCGTAAATCGGCAGAAGTTTATGAAAATGTCGGTTTAACTTTTCAACGGTTAGCGGGGTTGCGTCGTAGTTCATCGACTCCGTGAGAACCTGCCAATAATACGGCGTCTGGTGGAAACTTTTCCCCGTTGAGGTGTTTAACCACGCCTCTACGATTGCGCGGAGTTCGGTCTCACGGATTTGAACGGCGGTTTCATCGAGTTTATTCTTGAGGTCCATCTCGCACTCCAGTTTTCAAAATTTTCTGAACCCGACTTTGCGGGTTTGCAGATTTTCTATTTTCATATTTTCGTATTTGGGATTCATTCACAGAGGGGACCCGCCGTTCGAATGTGCCGCCGCTAGCCCGCGTCGTAATAAAAGCGGGTGGGCGTACCGGCAGGGTGGACCCATTCCGCCATGGGACCCCTAATCTCGACTTTGGATTAAATGCTGTGCCGTGCTGACGACCGCGGGCGGCTGTTCGGCGCAAGAGGTCCATCACGAACACTCGACGCTCAAGGAATTAAAACGGGCTTAGGAGTTTGCGGACTTTGCCGACTTTGCGGAGTTATTTTAGACGTTTGGTGATTAACGCGGGGCTCACACCTAGGCTCGCTGCGATGTGCTGGCGTTGCTCCCCGGCTGCGATTCGCTGCTTGATTGCGGCGATGTCAAGGAATGGCGACGGTCGTCCAATCGGTCTGCCTGATTTGCTGCCCTCGGCTTTCACACGCCGCATACCGGCTTTGACGCGTTCAACAATTAGCGCACGTTCGAACTCGGTCATGGCTGAGATAATCCCAAACATCAATCGCCCTTGCGGTGTCGTCATGTCCAAACTATCGGTCATGGATACGAAGGCGATACCCAGTGCTTCGAACTCCGCCAACGCGTTCACCAGATGCCGTAGTGACCGTCCAAACCTGTCTAGCTTCCATACGAGTACGGCTTCGAACTTTCGCCGCTTGGCGTCGAGCATCAATCGGTTGAGCGATGGACGTGACTCCTTGGTTCCAGATATCCCGCGGTCAACGTACTCGCCGACGACATCCCATCCCCGCTGCTTGCAGTACTCTCGCAGGGCGGCTAGTTGCGTCTCAGGGTCTTGGTGTCCGTTCATCGTGCTGACTCTGGCATACAGGGCGACTTTCATCACGGCGTTCATCGGTATCTCCTAACACCGATTGTTTCATAAAAGACATTATTTGTCAAATGCTTTTATCGACCGAAGGCGCTAGGATAACAAGGCGGATACGGGCAGTTAAATCAGGACCCTTTGTGAAATGGTCCGGCTCTTTGGCTCGGAGCTTCCGGCGCTGGATAGCCTGCTACAACCGTCGTAATGACTCCCGGGCGGCTCTGGCGGGCTCTGTAGCGGCTTTGGTGGCTTGTCGGGAGCCATTCCGGAACCGCTGATGTAAATTTTCAATTCAAAAAGCGCGTTCAAATCGAAAAGCGAGCCGCCATTGGCGTTTGCCAGCGTAGGGTTGGTGTTATGAGCATAAGTCTTGCATTTGCTGCAAACCAGCCAAGCCTGTCCGGGGTAGTTTCGTTACCGTTTATAGACCGTAATTCGCCTGTTTTTGACGCTCTGCAAGCTCTTTTAGACGGGCTTTTCGCTCGGCTTTCCGCTGGCGGTCCTTCTCGCGCAGACATCGGAACCGGTGAAGTTGGTCTTCCAGGGCGGCGACGGACTTGGCTATCTTAGCCCGCGTTCGTGGGTCGAGATCGTCGCGTCCTAGGAATTTTAGAAGGGCTAAATGTCCCTCCGTTGGTCTTATGTGTTTACAGATGGGGGTTCGTGGCATGGTTACTCCTGTGGTTACGTTCTTTGGTCGCAAACAATGTTTGCTAGGTTCTTTAGGCCGTAGGCGCGAGCGCCGTCGGGCTATTGGAAGTTTTGACATCATTGCTTCGCGTGAGAGAGAGACCCCCCTCGGGTTGAGCCGAAAAATGGTGATGCCAAAATGATGCCAAAACTGATGCCAAAACTATTGCTACCTCGGTATCTTTAAAGTGAATCATATACTTACGAAATTAAGGGAACACCTTCTCTCTCTCAAGAGATAACTCGATGCCAAAACTCATCGATTGACCGAAAAGAAAGGACTTTTGGCATCACTTTTGGCATCACTTCTTGATGCCAAAACTCCCGACCTTAAACAACCAACCGGACGCGAATTGAGGGCCGTCCTGTCGTTTGTTTTGTGATCTCGATCTCTATTGCCCCGATGACGGGACTTGCAAGCGTGTTGAATGCGGACAAGAAAGTCCGCGGTCCGAGGCGCATGCGGCTGTAATTTAATCCGCGCTTCAAATCTCGCATGCTTACCCATTCGCCCTTCGGCGCGTGAGCCTGAAGCCATGCCAAAATCGCGTTGGAGCATTGTGCGTCCGGATTCTCGCCAGCGTTCGGCACGAGCTTCGTTCGGACCCACTTCTGATATCCAAGTGTCGCCTTAGCGGCGCCTGAATCAAGGTCCTTGCCGGTTAACACAGTCTGCCCATCGAACGACGCGCAGATAGTCGCGATACGGACCGCGATCTCAAGTATGCGGCCTAGGTCCGGGGTTTCGCGCTGCCACTTCTTCGTGACCTCCCAAACTGAGCCATCGATGCGTACCGCGACCGGCTCAAACACTTCCGCGGTGCCTTCCCAAGGTTTGTAGAAATGCTCGTAATTGCTTGGGCATATTGCCTGATACATGCGATCATAGAATCCACCGAGTGCAGCGGCTCCGACGACGTCTGCGTATTCTTCAAGCACAATCCCACCAATCCAAGATAACGCGCAATCGATGTTGATCTCTTTACCGCCGCCAATCACCAAGTTGAAAGCGTCCTTGTAAAAGTTCGAATTCATGATGGTCATGAACGACGACTTGTCTATGCTCGCCTTGTCGAAGTAGTGCTTCCACTCGTCAATGTCCATCAATCGAGCAGGGGACTTCGGCATTTTCGCGATCTTACGGAGTAATCCTTCAGGTGATCCAGCCTTCACATCGGAGTACATAAGGTCCGGGATATTCAAAATCTGGCGCGTGTAATCGATTGCCTGTGACTTCCCGCTGTGAACTGGGCCAACGACGCCCGTATAGAGATTAGTGCGAGTATCGCCGCCGGTTATGCGAATCTTGTTTAGTTCTACCCCGAGAGTCTTCGGCACCATGACACCCGCTCCTGTCACAAGCGTAGGCCATGCGTATGCGACTGGGAAATGCGGGATCATGTGCTTCTGGCATATTTCACCGAGGCGCCCTGTCAGAACAGTCTCAGGCATGTCAGGGATGTCGGCGTTGACGATCTCCGCGGTTACTTCTGATTCTGCTGCGTTGTCAGTTACGGTTGCAGTCGTAGCAGTCGTCGTACCAGTTGCGGCGTTCTTGTGAAATTCATAGTTATCGCGACTCCCGAACTCTCCAACGATGAGTTTATTGATCGCCGTTCTCGTGTCGCAGCCGTCAAACATTTGAACGAACGTAATGATGTCTCCTGCGGCGTCGCAACCTGCATGATGACAGCGGTAGATCACGTATCCCGCATCCGTCATTTTGAATCCGAATGATCGGTTGGATCGTGATTCGCTTTCCTCGTGGAATGGGCACTGGAAATTCTCCCCGAGTGTGATCTGACCGAGACGTTCCTCGGCAGGACCGATTCCGACTGACTTTTTCAGGAAGAGCAAATCCGACTGGCCTGATTGTTCTGTTGGGATAGTTTTCTTTTCATTGCGTTGTGCGAGCATCCAGTCGATGAGCCAATCAGGCGCCTCAACGATTGGCGCGGCATTAGAAATTGTGTACTCCACGCCTGATGGGTGGATCGAACCCGGTCCGACGACATACTTGTGGTGAACCTGTGCATCGAACAGTTTGCCGTTGATTTCCGCAGATGGGATATTCCCCATCGCAACGCTTTTTACTGTCTGCTTGAAATAAATGTGCAGACCCTTGGCGGACCGAACTGTCAGCGTTGCCGGAAGTTTCTTGCCAGTCTCGGACTCGATGCGCTCAGGAAGGTTCGGTACATCGCAATCAAGAAACCAATACCCACCACTCACACCGAACGCAACCGCAGCGGTGTTGTAGTCGGAGTTCTGCAGGTTCCACATGCTGATTTGTGCCGGATCGGTTGTCGCAAGTTCAGGCCAACCCTTGAGCTTTGCAGCCTTCTCGCGAGCAGGAACTGGTACAACAGGGATTCCGCGCATGGTAAGCAAGGTTGCGCGATGTATGAATGATGGACCGCTTGGTTGTGTTGGTTGCGTACTCATTGATCTTCCTTCTCTGGCGCTTCATAGACTAGTAGCGACAGTTTATTCCCCGATGAAAACGATCTCGGTGCGACGTTAATCACGACGAAATGTTTGTCTTGCATCAAGTTCGCGAAGTCACGGAGGTCGTTCCACATCGCGCTGATCTTTTCTTCGGCGGCTTTCTTCACGGCTATTCTCCGGAACTCTGCACGCTCTGCACGCTCACGCCAGCCGCGTCGTACTCCGCCAGCATTTGTTTCGAACCGACCTCGCGCAGATGCTCAACGCGGTAAGCCCCCAGGGCATCGCGTAGTCGGTCCGAGTCCTTTAAGTCTGGAGGAAATGGTAAACTCGTGATGAACAACACGAGTTCGGCGACCGCATTTACAATTCGAACTTCGCGATCCTCTGTGAGGTGATTGTTATTGACGAAGGCGCTGACGTCTTGAGGGTACGTTTGACTGAGCTTCGCAACCGTGACCTTTGGCACTTTGTGCGTTGCGATCAGTTCAATAGTTTTCTTTCTGTCGATCATCTTATCCTCGCTGAGTTCATTCGAAATTCTGCTATTTTCACCGCTCCGAAAAAAAGAGCGCCCAAACTTCGAGCGCAGAATTCGGCCCGCACCAGTTAAACTTCGGGTGCATGCCCTCTACTCTTAGCCGCTGTTGTCCAAATTTCTTGGATTTTTGCGGCTAAGTCTCGTCTTTCTCGTCACTTGACTTTTTGAAATCTGGACCGTAGCCGGGCGGTCTGCGTTTGTTGGTATACGCATCTCGAGCGGCGAGTAGCTTTTCAATCGGGCCCCATCGAACAAAGCGTTCATCCGCGCCAACCGCTTTGTCTCCGCGGCCAATTCCGGATACGTCGTGCATAAATGGTGAGGCCTCCCTCTTTCCTTGGATCATTGCCCCGCCCTCTTCATTCAAATCCTCGCGGTCCAGAATAAGATTCCAGTATGCGTTCGCGATCTGCTGCGCCTGATAGAACGCGATATCCTTCGGGAACATCTCAACGAGGTCCGTTAAATTTTCAAGGATCGCGTAAATCTTGTCGTCGCCGAGTGGGTCCAAACCCTGCGAAACTAGGAGATAATTGAACTGCCCTACGATATTGAAAAGTTTTCGCTTGTACGTCTGCTCCCGGATCTTCGCATTCTTCTTGTCTAGGCTCGCTCGACGTAAATCCCCGAGGTGGTGCGCGAGGTTAAGCCAATCTTCTTGGCTCAGTTTCAGGCACATGTGCCCGGCTCTGATGTATCTGCCGATGTTTTTCTTTTCGAGTTTCGCGGCATCCGCCTCGGTGATGTATTCACACTTACAACGCTTTGCCCTGCCGCCGTTTGGAGAACACTGGTGCAACTGAATCATTCCCGGCTTTTTCTCGGCGCATGATCTACGTTCTGGATTCGTTAGCAGGAAAGGCTTGCGGGCCTGTGCCTCGGCGCGATCTTGATCCGCCCATTCTTGAAAGATTCCCTTCATGAACCGGCTCTCAGGTGTCTCGCCTTGTGGCGGCGGAGGTTCATCACCTCGCAGCACGGCGCCCGAGTGCCCGATCATTCGCGCATGTGGGTTTCTTTTGTTCATGCGGCCCGCCTTGCCTTGCAGGCGGAGTTACAGACGCTACAGTGCCCGGGCGCGGTTAGCCGACCGTTGATTTGAACGCGGCGCATTATTCTTCACCCCGCTTTGGGTAAGGTAGGACGTCCCATCGCAGAGACTGCCTCAACTTTTTCACCAAAGACCGATCACCCGCGAAATTCACATATCGTCTCTTTGGCGGAGACTTGAAGAATAAAAATCCTTCAGCGATCATTCGCTCGCGCCATTCGGCACGAGTGCCGTTAACTCGATAGGCTCCAGATTGTCCCTTGAAATTTCTTTCGCGAATAAAATGATGAATGTTCCGTTCATCCCGCAGGGCGCCGTCCTTAAACGTTTTCCAGCCTCAGCATCGGAATACGCGATGAAAATATGGAAACCTTTCTCGCGCATAAGTTGGCACGCTCGGGGAATCAAAAATGACGCCGAGTGAGGATGAGCCCAATGTACGCAGGCGCCGCGGCAAAGAACCTTTACTGTGCGGGAGTACTCATCTCCGCATACTGACGCGGCGGTATTCGTCCCCGCGGTTCGTCCAAAACATTCCACTCCCGCTAAGTGGTCACCAAAGTACAAACCGAAGGAATAATCGGTACACCCCATGTTTCCTAGCCATTCGTATTTCAGGATCAATGTCTTCGCGCGCGAGTTAGGAATCTCCCGAACAGACGCGCTGTTAAACGATTCAGCCAAAGCGAGTTTTTCTTCCAGCAAGGGATCAGGTTCCTGCGCGTGACGATCTCGGATTAACCGTTGATGTGCTTTCATTTGCAGCGCTCCAGCGCTTTGTTCAGCGCGTCGATGTGCTGTTGCGCTTGTGTTTTTATTTCCTTCAGGTTCAGAATTATGTTTTTCAATCCTTCCTTCGCTTCAGGGGTAAATTCCTTTTTCTTAATGTCCGCAAGCTGCCGCAGTCGTGGATCAAGCAAGGACAAAGCTAACGAACGTCCAACACGAGCGAAGTAATCCGCTTCCGAGTATTGAACTCTGAAGTCTTTCTTCGGATGGTGCTCACGCAACTGCAGTCCACCGTTACGAACTCGACCAGCGATAGTGGGATTGACCTTTGTAAGCTTGGCAGCAAGTTCAGCGGCGCGGACCTTATCGTAATTAGGCGAACTAAGTTCGCTTCGCGATTCAACCCGAGGTTCGCTCCGAGGTCTGTCGTTAGAGTTGGATTGTCCCGCCAACAGGTATTGAATCGTGCGAGGTGTTCGGTTGAGTTTTCTCTCGCAAAATTCTTTCTTTGTCGCGCAACCCAGAATTGTTTCACCCGCTTTTAGTTTGTCGAACTCGATCCACAGATTCCGAATGTCGTCTTCCAAACTTTTGAGTTTCATCGTCACGCTATCCATGCGGGAGATAATCTGGCGAGCGAGATTTTCTGCAGGCGTGTAGGTTGACGAGTGACGATTGTCTTCAGGGACGATCGCTAGCGCGGCGGGCGTCATAGCGCACCGATCTTCTGATTCGCGAAGTACTTCACAACGTCGTCGCGATCAAATAGACGCTTCCCTGCGATTAGCGAGTTGGGAATCCCACCAGTTTTTGAGAGGCGATCCAGACTGCGAGGTGACATCCGTAAATAAACACAAACTTCGGTGCTGTCGAGTAGAACAGGCGCACCGATAGGCGAGCCGATAGACTTCGATGCTGGATTCTTACGGGACATGGGCTTCTCGGAACGGTTTTACCGTTTCGAAAGAGCGCCCATTTTTAGGTGGGAAACCCCGCCGACAGAGTCGGAAGGTGTCTTGAAGAGTTTCTATACGCTAGACCGTGCCAATCGACGGGCTGATTACTAGCAGTGGCGGACTTCGCAATCACTCCTGAGTGTCTTTCGTTTTAACCCTGTGTCTCCGCTTTCAGGATTGCCTACTCAGCAGGTGAGGACTCCAATTGAAGACTACTACAAGTCTAGTTTCATGTCAAGTTTATTCCGCCACCAAACGCCATCCGGCCTCGCGGCCTAGAGGCGTAGCAATACGCCAACATCCATCAGTCCCCAAATGCCTCGGCTTCTTTCTGCACATTGAGATTATGGCTCTTCGTTAAATAACCTTGGGTAGTTTTCAAATCAGCGTGCCCGAGTCTTAAACGGATATCCTCGATCGTCAATTCGGCTATCATCAGCCTTTGAGCGTATGTTTTCCTGAAATTATGAAGCTCGAGTGAGTGCTCGAATTCATGCCCCGCCGCGATTGCGCGCTTAACAACCCGGTGGAGGATTCGAATGTGATGACCATCTGGTGTCCCCTTGGCTGTTGGGAAGACAAGGTCCTGACTGTCACCCTTACCCTCTTTCCTCATTCGATCTAGACGTGCGGTCAAGCGCTTCTGAAGTGATGGATGCATCGGAATTGTCCGGACTTCGTAATCTTTCATTCGCCAATTAAACTGCAGCTTGTCGGAGGTAGTAACCGTGTGCTTCTTGAAATCAACATCAGACCATATCAGATGTTCGATTTCACCGGCGCGGAAACCCGTCCGAAGGAAGGTCTGGATCAGGTCTCCCTCGTCGACGGTTGCAACTGCCATCATCGAGTCGAGTTCTTCGGGACTGTACGACTCCGGCTCCTTGGATTCTTTATCGCGGCGTTTTACGCGAGGGAGGACACCATGTTTGATAATCCCGGGAGCATTCGCGTCCTTACCGGCGCGACGGTCCTTCACCATCCGTATCCCGTGAAACGTTAACCACCCTGAGATTGTCATGAAATTATCGGCGATGGTTCTGTTTTGTGATCCCTTCGCTCGTTTCGTGAGATTCTTTACGAGGTACATTTCGTAGGCGAGCAGGACCTTGGCATTTATTTCATCGAGGTACGTTACGCCGGAATTTTCTTGGAACATCGAAAGCTGTGATCTGTACTTTCGGACGGATCGCGGGGCAAGGACACCTTCAGTCAGACCAGCGAACCACTTTGCCTTGCGAGCTTCGTTGTCTTCGTTATATTCGTTGACCGCCTCTGCGATTGTCTTCCGATCTGAAATTACCGGTGCTGCGGCGAGCCCTTTGTCGATCCTTTCGCGCTCCACCATCTTCTGTTTCAGCGCGTTGAATGCCCGAGTAAGGTCGTCCCCAACCGGCACGACAACAACGTGCGACGACTTCGGAGACCACGGTTTGATCGTCCGGCCCTTAGCTCGCTCGCGAGCTTCGCGGTTTCGATGCTGTAGCTGTGCCTCCACCACATCGGAGTATCGCAGGTAGAACCGGCCAGCGCCCTTCGCCGCGGTTGCCAGCGGCTTTCCGGCCTTTACCGGCACGCGGTTGAGTACCCACTTTTCGTTTGTCTCGTCGTAAATTCTCGCTAGCAGTGTGACGGTTGCTTCGGCCATGGCGCCCTCTAATTTGCTGTATTTAGCACCACGGATATTCTACCACAGTTCGCAACACGATTCATAACAAAATACTATTTCCCAATGTTTATGCGGGTACAAAAGGGTATGGGAGACAGTCCCACCCTCTCCGCCATTTTTACCTTTTTATTTTCTGCTAATTAACGGGAGTCGTGTTCCCGTGTACCTCTGGTGTACCCTTCGTCTCGAGAAGCGCGATTGGGTCGCGTGCCCAAGTGCGCCGGACATCTGCTTCTGCTTGTTCCTGACGCTCACTAGTCCACGGACTGTAATGCTTCTCAGTCACCTTGATAGAAGCGTGTCCCAGTAGAATTGAAACCCGCTCGATCGGCACACTGGCAAGAAGAAGCTCAACCGCATAGGTATCGCGGAAGCGATGAGCGTGACCATTCACGATCTTCGCATCCTTGAAAAGCTTCTGAAGGCGTCCCTGCCAGTCTTTGACAGCTGTGTCCAGTTGTCCGAGACCACTCCAGAACCAATATCTCTCACTCCTTGTCGGAGTTTCATCAAGCTCCTTCACAACGAAATCAGGGATTGGACAATGCACATGCGTGCCAGTCTTTTGTGTATAGAGTCGCACCTTTCCGTTCGCAAGGCGGTTAATAGAACAGCCGACGGCATCCCCGATACGAAGTCCTGTGTAACGCAGTAAAAGAATCAGCGAGCGAAGGCGGCGTTGGTTTTCCCTTCCTTCCTTTCGTGTCTTCTCGATACTTTGGGCCGTGGCAGCAAGAATCTTAATCATCTCATCTTGGGAGAATGGAAGTGTTGGCCGCGTCGTGACTTGTGGATTCACGACTTTGCTGGCAGGGTTGTCCGGTACCCAACCATTCTGATGTGCGAAGCGAAAGAACTTCCGCAGTCGTTCTAATTTCTTGAGAGCTGCCAGATTCTGGTCCTTCCATGTTGCGCGGAACTGTCTGAGCTGCGCTGTGTCCAGCTCAATGATGAAGCGGATACCTTGTTTTGCACAAAATGCAGTCAGATGCTTGAACAGCAGGCGGTATTTGTAAACCGTCCTGTCTTTAAGCTTTCGTGCCTCGGCGTCGGCAATAAACTGCCTTGTCGCGTCCTCGATTGTAACGGGCTGCGCGGTTACCTTCTGCTTGCCTTCTGCTTGCCTTCCGCTTCCCACTCCAGAATGATGTTTGACGCTCTCTGCCAGTCTCTCGTGTTTAGAGATTTTCGAATCTCATGACCCGCGATACATCCATCTATCCAGATTGGACAGCGGCAACGCCGATACTCCCGGGCTTCTTCGCGATGTGTACAATTTTTAAGGTGCCTTCGGTAAATAGTTAGCATGGCCCGTATCTATACCAGACTCAGCCGTCGATGAACACGTTCAACTACAGACGCGGGAATTCGCATGGTCGTATAGCTTCGTTTCCCGCGACCGGGAGCGTTTCTGAGCACCAACACACCGGTTCGTTCTCGAAAATCTTGCGAACGCTGTCTTGACTGAAACCCCATAGTTGAGCAATCTCCGCTGGCGAGTAGTGACGCACAGCAAACTCCGGCACGTCAGCTGCGGGTTCTTCAGTTGTCCCTGGATTTTGTTTCTGCATGGTCATTCGAGATGCCTTGTTCAACAAGTCTTTCAATCGGTGGTCGTCGTTTTCTCCAACGCCACCAGCACTCCACATTGCTCAAGACGATCCACGAGTTCCCTGGTAGACCAATTACCTGACAGCCATGCCTTGCCGCGTATCGCGGAATCGAGCTGGGTAAGTGTGGACCGAACGAACCCGGAAACATTCGTAACGACGCCTAGGCGCATCAAAACCACGGCGGGTCGCGCAGTTTCCAGGACACTAAGCGCACCCCGGGCGGCATCGGCGGAATTTCGGTTCGGGTCTTCAAGTACTCCGCTACCTCTGCGCGGTGCGCCCGCAGTGAGGCAATTTGCTTGATCAGCTTCTCGCGACGCTCGTTATCCGGATATAACACTAGGACTTTCTCGCCTTCCAACTGCAAAATGACGCCTGCGCCTTCAACTTCGCCTACTAGGTTGTCCAGTGTCATAGCTCCTCCAAGATCCCAATCGGTTTCCCCTTCGATTCAGAAACCGCTACACCGCTACAACCCGCTTTTTCATTGGCTTTTGGGTGCTTCAGGCCCGCTACATTGGCATCCCTGTAGCGGTTCGAAAAATGGCTGGAACTGCTGTCAGCACTGCTTTGTAGCGACGTAGCGGCTTCGTCGAAATCGGATGTGTCATCACCGACGCGGGATGGTCTCCCATATCGTTTCCATGCTTCGTCGAAGTCGGCTGTCTCATACCCCTTGTGAACCCCTTGCGGGAAACGGATATTGTGCGGAGCTATGTCGAACGGTCGGAGTAGGCTGGCAAGTTGGAAAGGCGTTATAGGCTTCCCTCGCTTCCAATCGCCCCAAGGGGACGTTTCGATTTGGGCCAGGGCTGCGGCGAGCTCCACCGAGATCATCCTGGCCACACCGTTCGAGTGGAAAATCTCGTAGATGTTGTTCAGAAGCCGCACACCAATGGAATCGTCAGCGGCTTGCGGCTCTGCGCACAGAGTAACCAATGCGTTCCGCGCAGTTTCCGGCCATTCGACGGCTGCCAAGTCCGCAATGGCAAGAAGCGGCTCTGCGCCATCCTGCTGTCGATCGGTTAGCGCTTCGGGAAGGTCTGGAGGACAATCGCGCAACCTTTCTATGTTTGCAGTACACCAAGCTGCCAGCTTTTCACGAAGTGACGCGGCCTCAGGCTCTACGTTCCGTCGGCGGAATCTTTCGACCTTATCGGCGCGTGTTTTCCGCTTGAGCCGAATTGGAATCGCTCTGTCCGTGACGGTATCGGGCAGCTTCCCAATTCCGGCGATCGCCTTCGGTGAGAAGCTCGAGAAGTCTTTGAACGTGATCTCAGCGCCCTGCCCTACGCAACATGTGACCACGCCTCCGCGTCGATGGCCCGTATCCAGAATGCCTCTGAGCGCTTCCGCATACTCTTTAATGCCATTAAACGCAGCATCACTCTCGTCCAAAAGAAGAGTCGGTGCGTCCGCGTCGATCTTACGGTACAAGACAGCAGCGGTGACCGCGCCGGTCAGCCACGGGTTCAGTACGAGGATTGCGAGTATTTCTAGCAGGCGAGTCTTTCCGCTGCGCTTCTCCGGTGAGCTGATAGCCAAATACGGAGTGGAATCTGCAGCAACTAGTAAGTAAGTGTGCGCCACCCAGAGCGCGATGACCACCAATTGCGGGCGGGACAACAACATAAATCGCTGGATGAACGCACAAATGCTTTCTAGCAATTCAGCCCCGTCAATGGTCGGCCCTAGCACTAGCAAACGGTTATGCCGGACGGCCTCGATCGCGGCGGCTCGCTGCGCTGTGGCTTGTGCCCGGAGTTGGCGCACTTGCAGGTCAATAAAATTTCTGGTTACCCCTTTAACCTTAGCGGCGACAAGCCTACCGACTAGCAAAGCGCGGCGCGCCGCGTCGTCCACCGCCGCAATCGAATCAATTGCGGGAAGCGGATCACCATTCTGGTTACTCTCCAAGTCCGCAATCGCGCGCTGGGCTTCTACGATCGCGCACTCAGCGAAAATTCGGGCATTGTCTAGCACTCCAAGTAACGCGACATCGCCCGAAATCGCAATCAAGTCGTCGGGACCATTCACGCCTTGGCCTGCAGGCACTTCGCCGATGAGTACCGTTGCCCCTCGCGCGGTCAACTCACGTGCAAACTCGCGTCGCGCCTTGCGCACCTTAGGGTTGCTTCCTGCGTTGCTGTCGAATGCCAAGGTGACTTGACGTTCTTGCCAAATAATCAAGGATAAATCGGGCGAGGGTCCCGTCTCCGGCGCGACGCCTCCGTCAGGCAATGGTCGGTTGCCAATTTTTCTCCTCCAACCCCAACAACCCCCAATAGCTATCACAAGCATCGGTCGTCCCGCGCGATCAGCAAGCGCTTGGACAGCAAGGCAGGATTTCTCCGCCTCAACAATCACTACCGGCACGCTGCTATCAGTCAACCATTCCTTCGGGAATGGAGAAAAAAACAAATGACGACAGCCCGCTTCGCTGATGTAGCGGGCACCGTTAGGCAGCGGACAATCCAGTCGAATACGGCCTCCGGCACAGTTCCCGGTGATTGGCGACAAGTAGGGGAAAAATATCCCGGCGACATCGGCACCGCGATACCCATGGATTCCAAGCTCTTCGCGCGCTTCGAAGTTACTCAATGATCGAACGCCTGCCGCTTCGAGCAGTTCGGGCGGAATGCGAAACTGCGCTAGATGCTCGGCATGTTTGGTGCTAAGCGGGCGCGACGTGCTCATGCTCTTGGCCCCTGGCAATCCGTCGTGTTTGGCTCTTTATTCCGTCTCATAAGTCAGAAAACTGCGCCGAGTGCAGAACCTCTTCCATTATTAGTATTAGACGTTCGCGGCGCGGCCTGTCAAGCCATAATTTTACGTAACTTATTGAAAACTCACGTACTTAACGGATTGGTTTTTCAAGCCGTTAGAAAATAAGAGTTATCGGATTGGTTTCCCAAGCCGTTAGAAAATAGAAGAAGTCATTCGTTCTCACTGCGTTGGCGAATTGGAAGTTCGCATCGGCTTACAACTGGGTCTCAGTGTTTACGTTTCTCGGGATTTGGATACCATGTGCAAGTCCCGTCGAGTAAAAGCCGACGCGAGACTGGTTTGAAGAAGACTTGCCTTTTGCGAGGAAGCACAAAGTTTTACCGGGGGGCTCGCCGCCATAGCCCGGGGATGCTCCCCCAACGCCCCGCTGACGTTATTTGAACGGATCCGGCAAGGAGTCTAGGACCCAGTCCGGCACAGAGCTAGTCCTGAGGATATGGTGTTGCCAATGACTGCCATTTAGCATATACTGGCAGCGGCATGAAGGACCGTACTAACATCTACCTCAGGGCGGGCCAAATGAAGAGGCTTAAAGCTCTCAACGAAAAAACGGGTGCGCCGGTGGCCGAGTTGATTCGCCGGGCGGTGGATGAGTATCTAGCAAAGAGATCTAAGGAATAGCAAAAAATGCGGGACGCCACGGTGTTACAAGCACCGCGACGCCCCTGACCAGTCCGGCCTACGAAGGAGGTCGAAATGGCTTCAAGAATAGTACGACAAGACAGCTCTGCTCCCACCAAGGTTCACGCCGCAATCTACGCCAGGGTCTCGACGCTAAACGGTGCCCAAGATCCCACGATGCAAACGCGGGAGTTGGAAGAATACTGCCAGCGTCGAGGTTGGCGAGTATTTGACTGTTACGTAGACAAAGGCGTTTCCGGGAAGAAAGATTCCCGCCCACAACTGAACCGTATGATGCAGGACGCTCACGAGAGGCGATTTGATGTCGTCGTCGTGTGGCGATTTGATCGATTCGCTCGTTCTGTTTCGCATCTGCTTCGTGCTCTCGAAACCCTAATTCACTCGGCGTGCAATTCGTTTCTTTGTCAGAGCAAGTTGACACCAGTACCCCTATGGGAAAGATGGTATTCACGGTCCTTGGTGCGGTTGCGGAACTGGAGCGGAACCTAATAGTGGAGAGAGTGCGAGCGGGACTCCGGCATGCCCGTGCGAAAGGAAAACGCCTTGGGCGACCCAGGAAATCTGTTGACCCGGCCCAGGTTAGGTTACTACGAACCGATGGGAATTCATGGCGCAAGATCGCACGTAAAATGAATGTTTCGGTTGGAACCGTCTTCGCTGCAGCTCAAGCGGAAATCCACCTGACAGTGGATTGATTACTTGTGAGGTCTTGAAACCAGATTACAAGATGAGTGAAAGCGTCGTACTCGGATGCCTCCTTCAGGGTAATCACTTACACCTCATTCAGGAATCTTTCAGACATTTGGATGAGATTCGTATCTTTTTGCCATTCTGGGATGTTCCTCAAGATATTAAGCTTGCTCTCTACGTCTTTAATGTCGTGCGCGTAATATGTGCCTGCATCTCCCTTGATGGCCATAAATTCTCTCATCGGCCATCTGAGTTCCGATATTTTCTTTACCTTGCCGCTTTCCATCTGGCGAACAGATAACCCTAATTCATAGGCCAGCCAGTCAGCCGCTTGTAGCGGGATAAATCCGTAAATTTTTAGACCATCATCTTGAATGGTGTCCTTCTTGTATGCTCGTGAAGGGGGAATTGTTCCTGTCCCTGGCTTAAGCCAATAAGACAAATCTCCATAACCCTCATCTCCATGCTCGAAAACAATCCTTACAGGCATATCTGGATTGCTTCCGCGCCATTCCGACAGGATGTATCTGCGGACGTTCTTCTCGCAAGTTAGTGCGGCTAGAGCAAAAGCGGAGAGGCGTAATTCATTTCTCAGCGTCTCGCTCATCTCATCAAACGATTTGTTTATTACGACGCATCCGAAACGGTGATACACATGGCGCTTGAGTATGCCCATCAAATCTTGAAATAGAGATTTGCGCAGAGTCTCTTTATCTTCTCTTCTCTGCCAATGTTTGAATGGCCCCTGAAATGACGCCGCGTCTACGGCCCTAAAAAATTCAATGCCATCCTTGGCAAGCCTTTGCGACCATTGTTGACTAAAAGAAATCCAGTCATTTTCGCTGGATAAAAATCCTGCGACAGCTAGCACAGCCGCCCTACGGTCTCCGCTGGCATCAAATGCCACTGTGAGCGCGGCCATAAGCACTTTCCTCGGGTCGAACCACCAGGACAGCCAATTGAAGCGCAGAGCACCACACGCCAGTTGGTGCAACCACTGCAACCGCCTGACGCAGTATCGGGTATCAGAGCAAGTTGACACAAGTGCTCCCATGGGAAAGATGGTGTTCACCGTTCTGGGTGCCGTCGCGGAATTGGAGCGATACCTGATAATCGAAAGAGTTCGGGCCGGACTTCGTCACGCCAGGGCAAAAGGAAAGTGCCTGGACGTCCCAGGAAATCGGTTGACGCTACCCAGGTTAGGTCGCTACGTGCTGCAGGGAAATCATGGCGGGTGATCGCACGCGAATTGGACGTTTCGGTCGGAACAGTTTTTGCCGCAGCTCAAGGACGTCAGAAAATTACTTCTGCACACCTGGCTGCGGACGATTGATTCTTGGTGGACATCGCACATTTCCTGGCACGTCACTTCAACCTGATTATTTGCTCGGCTCCCAACACTTTTTAGCCCTGTTGATAGCGGCGGCTATGCAGCGCTGCCAAACCATGGCGTTTGCGCCCTTTCGTCATCAAAAGAATTGAGAATCTGCTGAAAAAACACTCGCAGATCATCCTTGAAGGACCTCCTGGTTCAGGAAAAACCTATCTTGCGCAGCACATTGGGCGCTGGTTTGCGTTGGGGGCAAAGGACTATGGGCAGTTTCTAGATAAAAAGGCACTTCCCGAGGAAACCAAGAAGCAGTTTAGAATTGTCCAATTTCACGAGTCATATGGATACGAGGAGTTCTTCCAAGGAATCAGGCCCGTCCTCCTGCAGTCTGATGGGCGGGAAATTGATCCGACGGATGTGAATACACCTGTTTCGCAAATGCTCTATCGCAACGTTCACGGTCTGTTTCGAAACTTTTGCCAATTAGCGTCGGAAAAGCCTGACAACAGTTTCGTTCTAATCATCGACGAGATCAATCGGGGGAAGGCGAGCCGAATTTTTGGCGAGTTGCTTTACTTACTGGAGTACAGAGACGAAAGCATCCTTCTTGCTTCTGGCGAGTCCTTTTCTGTGCCCAAAAATGTCTACCTAATCGGAACGATGAATACCGCAGACAGAAGCATTGCCCTTGTGGACTACGCCTTGCGGCGGCGGTTCAAATTTGTAACTGTGCGTCCTTACGAGAAGGAAGGCGACAAGCGAAAAGCTCCGGTTCTCCGGAAGTGGCTGGAGGCCCGCGGGGTAAGCAATGCAGACGAGATCGTGGCTCTTTTTTGCGAACTGAACGAGCGGGTGTCCTCACGAATTAACGAGCACTTCACTATTGGCCACAGTTATTTCATGCTAAAAGATGAGGACATAACTCCCCAATTGCGATATCCCGACAAGGAACTTGAAGAAATATGGAGATTTTCGATCATGCCGCTGATTTCAGAATACCAGCCCCACCGAAGCACAGACGATTTGCTGAAAGATTATGGTCTTGATGTGCTTCGAACAGCGCTCCTTGCAAAATGGAACCGTTAATCAAGTTACAAGAACAACAAACGCTTCCTATTCCCCTATTCGACAATGAAGCCGAGGAGCTGGCGTCCCTGAGAATGGATGTCCGGCCAAGAAGTGATGCTTTATTCGAGGTAAATCCAGGTTCCTTGGTGGGGCACTTTCACGTCGGGGACAAAGGTGGTAGGACAGTCTACATCGAACCAAAGGTGGGAATTCGCAATGTTCTCACTTTGCTGGGAGGCGCGTATCAGCCTTTACTCTGATTCGCCTTTCTTACCTGACGCACCCGTCCAATACGAGACACCACTTACAGATCTTATTGAGCCCCTCATGGTAAGTTTCTGCGAGGCTGTGGATAGACTCTTGCAAGATGGCTTACTTCGACGCCATATCGAACTCGAAGAAAATCTTCGGGTGCTCCGGGGCAGGTTAGTATTTTCTTCGCAAATATCCAAAAACCTGATCTTGCAAGACCGACTTTATTGCCGTTTTGCTCAGCCAGAGGTTGATATCGCGGAAAATCAGGTAATTCTGTGGACCTTGTTACTTGCTCAACGCTGCGGAGAGTGGTCCGTAGATGTGAAACAGGCTCTGCAAAGCCACATACTTCACTTTGGTGGAGTATCCGTTCGACAGTTTGTGCCGCAACTTTTCCCGGATTTTACTTACGACAGGCTTAGCTTCCGCTATGAAGAGGTCCACTCCTGGTGCAAGTTGTTCATTGATCTCATGGGACTTTCAGACAAACCAGGGGACCGACTTTTCAACGGATATTGTCTTGATATGAATTTACTCTTCGAAAGATTCGTAGCAGCCACTTTCCAGAAAGCAGCAAGTAGCGTGCCCACAACACGGATTGAATACCATGAAGATTCCGCGCATCGCTATTATTTGGACATTGAACGGAGGATACGAATAGTTCCGGATCTAATCTTGCGGGGTACAAACGGCGCCACGATTGTTGCCGACGCAAAATATAAGCGCACTGTGGGTGATGGAAGGGGCAAGAACCCGGACCTTTACCAGATGGTTGCGTATTGCACAGCAATGGAACTAGTGGGAGAGCAGACCGATCGTCCCCAAGGCATTCTGGTCTATCCGAGAAGTGAGTGGGACATCGATATGCCAAACAAATTGCACGTCGTGACGCATCAAGGCTCCCAGAGTAAGCTCACCCTTCAAGTGGTCTTGGTAGATCTCAATTCGGCAAATCTGATCGAGGAAACTCGTACATCATTTGTCGGGCTACTCAGAGATCTCTGATTGTCCTATGGTTAGTGTTAACGCGGCTGTGACGTTGTATTTCCATGAGTACATGCCGTATCGCCCAACCCACAGAGATCATCGCTGCCAAGTCAAAGCTACTTCTCGGATATCCATGAATTAGGGCGGTGGCTGGATCGTTACGATTTCGAAGGCAATGGGAAAATATTAAGGCAACGGGCTCCGCAGGACGGCTACAATTTACTTCCTGGTTAAGGGACTGCAACGAGTATGTTCTCAGCCACTGACGTAGCCAACTTCCTAGCCTGCCATCACCTTTTGACGCTCGACCGTGCCGAGGCAGCAAGAGAAATTAAGAAGCCCTTTTTTAACGATCCAGGTATTGAACTTCTGCGTGAACTGGGTGCTAAACACGAGCAAGCGTACCTCCGCCACCTGGCTGATACCCAAGGCTTAGAAATTGCCGAAATTCCCACTAACATTTCTCAGGCCGAAGCCGCTGCCCACACAGTTGATGCGCTTCGCCGTGGCATCAGCGTCGTATACCAGGCTACTTTTCAGCACGGACCGTGGCACGGACGCGCTGACTTTCTGGTCAGGGTTGAAAAGCCGAGTTCCCTCGGCGGATGGTCGTACGAACCCGTGGAAACGAAACTTGCACGATCAACAAAGGTGGGAGCACTGATACAACTCTGCTTTTATTCGGACCTCCTGTCGCAGATTCAGGGGGTCCAACCCCAGTGGATGCACGTGGTGCTGGGGCGCAGCGTTAATCCACATAAATATGCAGTCGAGCGCTACATAGCGTACTTCCGCAAAATAAAACGAGATTTGGATACAGCCTGCAACAGTCCCGCAAATACCTATCCAGAACCCACCGAGCACTGCTACGTATGCTCATGGGACCCTATCTGCGACAAGCGTCGCCATAATGACGACCATCTTTCCCTGGTAGCGGGTATCAGTCGAAATCAACGGAAGGCATTGGTCGCCCGCGATGTGACCACTGTTGCGAGCTTGTCGCAGCTTGATTTGGCTGCCACACCAAAGCTCGATGGCATTGGGAAAGCAGCCCTGCTGCGAATCCACGATCAGGCACATTTGCAGGTGGAAGGGCGAGACGCGGGTCACCTCGTCTACGAACTACTGAATACGAACAAGCCCGATGAGGGCCTATCCGCGCTGCCAGCCCCGTCGCCAGGGGATGTATTCCTGGACTTTGAGGGAGACTCGTACGCGTTCGAGACAGGGATTGAGTATCTGTTTGGCGTATTGACGTTGGCAGAAGACGCGACGGTAGAACCTTCTTACGAAGCACTTTGGTCCTTCGACCGAGCAGAAGAAAAAAGAGCATTCGAAAAGTTCATCGCTTTAGTTATGGACCGATGGAATCGACACCCCAACATGCACGTGTATCACTACGCGCCTTACGAGCCGACCGCGATCAAGCGCCTTGCTGGACAGCACGCCGTCTGCATTGACGAAGTGGACCAACTGCTGAGAGCAGGCATCTTTGTTGATTTGTATCGGGTCGTAAGGCAGGGCGTAAGAGCGTCGGTTGAAAGTTATTCCATCAAAAAACTAGAGCCGCTTTACGGCTTCAATCGCGGCGTTTCGGCGAGGGACTCAGTGCTGGCGCTTCAGACATTCGCAGCAGCGCTGGCGTTGGGGGATGCTCCTGATGCTGGGGCAGAGCTTCTAGCTACCATTGAATCCTACAACCGTGAAGATTGCTTTTCGGCGTGGCACCTTCGGCGATGGCTGGAGGAGCGAAGACTTGAGCTAGAAGCAAAAACGGGCAAAGCGCTATCGAGACCCGCATTAGAGCAGGGCGAACCGCCCGAAAAGGTTTCAGCAAAGACAGAACAGGTTCGCGCCGTCATTGTTCACTTGGTTGCTGGTCTTCCAGCAGAGGAGACCGAGTGGACTGCCGAGCATCGAGCGCTATGGCTGCTCGCGCAAATGTTGGAATATCATCGCCGTGAGGACAAATCCTCGTGGTGGGAATACTTCAGACACTGCAAACTCTCCGATGACGAATTACTGGAAGACAGGAACGCATTGGGAGGTTTGACCTATGTCGGACCAGTCGGTCAGATCAAGCAGTCCATCATCCATCGATACAGTTTTCCTCCTCAGGACTACGCAATCGACCGAGCGCATGCCATTCACGATCCGAAGACAAAAGCAGGGGCAGGCAAGTTCCACTCAATAGACGACCATAACGGAACCATAGATATTACCCGGGGCATTTCCTCCTCCGTTCCGCATCCTGCTGCTCTTATTCCCCAGAACATAGTGGGGGCAGACGCGCAAGATGAGAGTCTCCTTCGTCTAGGGACGTGGGTCGCTGAAAACGGGATCAGTGTCGCTGGACCTTTTCAAGCAGCGAGAGACCTTCTGCTTCGACAGGCTCCGCGTGCTCCACTCGCCACCCTCGAAACCCTGATCGATGAAAATCACCAAATGGTTGATGCTGCCCGACAACTAATCCGCTACATTTGTTCCCAAGCCTCAGTGCTCGCCGTGCAAGGACCTCCTGGGTCTGGAAAGACCTACACGGGGGCTCGGATGATCGCCGAAGTGGTTCGCAACGGATTCCGAGTTGGAGTGACCGCCGTTCCCCATAAAGTCATCAGCAAACTGCTGCAAGAAACCTGCGATGCCGCTCGGGATTCGAAGATGACATTGCGGATCGTGCAGAAACCCAACGACAATGATGGCTGTACCGATCCGATGGTGACGCTCGTAAAGAAGAACGAAGAGGTGCTCGACGCCCTGTCCTCTGGCGCAGCTCAAGTGGCTGCGGGAACATCCTGGCTTTGGGCGCGAGAGGATATGGCAAATTTAATTGACGTGCTCTTCGTTGACGAGGCAGGACAGATGTCTCTGGCTGACGTGCTCGCAATTTCCCAGGCAGCCAGGAGCGTAGTGCTGCTCGGTGATCCACAACAGCTAAATCAGCCCCAAAAGGGAGTCCACCCTCCAGGCGTGGATGTTTCCGCACTAGCCCATCTGCTTGACGGACGTGCGACGATTGATCCCGGCAAGGGGCTATTCCTGAAGGAAACCTGGCGTTTGCACCCAGACATTTGTGCATTTATCTCCGAGATGTTTTATGACGGCAGGCTTGCCGCTCGCCTCGAAAATCAGAAGCAACGCCTCAACGCCAAAGGCTTTATGGATGGCTCAGGACTCCGCATTGTGCCTGTCGAACACACTGGGAACCAGAGCGACTCACCCGAAGAAGCTGAGAAGATTGTAGCGTTGGTGAAAGGTTTGCTGGATGGTAAAACAACCTGGGTAACCAAAACGGGCGAAACCCGCACTCTGAAGCTGGAAGATATTCTGGTGGTCGCTCCTTATAATGCTCAAGTCTCAGCACTCTCCCAGAAGCTTCCTGCGGGTGCTCGCGTTGGCACGGTTGATAAATTTCAGGGACAGCAAGCCGCTGTGGTCTTGTATTCGATGACGACTTCGACGCCTGAAGATGCGCCCCGAGGCATGGAGTTTCTTTATAGCTTAAATCGGTTGAATGTTGCGGTTTCACGAGCACAGTGTGTCGCTGTGATGGTTGCGAGTCCGGCATTGTTCCAGGTGGAATGCAAGACTCCACGACAGATCAAGCTCGCAAACGCGCTTTGTCGTTATTTAGAAATGACTCAGGGATGTTAACCATCGAACCAGTGCCTCGCGGCTTTAATTCCCTCATCGAATGACTTGCACCGATCTGTTTCACGCGTGTAAATGCGTCCCATGGTAAGCGAAGCCGTTCTCAACCTCGTCATTAGTTCACGACGGTCGAGAAGCGTAATCCCGTGTTGTGATGCTTCCTTTTGTGTTTCGCTTGAAAAATTGCTATTAGTCACGGCCAGGAGTCGGACTGGGTAAGAGAGGGGCATTGAATAGCTCATGCGTGCAGCCATCAGGTCTGACATCGCTACGCTGCCAATCATCTGGTCACGCTTCGTGTGCTTGACCTGTATTATCCACACATCGCCTTTACTAAAGCCGAGAACGTCCGCACCATGTTCGTTCGACCTGACCGTCAGAACAGTCTGGTAGCCTTCGTTTTCTAATAGACAAGCAACAAGTGATTCGAAAAGGTGGGCCGGGAGAGAATCCACCATTTCAGATGTCAGTGGCTCACCGGGGTTCGTCGGAGGATTCTGTCCTCTCATGCGGCCAAACAATTCTTCCCCGAGACGGTCTTCCTCTGGCAGAGGTGTCAAGAATTCCTGGGCATGGTGCTGTTTTTCTGCAATGAGTTCATGGAGACCTTCGTCAAAGCTCTTTTTTAGCCTTTTCGTGGAATCGCGCAAGATAGGCAGGTAAACAAACACGGGCTTTTCCTGCCCAATTCGATAAACGCGGTCGGTAGCTTGAGCTTCCACCGCTGGATTCCACCAACGACCATAGTGGATGACATGGTTGGCTTCCGTAATGGTGAGTCCTATGCTTGCAACAAATGGTGAAAGGACAATGGCATTGAAGCCTTGGCTCTGTGCCGCTTCGAGTTCATCGCCACGGGAGTCTGCGATTCGCTGCAACTCGGCTTTGCTGGTTCCGACTTCTTCCAACGCACGTTCTAGGCGCTGTTGCTTTTCGTTCTTGGTGATGTTTCCAGTAACCTCGGCGGATTCCAGAAGAGCCAAGAGCGACGGATCATTCGCTGGATACCAGCTTAGATTGGTGCTTTCCGCTTTGTAGCCGGTTGTGACAACCTCTTCGGCAAACTGATCTTGCTGCCCACGGCGGCTCAAGATGTACCGCACACGGAGCATGAGGATGACCGTCCGGCTTTTTGTGGCCGAGGTGTAGGCTGCTCCGCAACGGAAATTGTCTTCTGACGCTTTTGGCCGGAAAGCCATGCCGGTGATTTTTTCGCTCAGGTGAACCGTGAGCAGGTGATTGCGTCCAATGACGACGGCGTTCTCCACGTCCTGCGGAGCAGGGCTGTCGAAGACCATCTTGATCGGTTTTTGCCAGCCAAGTTTCTGTCGAAGCTCTTCAGGTAGTTGCCCGACATCCAAGAGATAGTATTTTCCTTTGCTCGATACGTTGAGACCTAGGCGCTGCGCAGCGTTGAGGACGAAATTCCGAACAGCGTTCGGGTCACCCAGAACCGTATCCGTTGCCTCAATCTCTTTTGACACTTCGTCCGGATGGATAGAGTACTGCGCAAACCTTGTGCGGCTCTCTTCCTCACGCTTCGCATCTAGTTCAAGCCCAAGAGTGAATTGCTTCGCCGTATCGGACTCTAAGAACTCAAATCCCAACTGGCTAGCATCTTTCGATTTTCCTTGAAGTATCGATTCCACGAGAGCTTGAGCCACGCTCTCGGTATCAGACGCAAACGAGACTCTGATTCCCAGCGAACTGTAAATCTCTCTGACTTTGCGGATGAGAACTTGCAGAACAACTCTGTCTATGGGGTTATCCGGGCTAAAGAGGACCACGCTGCGGATTTCCTTCTTGGGTTGGCCGAAGCGGTCTACACGCCCGTCTCGCTGCTCCAAGCGGTTTGGATTCCAAGGGAGATCGTAGTGGAGCACGGCGTCGAAACTTCCTTGGAGATTGACACCTTCGCTGAGGCAGTCCGTCGCTACCAAAACCCTCTTTTCGCTGTCTGCCATTGATTGACAGCCTCTTCACGGGCCTCGTCATCGCCTGTCTCCCCGGTCACAGCGATGACGTGAATGTTGGAGAGCAAGGGCGGCCCAGTAACGAACTCGGAGGCGATTCTCTTTGAGGCCGGGCATCTGCACAGTCTCACGGGTGAACTCAAGAACATCCCGGTAGAGCTTCCCGTATTCGTCAGTGAGAGGGTAGGTTTCTTCGAACGGAGGCACACGAGTTGGGAATGGCGTGTCACCCAGAGGCCACTTCGCCACGTCAGCCCTGCGGCGCTGGACTAAATGCTTTGCAAGTCCACGTCGCTGGTTCTCAGTCAGGTTCTTGAGATCGAGGCGTCCAAAATCTTCTTTCAGCAGGCCGAGCAATGAGCGGAAGCTGTCTTCGACTCCGCTATGAGGTGTGGCGCTGAGTAGAATGAGTTGCCTTGCAGGTTCTTTGGCGACCTCACGAAGCAATTCATGGCGCTGTTGCTGTTCCTTCGAGCTTCCGGAACGGGGCTGAGCAGCAGAGTGAACTTCATCCACGACCACGAGGTCTGCGCAGTTCGCCAAGAATTGGAATCTGCGACGGTCGCTCTTTGCAAAATCAATCGAGACGATGGTGTGCGGATAGTGGCGATAGAGGCTAGGGGAACCAATGGGGACGCTTCGTTCAAGCTTGGCGATCGTGGATGTGCGAATGACCACAGCGTGGATGTGGAACTTTTCCGCAAGTTCCGTCTGCCATTGCTCGCACAGGTGTGGTGGACAGAGCACGCATAGCCGTTGAGCGTCGCCTCGGTCCAAAAGCTCTCGGACAATCATCCCCGCTTCGATTGTTTTGCCGATCCCGACATCGTCGGCTATGAACAGGCGCACCGTGTCCAAGCGGAGAGCCATGATCAGTGGGACAAACTGGTATGGCCGTGGTCGGACAGAGAGTCGCCCTAGCGATCGAAATGGGCCTGCCCCGCTTCTCAGGCTAAGGCGTGCCGCATTTCTTAGGAGTTTGCCACCGACGTAGTCGCCCGCTACCGTTGGATCAGGATCAGGAAAGATTGCGGGTTCGAGTTGGCTCTCTTCGAGCAGTCTGTGAACACCGATCGTCTCTTCCTCACGACCGCTGAGCGGGCGCAAGCGGATTACGTCGCCGCCATCGGACGGGATCACGACCCATTCCCGACCCCGGAGACGAACCAAAGAGCCGACCTCATACGGCGACTTTTCTGATGTGGGCATTTGCAATCTGGCCGAAATGGATTATATCGACGACTCGTATGCTAACTAGGAACGAGAAGAAGTGTAAATAGATGAAAGGGCAAAGGAGAGTTCTGGTGTCCCTTCAACAAACAGATGAATATCGAACACCGGCGATCCAGGATCGTGGCCCTCTGATTTCAAGGACATAGAAGGTGGTGGTTTTTAAGGATTCTTGAACGTTACCTGGTGGCAACTCTTCGCAATCTCCGCCTTTAGCGCAAACCTCTTGCGAATTCTCTGATTGCCGAATAGCCATTCGGGTCCTACGCTACCTGTCGCCGCCCATAAAGCAGCTTCGCGTACTCGGCCTTGGCTTGCTGCAGGATCGGAATATCGGGATCGGCGTCTTTCCATGATTCCTTTGTTCATTTCACCTTCTCGAGATCACCGGGCTTCCATGTCTTACCGGGAGAGCAAATCACAGCGGATTATGACTCGTTAGAAGATTCGGAGGTGGAGAACGCTTTGTTTGAGTTGTCGCAATACCCCATTTGGAGGCCGGGGAATCAAGTATTCAAATTCCATCACAACTGAGGGCACGAGCGTTGGTGGCGAACCGTGCGGGCGGCGTCGAAGCAGTCGCGAATGATATTCTACCTGCCACAGCATGGCGTTCGTGTCATACATTCACGTCCTTTCAGCCGCATTTTTGATGGGATTGGCGGCGGCCGCGCCGATGGGCCCTGTCAACATGCTGGCCATCCGCCGCGGTGTGATCGGCGGTTGGCGCCATACTCTCGCCTGCGGAATCGGCTCCGTCACCGGCGATCTCATCCTGTTCTCTCTGGTCCTCCTCGGGGGTCACTACGTCTTTCATGACTTGTCCAACCCGACGCTCCAGACTGTGCTCGCGGCCATCGGCGTCATTGCTCTGCTTCCGCTCGGGATCTATTTCCTTGTCCGCGCCGTGAAGGATCCACTGCGCGCCTTCGCCAGCGCCCGCAAACACTGGAACGAAACCACGGTGCCTGCGCATCTGGTGGCCGAAGTTGCCGACGCTGCCGCCCTGACCATCCTCAACCCCTTAACCATAATTTACTGGGTGGGCGTCACCTCCAACTGGCTCCCCTTCGCCCATTCAATCTTGGGCGCTAGCGCCCCCGGATGGGGAGTTCTGATGGCGGGTGGCGGCTTGACTGCCTGGTTCGCCGCGCTAGTCGTCGTGGTTCGCTTCATCCCCAACCAGATCGGCCCGATCTTTTTTCGTCTCGTCAACGGCGTTCTCGGACTTATCCTCCTCGGCTTCGCCACGTTCTGCGCAGTAGTCCTGTCCCGCCATTTCCTGCATTGATTTGACTACGGAATTCTGGACCGGAGGAAACGCCTACGCGAGGATCGATGGGGCGCAGATTTGATCGTCGTGGGGTCACACGGTCGAAAGGGGCTGAAACACTTCCCAATAGGTAGCGTTTCAGAAGCGGTGGCTCGCCACGCCAGATGCTCAGTCGAGATCGTTCGACTTCCATCTTGATATTCTACCTGCCTCAGCATGGCGTTCGTCTCCTGACATTCACGTCCTTTCAGCCGCATCTTTGATGGGATTGGCGGCGGCCGCGCATGGCTGGTTCAAACGTCGCCTTTTGGGGTCGCGATTGTCGGTGGCCATCATTACAACTCAGGTTGTGGGAGATCTCGCAAATGCGGGCGTCGGTGACGTCGTCAGGGGCGCTATCGGTTTTGCAATTGCTGGCGCTCTGCTCATATATCTTCTCAGTGGCAAAGTCAGAGCGGCCTGTGGGGTGCCGAGACTTTGAAGTAGTCTACGGCGCGGGACTCCGTCATTTCATATCATTACGGAATCTGAGCAGAAATGGCCACAGGCCGTCGTCGCTCCTACGCACATGAACATCTTCGGGCGCTATACGGAATGTTTTTGAAGGCTTAATCACGGAGATCTCTACATCTCCAGATGGGCAAGCAGCCGTATTTCCTTCCGCCGTTTCGTTGAGCACAACAGGATCCTTTGCTCCTGGGATGCATGTCGTCAACCGAAAATTGCCTGAGAAAGTATCGTCTGCCTTTACGCGGACCTAGCGTAATCGGGTGTTTGGCGCAAGAAGCCAGTGAAACGGAAATGGCCAGAGCAATCCAAAGCGTACATTTCATCGGGGACTCCTTCACCGCAATTCTAAAATTGCTTCCGAAGATACTCAAAAATGAGGTAGCCCAATAGACCGGAAATGACGGCTATGATCAAGTTGGCGAGCGAAAAAATATCTTCAACGGCAAAGGTTAAACTCTTTCCGTGACCATTTGCGCGAGTAAATTCCCCCATCAAAAGATTCGAGTAGAACAGGAAGATTATGAAAGCGATCTCAACCATCGCCTTCCAAGTCGGTTTCAACTTTCTGGGCTGTTTAGGATCCATCGGCATCGGCTAACTATAGCAAGAACCGATTGTGGCAGTCGGGGCTGGGTGGTAACTGAGTCTGATTAGCCCGGACTGCGTCTTCGACGCGTCGCTGGTGCAGTGTCCGAGAAATCGATTACGCAGCAACAAGCGAGGCTCGTCAGACGGGCAAAAACGAGCAGTCGGAACCCCGCGACCAGGGGCTGGCTCTGATGGCAAATTCGTTGTGTTCAGGGCAGAGGGAGCATACGATGCGCAATCAAGAGGTCTAAATCGGAAATTCCGGTTGAAACGCGCAAATGGCCCGGAGTGCAATTGCGAAGAAACCCAAAATGGAGATCCGGGGAAATCGTAAGTCACTGAAATCGACATTTGGAATGAAAAAAACGGTTCCTTTCCAGATCACATCTTCGCTTGGCTATATGCCGGGAAGCGGACCGGAGGGGTAGAACGATGAGCGAGAACCGAGCACACGTCGAGGCGTCAAGGCCACTTGCGAACATAATTCCTGGCGCCCACGGAAGTCACCGCCTCTTCCGGGCAGGGCGCCCAATGAGGCTGGTGATTGTTGGAGCGATCTCGGTCATCGCTCTTCTGGCGTTCATCACCAGCTGGATACAGAAATGGCTGTGGATGCGCCAGCTCGGCTACACCGGCGTCTTCTGGACACTCCTGTCGGTGCAGTGGGAACTGTTTTGCTCGGCTTTCGTTGTCGCACTTCTGTACCTCTGGATCAATCTTCGCGTTGCGGCGAGAAACGGCGCTACTTTTCCTGCGGGTAATTTGATGGGCGAGTCTGCC
>Ga0182015_10000418_pt1 | contig 61061 bp, 53 predicted proteins | sample 712P3MmetaG_FD_120478 | JGI IMG/M metagenome (GOLD analysis project Ga0182015, IMG submission 120478) | Permafrost microbial communities from Stordalen Mire, Sweden - 712P3M metaG | ecosystem: Environmental > Terrestrial > Soil > Wetlands > Permafrost | place: Sweden: Stordalen | collected...
CATAAGGACAAAATCGTTCTCGTCGGGCATTCCTGGGGCTCCGTCCTCGGATTCTTGATGGTGAAGGCGCGCCCCGAACTCTTCTACGCGTTCGTTGGTACCGGGTCGCCGCCGAATTTGCGCGAAGCTCTGCTGTCGCATACACAGCCCTTGTCGAAAAAGCTTCTCGCGAAGGCAATTCCCGGGCCCTCGCAGAACTGAAGGAAGTCGGGCCTCCTCCCTACAACGATGGAAAAGGCTTTGGGGTCATACACAAGTGGGCGAACCTGTTTGAAGGGGCGGATGTCTTTCTCGCGTCTGCCCTGGGGTTCGCGCTATACGCGCCCGGGTACACGATCGCCGATATCAACGACTGGTTTGACGGGCAGGGCGTAAGCGGCGAGCGCCTCGTCCCGCATTTCGACGAGCTTGATCGGAAGCTTCTCGGCAGCGAACTCGCGATACCCGTGTTCGTGATCCAGGGCGCCGAGGACTACACCACCCCGGTAAGTCTGGCCAGATCATACGTGGATGCACTGCACGCGCCTGGCAAGGCTTTCACCACGATCGAAGGTGCCGGGCATTTTGCCGTTTTCACGAAGCAGGACGAGTTCCTGAAGGAACTCAAAACCCGGGTGCTCCCGTTGATACGCTAGAACGTTTTTCACAAATCGTTGTTCACGTGACCTGTGGACAGCAAAGAAAATGTCCTTGGCCAATTCGAGGGTGGGATCGACACCCTATTCAGCCCTGGTTACGGGCTGCGGACTTAACCCGTTAAACCGGGTGCTTCCTCTGGCGTTCAGGGAGATCCCGAGCGGATCGCATACCGGTTCGTTTCAACATTATCGTGAACGGCGAGATGGGTGTATCATCGCCAGCGTTCTCGAAGTGAAAAGGAGATTCCGGTTAATGGGCGATTGGTGTATATCGATCCACTACCAGCGAGAGACAGGGAAATCTGCGTGGTCATGTAATCATGAGCATTTGTCAGGAGCAATCGTGACTCAAGATAGTTTCATTCCAGTTGCAACAAATGCCAGGTCGCGAAACGAACTCGTCGAGCGGGGGTTTAGTCGTCAGACGCTCAGAGTTGATGTAGACATAGCGCGCGCGCTCGAAGCGTTATCCCATGCAGCCTGGTCCATTCCAAAGGACAAGTATTACGAGGGGGGCGACAGGTATCGTTCCTTGAATCGTCTCCGAGCCGAGATTGTTGAGGGCGGTGTAAAGGTTTGGTTGAGCGAAGAGAGCACGCCCTATGTGCAGCTGAAAAAATACAATACGACACTCGGCGACCAGCCCCGGGAGTACGCTCCGCTGCCCGCGGCGATCGCAGGTTCCATAGGCGTTCGCAAGATGATTGCTCAGTACCTTTGTCGCCTGCCACTCTCGGCGGTAGGTACGAGGTATTTGGTCAACAGCCATCTAATAAGGTTCACGGCTACGCCGGGCCGGCCGTGCGACACGAGCCCCCCGGGCTTGCATAAAGACGGGGAAAAATATATCGCTACGCATCTACTGGGCCGCTGCGGCGCTGACGGTGGCGAAGTCATCATAACCGACAACGACAAGCACGAAATGGATCGCTTCACGATGCGCGAAACGGGTGAGTGTTACGTCTTTGACGACGATCGCATCTGGCATATGTTGACGCCAGTGGCAGTGCTGGAAGGCAATCAGTACGCCTACCGTGACACGCTGGCATTCGATATGCTGCCGGAGGGCTGGAAACCCGTGACGTGATTCGGGAAGCTACCCCGCCGCAGGGCGGGTGCCCCTCGGCCTCCAACCGCCGAAATGGAGCGTCAACTCTTAGCTCAAGAGCACCCCAACCTCGACACTGAGTCGCTAAACAGCAATCTCGTCAAGAACTCACTTGGCGGGATCGGAAGGTACCTGCCAGAGCTGCGGTAAGGTGGCGGATCACGTTCATCGGGTGGCTGCCAACCCTTTTCGTTTCTTCTCGAAAAATATCCGGAACTCCGATGTGACGGGCCGCGTATCATTCTCCACAGAGGAGAGGTGTGTATGGAATTGCGCATCGAAAAGCTGTCAAAACGATACCATGGCGGCATTCAGGCTCTGCAAGACGTTTCGCTTCAAATCCCCCAAGGAATGTTTGGGCTCTTAGGTCCGAACGGCGCCGGAAAATCCACGTTGATGCGCACTCTGGCCACCCTTCAGGACGCTGATAGCGGAAGCGCCTCTATGGATGGCATTAACATTCTGAAAGACAGAGACCAACTCCGCAAGGTACTCGGCTACCTCCCGCAGGAATTTGGGGTGTATCCAAAAGTCTCCGCCGAAGTGCTGCTCTCTCATTTCGCGACGCTGAAGGGCATCGGCAATTCAAAAGAGCGCCGTGAAGTGGTCGACGCCCTCCTGCAACAAACGAATCTGTGGGAGCATCGCAAAAAGCCGCTTGGCGGCTTCTCCGGCGGCATGAAGCAGCGCTTCGGCATCGCACAAGCCTTGCTCGGCAATCCCCGGCTAATCATTGTGGACGAGCCCACTGCCGGCCTCGACCCCGAAGAGCGCGTCCGCTTTCATAACCTGCTCAGCGCGATCGGCGAAAACATTATCGTGATTCTTTCGACTCATATCGTTTCCGACGTAACCGATCTCTGTGGGCAGATGGCGATAATCCACCAGGGACGTGTCATGGTCACTGGTGAACCCGCGGTGCTGGTGTCCAGCCTGCAGGGTAAAGTGTGGAGGAAGATTATCCATTCCTCTGAACTTGCCGCTCATCGCGAACGTTTTAAGGTGATTCTCATCCGCTTGCTTGCCGGTCGCACGCTGATTCACGTCTGGAGTGACACGGCGCCAGAGGCGGGATTTGAAGCAGTCACACCCGACCTTGAAGACTTGTACTTCGCGACCATCCGAGGCTATTCCCAACTCTCCTCCCCTACCGGACAGGTGCACTAATCTCTATGGTCCTTACGATTGCCTCTTTCGAAGTCCGCCAGCGCCTGCGAAGGATCTCCACCTACGTCTACTTCCTCATTTTTTTCGCTCTAAGCGTTTTGTTCACCTGCATGGCGGGAGGAGCGATTTCCGGCGCCGGGGTGGATTTCGGCACGGGCGGCAAGATCTGGCTGAACTCCCCTTACGCTCTGAACGTGATCACCATGTACATCACGTTTCTGGGCATCGTCGTAACCGGCGCGATCGCCGGACAAGCGACCTACCAGGATACGGACAGCCACATTAGCGATCTCTTCTACACCGCGCCGATCACCAAGTTCGACTATCTGGGCGGCCGGTTTCTCGGTGCCCTCGCTGTGCAGATTCTGATCTTCTCCAGTGTGGGCATCGGAGCTTATGTCGGCATGCGCCTCCCCTGGCTTGACCAGAGCCGATTGGGACCAAACAACGCCCTTGCCTATTTGCAACCATATTTCACTTTGGTTCTCCCCAACCTCGCGCTGACCAGCGCAATTTTCTTTGGGCTGGCCGCCTCCTGGAGGAAGATGCTCCCGGTTTACGTGGGCAGCGTTCTCCTGTTGATTGGATATTTCACGGCCGCCCAGCTGTCGACAAACCTGAGCGTCAATACGGTCACAGCGCTTGCGGATCCGTTCGGCGCCAGTGCCGTGGACCGGCTAACCCAGTACTGGAGCCCGTTCCAGCGCAACACCCAACTGATTCCACTCTCCGGAATTCTGCTGCTGAACCGCGTTCTGTGGCTGGGGCTGGGCGCGATCGTCCTGACTATAACCTACATGAGGTTTTCTCTCTCCTATCCTTCGCAGCGCAGCCGGAGACAACGCGTTGCGACGGATACGGATGCAGACATGCCTGTTCTCTCGGTTCACGCTCTGCCCATTGCACATCCGGTTTTCTCCTCCGGCGCCTCGTGGGGGCAGTTCCTTTCCTTAATCCGAATTCAGTTCACGGAGACGGTCAAAAATGTATTTTTCCTGGTCTTGCTCCTGGCCGGCGGCTTGTTTGCCATCCTGGCCGCAAATCAAGTGCTCAATCCCTTTTCCAGCCATTCCTATCCCGTCACATACCAAATGCTCGCGGGAGCCACGGGCGGTCTGTTCGTATTTGCTCTGGCCATTATCACGTTCTATGCCGGTGAATTGGTGTGGCGGGAGCGAGATGCCGGCCTGAACCAGATTGTGGACGCATTCCCGGTACAACGATGGGTACTCTTCGGCTCGAAACTGACGGCTCTATTGCTGGTACAGATCATTCTGGTGCTGGTGATCATGGCGGCCGGGATCATCGTGCAACTCATGCATGGCTATCACCACTTTGAACTCGGGCTGTACTTCACCGATCTGTTTGGGATTCGGCTGTTCCAGTACTGGATGATCTGCGTTCTTGCTTTCTTCATTCACACCCTGGTGAACCAGAAGTATCTCGGGCATTTCGTGATGGTGCTCTATTTTGTAAGCACGCTCGCGCTGCCCGGAATGGGCCTGCAACATTTTCTCTACCGCTTCGGACAGTCTCCTCCTTACACCTATTCCGACATGAACGGCTATGGACCGTTCGCCGCTGCTCTGTTCTGGTTCCATCTCTACTGGGGCATTGGCGCCATCGCGCTCGCAATGATCACGAACACTCTGTGGGTACGTGGCACGGAGGAAAACTTGCGGGCACGCCTCGAAGTTGTGGCCACTCGTTTCACTCGGCCAACCGTCGCTGGCTTGTCGGTTTGTGCCGTTCTTCTTATCGTGGTCGGAGGATACATCTTCTACAACACCAACATCCTGAATCCCTATTTCACGACCTACGCCATCGACGAAGGTCGCGCCCAGTACGAAAAGAAATACCGGCAATACAAAGATCTTCCCCAGCCCAAGATCACCGATATCAACACGCAAATCGACCTCGACCCGGCGAACCGTTCCGTCAACCTGCGGGGTACGATGATGCTGGAGAACAAGACCTCCTCCACGATCGATCGCATCGCGATCACTGTGCTCCCGGTGGATCTTGCACCCGTGCCCCCGCCCCACCGCGAAATTCACAACCTGACATTTGCGGGCGGTCAGACGTCTGTTCTCGAAGACAACGGGCTCGGTTTCTATGTGTACCGGTTGAACTTACCGCTACCACCCCATGGGAGCGTCAGGTTCGACTATTCGGTCAGCTACAAGAACGTAGGATTTGTTAATAACGCACCCAATCTTGACATCACGTATAACGGAACATTTCTCAACGATCGTTATGCACCATTCATCGGCTACGCTGCGGATATCGAACTGACTGACGACAGCACGCGCCACAAACACGGCCTGAACAAAGCTAAGCGCATGCCCAAACTCGAAGATGTTGCCGCCCGCAATGAGAACGGGATCTCGAGCGAAGCCGACTGGATCAATCTCGAGTCCACGGTCAGCACCAGTCCCGATCAAATTGCGGTCATGCCAGGCTACCTGCAAAAGGAGTGGATCGAGAACGGCCGCCGCTATTTCCACTACAAAATGGATGCGCCCATCCTGAATCTTTACTCGCTGAATTCCGCTCGCTATACGGTGCGCCGGGACTACTGGCACGACGTGAACCTGGAGATTTACTATCACGCGGGTCACGAGTTCAACCTCGACCGCATGATGGACAGTTTGAAAGCCAGCCTGGACTATTGCAGCCAGAACTTCAGTCCATATCAGTTTCACCAATTGCGGATTATCGAGTTTCCTCGTTACGGCACTTTTGCCGAGTCCTTCGCCAATACCATTCCCTTCTCCGAGGCAATCGGATTCATCACCTACGTCGATCCCGGAACCGTCGACCAGACCGACATTCCCTTCTACGTCACGGCGCACGAAACGGCGCACCAATGGTGGGCGCACCAGGTGATGAGTGCGAATGTGGAAGGCGGGACTTCAATCGTCGAATCGCTCGCCCAGTATTCCGCCCTGATGGTCATGAAGCGTCGTTACGGAGCCGACGGCATGAAAAAGTTCATGCGTTACGAACTCGACAACTACCTCCGTGGGCGCGCACAGGAACGAAACGAAGAACCACCACTCGACCGGGTCGATGTCAACCAGGGATACATTCACTACGGCAAAGGTGCGATGGTGATGTATGAGATGCAGGACTACATCGGCGAAGACAACGTCAACAAAGCCCTTGCCGAATTCACAAAGGCGTTTGCTTTTAAGGGTCCGCCCTATCCCGTGTCACTCGACCTGATGTCCTACTTGCAGAAGTACACTCCACCCGAGTACCAGTATCTCTTCGACGATCTTTGGCGGAATGTCACGCTCTACGACAACCGCGCCCGTTCAGCCACCTACTCTCAATCGCCGGATGGCAAATATAAGGTGGATCTGGTCGTTGAAGCTCACAAGTTCCGCGCGGATGCCAAAGGTCAGGACCACGCCGTGTCCCTGAACGATTTCATCGATATCGGAGTGCAGGACTCACAGGGAAAGTTCCTGTATTTGCAGAAACAGAAAATAGAGAAAGAGCAAAACACCTTCACGATTACGGTGGACAAACTTCCTGCCCAAGCCGGAATCGATCCCATCCTAAAGCTGATCGACCGCAACCCGGACGACAACGTGATGAAGGTAGAAAAGCAGTAGCAGGTGTAAGAGAAAAGGCGGTGGCGGCCGTTTTGGGTAACGAGTGGTCCAGCAACCAAGAAAATTTGGATGTTTGTTCATCGAAGAGGAGTGTGGACATAGTGCCGACGTACCGCATTCGCTTGATCCGGACACACTTTCGCTGCACCCAGCAGCGCTGAAGACTGAAACGTTTGCTGACTGGCGAGTGTTCAGTGACACACATCATCGCGTCGAGTTGTACAACATCGGCCCTAACCCCATGCGGAGGACTTGGTCGTGGCCTATATTCCCTCTGTGAAGCTCCCTATCGGGCTGACGCGCCTTCGAGAGGGGAGGCGCCTTCTTGCTCGAAATCGCGGCCACCGCAGGTGAGCCGACGCGCGAGTTTTGCGAATCGACCCGGCACGAGCGCTTCGCCAGGATTGAGATTGCGAAGAATGAGGTTGCGAGTGTATAGCCGCCTCGGAAACGGGCTTCGAGGAAATGGATGGCAATCCCCTCGAAGCGAACGAAAGTGATGATTGATCAGGGATACTTCGAGATACTGACCTGCCACTCGCCGCCGGGGCAATAAGCCGCGTCCCCATCGAAAATCCTGGTCTCGCATTGACCCTTTTCGCTGCCGCTCCTACAATCCGAGTGCTACACACGACTGATTCAGGGGTCCAACTCATGCGCTTGATTTCCGAAAAGATACTTGTGCTTTACTGCGTCTGGCTAACCGTGGCGCTAGCATCCGCGGCTGCACTCGGGCAATCCGAAGCGACCGCAGGTCACGACATTTTGATCAAGAACGCCATTGTGATGACCGTGACGCACGGAAATATTACGAATGGCTCGATCTACATCAAGGACGGCAAGATCGCGGCAGTCGGCGAAACTGTGAACGCACCCGCCAGCGCCACCGTCATCGATGCCGGAGGAAAGTACCTGACTCCGGGGATAATCGATTCACACTCGCACATTGCTCTCGATGACGACGTCAACGAAGCCACCAACCCCATCACGCCGCACATGATGATGAAGGATGCTTTCGACTACCAGGACAAGGCGATTTACCGTGCGCTGGCAGGCGGCGTTACCACGTCGCTGTTGCTACACGGATCGGCCAACATGATTGGCGGACAGGCGGTCGTCATCAAGCATAAGTACGGCGCGGCGCGCGATGAAATGCTCTTCCCCAATGCGCCCCGCTCGATCAAGTTCGCAAGCGGTGAGAATCCCAAGCGCGTTTATGGCAGCCGGGATCAATTGCCTTCGACTCGCATGGGGAATTTTGCCGTGCAACGCGAAGCCCTCGTCCAGGCGCAGGACTACATGCGCGAATGGGACAACTACAACGAGAAGGTCAAGCGCGGCGATAAAGATGTCACTCCGCCCAAGCACGACCTGAAGCTTGAGGCTCTCGCCGACGTTCTGCGCGGCAAGATCATGGTACAGATTCACATTTATCGCGCCGACGAAATGCTGACCGAAATCGCGATGGCTAAAGAATTCGGATACAAGATTCGCGCCTTCCACCATGCCCTCGAAGCCTATAAAGTCGCTGACCAGATTGCCGCCAACAACATCGCCATTGCCACGTTCTCCGATTGGTGGGGTTTTAAGCAAGAGGCCTGGGACGCGATCCCGTGGAACGCCACGATGTCCATGCGCAAAGGCGTGCGTGTGGCCATTAAGAGCGACTCCGAGGATTACAACCGCCGCCTCAACCAGGAAGCCGCCAAGACCATGCGCTACGGGGGCGCGACCGAAGAAGAGGCCTTGAAGATGATCACGCTGAACCCCGCCTGGATCGTTGGCGTGGACGATCGTGTTGGTTCAATTGACGTTGGCAAGGACGCCGACCTGGTGATCTGGGGAGGATATCCGCTGTCGAGTTACGGCGTGCCGGAAAAGGTTCTGATCGATGGCGACGTGTACTTCGACCGCTCGCTCCCGGGTCTTGGAACCACGCATTACAAGGAGGGAGAATAATGCAGCCAGCCATCAGCTTTCTGCGTTCAACGAAATGTAGGCTCTTCGCGTCGCTCGGATTGACAATCCTTATGGTAATGGGGTGGGCGGGCGCTCAGGACAAGCCTGTGGTTCTTCGGGGTGGCAAGGTGTTGACTGTTACTCACGGAGTGATTGATAACGGCGCGATCGTCATGGAGGGCGGAAAGATTACTGCAGTTGGTGACGCGGGCACCATCCATGTCCCCGCAGGCGCGCGTGTCATCGATGTGACCGGCATGACCATCTATCCTGGCCTGATCGATTCCGAGACGCAACTGGGCCTCACGGAAATCTCCGCCGAACAGACGACCAACGATCTGGTTGAACTGAGCGACGAGATCATGCCCCACATGCACACGGCCGAGGCGTTCCACGCGGAGTCCGCCCTGATCCCAGTGGCTCGCATGAACGGGATCACCAATGCCGTCATCGCGCCCGAAAGCGCCGATACGCTCCCCGGCCAGGATTCTTTCATCCAACTGGCTGGAGCCAATGCTACCGAGATGCTGCTGATCCGCGATAACGCCATGCCCCTGAACTTCACCGGGGATCAGCGCCGCAACAAAGGCGGTTACGAGAAGCGCAAGTTCCCGTCGACGCGCATGGGCCTAGCGGCGCAGCTGCGCCAGGCCTTCCTCGACGCGCAAGACTACAAATTGAAGTGGACCGACTACGAGCGCAGGAAAACCGACGCCGCCCTGAATAAGGACAAAGATAAGAAACCCGAGCCGCTTGCCCCCAAACGCGATCTGAAGTCGGAAGCTCTACTCCCTTATCTGGAAGGCAAGAAAATGATCGTGCTAGCGGCCGAAAGCCCCAGCGATCTGGAAACGGCTGTCAGTCTGGCCAACGAGTTCAAGCTGAAGTTCGTGCTTAACCACATCAGCCACTCTCAGCCCGTCCTCGACTACGTGGCCGGTCTCAAAGTGCCAGTAATCGTCGGGCCCATCTACGAAGCTCCGAAAGAAGATGAGCGCTACGATACCGTCTATAGCCTTCCGGCGCAGCTCTATAAACGCGGTGTCAAGATCGTCTTCGCCTCTTACTCTGCACATAACGTGCGCAACCTGCCTGACCAGGCGGGATTCGCAACTGCCTTCGGCCTCCCCTATGATGAAGCGCTCAAGGCGATCACCCTCAACGCCGCCGAAATCTGGGGCGTCGCCCAGCAACTCGGTTCCCTCGATGTCGGCAAAACCGCCAATGTCGCGGTTGCGAACGGCGACCCGCTGGACGTGAAAACCGACGTGAAGCGGGTTTTCATTGCAGGGCGTGAGGTTCCAATGAGCGACCGGCAGGTCCGCTTGCGAGACGAGTATTCCAAGGGAGGTCAGGAGTAACACAGTTCCCGCTGGTTCGGTCGCGGGGAGGGATCTCGACAGAGCTACTGGCCTACGAAGGCATTTCTTCGCGCCGATTTAGTCGTCGAGCGTCACCTTCGTTATGGCCATCGTCCCGCCATAATTACATTGGGGCGCAAGACCGAGAGGTCGGGTTGGAGAACCGGCGCGTCTACGTAGAGCACATAAGAAGATCCTTGGATCAGGACCCCGCAGCGCAAAGCCGTAAGTAACCAAGAATCGCACTTGAATCCACACTACTCTAGCAAGGCCGCTGAGACGTCTGGCCTCGTAAAGGAATTTTTCAGCAGCCTGCTAGACTAAGTGCCGAGGTATAGACTTTCATCCCGGTTCAGTAAACCTACCCTTTTTTACAAACAATCATGCGTCCCGTCATCCAAGTTTCCGCAGTCCGCAAAACCTACGGCTCCACGTTGGCGGTCGACGAGGTATCGTTCGAGGTCAATGAAGGTGAGATCTTTGGTTTAATTGGACCCAACGGCGCGGGAAAAACCACTACGATGGAGTGCATCGAGGGTCTACGCACGCCCGACCGGGGAACCATCTCGGTGCTGGGTCTTGATCCCTTCAACGACGTGTACAAGCTGCAAGAGCGGATTGGAGTTCAACTCCAGCAGGCGCAGCTGCAGAAGCGGATCAAAGTGTGGGAGGCTGTCGACCTCTGGGCTTCCCTCTACCACATGGATGCGATCGACGGCGAACGACTGCTCGAACAACTTGGCCTGATCGACAAGCGAAATGCCTGGTTCATGACCCTCTCGGGCGGCCAAAAGCAACGACTGTTCATTGCGCTCGCGCTGATCAACGATCCCGAGGTGGTGTTTCTTGACGAGCTGACCACCGGGCTGGACCCGCAAGCACGGCGCGCCATCTGGGACCTGGTGCGAGGCATCCGCGAGCGCGGGAAGACGGTTTTTTTGACCACTCATCTCATGGAGGAGGCCGAACGCTTGTGCGACCGGGTAGCGATCATCGAACACGGACGCATCATCGATATCGACACGCCGCAGAGCCTCGTGAACCGGCACTGCCCTGAGCGCACTGTCGTGCTCGCCACCGACGACCTCACCGCGGTAGAGCGCTTTCGAACCATCCCGCAAGTCGAGGCGATAACTTGCACCGACTCGCAATTCACCATTCGGGGCCGGGGCGACGACCTCGTGACCGAGGTGATTCATTGTCTGTCCGAGAATCGCATTCGGGTCACCGATTTCCGCACGATTCTCCCCAACCTTGAGGATGTCTTTCTCAAACTGACCGGTCACCCGATTCGCGACTAGGCTTGATAATCATGCTGCGTGGACTTTGGAAATTGACCTGGATCGAGATCAAGATCTTCCTTCGCGAGCCGCTGGGCGCGTTCGGCACCATCGGCATCCCCGTTCTGGTGTTCGTCGTAACAGGTCGGATCGTCGGCCACAGCCTCGCACCGGCCTCCCTGGCCGCCAGCAGTTTTATCGGCGCCGGCCTGCCCGTGCTCGCTTCGGTCCTGATCGCCATCAGCGCCGTGCTGTCGCTGGTCACCATCATTTCAATCTACCGCGAGGGGGGCATTCTCAAACGGCTCCGCGCCACTCCCCTGCGCCCCCATACCATCCTCACTGCCCACGTAATCGTGAAGCTCCTGCTTACGGCGGCCACGCTGGCCTTAATGGTGCTCGCCGGCAAACGTTACTATCCGGTCGGCATTCATGCTCCATTGCTCGGGTTTACGATGGCGCTTCTGATAAGCACCTGCAGCATCCTGTCGATCGGCTTTCTCATCGCCAGCATCGTTCCCACGGCCCGCTTTGCGCAGCCGATCGGTGCCGTCATCATGTACCCGATGATCGCTGTCTCAGGACTCTTCGTGCCGATTAAATCGCTGCCGCCGCCGCTCCAGTCGGTAGCGAGAGTTGTACCGCTGACCTACACGGTATCACTGCTTGAAGGGATCTGGCGGGGCGATGCGTGGTCGGGACACGTTGGCGACATATCGGCACTGGTCGTGGTGTTCATCGTGTGCACCGCGCTCTCGGCGAAGGTGTTTCGTTGGGAGTAGCAAGGATTTCTCGAAGTCCTCGAAATCCCCAACTCAGGCCAACGTGCTGTGAGGGAATGCGTAGATACGTTCACCACTTCGGCCAACAAGCCCGCAACACGTTTTGGGGCATTTTCCCGAGAGTCGGTTTTTCGTCCAAGTGAGCAGACACGTTCGTAAACACTTGCCGGTTATAGGTACTGACGGGGACACGCGCCCTTATCAAAAGGGCACCAACCTGAATCCTCACTTGACGCTTCGCACCGAGCTTTTACGCACAGGCGCCTTCTTATTCGCAGTTTTCTTGGGGGGCTTGATCCGGAGCGCCTCGATTGGCTCCCCACGCGAAGAGAGAGCCATGAACCACGCGTCGAGCCCGAATTCAATACCGCTTGCAGGTTTGCGCTTGCCGAGCACTTGAGCGGCTTCTAACGCCACGGCTCCATGGAGGAATGCCCAAAGCGCGACAGATGCCTGCGCAGCTCGGTACGACCCGGCAATTCGTTGCACCTGTTCGACAGTGAATGTCCAGAGGCTTTCAAGGCAGGTCGCATCGTGCTCCGGCGCGTGGGGACTCATCATCACCTCGTAGAGGTGACGGTTGTCCCTTGCGAACTTTATATAAGCAGATGACATCTCGCGGATTGTGGTGACCGGTTCACACCCGTCGGCTGCCTTCCTCAGCGCCAGTTCCAGTTGCCGGGCAGCTTCGTTGGCTAGCGCAGCTTCCAGTGCCGAGCGATCGGAAAAGTAACGGTAGATTGCAGTGGGCGCGAGGTCGAGGGAGGCCGCGAGATTACGTAACGACAAGTCGCGGATACCCCTGTGCGCCAGATCTTTCACCGCGGCCGAAAGAATGGTCTTGCGGTCTGTTTTCGACGGATAGGGCATGAGGAACACTGTACACCTTGACACCTGCAAGCGGAAGATGTACAGTGAACATATTGAAGATGAACAGTGCTCATCTTAGGAGAAGTGCGATGGCGAACAGCAAAGATGTCGTAGTCACCGGGGTTTCCACCGGAATCGGTTGGGCGACCGCAAAGGTGCTTATTTCAAAAGGATTTCGAGTGTTCGGTTCTGTGCGCAAGCAGACTGACGCCGATCGTCTGCAAAGAGAGTTCGGTAATGGCTACGTGCCCCTGCTCATGGACATTGCGGATGCCGACGCTGTACATCAAGCTGCCCAGAAGGTCGGCTCTATGATAGGCGACGGAAATCTGGTTGGCTTGGTGAACAACGCAGGAATTGTGGTGAGTGGGCCACTGCTCTATCTGAGGCCCAGCGAGTACCGGCGGCAGTTGGAAGTCAATATGATCTCTCCGCTTGTCGTAATCCAGGCCTTCGCTCCTCTTTTGGGGACAGACAAGAAGAGGCAGGGTCCCACCGGACGCGTCGTGAACATGAGCTCTACCACAGCAAAAGTTGTTATCCCGCTTCTCGGTGCTTACAGCTCGTCCAAAGCCGGTCTGGAAGGAATGTCGGACGCTCTGCGTCGGGAACTAATGTTATTTGGCATTGACCTCGTGATCATTGAACCGGGCACCGTGAACACGCCGATGTACGACAAAGGCGAAAAAGAGGATCTGGGTGAATTCAAGCAGACCGAGTATTGGGAGGCGGTACAAAACTTCCAGAAGTTCATCGTGGCCGAAGCCCGTAATAACGGGTTACCCGCTGAACGTCTGGGCGAAGCCGTCCATGTGGCACTCACCACGGAAAAACCGAAGGCACGCTACGCGGTCGTTCCGCAACGTTTCAAGAACTGGACTCTGCCCAGACTTCTTCCTGTGAGGATGCTCGATGCCGCGATCGCAAAGCAGATGGGATTCAAAAAGTCGTAGCAGGCTCGGACCGAGGATCCCTTTGCGGTTCGACAAGTAGCTGCCGGGGACCCACCCATACAGCAATAACCTAGACGGGGAGATTGCGGAAAGCTACAGTGACTGCAGTCATGTGTCTCATGGTTTCCTGCGGATTCCTTAAGATCGCCTCGGGCTGCAAATTCTCGTGAACTGACTATTCAGTCCGGCAGATCTGAAAGGCTGGCGGTTCGTCGCCACAGTTCTCCCGATATAATGTCATCTTGTGCCTCTTTGGATGGTTGTACAGGATGGCACTTACTGAAATATCGTCCAGTAGTATTCGCGACCTCGCTCGACGAAGCCAGATAGATCAAGGTCTCCGCGCCTCTTTGTGGCGACAAGGCGAAGCGCTTGCCGATTCGAATGCTAAACGAAATCAGACCTCCGGTCTCGTCACCGAATCGGGTGGCAACGAACCCAGGATGAAAACAATTGACAGTCACACCGGTCCCAGCGAGGCGTCGGGCAAGTTCGCGCGTGAATAGGATGTTGCACAACTTCGATCGACCATAGACCTTGAAGCCAGGTCCTCCGTAACGCAACCACTCCGCCAGAGTGCCGTTGCTATAGGCCTTTACGGATTGCAAATCATCAAAATCGAGCGTGGCTGATTCGTGCGCGTGCGACGCTGTGTTTACAATACGAGCCGGTGCCGAGCTCACGAGCCGTTCACGAAGACAATGGGTCAGAACGAAGTATGCCACGTGATTCAGGGCGAAAGTACGCTCGAGGCCATCCTCGCTGAGTTGCAGTGCACTGAACATGGCACCCGCATTATTGATAAGTACATCGATATGTGGTTCAGCTCGCGCGATTTCCTAGCCGACACGTTTCATTTCGTTGAGCTTCGAAAGATCGGCGTAGTAGATGGAATGGACGGCGCCCGGTAGCGGCCTGGGGAGTCGCTCTAAGGCCGCTTCGCCGCGCAGGCGGTCGCGCGCCACTTGGACGATGCGTGCACCCTCACCGGCAAGACCTTCAGCCGTCACCTGCCCAATGCCGGACGTGGCGCCAGTGATGACGACGACTTTGCCTTCCATCTTCATGCAAAAAGGAACCTGGCGGCACAACCGATTTCAGAATACATAACCCCGCGTTCCGGCGAACCTAATCGACGTGCTCGCCTTCTTCAAAATCTCCTTCCGCGATGGGGAGCACATCACGTTCGCCGGCCACCCAGACATAAATCGTCGGCAGCAGGAAGATGCTCATGAGGAGGGCGGCGATGAGGCCTCCAACGATAACGATCGCGAAGGGGCGTTGCGAGTCGGAGCCAATGGCGTGCGAGAGAGCAGCGGGGAGCAGTCCCAGAGTCGCAACCAGCATCGTCATCATGATGGGGCGCAGTCTCAGAACCGCGCCTTCCACTGCGGCGTCCTCGATAGTGAAGCGGCGGGCGCGTAGCTGGTTGATGTATTCGAGCATGATGACCCCGGTCTGTACGGATACGCCGAAGAGCGCCAGGAATCCGACTCCGGAGGAAACGCTGAAATTGGTGCCGGTAAACCAAAGGGCAAGTAAACCGCCAATGGGCGCGATGGCGATGTTCGCCATAATCAGCGACGCCCATTTGAACGATTTGAACATCGTGTAGAGGATGATGAAGATGATCAGGATCGTGATCGGCAGCACAATGAGCAGCCGCGCATTGGCCCGCTTCTGGCTCTGATATTCCCCCTCCCAATAAAGGGTGTACCCGGTGGGCAGTTTGACCTGTTCGTTCACCTTCTTGATCGCCTCTTCCACCGTGCTGCCCAGGTCGCGGCCGCGGACACTATACTTGATGGCAACATACCGCCGATTGCCCTCGCGATAGACTTCCGAAGCCTCATCGGTCACGCGGATCTTGCAAAGTTGTGCCAGCGAAACGCGCTCTCCGGAGGGCGACAGCAGGCGAATCTTCTCGATCGCTTCCTGCGTACTGCGGTATTGCGGCAGGTAGCGCAGCGTCAGGTCGTAGCGCTCCTCGCCCTTCAGGACCTGGGTGAGCGCGTTGCCTCCCACCGCGGTTTGAATGGCATCCTGCACGTCGGCGACGTTGATTTGGTAACGGGCAGTCGCATCCCGGTCCACGGTTACGTTCAGATTGGGCTGTCCCAGCACGCGAAACACTCCGAGGTCTTCAACACCCTTGATCCCGGACATGATCTTGACGACCTCATCGCTTTTTTCCTCGAGAACCTTCAAATCGTCGCCGTAAATCTTCGTGGCCAGCGCGCCTTTCACTCCACTCACAGCCTCTTCCATATTGTCTTCGATGGGTTGCGAAAAACCCCAGACCACGCCAGGGATTTTGTCCAACTCGCGACCCATAGCGGCGATCAATTCGTCTTTGTTCTCGCGAAAGACAGGTCGCCAGTCTTCTTTTTGTTTGAGGTCAACGAAGAATTCAGTATTAAAAAACCCGGTCGTATCCGTCCCGTCATCCGGGCGCCCCACCTGACTGGTGCATTGTGGTACCTCAGGGAAGGAGCACAGCACGAGCCGGGCCTGATTCGCAACTCGAATGCCCTCGTCAGGCCCGGTGCTGGCCGCAAGCGTACCTCGCACCCAGAGGGCGCCTTCGTCGAGGTGGGGCAGGAATTCCGAGCCGATGGTGCCGCTGAAGACGAGATAGCTGCCGAAAGCCGCCAGGAGAGCGCACACCCCGATGGTGATAGCACGATGGCGAATGGCCCAACGAACCGCGACCCGGTAGCGCTCAATCAGGAAGGACATGAGGGGGTTGTGCCATTCCTTAGCTCCTTTCGCGAAGGCGAAACTCGCCAGCACCGGGGCAATCACAATCGAGAACAGCAAAGCCCCGAGCAGGGCGAAGGCCACGGTCCAGGCCATGGGATGAAAGAGCCGGCCTTCGACACGTTGCAGCGTGAAGATGGGCAGGTACGCGGTAATGATGATGGCGATTGCATAGAACACCGGGCGCTGGACTTCGTGCGAGGCCTCGCTGATTTTTTCGTTGGCTGTTTTGGTCCCATTCTTCAGACCCAAGTGGCGCACGATGTTTTCGATCATCACCACCGCGCCGTCGACCACCATGCCGAAATCCAAGGCACCCAAAGACAGAAGGTTTGCGGGGATGCTCCTCAAATCCAGACAGATCGAGGCAAACAACAATGAGAACGGAATGGTCGCCGCGACGATGAGCGCTCCCCGGATATTGCCGAGGAATAAGAACAGAATGATCGATACCAGGATCATTCCTTCCGTAAGGTTGTGCAGCACGGTGTGGCTGGTGAAGTGCACCAGATCGCTGCGATCGATGAAGGGAACGACCTTCACGCCGGGAGGCAGAATGTGGTTGTTCAGTTCCTCCACTTTCTTGTGAATGCCTTGCAGGGCGCTATCCGCTGCGGCGCCTTTGCGCAACAGCACGATGCCGGACACGACATCATCGTTATCGATGATCTTTCCGTCCTCATGGTGAATGGCTCGGGAGAACTGCCCGAGCCGGATTTTCGGACCTTGCGAAACCACAGCAATGTCCTTGACCCGGAGCGGCGTGCCATTCTTGGCGGTGATGACCGTCTGTTCAATGTCGTGGACATGGTCGACCAAGCCGACAGAGCGCACGTTGATCTGCTGCAGACCTTCCTGAATGAAGCTTCCGCCTGCGTTGGCGTTGTTGTTGGTGAGTTGCTGCTCGACCTGGGCCAAGCTGAGACCATAGGCCACCAGCTTGTTTGGATCGACGCGAACCTGGTATTCACGCGTGGGGCCGCCAAAGCTTGAAACGTCGACGATGTCCGGCACCGCTTTGAAATTCTTTTCGATCACCCAGTCTTCAATCGATTTCAACTCCATCGGGTCATACTTCGGGTTGGTGCTATGCAATGTGAAGAAATAAATTTGGCCAACCGGGCTCCAGTCCGTGCCCATTTGCGGCGTAACATTCGGCGGCAGGATAACCTGGGTTAATCGCTCCAGCACTCGCTCCCGGTTCCAGTTGTTATCCGATTGGTCGTCGAAGATCAGCTTCAGGTCAGAGAGTCCGAACAGCGAGAACGAACGCAGATGTACCACGTTCGGGATGCCGTTCATCACGACCTCAAGCGGAATCGTAACTTGCTGTTCGATCTGCTCCGCCGAAATCCCTGGCCATTGCGTAATGATCTCGACGTAGTTGTCGGCTACGTCGGGATAGGCCTCAATGGGCAGCCGCTTGAACGAAACGATACCCCCGGCAAAAAGGATCAGCGCCAGAGCCAGCACGAGCAGGCGGTTGTTCAACGCGAAATCGACGACGTGGCGAATCAATTATTGCTCCACCTTTACTGTTCCACCGTGTTTTGCAGTGCCAAAGCGTTTGAGACCACTTGATCTCCGGGTTTGATGCCGGAAACAACCTCCTGCATGCTGCCGGGAAGCATGTTACCCGTCACCACCTCCAGCCGTTTGAAATGTCCGCCTCTTATCGGTAGGTAAACCCACTCGCGATCATGCAAGTGCAGAATTGCCGCTGCTGGAACTGCGGCTCGCGTTTCCGCCTGCTTTCCGTAGAAGGTTGCGGTCACGAACATGCCCACGCGCATCTGACCGGGGTTGGCGACTTCGAGCCGGACTTTTGCGGTGCGGATGCTGGGATCGAGAATCGACAGAATGTTATCGATACGCCCTTTGAGCGTCTGATTGGGATAAGCGCTCACGTGGATATCGGCAAACTCACCAACGTGTACCGCGTCGAGATCATTCTCGTAAACGTCGCAGATGATCCAGACATAAGAAAGATCGGAAATGGTGAAGGGATTGGGCGAGCCTAATCCTTGCACGCCCGACGCGATGGTAACTTGCTGGTCGGTGATGACCCCGGAGATTGGAGCGGGGATATCAACGATGCCCGAAGGATGGTCCTTGTCGATACCGAGTGTCCGCAACTGTTCGAGGGCCGCGTTCAGATCGACTTTGGCATCCTGCGCGGCGTCTTCGGCTTGTTCAAGGGCGCTCTTGGCAATTGCGCCCTTCTCGTAAAGAATCTGCGCCCGTTGGAGCTGTATACGCGCCAGTCGCTCATCGTTCTCCGCCTTCAAATACGTCTGGTAAGCCCCGGAAACGTCATTGCTGCGAACTCTCAGCAATATCTGTCCCTTGGTCACCCTATCACCCAGCCTGGCCTTAATTTCAACCACTCGCCCCGCGGCGAGGGAGATCACTGGCACGGCGCGGTTGATATCGGGTTGTACCACTCCGGTGACATTCAGGGCAGGCGCGGTCTTGTGTTCGATTGCCGTCACCAGTGGAAACTGATCAGGGTGATCCACTTTGAAATTGTTGGCGTCGAGATCAGGCTCGACGGTGGCCGGAGGAGGCGCCTCAGCCTTCGGGTCTGCCTTGCCTTCATTGCAGCCGGCGAGGAAAGAAGCGAGAGCCAGGCAGAGTGCAGCTCCGGCCAAGTGTTCGAAGCATGGGTTTTTCATTGGATAACCTCGCGCCCGACGGCCTGATTCAATTGCGCCGCCGCGGTCAAGTACGAACCGATCAGGTTCACGTAGTTCAGTTGCACGGCGCGGTAGTCGGACTCCGCATTTAGATAATCGAGCAATGAGGCTCCGCCGTGCTGATAAGAAAACAAAATCGTCTCGCGCACCCGCACCGCTTGCGCCAGATACTTCTGTTTGTAAGGCCGCAGCAGAATCAGATTGCTGTTCAATGTGGCATATGCCGAATCCACATCGTTGAACACTTGCGCCTGGGCTGCATCCTTCAGCCTCTCGTTGCGCGGGATGTCCAGCTTGGTGCGCAGCTTTTCACCTTGGTTCCGGTCGAAAATGCGCAGCGGAAAACTCACATCCAAGCCGAAATAAAAATCAATGGGCGGATTCCTGCCCACGTCGAAACTGAACGTCGGATCGGTCGACCCATTGGCTATGGCCAGCTTGTAATCCGTCTGCGCTTTGTCCACGGACTGGATCGCCGCCTTCAAATCGGGACGATTATCCAGCGCAGTTTGCCGGAAAGAATCCAGAGCCTCGACCTGATCGTTGAAATCGAAGACGCCCACCAGGTCGAACTGCTCGATCGGAGTGCGATCATTCAACAGCATGAGCATTTGGATCTTGGCCGTCCTCAAATTCACTTCCGCCGTCTGCACGTCGGACTCGTATTGCACCCTCTGCAACTCCAACCGGTCCAGATCGATCTGCGCGATGTCTCCTGCCTCAAAGCGGTCACGGCTGATCTTCAGCACATGGTCGTAATAGTCGAGATTGTCTCTTGAAAGCTGCAGCACTGCCTTTGCCTGCAGGGTCTGCACAAACGCACTCCGCAGGCTGAAAAGGAGCCCACGTTCAAGATCCTTCTGCTGAGAAATCCCAATCGCCGTTCCCTTCTGCGCGCTTTCCGTACGCAATTCCCGCTTGTGCGCCCGCTCGTGCAGGTAGCTGACCGTCGCCGAAGGTAATAAGTAGGCAAATGCCCCGTGCGGCTGCCCAACGCTAAAAGGAGCGATCTGATCCGACAGCAGCGCCAGATCCGGATTCGGCCGCAGATGCGCCGTAATTTCCTGCGCCTGTAATTCGCTAATATTCAGTTCCCCGGCCAGCAGCGTGGGATTATTCAGCTCCAGCCGGTCCTTCACCTGCTCCCAAGTCCAGGCCTGCAGCGGGAACTGAGTCGGCGCCTGCGCCGTCTGCGGCATCTGCGCCGAACCTGGACTTGTGCCCAGCACTGCCAGTAGCAACGGCAACCAAAATCGTCTTTGCATCAGGTACTCCATCCAAATGCCGGGACTTCCGAACTTCCCTCCGAGCTCTTTCTGCGCTGACTTCTCAACTGCTGTAGGATGCAGCCCGTACGTTCTGTGGCCACAATCGCCGGTGTGAATGAGCGTATCCTTCCGTATCTGTGTTCGCGCGTAAGAACTCTCTAAAAGACTAGGGCTAATCGCTGCGGATTTATCGCTGCTCCCCATCAGCGCCAACAACGAATCGACCGGAATGATCGGCGAACTACCCGAGGTGGGAAAAAGGAGGCGCACGGCCCCAACGGAAAATGCAGGATCTAGCCAGCGGCGATACAGAGGCAGTAGAAACCTCAAGCAACCCAACTTTCGGAGCAACCGGCCCAACCACACTCGCTAACGCGACCGGAGAGCCGTGCATGCGGTTGAGCCAGCCCGAATTCTTGTCGCTCGCCGCCTGGCACACGGTGCGTTTGCTGACGGAGGAATCCTCCATCTCGGTCTGCATCGCGTGCAAATCGTCGGAAGCGGAGATCACCGGGAACATCAGAACCAGCAGGCATCCAAGGGACGCTAGACACTGGAGCGAACTAAACCTGCGCGTGCCATGCCGCCACAGCCAATACGCCGGCAGCGCCAGCAGCAGCCACGCAAGATTGAGCAGCTGTTCCATTTCAATTTCTGGATTTCCGGTTTCAGCGGAAACCTCCACTCGAAGGGCTCAAATAAAACGCCCCCGACACAAAGGCGTACACCTAGTTTTTCAGAGATCGCAAAGTCAAGTCAATGTGTGACCGCAGTACCAGCAGTCGAATCCCGGTCGAGAACTGGAAATCGGAAACCAATCCGGAAATGTCGCCAGTCAGTGAACTCGTTCCCAGCGACACAGTGCAATAACCGACAGAGTCAGAAGACTTACCAGCACGGGGAACCAGACTTGTGCGATCCAGGGAACAGGAATGAGAAAAAGCACATCGAGATCTTTGAGAGATTTCGGCCATCGGATTGTTGTCCACAGCCCAACGTAGTAGAAAAGGTCCCAGAACGCGAACGCCCACAGGAAGGCTGCCCATCGCTCTCGTGTCGTGCGCGCAGCTAGCAGCGCGACAGTTGTCAGCATGATCAGTGTGGCGGCCTCGCGGTAGACCTCAATCGTCACCAGGCTCTGGGGCAGTTGGGAAACGGATCGGGCCTGCTGATAGATCTCAGGGGATCGCTGAACATCTGCCAAGCTTCCGGTGTAGGCGGGCAGCAAACCGGCCGCAGCCCGCAGGTACACCACGACTGAAGCTTCCACGAAACCAAATGCGGTGGCGAAGAGAGTGATCAATACCAACTGCCGCACGCCAAGCAGCTGTCCCGCCCGCTGAAAGCTGATGACGGCTGCCAATGGAATCAGGATCAGCAGATTGACCCACCAAGGTTGCGCAAAAAGCTGAAACTGGCCCATACGAAGCAGATTGTAAACTGTTTGGCGGCTCGTCCTTGTCCAGAGCCTCGTCGTCCCTGTAGATGAATCCCCGCCTGTCTGCGCGCCCTTTGTAGTGTTCCCGGCACAAATACCAGCTCGGGCTAAACCTGGCTGCATTGCCTGAGCAGCGGATCGCCTTCGGCTACCTCAAAACGGACTACCGAGGACATCTTAGCTCCGTCCAGACGGTGGAATCACGCTTCCCACAACAAAACTTCTGGACAGCGTCGTGCTTGAGCGTCGTAACTTCCGCGTTACTCGTGATACGTGCGGAATCGCAGATCCAATAGGTCCACAGGCCGGGGTATCCTGCACCCAACTCGACTCCGCTCATCATCGCGCCTAAGAGCAGGTAAACAGAAGGTATAATCACTTGCCGCAAGTCACCTGGGAAGACACTCCACGGAGAACTCGGATGCCACATTACAGGCGGTTGTTGGCTGTGATCATGGTAGTTTCGCTGGCTGCGGTCGCCGCTACATCAAAGCCTCTCGTATTCGAGGTTTCTTTCCCGAGAGAGCTGTCTGCCACTCCGGTGGATGGCCACATTCTTCTGATCCTCTCCAAAGATGACAAACAGGAACCGCGCTTTGGAATCGGGGAAGGCATCGAATCGCAGCAAGTGTTTGGAATAGACGTGGAAGGATGGCAGCCTAACGCCGCGGTTCGTGTGGATGCTTCTATTTTGGGCTATCCGATCAAGACACTGAGCGACTTGCCCCCGGGGGACTACTTCGTTCAGGCGGTGCTCAACCGCTACGAAATGTATCATCTGGGTAACGGCAAAGATGTGAGACTTCCACCTGACCAAGGCGAAGGCCAACACTGGCAAACCAAACCGGGAAATTTTCTGACCAAAGTGCAGAAACTGCATCTGGACGCTGAAACGTCGGGCGTTATTCGAATAGCCTTTGATCACAAGGTTCCACCACTGGAGCAGGAACTCGATGATGTCGAATCGGTACTCGACTGGCGGGCAATCAAGCAACCAGACAACGCGGAAGACAACAAGTGGGTCAAACACGTTCGCATGCGAAGTGAGCTGCTCACACAATTCTGGGGGCGTCCGACCGAGATTTCGGCGGTGGTGCTTCTGCCCGACGGGTGGGAGGAGCATCCTGATGCACGTTACCCGGTGCTCATCTCCGAAGACCACTACCATCGGCACTTTTTCCCCAGTTTCCGGACGACTCCTCCGGATGCAAGCCTGAAGGATCTCGACATACAGCCAAAGGGTCCGACTGAAGAGAACCGGGAGAGAGAGTTGCAGGAATCCGGCTGGAAACTTTTTCAGGACTGGACGAGCGGATTATTGCCACGCGTGCTGATCGTCATGCCCCAGCATGCAAATCCGTATTTTGACGACGCGTACGCGGTGAACTCTGCCAACCTCGGCCCCTACGGCGACGCGATCATGCGCGAGTTGCTGCCTATGATCGAAAAGAAGTTTCGAGGCATTGGACAGGGGTGGGCACGCGCCGTATTCGGAGGCTCCACCGGCGGATGGGAAGCGCTCGGCCAACAGGTATTTTATCCCGACGATATTAACGGTGCTTGGGTAGGATGCCCCGATCCTATTGACTTTCGTGCCTACAGCACCGTCAACATCTATGAAGATAAGAACGCTTTTTTCCGCGAGGGACCGTTTTTGAAAGTGCCGTTGCCGGAGAAACGTGAAACAAATGGAATCTTGGATTCCACTATGGAACAAGAAAACCGCTATGAACTGGTGCTCGGCACGCATAGCCGGTCCGGCGAACAATTCGACATTTGGCAAGCTGTCTTCGGCCCCATGGGAGAGGACGGCTATCCCCAACCGATCTGGGACAAGCGCACTGGCCAGATTGATAAGGCCGTTGCTGACTACTGGCGCGAACACTCGGACCTGAGCTACATCATGAAGCGCGACTGGGCCACGCTCGGCCCCAAACTGGCCGGCAAACTCCACTTTGCCGTAGGCGACATGGACACCTGGTATCTCAACAACGCAGTTCACTTAACGCAATCCGTACTGACAGACCCGAAGCTATCTCCGCCTTCGGATGCGACATTCGATTACGGTCCGTTGCAGCCGCACTGCTATCAGGGTGTCCGGCTCGACGCTCCGCGCGTTGAGCGGATGAACGCATTACCAACTCTTGTTTGGAAAATGGTCAAACATATCGAAGATACCGCTCCGTCCGACGCTGACGTGAAGAGCTGGAAGTATTGACAGAGGCGCTGTCCCAGTTCCGGGGAACGAAGGCTTGATGACCATCCTCACGCGACTAGAGCAATGGAAGGAGCAGGGCACGATATCGCCGGAGCAGCACGCCCATTTGGCAGGTCTCTCCCGTGGAGACCCCTACTCCCTTTTTCTCGAGCTGAACGTTCTCCACTACGCCGGTGTGCTGGCGTTCGTTGCCGGACTCGGCTGGACTGTCAGCACATGGTCGCAGCAACTCGGAGACGTCCTCGTCCTGACCATCCTCTCCACAATACTCGCCGCCTGCTTTTGGTACTGCTTTTCCCGCGCGCCCGTTTGGTCTCCCGCCGAAACCCCTGCACCGAGTCCCATCTTCAACTATGTGCTCTACCTCGGCAGCCTCATCTGGTCATTGGAACTCGCTTACCTGGAGAACCGGTTCCATGTGCTCTCCGGACAATGGGATTTCTATCTCTTGGCGACCGCCGGCCTCTTCTTCTTCCTTGCTTATCGTTTCGACAACCGCTTCGTGCTGTCGCTCGGTTTGTCCTCACTCGCCGGATGGTTCGGGCTCACCATCTCGCACTGGCCGGCTCATCAGGACTCGGCATATCGCCAATATGCCCTTCTCTACTGCCTGCTGGTCGGCGTCGGCGGGGCGCTTCTTCAGCGCCGCGGTCTGAAACCGCATTTCTTCGGCACTTATCTGAACATCGTTGCCAACCTTCTCTTTTGGGCACTCCTCTCCGGCGTGTTCAATCCGCAGGGCTACGGCCTGTGGTTTCTCGCTCTGCTTATCGCTTGTGGCGCGTCTCTCGCCTGGGGCCTGGTGCGCCGGGACTTTGCCTTCGTTGCTTATGCCGCCGTCTACGGTTACGTGGGCGCGAGCTCGATGTTCCTCCGGGGTGTCACTGACGAAACCGCTGTCTTAGGCTATTTCGTCGTTACCGGAGTCGCTATGCTCGTGGTGCTGGTCCGGATCGGGCGCCGCTTCGGGAGGCCGGCGTGAGACTCTATCATGCATCCAGCGAAGAGACTCTGCGCGCCCGCAGACTCCTGGCGGACTGGGCCGGCGAGGGCATCCTTACCAAAGCACAGTACCAGCGTCTGGAACAGGAAACGGTCTCTGAGCTCCGCACCGCCAACATTTTCCTGCGGCTGGTCTTGTTCCTCTTTACCCTGGTCAGCGTGGGCGCCGCCGCCGCCCTGTTCTTCGTGACTTTTCTTTCACGGCCATCCCCGCACGCGGCCGGCTTTTTCTTCCTGATCTTCGCTGCGGTCTGCTATGCGGCTGCCGAACTCGTCGTTTCCCAAGCCCGGCTCTATCGCTACGGTATCGAGGAAGCGCTCGCCGTTTGCTCGGTTGGTTTTCTCTGCGCGGGAATGCAGTCCTCTCTTTTCAGGGCCAACCCTTATTTGCCGCAGCCGGACGCAGCCGAGTCCCTGGTTCCCGCGGCCGGCGCCGTCTTTTCGCTCTGGATATGGCACCGCTTCGGGCTCTCCTATGCATTTCTCGCCGCTATGATCTTCGTCCTCTTTCTACCAGGCTACTGGACGTCGTCGCACTCGGCGCAGCATCTGATCGTCGCCGTGTCCTATGCAGCCGGGCTAGTAGGTGTAGCCGCAGTACGCTCCCGCCACCGCTTTGACTACCTCGAGGAAGGCTTTTCGGTCGTCGAAGCCCTGCTCTGGCTCGGCATCTACCTGGCCATCAATCTCCAGCTTTCGTCGTTCAATCTGCCCGCGCAGTGGTGGGGCGGCACCCGGGCCGCCTCTGAATTCGCAAAGCGGTTCTACTGGGCCACGTGGGTGCTGATCTGGTGTCTGCCGCCCATCGTACTCGTGCGCGGCCTTCGCCAGAGGGACCGTTTCGTCATCGCGGTGGGCGCAATCGTCGCCATCCTGACTTTCGTCTCCAATAAGCCTTATCTCGGCTGGCCGCGGCATACCTGGGACCCGATGCTTTTGGGCATATTGCTAACCGGTATCGGTTTCTTCATCCGACGCTGGCTTGCCGGTGGCCGGGGCGGAATTCGCCACGGCTTCACCGCCGCGCACCTATCGGGAAAGGACAAACATTGGATGAACCTCGGGTCGACCGTACTCGGCGGGCTATCGCCCCACTCAATAACTGCAGGTCCGCAAACAAGCAGTCCGGATGTCCGCTTCGGTGGGGGACAATCGGGAGGCGGAGGCGCCAGCAGCGATTTTTGAAGGTCGCGGGGTGAGATGGGTCCCCGGCTGACGTAGCGCAGAATTCCGGTAGCTGCACGCCTCACTTGGTCTTTTTCACCAATCCCATCAATCGACTCTTATTGATCTTTAACACCACCCCTGAGTTCCGGTCCGCGACCTCACTAACTTTGTACTCCGCGGCCGTCCCGAGTACCTGTGCGGTCTCTGAGGGCGTCAGCGTGTAGTCCTCATTGAGCCACTTAGCCATTCCTTCTGTGGCGCCCTTCAGCGCATCGTCCAGCGACGCCGATAAACCCATCGTAATGATGTGCGTCGAAGTCTCAATCCGCCGGTCGAACAGATGCGTTGCTTGGATCACATCCACCGAGAATTCCACGTCCATCGAAGTCTCGAGCGCGTTGCCATTCAGCTCTCCATCACCCTGCTCCGCATGCGCATCCCCCAGGTACAACAGCGCACCGGGATTCGCGACGGGCAAATACACCGTCGCGCCTTCGCCAATCTCATTGAAGTCCATGTTGCCGCCCCATCCGCCTGAATCGCCCGTTGGCGGCGGCGCCTGCGTTGGCCGAACTGCAGTCGCGATACATCCCAGCATCGGCTTCAGAGGGACCGTGTAATTCGCCAAGTCCGTTCCTACGCCCTCCGGATATGCCACACCCTTCGCAACGTCAATGTGCCACCGAATGGTCTTGCCGGCGTCTTTCATCATCACCGCAAGGTCACTGTTCATCGCGCTCTCATCCACACTGTCATCACTGACCGCATAGTCACGGTTCGGTCGCAACTTCAGGATGTGTACCACCAGCGTGTCGCCCGGCTGGGCGCCCTCGATGTAGAAGGGCCCCGTTTGCGGATTGCCGCCAAGCACGCGTCTTACGCCTTTCTCGTCCGTGCCGCCGGCATCCACAGTCGTAGTGTGCACTGTATCTCCCGGCGCGATCGTCAGCACCGGCTTATTGCCCGGCGAAAACTGCCGATAGAACACGGTTGGTGTGAACTCATGGCGCTTCGGTACCCCATGTTCGAGTGGCACAGCGCGTCTTGCCGTGAACGCGTACTTCATCGGATGATCCATGTCCTTGGGGTCGGTCTCGATCGCGCTCCCTGCGATGACACCATCTTTTATCGTCGCATTCACGTCGGAAGTCGTGCCGTCGTCGCTCGTGGCCAGCAGGTGAATGGCGCCACCGCTCACGGTTCCCTTCGTCAGCTTGTCCCCCGTATACGTACCACTCAACTTATCGCCATCCTGTTTCAGTTCCATTCGCAGATAGGTTGTGGTCCCAAACAGGTCCGCGTACATGATCCAGTTTCCGCTTACATCCGTTTCCGGCCCACCCTGTTGCCCCAGCGCAAGTCCTGACGCCATGCAAGCACACTGCATCACGGCAGCGATTACCTTTTGTCGCATTCTGAATCTCCTCGTTTGCAGGAGTGGAAGGACAGCTTCGACGGTATCGATCATAGCGTAATGGGGGCCATTCAGTGTCGTTGGCAGATCAACAAATTGCGACGGCCTGTATGGCGAACGAGTCTCACTGTCAGGACTGCCAATCGAGCGCATAAATCTCAGGGCTGGCAATGTTGCACGGCACTCCGGTTTGCCCGTCATCCGGGCACAATCCAGGACAAGGGAAAGGTGACATGAACGGCCCGACGAGTGAGGCCGCAGATTTTCATGCGGCAGGGAGCGATGTGTTGGATTACTCAAACATGAAGGCCAAATCGAGTCATCATTTCGCGTCGGCCCAGACTTGTGACGCCTAAGACTCTGCTGTCGAGGTCCTGGAGGACCCACTTGTTCTTAAGCGCGATCTTGAGGAGGGCTGCCCCCAGCGCTCCGCCGAGATGAGGCTTTCGCTCACTCCAGTCCACACAAGGGTATGCGAAGCGACGGCGCAGCGTCCGAGCTGACTCGACGTCAATGCCAAGACCCTCAAACGCCATTGTTCCGCTTAGGGTGAGGCCGTATGCATTGTTGCTGGCGATTGAATCGGACGTTGAATGGAATGACAGCCAGCCCAATGTGCGGAAGCGTTCATGCAGCGAGACGCCCAAGGTGCCTGCGATGTGATCGTAGCAAGTGCGCGCAGCACGCAGCCGATTTGGCGTACTCGGCACGAATGCGGCTCGGGATTCCCCGGCGAGCACGCTCAAGGCCTCGAGCGCCACGGCCACATTGTCTCCTTCCAGACTGTAGTAGCGATGCTTCCCCTGAGCAAACACCTTCACCAACCGCAGCGTCTTCAGCCGCTGCAGGTGCACGCTGGCGGTTGAAGGCGTCACGTCAGCGACCGCCGCAAGCTCTGTGCTAGTTCGTGCGCGACCATCCAACAAGCAGTAGAGCATGTGGGCGCGCGCTGGTTCACCGATGGCCGCCGCAATTCCACAGGCCGTAGCGTCGGATTGGGCCTCCACATTCATACTTTGATGGTAGGCGAAGTGTTCCTGTTCGGCAACTGGCATATTGCCGAACGTGCATCCGCAAGAGCCATCCATTGCACGAATGACCCGCCGCGAAGCCATTCGAAGCATTTCGGCGATGTGTGCGCTGATCTTTGGCGACCAGGCCCGGGCCACGCCGGCCATTGAGAGGAAAACAACCATGAAGATCACCTGCATCATCCGCTACCAGATTGATCCGTTCCAGCGAGACGAGTTCGAGAAATATGCCGAGAATTGGGGCCGCATCATTCCGCGATGCGGTGGCCACCTGATCGGTTATTTTCTTCCTTATGAAGGCACGAACGATGTGGCCTGGGGTCTGATTGCGTTCGATAGTCTGGCCTCCTATGAGGCGTACCGAGCACGCTTGAAATCTGATCCCGAAGCTCACAAGAATTTCGCTATGGCACAAAGCAAGCGAGTTATCCTCCGCGAAGAAAGGAACTTCGTGGAAGCAGTCGATGGAACGTTCGGTATTTCTTCGACACTCGCGGGATCAAGGTGAATCCCAGGGATGCAGCTGCGAAGTTCGGAAGATGAAACGTAGAAATGCAATGAAGAAGATTGGCATCGTTGGAGGTTTGGCTTGGCCGTCGACAGTGGATTACTACTCAGAGATTTGTCGTCGAAGCGAACGATGGCACCTCGCCAGGAACCCGCACGCCGTGCCCTCGACACCAGAGATGAGCATTGAATCATTAGACGTAAACAAGGCGATTTCCTACTTCGGGACTGATGAGGACGAAACATCGTGGTCGCAATTCGACGGCTACCATCGCGCGGCCCTCGAACGCCTGGAAGCCAGCGGCGCTGACTTTGCACTCATGGCGAGCAACACTCCTCACCACCGGTTCGCGAGCATCGTGCGCGGAATCAGGATTCCCGTCCTTAGAGCGCCTAACAAAACCTCAGCCCCGGCAGCTTAGTTCCTCTGTTCCGCTCACTGCAGCTTCGCGTACTCAGCCTTGGCTTCCTTCAGGATGGGGATGTCGGGATCGGCGTCTTTCCAGAGCGCCAAGAATTTCTGATAGGCGAGTTTGGCTTTGGCGGTGTCGCCTTGCAGAGCATAGGCGCGAGCCAGACCCAACTGCGACACTTCCCATATGGTTGACATCGAGGCGACGCCGCGATGGTCCAGCACTGCTTTGAATTCGGCCGCGGCTTCACCACCTCTTTGCAGGCGAAGATAAGCCAAGGCGCGAAAATAGCTCGGAAATACCTTCGCGTAGGTTCCAAAGTCGAATGGCCTGACGAGGTCCAGGGTGCGCAGCGCCGCCTCGGCCTGCCCGCTTTGCAACTGCGATGCAGCCAGAACCATGGGCGCATCGGCCGCGTTGAGGAGAGTGTCCGACGGATTCTCGCGAACCAGGCGATCCATGATCGGCTTCGCCTCACGGCCCTGTCCGTTGAGCGCCATCACCAGCGCCACGTCCGCCTGTTTCGCCTTTGAGTTCGCAAGCTTCATCACGACCGCGATCGTTTTGCGGGACTGGGCGGATTCGTCGAATAGGGCCTCTGCTGTAGCCTGAGTTAGCAGCATTTCTGCGGCGAATTCTTTCAGGTTCGACTCCAGCGCCATGTTGACCGCGTGCTGTGTGCGCTGGCGGGCCCGGCCCAGATTACCGCCCAACAAGTCAATCTTGGCTTGTGTTCCAACCGCCAGCGGATCCTCCGCATTCTGTACCATCCATGCCTGCTCTTTTTCAAGGCCCGCCTCATCGGAGCGTAGCAAGGCCAGTTCGTAAAGCTCTTCGTGCAGTAAGAAGCCCTGAAATTGCTTGTCTTGGGCCTGTTGCAACACGGCTTCCGCTTGATCGTACTGGCCCTCGGCCATGAGTACCCCCGCCAGATTCAAATACGGCAGCGGTATGGTAGGACCCAGAGCCAGCGTCATCCGGTATTCATCGGCGGCTTTCTCGTACATGCCGAGCTCGGTGTAAGGAATGCCGAGCAGATTATGAGGCGGAAACTGCTTGGGCTCCAGGGTCTCCCAGGTTCGAAGCACGTCGATCGCCTTGTAGAGTTCGCCCGTCACATCAAGGTAATATAGGGCTTCAATGCGTTGCCGGTTCATCGCCGACGCCCGGTTCTTGACTGCAAACGCATGTTTGAGGTCCTCAGTCTCCTGTCGCATCTCGCCGAGATCCATATGGGCGATGGCTCGAAGATCCCACGCATCTGCGAACTCCGGGTCGAGCTGCGTGGCTTTATCCAACATGGCTAACGCTTGCATGGGCTGGCGATGCATAAAACTATAGCTCGTCAGGTAGGCCTTGTAGGCCTGCACGGATGAGGTCTCCAGAGGTAGCGGGTCGAGCGCCGCTCCGGCATTTCCCGAGAGTCGCAAGCGGGTGCCTGCGGCTAGCTTGCTGACGGTCGTCAATACTTCGTCGATGTTCGTGGCATCTGCCTGTTCATGAGACAGAACGCTCCCGGTCGCGCAATCGCGCGCCGTTAACTCGATGGCATAAGCGCTACCCTGAGGCCTGATCGCACCAAACGCCAGCAATTTGCCCTGGCCGCGCTCGCAGACGCGCTGAGCGAGATCAGAGGTTAAGCGCGCGTCGGAGGCTTGCCCCATCGATTTCAGAAGCTCCAACACGCGATCATCATCGACCACCTCAAACGCCGGAGAACGATCCAATTCCGTGATCGCAACGTTTCGCAAAGTGTCGTCAAATACGGGATCGTCGGTCGAATTCGTGAACTCGCCGAAAAATAGTGGCGCACGACCGTTCGATGGTATGGCTTGATGCAAACGACGCCGGTACATACCAACTGCGAGAGCGGCGAGCAGGACTACCGCCACTGCCGAAATAGCCCAGACCCGCGCGCGAGACGCAACTCTGGGTGACGCGGTCGCTCTCGCGGAAGATGACACCCGTGCCGATTCGGTGTCACGCTTGAGACGCTGCAGGTCGGTACGAATGTCGGCTGCATGCTGATAGCGAAGGTTGCGGTCTTTCTCCAACGCTTTGTGGATGATGTCTTGGAGCTGCGGTGGCAGATCAGGATTGAGTTGGAACGGAGGCGCAGGATCGCGATTGAGGATGCCGTCGAATATCGTTGCTGTGCTCTCACCCGGAAAGGGCAACGCGCCGGTCGCCATCTCGTACAGCACTGCGCCAAACGAGAACAAATCTGTACGCAAGTCCAACTCTTTGGCTCGCGCCTGCTCTGGCGACATGTAAGCGATCGTGCCCATGGCTGTGCCGGGACTCGTGAGATGTTCGTTCGAGTCGAGGGTTGCAACGGTCGGCTCTTCGCCGGTCCTCGGACTCACAGAGAGTTTGGCCAAACCAAAGTCCAGAATTTTCGCGACTCCGCGTGTAGTGACGAAGATGTTGGCGGGCTTGATGTCGCGATGAACAATTCCTTTCGCGTGGGCAGCGTCGAGCGCGTCGGCAATATCGATTGCGACCGACAGCACTGTTTCCAGTTCCATGGGACGACCGGCGATGCGATGCTTCAGCGTCACCCCGTCCAAGAATTCCATGGCGATGAACGCTTCGCCGTGCTGGTCATCAATTTCGTAGATCGTGCAGATGTTGGGGTGATTCAGTGCGGACGCAGCTTGGGCTTCACGCTGAAAGCGGGCGAGCGCCCGCGTGTCTCGGGAAACTTCATCGGGCAGAAATTTGAGCGCAACGAATCGATGAAGGCGAGTGTCTTCAGCCTTGTAGACCACTCCCATCCCGCCGCCGCCGAGCATCTCGACGATGCGGTAGTGCGAGATGGTTTGGCCGATCATGGAGTGCCCCATAGTAGGCTGGACGTGCGGGCGGGTCAATGCATTGCGGGCAAAGCTATCTTCAACCCGACACTCAATCGACTCGCAGGAAGCGCCAGCAGATCAGAGCACACCCTAGGGACAAGAATGCCTCGTGAATGTCTGCCCGTTTTTCGTAGCGCACCCGCAGTCGCCGGAATTGATTCAGCCAAGCGAAGGTCCGTTCGACCACCCAGCGCCATCGCCCCAATCCGCTGCCATGTTCGGTGTTGCGCTTCGCGAGCCAAGGCACAATGCGGCGGGCACGCAGACCTTGCCGGATTGACTCAGCATCATAACCACGGTCGCCTAATACGCAGTCAGGACGATGGCGCGGTCGTCCGCGCTCTCCCTGCAAGCTTGGGATGGCGTCGACCAGTGCGAGGGCTTGCTTTGAGTCGTTACGATTGGCTCCGGTCAATTGAATAGCCAGCGGAACTCCCCGTCCGTCGCAGATCAGATGACGCTTGCTGCCCAGCTTGGCCCGGTCGGTTGGATTCGGTCCCGTCTGCAGCCCCCAAAAACTGCCCGGATAGAACTGCCGTCCACGACGGCCCGCGACCAATCAATCTCCCCGTAGCGCGCCAGCCAGTCCAGCAAAGAGAAGTGGATCAGTTGCCAGATGCCTGCCTCTTGCCAGTCACGCAGCCGCCGCCAACAGGTCATGCCAGCACCGCAGCCCAGTTCCTGTGGCAGCATCTCCCACGGTATGCCGCTGCGGAGCACGAAGAGAATTCCCGTGAGACAAGCACGGTCCTGCAAACGAGGTCTGCCTCCCTTGGGTTTACGCGGTGAGAGCGGCAGCAGCGGTTGAATCAGATTCCACAAGGTATCGGGAAGCAAAGGAGTGCTCATGGATTGAGCATCCTAGCACTGACGGGAACAGCTTTCCGATCTCCGCGACTTGTAAGGAGGGGTTTTGTTAGGCGGTCTTATTCTCGACGCTACGGCTAAGGAAAGCGCTCGAATCAGGGCGAGCGAGGTCTTGATTCTGGGAACTGCCCTGACCATGAGATCGCCAAAATTTCGCGAGGGGTTCGCCAAGTATGGAGTTGAAGCGACGGGCCCGCACGACGAGGGGGCAAGGGTCATGACGGCCGGTCTGATAACAGAGTTACAACTTGGCAAGGCGGAGAGGGCCGCGGAACAACTCGGCAGAATCGCTAGAAATGTCGTTTGGACGGCAGTTCAGGGGCACAGCCTGTGGTGTGTTTAGCCTGCACGGAGTTGCCGCTCGCGTTCAAGGAGCGGAAGATGCTCACAACCTTTGAGTACGATGGCGTCTCCTATATCAATACCACTGCCGTGCACATCGTCGCCGCCTTCGATTTCGCGGTCAATCTCGACGAGTAATGCTCTTAAGAAGACGCCGCAGAAACACAACAGAATAATCAACCCGCGACCGTGCTCCAACCGGCATCTGACGGTGCAGATCCCAGTCGCGCACGACAATCCCGAGGTCGACATCCATCGTGCGTTGTCCCGGCGGCCTGCCAAAGAGGTGATGAAGCATAATCTCCACCTGGCAGGCCGGGTCGATCCTTCGTCGAAGAAGCAACTCTCTTTCCGAATCAAAAGGAACTTTTTGCTCACGGGATTGGATATCGGTCAGGCATAGCCGGAAACCTGTGCCGTCGGAGTAAAAGGTTAGTATATTTTCGGGGGATTTCTGAGATGCATACGCTGAAAGTAATTGTCGGCGGGTTTCTGCTTCTGGGAGTGTGTCTTGTCATTGGCCGTTGGGCTGGCGGAACGGCGGCGGGCGTGGTAGCCACGGCGATGAAATGTTTTCTCGTGCTTTGGCTGATCGCCACGCTTATCAACATGTGGTTCGGTGTCAGCAAGGCAGGCTATTCCATCAAGGATGAGGCTCCGATGGCTTTGCTTGTCTTTGCGGTCCCAGCGATCGTTTCGATTCTTATTTGGTGGAGATCCTCGTAGAACTAGGAGTATTCGGATTTCCGTTGCCCTTCTGACCCACTCCGGAGATCTTCGATGTCGGTCCACCCCACTATAATTGGTTCCATATATTGGTCCGAGCTTCGTTGGGCATACCTCTGGAGGTTCGATGCTTTGGATTCGGCCTGCTGTTCAGACGGACGTGCATCTGCTCAAAACTCTAATCGATGAAATGGGACAGTACGAGCGCTTGCCGGTGTTGATCACCGAGGAGACTCTTGCACATGATGGATTTGGGCCACGGCAGCAATTCCGTGTTCTCCTTGCGGACTGGGACAGTGAACCCGCGGGTTACGCTTTCTTCTTCAATTGCTACGCCACCTTTCGTGGACGCGGGCTATTTCTAGAGGATCTCTTTGTGCGACCACAGTTTCGGGGAAGAAAGTTGGCGACGCTCTACTCTCGCATGTCGCAGCTATCGCCCGGCGCGAGGCGCGTTTTGGGATCATGCTGAATGTGCTTGGCTGGAATCGACCCGCGATTGAATTCTTTCGGAAACATGGCGCTACATGGTTAGATGATTGGAAGACGGCTTGCCTCGTTGGAGAAGCCCTGCAAGCCCTAGCTGCCGTGCCCGCAGTTCATCCCGAATGGTCGGCTTAACCGGAAACAATCCATGCTGGTTTTTCCGACCGCAGCCTTTACGGCTATGATGTCTCGATATGTCCAACAAAGTCCGCTGGGGAATTCTGAGCACGGCCAAAATCGCAGTAACGAAAGTCATACCGGGAATGCAGAAGGGTGCGTGGAGTGAAGTAACTGCAATTGCTTCACGCGACCGACGCAAGGCCGAAGATGCCGCCCGTACCCTTGGCATTGCCAAGGCCTATGGGTCCTACGAAGAGCTCCTGGCCGACCCGCAGATTGAGGCGATTTACAATCCCCTTCCAAACCAGCTTCATGTCTCGTGGTCAATCAAAGCTGCGGAAGCCGGCAAGCACATCTTATGCGAAAAGCCGCTGAGTCTGACGGTGCTCGAAGCCAGAAAGCTCTTGGCAGTGCGGGAGCGCACGGGTGTGAAAATCGGAGAGGCATTCATGGTGCGCACCCACCCGCAGTGGCTGCGTGCACGCGAGTTGGTCGTCTCAGGCCGAATCGGCCAATTGCGTTCCGCCATGGGTTTCTTCAGTTTTTTCAACGACGACCCATCCAACATCCGCAACATACCCGAATACGGCGGCGGCGCGCTGATGGATATCGGATGCTACCCCATCACTACCTCGCGGTTCATGTTCGGCGAAGAGCCTTCACGGGTATTGGGGTTGGTCGAGAGGGACCCGAAGATGAAGGTTGACCGGCTGACCTCAGCCATCCTCGATTTTCCATCCGGCCAATCAACTTTTACTTGCAGTACACAGCTCGTGCCCTACCAACGAAGCCACTTCTTTGGAACACGGGGCCGCATCGAATTCGAAATCCCGTTTAATGCTCCCAATGACCGGCCGTGCCGCATCTTTGTAGACGATGGGCACCACGCGTTCGGAACCCCTATTGATCCGCAGGTTTTTCCGATCTGCGACCAGTACACGATCCAAAGCGACGTCTTCTCCAGAGCCATCCGCGGAGACGGTGAGGTGCCGGTTTCACTTGAGGATGCAATCAAAAACATGGCGGTGATCGAAGCAATTTTCCGTTCCGGGGAGTCGGGCAAGTGGGAGACGCCAAAAGCGGAGTAGCTTGATCAAAGGTTGCTCGGAGGAGAACAAAGACGATCTTCTTGAAACCGACTTCTGCACCAGAACAATTTTCCAGGTCACTCGTCACAATCGTTCTGGTCGTGGCCATGGCGGGAAGCGCCCGGTTCCGGCGAGAGTCTCGAGCGTGTTCCAAACGAATAACGCTTCCGGAGTCCCGAATAGGCTACTCGTAGCGCAGGGCTTCGATCGGATCAAGCCGTGAAGCCTTGATGGCCGGAATCATACCGCTTACGAGTCCCACCAACGTTAAGATAATCGTCGCGATCACTACAATCGTGGGATCAATGATCAACCGGATATCAGCCGCTTCCGCGTTCTTGGCCATTGCGCTATAAAACGTAATCCGGCCCGCACACAGCGAAACCGCGTAGGCCAGGATGATGCCCAGAATCCCGCCCAGGAAAGTAATCGTCATCGCTTCTGCCAAGAATTGCAGCAGGATGTCGCGACGGCGGGCGCCCAAAGCCTTTTGCACGCCAATCTCTCGCGTCCGCTGGGTCACCGAAACCAGCATGATGTTCATCAGGCCGACCCCACCGATGCCGAGCGTAAGCGTGCCGATGAAGCCGAGCATTACCTTCAGAGCCGCTGTGAGAATCTGCAGCTGGCTAAGTTGCTTCATCAAGTTGACGCTGAAAACCGCGCGCTTGTCATCGACTTTGAAGTTGTATTGCTGTGCCAGGACGGACCGCACCTGTCGCTCCACCTGCTCGAATTCATGGCCTTCGTAGTCCAACCAGATGGCGTCAAGGTAGTGCGTATCCTTTAGCGCGCCGATGGTTGAAAACGGAATGTAGACTTGGCGGTTGATGCTGTCATCGGATTGCTGCATGCGCGGCGCGATGACACCGATGACCTGAAAGGACATTCCGTCGATGCGGATATACTCTCCGAGCGCATATTCGCCGGAAAAGAGCTTAGTCTTGGCTTCCGACCCGATGACGGCGACTCGGGCGTGCGACAGCTCATCCTGCTGGTCGATGAGACGGCCTTCGGCCGCATTCATCGCCCAAATTTTGAAGATATTCGGATAGCTGCCCAGCACCGGCAGAGTGTAAGTGCGCACGTCCTTCTGCACGGCGCACTGCTTTTCCGCGTAGGGTGTTATGCGCTTGACCAGGGGCGCGGCACTCACGATGCGATCGATGTCATCCAGCGTAAGACGGATCTGCGTGCCTGACTTTTGGCCGCCCGCCTGCTGCGAAGTCCGACCCGGGAAAAAACCGATGATATGCGTGCCCCAGCTGGCGAAAATGGCTTCGACAGCCCGTCCGAAGCCGGACCCGTAGGCGAGCAGCAGAACCACCGTCGCAATGCCCCACGCCATGCCGAACACGGTTAGGGCCGTGCGCCGCCGATTGTGCAGCATAGCAGCGAAGGCCTGCGTCAGAATGTCTGCGAACATACGGCCTACTCCTGTCGCATCGCTTCCACCGGCTGCAGCAAAGCCGCTATACGCGCGGGATAGATGCCAGCCACAATTCCAGCAATTGCCAGCGAGGTTATCGCCACCGCGGCAGAAAGCAAAGACATGGTCGGCGGGTCGAAGCCGGGCGTCGACGGCGCGGCGTGGAGAATCGCCATCAAGGCGGCCGCTCCCGCCATGCCGATGCCGCCGCTAACTAACGTCAGAAACGCCCCCTCTAAGAAGAATTGCAACATGATGATGCGATTCGTGGCGCCCAGGGCCTTGCGGAGTCCGATCTCGCGCGTGCGATCGGTCACTGCGACCATCATGATGTTGATGATGCCAATCGCACCAAGAGCAAGAGTGACGAGTCCAACGCCACCAAGAAATACATCCATAGCGTCGAAGACTTTGCCAATCATTTCGGCGCTCCTGACGGTATCCCAGTCCTCAAATGCGTCCTCGTTGTGCCAGTCAAAAGAGTGATTGCGGGCGATGATCTGGCGGACCTCTTGCCTCGCCAACAAATGTTCGCCGCGGACACGGGGGCGATAGTTGATGAACGAGACTGCATCCTGCTCTTCTTCGCCCACGAGAGGGAAAAATTCACGCATGACAGAATAGGGCAAGAACACCCGATTATTGGTCGAGTTATCGTCCCCCTGACCCACGCGCTTGACCACGCCGATCACTTCGAAGCTCAAGCCGTTGAGCAGGATTGTGTTTCCCACCGCAGGCCGGCCCGGGAACAAGTTTTTCAACATCTCGTCGCCAATCACGGCGACGAAACGTTTCTGCCCCTCGTCGCCATCGTTGAGCCAGCGCCCGGTGGCCAGCGGCAAATATCGGACGGTATTGTAATGCGGCGATACGCCGCTGACTTCGCCGTTGGTGTTGCTGTACTCACTGACCTCGCGAATATCCAACCGCGAGAGCACGGGGGCCGCGGTGCGAACGTGAGGTGCGCCAAGAATGTCCGAATAGTCGCGGTATGTGAGGCGATAGTTCCGCCCCGAACTCATATTGCCGGCAACGGCCGGAGCGCGTCCGGGAAACACGAACATGATGTCTTCGCCGAGCGAATTCAGTGCGCGGCGGTTGCCGGAACGGAATCCCTCGCCTAAACCGATGAGCAGGAGCAGGGACCCTACGCCCCACGCAATGCCAAACATAGTCAGAAACGAGCGCAGTTTATGCGCCCAGAGCGAGGCGAGCATCTGACGCAAAGTTTCGAAGAAAAGCATAGGGCATACTTCGCGCGGTGGCGTAATCCTGCATTCAGCTATAACAAACTTATCCGCGTTGCGCCAACTTCTGCCAGGTTACGTCCCGAGCGCCCAGTCCTTTAAGACTCCACCGGCGTATGAGACTTGGACACGCGAAGCGTCCGGCGCGCCACCGGCTTAGTCCTAGCCGACAATCCGTGAGGTGGATCGGCTCGCAGCTGGTTTCAAGATCGCCGGCTTGGGCTTGCTGGAGCGCCCACCCTGTTGAAGGAGCTTGGTTACCAAGGCCGTCCAGCCGGTCTGATGGCTCGCGCCCAGTCCCTGCCCGGTGTCGCCATGGAAATATTCGTAGAAAAGTATGAGATCGCTCCAGTCTGAATCGGAGTCAAACTTGGGCACGCTCCGGTAAACCGGGCGGCGTCCTTGTTCGTCCCGCAGGAATATTCCCGTCAGCCGCTGCGAGATTTTGCCAGCAACCTCGGAAAGCGTGAGCATTTTGCCAGAGCGCGAAGGAAACTCCACCTTGAAGTCGTCGCCAAAATAATGATGGAACTTCTGCAGAGACTCGATCAACAAATAGTTCACCGGAAACCACACCGGACCGCGCCAATTGGAATTGCCCCCAAAAAGGCCGGTCGTGGATTCGCCGGGTTCATAGTCTACGCCGTGCTCCTTGCCGTCGAATACGACGGTGAACGGATGATCGTAGTGATGACGGGAAAGTGCGCGAATTCCATGGGGTGAGAGAAACTCTTGTTCGTCCAACATGATTCGCAGCATTCGCCGGAGCTGCTGAGCATCCACGATCGAGAGCAGCCTTCTTTCAGCCATTCCGGACGTCTGCATGGACGCTACATTCTCAGTAAGATCCGGGCGGTTGGCGATGAACCACTCCATGCGGCGTTTGAAGTGGGGGAGACGATGCAGCAGTCCCGAATCCAAGGTTTCGACGGCGAATAATGGGATCAACCCAACCATGGAGCGAACCTTTACTGGAGAGTGTCGGCCATCGGGGAACTTCAGCACATCGTAGAAAAACCCGTCCTCCTCGTTCCATAGCCCCATGCCATCGTGGCCGAGGTGGTTCATAGCGTAGGCTATGTAAATGAAGTGCTCCCAAAACTTGCTGGCAACATCCTCGTAAGCTGGGTCTTGCGTGGCCAGTTCCATGGCGATGGCCAGCAAGTTGAGCGTGTACATGGCCATCCAACTGGTCCCGTCGGATTGTTCGATGTGTCCGCCGGTCGGGAGTGGATCGCTTCGATTGAATACTCCGATGTTATCGAGCCCCAGGAAGCCGCCCTGAAAAATGTTCATGCCGTCGGCATCCTTGCGGTTTACCCACCAGGTAAAGTTCAAAAGCAGTTTATGGAACACCCTTTCCAGAAATGCTCTGTCACCATGGCCATTCCGCTTCTTGTCAATCTTGTACACGCGCCACGCTGCCCAGGCGTGCACTGGCGGGTTCACATCTCCCAGCGCCCATTCGTAAGCTGGAAGCTGGCCGTTGGGATGCATGTACCACTCACGGAGCAAGAGCACCAGTTGTTCCTTCGCGAAATCCGGATCGACCAAGGCCAGAGAAACGCAGTGAAACGCCAAGTCCCACGCCGCATACCAGGGATATTCCCACTTGTCCGGCATCGAGATGACGTCGGCGTTGTAGAGATGCAGCCACTCATGGTTTCGCCCCCGAATTCGTTCTCGCGGCGGTGTGGGCTGGCCGGGGTCTCCGTCGAGCCACTTCTTGACCACATAGTGGTAGAACTGTTTGGACCACAACAGCCCGGCGAACCCCTGTCGCATTACGTTCTGTGCGTCGGGCGAGAGAGAACTTGGAATAATCGTGGTATAAAATTCGTCAGCTTCCTGTTTGCGAATATCGAACAGGCCCTCGAAGCCCCAGAAGGCCGCAGCTGGCTGATGCGTGAAATCGAGATTCGTTAGCCGCAGCCGGACACTTACGGAATCTCCTGCGGTAATCTCCACTGCGTAATGAACTGTCGCTTTAGTGCCCTCGGATTTAGCCGAGACTGACTCTCTTGAGCCATGCACAATGTAGTCGTTGATTCCGTCCTTCTTGCACAATCCGCTCTCGGGAGCGTTGAAGAGCCGCCGACGGTTGGTTTCGTTTTCGGTGAACAAGAGCTCCGCAGAACCGTCATAGTAGAGCCAGCGCTTCCCGTATGCAGGATGGTTCAGTTCGATGGCGCCCTGCACTGCCCGCAGGTTAGGACGAGCCTCGGTGTTGTCCCACGACCATGTGTTGCGGAACCAAATGGTCGGGAGCAGACGTAGACGCGCCGACTCCGGTCCGCGATTGGTGACCTTGATATTAATGAGGATGTCTTCGACATCACCTTTCGCGTACTCCACAAGCACATCGGAATACCGCTCTTCGTCAAATACTCCGGTGTCCAGCAACTCGTATTCGGAATCGTTCTTGTCGCGGCTACGGTTCTGTTCCACCAATTGCTCATAGGGAAACGTGGCTTGGGGATATTTGTACAGATACTTCATGTAGGAGTGCGTCGGAGTGCTGTCGAGATAGAAGTAATATTCCTTCACATCCTCGCCATGGTTGCCCTGGTTTCCGGTCAAGCCGAAGAGCCGTTCCTTGAGAAAGGGATCGCGTTCGTTCCACATCGCCAAAGCGAAGCAGATCAACTGGCGGCGATCACAGAGGCCGGCAATGCCATCTTCATTCCAGCGGTAAGCTCGCGATCTGGAGTGATCGTGCGGAAAGTAGTCCCAGGCATTGCCATCGGAACTGTAGTCTTCGCGTACCGTCCCCCAAGCTCGCTCGCTCAGGTAAGGTCCCCAGCGCTTCCAATGTCGCTTTCGGTTCCGGGCTTCGGAGAGCCTGATCTCCTCATTCGTCATAACACACGCTAGAGCTTGTTCAGCCCGTCTAAAGCCGCAACTTTATATGCCTCGGCCAGAGTTGGATAATTGAAAACCGTATCGCGGAAGTATTCCAGCGTGCCTCCCATGGTGAGCACAGCCTGGCCGATGTGCACAATCTCGGCCGCCCGGTCGCCAATCACATGTACACCTAAGAGCTTGAGATTGTCGGGATCGAAAAGAAGTTTTAACAAACCTTGATCATCCCCGAGCATTTGGCCTTTGGCCAACTCGGCGTAGCGCGCCAGGCCGACTTCGTAGGGGATTTTCTCCTTCGTGAGTTGCTCTTCAGTGTAACCCACCATCGAGATTTCGGGGATCGTATAGATGCCATAGGGAATGAGAGTTGGAATCATTTTCCCCGGCTTTCCGAACATGTGGCAACTGGCAAGCCGACCCTGCTCCATGGCGGTGCTGGCGAGGGCCGGGAAACCAATAATGTCTCCGGCTGCATAGATATGGTCCACGGCAGTTTGAAAGTTCTCATTGACCAGCAGCTTGCCACGGCCATCTGACTTCAGTCCGACGGCTTCAATGTTCAACTGATCGCTGTTAGCCTGCCGCCCGACAGTGTACAGAAGCCCCTGCCCATGAACGTTTTTCCCGCTTTCCAGTTTGGCAGAGACTCGATCCCTCTGCGCGTCGTATCCCACCGAAACCACTTTTTCTCCGAGGCGGAAAACGGTCCCGAGTTGGCGCAACTGAAAGCCAAGGCTCTCTACAATCTCGCGGTCCACGAAGTCGAGCAGGATTGGACGCTGATCAAGCAGCGTGACTTTCACCCCCAGAGCGGCGAACATGGACGCGAATTCGAGCCCGATAATACCCGCTCCGACCACCAACAGGTCTCGCGGGATCTCCTCCAAACAATGGACCTCATCGGAATCGAAGATGCGCTTCCCGTCCATAGGAATATCAGCGCTGTGCGCGGGGCGTGTGCCACAGGCAATCAGGATGTGATGGCCGCGCAGAAGCTGGGATCCTTCCTCGGTTTTGACCTCGAGAGTGTGCGGATCGAGGAAGCGGGCGTCGCCCTCAAACGTCGTAACCTGATTACGGCGAAGCTGCGCCTTGATGACTTCAATCTCTCGCGCCATCACCGCCTGTGCTCGAAAAACGAGATCAGACATTGCTATGCGATCCTTGAGGACATAGCCGCGTCCGTAGAAACTGCGCTGCCGAAAGCCACTCAGGTACAGAACAGCTTCACGCAACGTTTTGCTGGGGATGGTTCCGGTGTGGACACAAACACCGCCGATTGTTCTTTTCCGGTCAATGATGGCAACTTTTTTTCGCAGTTTGGCGGCGCAGATCGCACCTTTCTGTCCCGCCGGGCCGCTTCCGATTACTACCAGGTCGTACTCGTTGACTTCCATAGTTTGCAGGTCCAAGGGAGTTTAAGGGTGCGATCGACTCGTCGCAAACGCTTTAGGAGAAGAATATCGATCCACCCCAACTCGGTTTTGTCATCACTGAGAAACTATCACCAGGTCTTCGCTAACAAAAGTGAATTGGAGGCTGTTACAATCTATTCACAGTATTGCGCTGCCATGACTGCCATATGGCAGGAGGCTCTTGCCGATGGCTCGAATCCGCCTGGAATTGCCAGCAATCTCGATGAACTCGGCAGGCGTCGGTTTAGAAGGCTACGAGTCTGTCCGCAATTTAAGGGCTAACTAGGGCAGTAGTGCGCGATTTAACTGCCAGAAAATGAGCTGTGCAGTCGAGAAATCCGCGATTTAAGGGCGGCGCGACATCGGGCTTGGCCGATTCAGTTCTTCGCCAACCATGCCAGAGCTTCATCGCGGGTCTTAAAAACGGGAAATTCGCGGCGGGAGAAACTCTTCAGGTTCTCATAGAACTCCCGAGGAAGGCTCTCGATTCCCACGAGTGCGGATTTCTTGACGTAAGGTTTGTCAAATACGGCGGTTTCTTTCATGACCCGCATGGCTTCCTCGTCAAAGGATGCCCCCGTGAAGTCGGAAAGTATCAAAACTGAACTGAGCGGACGGGTAATCACAAATTCGGGAAGTTCTCGGTAGACCTTTTCGACTTCAGCAGCAGAGCAGTGTGACGAATCTACTAGAAGCACCTGCTTCCCGTGATGGGTGATGAACCGAATACGGTCGGTCATGTATTAGCCTACTTCCTGCAGACGGGTCTTTCGAGCGACTCGGTCTTTCCTCAGCCCAAGGTTATCGCACCCCAGCGAGAGCCCGCTTCTCAACGATGGCATCGTAGAGGCGTTTCTCCACGGTTGACACGTCTGCCCCACTGTCTAATACAAGATCGGCAAAGCGTTTGCTGGGTAGCACGTACTGCCTCGCCGCTGGTAGCACGTTATTCTTGTATTGCGACTGGATGAATTCCAGAGAGCGCCCACGCTCGGTAATGTCTCTCACTTTTCGGCGATGGAAACAGACGTCGTCTGGAGCTTCTAAATAGATCGACAGGTCGAAGTATTGGCGAAGTTGGGCAAAATGCAAGGCCAGGATGCCTTCCACGATCAAAAACGAGGTGGGGGGAATGTGTTCCTTCCGATCGATCAGGCGCAAGTGTTGCACAAAGTCATAGATGGGAGCCTCGATGGCATTGCCCGCGGCGTAGTCGCAGATGTGGCTCTCCAGCAGCTTCACGTCGGTTGCATGGGGCGCGTCGTAGTTCAGATTCGCTCGTTCCTCCAGGGGAAGATGGTTCATCTCAACGGCATAGGTTTCCATAGAGATAACGTGTCCTTTGAGACGAGAGGCCACACGCTTGGCCAGCGTGGACTTACCGCTGCCGGACGCTCCGGCCAGTCCAACGGTGAAGACAGCCTGCATACCTTTATTGTAAGCAGAATCTTGGGTAGGGGTTTGCACCAAAGGTCATAGTGCGCTGACGATGCCGCACTCTGACCAGATCTCTTCTCCATTCCCTGGATACTGTCTTTGCCGAATGCGATTAGAATGTTCCCTGATACCACCCGCCTCGATGACCTGTGGTTCGTATCCCTCTTATGATTGGCAACCCGTTCCTGACTCCGGCCAGCTAATTGTTTGTTGTGTCCACGTTGTGCTTGGGCTTAGCGTACTCTTCTGGATATGTCTAGTCATATTTGTTGGACATTACGCTAGTTCCTTCTCACGCCACGGTGGCCTGCTGCCTTCTGTCAGAAGCCGGGGTCACTCCCCCTTCTCGATGCCTGTGGCGTCTCCTTTGAAAAAGTTACCCGCCACCCTTTCTCGGGCGGCTGAGAACAACTTCGTGCTCCTGGACAGAGAGGCGTAGACCCCCCGGTAATTCGCAGGATCGTAGCGGACGGCGTTCGCCATCGGCACGCCGAGGCTGGCGCCCTGTGCGAAGGCGTCAAGGTTCGCTCCCAGAAAGACGAAGGTCCAGTTGCCTGCCGCCTCCTTGCTTTTGATCAGTTCACGGATGGCTTGCAGCGTCCACTCGCGCGAAGAGTTCTCTTCTCCATCCGTCATGATGACAGCGATGGCCTTGTCGAAGCCGTCGGTGCTTGCGGTTTGCACGGTGTTGCCGATGGCGTCCAGCAGGGCGGTGTTCCCGCTGGGGCGATAGCTCGCGTCGTCGAGCTTCGCGACGTTCGCGAGGGTCACTGCTTTGTATCTCATTTCCACAACTGTATCGAACAGTGTCAGCGAGAATCCGTAGTCAACGGCCGGCTCTTTCGCGAGTTCGTCGAGGTAGAGATTGAAGCCGCCGATGACATCCTGGACCTTGGTACTCATAGAGCCCGACTTGTCGAGGATGACGCTGACCAGGACCCGCTGCTTACGGCCCGATGGAACGGATTGGGAATTGTTTGAGTTCATTGTTTCTTCTCCCGGCTGGCAGCAGTCGGCGACCGGACGTAGGTGGTTTGCCGCGTAAAGCCCAGTTGTCCGAGCAGGCGCTCGCTGGGTTCCTTGTGACGATTGTAGACGTTGCTGAGGTATTGCTTGGACAGGTCCAGCTCGGCTGCGAACTGGGTCAGCGTCTTGTCACCCTGGACGCGCTTCATGATGGCGATCAGCTCTTCGATGTTCGTCGCTTTGTATGCCATACTGGGATACATCGTATCCCATTTAGGGATACGATGTATCGGGTCCGCGCCGACCCGGACGCGAAAGGCGCTACTTGCCATCCCTGGTATTGGCCTGGTCCTTTTTCCTGCGCGAATTTCCCCGCGATTCAAGTTCCATGAAATGTTAACGCTTGATCGCTTGCTCCATCGTTCGCTGAGCACCGCGACGAATCTCGTCGCGTCTCGGTTCTGTATCGGACCACGAGGATGCCGGCGCCTTGTGAGACTCCAGCAGGGCCAAGGCTTTCTCAGCATATTGCCGGGCGAGATCCTTCTGTCCATCGGCGAGATAAGCGTCGGCAAGGTTGTCGTTCGCGTCGGCAGAGTTGGGGTACGCCAGAAGATTGAGTTGGAAAATCTCAATCGCATTCTTGACGTCTCCTGCGCGCTGATAGTCTTCGCCGATGATGTCCACGGCAACTTCCGGCCACAGTTGCGCCTGCGGATCTTTCTCTCGAGCTTCTACCAGTTGTCGCTTCACCTGGGGAACACTGCCGGATGTCTGAAGCTGGTCTAGGATCGGCGCCGCTGCCAGACTGTCGGCTGGCGCGTGACCTGGAGTCTTGATTAATGTGGTGAAAAGCCATTGCACGATGATCTCGGACAGCTCAGGGTGCACCTGGAACATATCCGTCCCATGGCCACCGTGAGCGGAAACCTTTGCTGCATCGGAAGTCTCGTACCAGAGCCACGGCGCATCCTCGGCAGCCGCATAGTGGACCAGTTTCTTGCTGAGGCAGGATGCCGTAACGTAAAGCAGTTTCATGGCGTCTTGCGTTGGCGGATATTCGTCTTCGTCGGAGAACACGAACAGCTCGGGCAATTGCCGTTCCTGATGCAGGAATTGAAGACCATCGCGACCAGTCTCACCCGACATCAAGACCAGCGACTTTATGTCATTAGGATGCCGGCGTGCCGCTTCCACGGAATAGGTAACGCCGAGCCAGCCTGCTCCGCCGAGTCCAATTTCCTGGCGGTCGACTCCGGGCTGTGACCTCAAGAACTCCAGCGCGGTATCAACATCTTCGGGCATGCGCTTGAAATCACCATGGGTGCCGCCGCTTTCGCCGAACCCGCGCATGTCAAGAGTGAGGGTGTTGAAGCCAGCTAGCGCAAACTGCGCCGCCACCCCGTCCCACGACTTGCGGTCGCGATTGCTCTGGTGCAGCAGCAACACTCCGGGTCCCGGCTTTGCCGCTGCGAAGTAAGTGGCCTTCAGTGGCGTGCCGTCGGACGACTTCATTTCAACCACGTGGGCGACGGCCCCGCGTCGATCGTGAGCTGCACTGGTAATCGCGTTCTGCCCGAATGCGGTCGCGCCAAGTACAAACGCCGCACACAAGAAAGAAGTTCGTATTGATGGCATGGAGGGAAGTCTCCTTTTCGAGTCACTCTGATTTCCCGCGGCTGGCCGGCGGAACAATTCCGTTCATGCGCAAGTACCCAACCAGCTGGCCGTAATGATCGAACGCGTGCGCCACCCCGAACTCCGCCAAGTGCAGGCGCGTCGATTTGTTGCCCTCCGGAGACTGCAAGACGTTTTCAAGGGTCAACGTCGCCGCAGCTTTGTGGCCCAATGCAAACGAATCCTTCAGGAATTGGATGATCTCGGCTTTCGTCTTTACATTTTCCGGGCCATTTCCGTCCTTCAGGCCTTCGGGAACCTTATCGCCCGTCAGGGGCGACCAGATGAAGTAGTTGGAGGCCGCAACATGTTTCAGTTGCGCCGCAAGAGTGCGCACACCTTTGAAGTCGCCGCCGGTAATATTCAAGCTCTCGGGAGAGAAGTTGTATTTGCCTTCCGGCACCACGTCGGCGACATCCAGAATCTGCTTTTCGACATTGCTGATCTCGCGATCAATAACCGAAGCAATAGTTGGCACCGGCTGCGTTTGTGGCGTGGCAGCAGGGGCGACATTCACTGTGCTTTGCCCCAGCGCGCCGTTGCCCAGAGTAAGCAGCGCGGCGAAGAAGAGTGATCTAAAGTTTTTCATCGCGATGTCTCCCACAATTTCGCGCCTCAGTGAGACGCTAGGCCATTTCGAACCACTGGGCCGTCTTTCCTTGCGAAGTGCAGCCGCTCCAATTCGTGGTTGCCGCAACAGGATCCCCGAAAACCGCCGCGAAGTTCGGCGAATGTTTCAGGTTCGACGCGATCCGCGCTTGTTTCAATTTTTATTTCTTCCTCTACTACGTTACACGTTTAGTCTACTACATATTACGTTTCTCGTGCATTAGATGCAGCAGGAGCCGGTCGGTGAGCGAGGATTGTGCAGTGGTCAGTGTTTTATGACGAAACAGCAGGCGGTGTGTGCGATGGTTCCAAAGACGCCGCCCGCGATAACGGCCGCGAATAGCGAAGTTAGCAGAAGGCTTGCTGCCCGATGTGTGGCGGGTGGCGCCCCGGCAAGGCGCGCCAACCGCTGGCTCAGATGCGAGGAAGCGCTTGCTTGTAGAAACATCGTTTCTTTGGGGACTGCGAGTTTGGCGAGCGCTCGAACCAGTGCTTGTCCGTGCGCATGCTGGATGACCGATTCATCACAGGACAGTTCACGATACAGTGCCATCCGCATTCCCGCGAGCCAGATGAGCGGATGGAACCACAAAGCGCAAACCGAAACTTCGTAGAGCAGGCGGATCAGATTGTCGCGTCTTTTGGCGTGGGCCATTTCATGAAGCAGGACAGCGTCCAATTCTTGTCGGTTGAGTAATCGATCGATGCCGACGGGAAGCAAGATACGCGGATAAAGGACGCCGCCGACTGCCGGGGCTAGATACATGCTATCGAAGATTACAGATATGCCGTTTGCCACGAAGCTGGATGCCACATTCTTACGGTCGGCAGTGACCTGAATTTGGCGATGCTCTCTCCGCAACCGCGAGATCAATCGCGCCAGCATTGTAAATGCGCCCGTTATCCATATCACGGCAAGTGCGACGGCCGTCCGGCCTTGTGTCATCTCCCACACCGGCCCACCAATGGCACCCAGCGGTGCGGCCCAGGCCAAGTGCGGCGCGAAAAGCTTATCGATTACCGCGCCTGCCGGCACGACGAAATTAAATGCCGTGACAACCCAGATCCAATATTTCGTGGTTGCGCTCGCGCCCGGGATGGCGGTCAGCACGCAAGCTGCAGAGCCCACAAGCGATGCGTACAGCAGGTGGACGCTGAAGTAATACATCGCGCGGGCGATATGCTCATGCACGGTTACCTCCGCCTGTTGCCGTTCTTATCACCACGGGCCGCAGCTTGCAGCGTCTTAAGGTCCCGCAACGTCAGGGACCCGTTCTCGATCAGATTGGAGACGAGAAGACGTGGCGATCCGCCAAAGAGGTCCAGCAGGTCGCGGACCAGCCGGCTGCGGTATTGGCCCTGATCGAGGGCCGACTGGAAGATTTGGGCATTGCCAATCTTTTTTACCTTCTTCAAAGCACCCTTCTCCTCAAGTCTATAGACAAGCGTTTGCACGGTTGTGTAAGCAACCCGTTCGTCCTCTGGGAGGCTTTCCAACACTTCACGCACCGACGCGGTCCCAAGTTTCCAGTACTGCTCGAGGATCCGGGTTTCAGCTTTGGAGAGATGCCGCTCTTTCATGATCTCCTACTCATTCCGGCCATGCTACTACAAGTACCGGCATTATGACTATCCGGGCCAACGCTCCGCCTCGAAGCCATACCGCAGAAAGTCAAGAATCTCGAATGCGGAGATCAGGATAAGCCGCAACCAGTTGCAGGATATTATTCTGTGAGCCCCATAATGTTGAGATTACGGGAGTTTTTTAATCAGCCTCGCCTATCGCTAGGAGGTTTTTCAGGTCCCTGTGGCAACTTGGGAAATACCTTTCCTGAGGGCAAAGTAACATCCCCAACTTTCTCGACATAAAACTCCAACAAGTTGAACCCATGTTGCACCGGGAGGTCGGCAGTAGGAGGAGCTTGGTTAGCCGGACAATTTCCGCCCGCGCCTCTTCACGGGTGGGATGTTGGCTCAGTATTGTGGTTCCTGCCAAACCATTACCGCCGTGCGAATCCCAGACATAATATTCTCCATCATGCTCGGGGGATTTACGCACCTGCCATCTTTTGTTCGGTCGCTCATTGCAAAAACAAAAAAGCCAGCCGGAGGCGGCTCTGTTGAATGAAACAAACGTCAGTCGCCCCCAACTACTGGCGCCACGGTGCGGGGGATGAATGCATCAGCCGTCAGCTTGAAGCGGGCGCAGAGGTTTTGCACTTGCTCGATAGTGAGGTTCCTCTGCCCATTCAAGAACATTGAAACCGCACTCTCGGAACCGAACTCCGGAATAAATCCCGTTGCAGGAGTTCTCCCTTTTCGATGAGATACCGGACGACAGAAACTGGATCAGCCTCGGGGATGGAGTAGTGCTCATCCTCGTAGCGTTCAATGAGCATGGTGAGGAGTTCCATGGCCTCCATTTCCGAGTGTGAAGGCTTTTCCTTCGCGGTGAGTTTGAAAAGGGCGTCGGTATAGGCGTGGAGTTCCTCGTCATTGTGAATGATGTGGGGCGCTCCTCTGGCGATCATTTTGGCTGGGTCTTTCATTTCTTTTTCTCATACTTTCTATCCCATTTTGCGGGATTGTCATATTGCTTGTGCGTCAAAAAAGACCGGATGTAAACATGGCCCTTGGCCTGCTTTCCTTCTATGTCTTTACGTAGTGAACGACCGTGATGAGCCTATACCGATTGTGCCGGATGTTGAGGATCACATGATCACCCAAAGGATCAGCATCCTTGAAGATGCGTCTCACGTCCTCAAGTTTGCGCCAGTGCGCCCCCTTGGCGATGGCCTGCCACGCTTGGTGTCGTCTGCCGCGTCCTTGTAGGTTTCTGCCAGCTCCTTCAAGGGTTGTGACGATGTGCACTTGCTAATTAATACTTCACAAAATGTGAAGTTATCAAAGGGTTCGTTCCGGTGTGGTGTGCACACAGCCTGTACACAAAAGTAGTTTCGAGCCTCGTGGCCGCTTTTCTAAGTTTGTTGAGGTTTTTCTCTCGATAGGGGCTATGACCCACTATCCATTGAGGTTAAGAGGCCAACGGAGCCTTTTCCCCATGGTTTTGGGGTATGAATTCCCTTGACACGGCTATTCTGTAATGTGACTGAAAGGCCCGACATACCCTCCAAGACCCGGCTTCGCAAGGGTTTTCTCCGATCGTTTGTTCGATCGCTTGTCATCGGCGTGGCGCTTGTTTGGTCGCTTGCCGTGCTGATCCTCCTGGCCAGCCGGTGGATCGACCCACCGACAACCGCGGTGCACATGCAGCGCCGATTGCAAGCTTGGATTCACCACACTCCCTATCATGAACGCTACACATTCATTCCGCTCAGCCAAATCTCGCCCGATCTCCAGCACGCTGTAGTCGCAGCGGAAGACGCGCGCTTCTACCAGCACCATGGGTTCGATTGGGACCAGATCCAAGTCGCTGCCGAAGGCGATTTGGAGGGCGGTCGCACTCGCGGGGCTTCCACCATTACGCAGCAACTTGTAAAGAACCTATTTTTTGGAACGGGCCGCTCGGTCCTCCGCAAGGGTGCGGAGTTCACACTGGTACCGGTGGCCGAATTGGTCCTCGGCAAGCGGCGGATTCTGGAGATCTATCTCAACGTGGTCGAATGGGGCCCCGGTATTTATGGTGCAGACTCGGCGTGTCGCTACTACGACGGAACCGCGGCTCGGAATGTCGGCCGGGAACAGGCGGCGCGGCTCGCTGCGATTCTGCCGGCTCCCCTGAAGCGGCGTCCCGAGCGCATGAATAGATACAGCGCGCTCATCCTCGAGAGGATGCGCCAAGTGGGTTGGTAATCGCGAGCAACGTGCCGATGCAGCGCCTATGATTTCTCTCGCGTAGGGCCCTGCCCGATGGATGTCGCTTGCTCCGAGCACGCGATAGCGTCCGTCGCGCGCGCGGCTTCCTTCTGACGGCTTTATCGAACGCGCGCCGCAACGCCCTCCTCTCCTCCAACCTTCTCCTGAAGGCGCGCCTCTGATCAAGCATCTGGCATCCTCCGGGAACTGTCCCGTCAAAATACTCTCTCCTTGATCAGCTAGGGGAGTTCTGCTAGTGTCTCTCCTAGATGCACAAGGAGAGATCGTGGGCAAACAGATTGATTTGCTGCAAGGCACGCTGGACATGCTGATCCTCAAGGCTGTCTCGCTTGGCCCGCTGCATGGCTACGGGGTTTTGCTGCGCATTCAGCAGATCTCTGGCCAACAACTGGAGATCCAGCAAGGTTCGTTATATCCAGCGCTTTATCGGCTGGAACATCAGGGCTGGATCGCGAGCGAGTGGGGGGAATCGGACAACAACCGCAAAGCAAAGTTCTATAGCCTGACCGCAACCGGGCGGCGCCAGCTCCATTCCGAAACCGAAAAATGGAACCGCATGGCATCGTTGATCGCCAGTATCTTGCGGACTACTCCGGAGGAGATATGAATCTCACTCGATTCCGCTCCTGGTTGAAGTGGATCGCTAAAGGGCAAAGGCTCGAAAGTGAAATGGAAGCAGAGGTGCGTTTCCACCTTGAGAGCTACGCGGCGGACCTGGTTCGCCAAGGCCTTTCCCAGCAAGAAGCCATGCGGCGGGCGCGGATTGAATTCGGCGGAATCGAGTCTCACAAAGATGCCATGCGGGCATCGGTGGGCGTGCGCTGGTGGGGTGAACTGGGATCGGACATGCGTCACGGATTGAGATTGTTGCGCAAGAATACAGGTTTTGCCGCGGTTGCCATTTTAACGCTGGCTTTGGGGGTCGGAGCTAACACCGCGATTTTCAGCATCGTGAATGCGGTGCTGCTGCGCTCTCTCCCGTTTCCCGAACCCGACCGTTTGGTCAAGATTTTCTTTAATAACCCAGGGACTGGGGTGCATGGTGTTTTGTACTCTGTGCCCGAACTGGATGATCTCAGAAATCGGGCGGGGGTATTCGAATACGTGACCGGCACTGAGCGTGGCAGCGTGAATTTAACCGGCGGCTCCCGGCCGGAACGTCTTGAGATGCTCGTTTCCAGTCCCAACTACTTTTCCATGCTGGGCGCGACTCCCCAAATTGGAAGGTTGTTTGGTCCACCGGACTTTACCCCAGGGTTCGCACCCTCTGTCGTCATCAGCGATAGCCTTTGGCGCCGCAACTTCGCCGCCCATCGAAATGTTCTCGGCCAAACCATCCGTCTCGACAACGATCCATACACAATTGTCGGTGTTCTTCCCCCTGATTTCCGTAATCCCGGGAGAACGAATTCCCACGACATTGAAGTATGGCTTGCCTCCGGATTCACGGCCGCTTCCGATCCCGAGCCAACGCGTGGCGCCCGGGCCTTCCCGTCGGCCATGGGCCGTCTGAAGCCAGGCATGACGCTCCAGCAAGCGCAGGCGCGGCTCACGGCCATGGCTGTCGAGATACGCCACGATTTTCCTACGGATTATCCGTCCGAGAACAAATGGATGATCGAGATTCAGCCCCTGCAGGAAGCCTTGGTGGGCAATATTCGACCGATGCTGCTGGTATTGCAGGCTGCAGTCATTCTGCTCGTTTTCATTGTTTCGTTGAATATCGCCAATCTCCTCTTAGCGCGCGCATCAGGGTGGCAGCAGGAAATGGCGGTGCGTTCTGCGATGGGGGCGAGCCGTGGCCGCATCGCGCGTCAGATGCTGACTGAATCGCTTCTTCTCTCTCTCATGGGCGGGGCCGCCGGCGTTGCCTTAGCAGTTGCCATGCTGAAATTCATGCCGCGCTTTATTCCGTCGAGTATTCCCCGGCTGAATGAAGTGAGCGTCGACTGGCCCGTGCTGGCGTTTGCTCTGCTGATCTCGCTTCTCACTGGCCTGGTATTTGGACTTGCTCCCGCCATTCACTCCACCAGAGCCGACCTCTCGGTGGCAACTCGAGAAGGCGGTCGGGGCTCCGGCTACGGCGTGAAAACTGACCGCTTGCGGAACTCGCTGGCTGTCGCGGAAATGGCTATCGCGGCGGTTCTGATGATCGGAGCCGGCCTGTTGCTGAGGACATTTCGAGACTTGCTCAAAGAAAATCCTGGCTTTAATCCCACCCAAGTTGTCACCGCGAGAGTCAATCTGCCGTTTCCCAGCGATCCGAGCGAGGACCCCTATCGCACGATCGTCAAACAAAGTGCTTTCTACCGGGAACTGGGGCACCAGTTGAGTGCGATCCCAGGTGTTGAGCTTGCCGGATTCGTCTCGAATCTGCCTGCCGCTGAGGTTGGGTTTACCTTCGCCCTGGGTATCGAAGATCGTCCGTCCAATTCCGGAGACGATTTACGTGCGAAGGACTTCCTGGTGAGCCCCGACTACTTCAAGGTGATGCAGGCTCCGCTCGTCCGCGGCCGCTTTTTTACCGAAGCCGATGAGGACGGCAAACCGCGGGTCGCGATTATCGATGAGTCCACGGCGCGCCGCTATTGGCCGGACCGCGATCCGCTCGGGCGGCGGCTTCGGATGGGGACGGGGGCATGGATGACGATCGTGGGTATTGTGAAGGACATCAAGCAAGATGGGCTGGACGTCGATGCGGTGCCTCACATCTATGTTTCCATCTATCAGGAATTCGATCCGGCAGAAGGCTACGTCTTCCGGGACTTCAGCGTCGCGTTGCGGACCTCGCTTGCGACCAGCGCTCTCGAGCCACAGATTCGCCATCAGGTCCAGAGCGTCGATCCGACCTTGCCGGTCTACGACGTCGCTTCCATGAACGAATTGCTCGACAGGTCGCTCGCTTCGCGGCGTTTTTCCGCTCAACTGGTGGGTGGATTTGCCGGCGTGGCGCTGCTAGTGGCCTCGATCGGAATCTACGGCGTGCTGGCCTATATGGTCGGCCAGCGGTCGCGTGAAATCGGACTCCGAATGGCATTAGGCGCCTCGCGAACCGACATCCTCAAACTGATCGTAACCAGGGGCGTCGTTCTCTCGATCATCGGAATCATTGCGGGCGTCATCTTTTCTGTATCCACCGCCTCCATGATGGCAAGTCAACTCTACGGCGTTCGCCCGCATGATCCGGTTGTGTTTCTGGCCGTGCCTCTGCTTTTGTTTGTAATCGCCGTACTGGCCAGCTACATTCCGGCCTGGCGCGCCACCAAGGTAGATCCGATGCTTGCCCTTCGCGAAGCATGAACTCGCCGCGTTTACCGCCGGTTAACGACGGCGTCCTATCTCGCTTGGGCGGTGTATCTCGGAGGGTTTATTGCCATGCAACGGAGGGATTTACGATGACACGGTCTTCGCTTGCGGTCGTTGTAGTGATTCTGCTTGCCGTCGTCGGGACCAGTCTTTACAGCCCGTGCCAATCGCAGAATCAGGCTCCGCGTCCGGCGCGTTCCCGAACTGACGAGACGCTGGACATGTGGAACGAGATCGGGAACAAACTCGTCGCGATGGCCCAGGATTTTCCCGAAGACAAGTACGACTTCAAGCTGCAGCGAGACCAGCGCACCTTTGCGCAAAATCTTCTCCATGCTGCCGCTCTCGATTACATTCTGATACGCAGGGTTTCCGGATCAAACCTAGGGCCCGACTTCGGCGAGGGCGACAATCCTTCGCGAGACGTTTTCAAAACCAAGGCCGACGTGTTGAAGTTCGTGCAAGAGGCCGTAGCGGACGGAGCGAATGTGATTCAACAGCAGGGCGACGCGGGGCTGGACAAAACATCGAAATTCTTCGGGAACCGGCTGGCCCACAACTCCTCCATCTGGACGTTCGCCATCGAGCACAGCGCCGAGCACTACGGCCAGCTTGTGGTCTACTATTGCGCCAACAACCTGGTGCCGCCGGCATCGCGCCCGTCTCAGGCACAACAGGCGCAGCAGCCTTTCGCTCCGCGGGTAATTGCCCTGAAGGCATCCGACGGCACCATCCTGAAAGCCAGCTACTTTGCCGCGGCAAAACCGGGTCCCGGGGTGTTGTTGCTGCATCAGGGCAACCGGACGCGCCAGTCGTGGGATGGTCTCGCTGGGCAGCTGGCGGCGGCTGGAATCAACACGCTCACCCTCGATATGCGCGGATCTGGCGAAAGCGGCGGCAAGCATCAGAAGTGGCCGCGCGAGGACACCCCTGTAAAGAAGATATGGGCGGATGACATTGATGCAGCGTGGAAATACTTGACTTCGCAGCCGGAAGTCAACGGAGACGTCATCGGCCTAGGAGGGTCCGGCTTACTCGGTGTCGATAACTCGGTCTTAACGGCGCGCCGCCATTCCACCGCGGTGAAATCGCTGGTGTTGCTTTCCGGAGAAACCTTTTTGCCTGGCCAGCAATTCCTGCGGCAGGCATCGCAACTGCCCGGGCTGTTCGTGGTGGCCGATGAGGATGAAGACCCGCCCACAGAAGAAGTGATGGAATGGATCTACGGCGTCAGCTCCTGCCCAGGCAAGCGGTTCGTACACTATGCGGGGAAGAAGGCTCCTTGGAAAGGTTTTGAAGACACCGGAACCACCGCCGCCGGAAGCCACGGAACCGACTTGTTCAAGACTCATCCTGAGCTGCCCGGCATCATCGCCGATTGGTTTGTGACTACCCTGATCAAGACACCAGGCCACGCTCCAGCCGAGCCTTTGGCATCGGCGTCAATCCTCAACCAAATCGAGCTGCCCGGAGGCGTGGCTCAGGTCACGGAGCAACTGGCGGATGCGCGGCACAGAGATCTCAAAGCGCAGTTGTTCCCGGAAATTGTCGTTACCATCATGGGCTACAACCATATGGCCGTAGGCGAGACCAAGTTAGGGGTCGAGATCATGAAGCTCGTCGTCACTGCCTATCCGGACTCGGCCGACGCATACGATAGTCTCTCCGATGCGTACTTGGCGGACGGAGAGAAAGATTTGGCGCGGCAGACCGCTGAAAAGGCATTGGCCCTGCTGGATTCTCATGCGGCGCCGGCGTCGTCATGGTCCAACACCGACGAGCGCCGCAAACTCATTCGCGACGGCGCGCAAGACAATCTCAAGCAGCTTGGTGCGGCCCGTTGATCATGGATGAGGGCGCGTGGCCTGCGTGGATCTGTCCTTGGCGGTTATTGTCAATCCAAGGGAGAACTTTACGATGAAACGGTCGCGTTGAACGAGATCAGAGGGTTCTGGACGGTTTGTCACTTCAACAGTCCCTTTGCGCCTGACCCGTTTTCGAAAGTCTGTTCCGGGGCATAAGTTCTGGGTAGCCCGTTACTCGGGGCTTTGTATCCACCCGCAGTCTGCTTCCAATCCCTTTTACGCTTGGGGGGCCTTAGGACGGACGATTTTATTAAATTGACCTTGCGCAGCCGTATACCCGCATGATGCTTGACTCCGCCGCGTATTTGTTCTATCTTGCATAAGAAATGAAGCGGGGAGAACTTCTCGGATCGCTGGAGCACATAATCCTGCTCGCGCTGGTGCGTCTGGAGGGTGGCGCTCATGGAATGATCGTGCGCCGTGAGATTGAAGAACGCACCGGCCGCAATATCTCTATCGGCGCCGTGTACGCCACGTTAGCGCGGCTCGAAGCAAAAGGGTATGTCAGCTCATTTGCTGGCGAACCGACGCCACAGCGCGGGGGCCGGGCGACACGGCTGTTTCGCGTCGAAGCGGCTGGTAAACGGGCGCTGCAAATATCCGAACAAACGATTCGCAGCATGAGCGCTGGTTTGAAAGACCGTTGGGGGACGATATGAGACCCTGTTCGCCGCAGACTTTCCTTTGCCTGCTTCTCGAATCCGTTCTGCCGGACCCATATCGAGAAGCCATAATAGGTGACCTGATCGAGCAGTACACGCTTCGCGTCGAATCCACCTCGCGATTCCGCGCGTCTTGCTGGTTTTGGAGCCAAGCCTGCCGTTCTGTACCGCCCATGGTGTGGTGCTGGCTCTGCAGCGGAAATTGCTTCCTCAACATGAGCGTCGCCGTGGGCGTGTTTATCGTCATGGCAACACTGAAGTTTGCTGCGGACCTGACGATCTCGAAATTGGTTTCTCCGGATCAAACCACGGATGTCATTCTTGCGCCGATTGTGTTTCTCACGATAACCGCCATCGGTGGTTGTGTCGCTGCGCGAATTCGCCGGGGCGCAACGCTTTTTTTAGCGTTGATGGTAACGATTACAGTTGCCATATTGATCGAACTCAAGGTTTGCAGCTCACCGGTGCCGTGGTGGTATCAGTTTGGATTTCTCACTCTCGGGCCCCTGGCTGTGATGATCACGCCCACACTTTTTGGACCCTTGAAGCAACAAGGATCGGTCACGTAAATGCCGGGCTCTGGCTCGGGACTTATCGGGCCTCATCGCCGACCAAGAGATTTCCGCAGAAAGGTAACGATGAAAATCTTGGAAATTGAAACGTTGGAACGTTGCGGCCGTCGCTCTGGTTTCCTTTGCCGCTGGATCGCTCATTACTGCCCGCCTGGCGCACATAAGCCAAGTGAGGGCCAATAGCAGTCGCGTCTTCGAGCTTCGCGTTTATCACGTCCTGCCGGGCAAAATGCCCGCGCTCGAGTCACGGTTTCGCGACACGACTTCAAAGCTGATGGCCAAGCACAATCTGGAAGTTGTGGGCGACTGGGTAGCGGAGGGTACTGCCGATTATACATTCGTCGATATCTTGGCCCATCCCAGCCGGGACGAAGCGAAAAAGAACTGGGACGCACTGATGGCCGACCCGGAGTTTCAAGAAGTGATGAAATCCGAACAGGCTAACAAGCTGGTGGAAAAAATAGACTCGACGTACATGCGCCCGACGGACTTTTCGCCGCTGAAATAGCGCTACGTCGCAACTCGCGGCGACGGATTGACACTGCGCCAAGCGGCGCTGATCGGACTTCCGATTGATGAGGCAACTAGCCTCAGTATCATCCGATGATCGAGGTAAGGCATGACGCATGACGCTTCCTCATTCTCCAAGCGGAAAAGTAGGCCCCGAAAAGTGCCTCCCCTGTCCAAAGAATATTATCTCGAATATATTTCCGCACACTGCTGTTCTGCGAACCGCAAAACACAAGAGTCAGGAGGACTAACGACCAATGACAATGACTATTATAAGATGCGCGATGAAACAAATCTGGCGCTGGCCAATGGGACCACGCGGCGGCAAGCAATCGTCGGATTTGCCATGGTATTCGGTGGTTTAACCGTGGGCTCAGCTAAGGCGGAGGGTGAGATTTCTCGTACGGCCGAATCAATTCACCAAGAGCCTGTTTTCAAAGCGAACTGGAAGCTCGTCTACGAAGCGCTCACTGACTCTAAACAGTTCGACAAAGTCATACAGCTCAGTGGAGTCGTGCAATCGATGCACCTCGGAGAGAAGCCCGCGGAGATCAGTCGTGAAGTCGGAGGCGCTTTCACGCTCTTCGGCGGGTACATAACGGGACGACAAGTCGAACCTGTGCCGGGCGAGAGAATCGTGCAGGCCTGGCGAACGGGCGGCTGGGCTCCGGGCGTCTATTCGATTGCGAGGTTCGAGCTTGTGGAGCAAGGCTCTGGGATCAAGATCGTATTTGACCATACGGGCTTTCCTAACGGCGAAGCGAAGGTCCTGGCTTCGGGATGGAAAGCGCACTATTGGGAGCCGATTGACAAACTCCTGGCGTAGGGCGCAGGCATAGCGCCATTCATGGTCAAAGCGAAACATCATGATAGGCCCCACTTTCGTGAGTTGTCGGGAACCCTTACCTTACCGGGCTGGGTAAAGGTAGTCCGTCATCCCTCAGCAACCGGGGAACTCGTCAGCACGGCTAGTCGGTCGTCAACAGCTGATTTAAAATTAGCCACCCATTTCAAACGTTACCGCGGGCCTTAGCGTAATGACAATTGCTCACTATATTGCGATAGTTGCCCCGTTCGTGCTGGTCTGCGCGGGTGGTGGAACCGACCAGACAAAGGATGTCATACCGTCGGAGACAGCTCCCCCAAAATTGGTAGTGCTCGTTTATCAAAGATTCCAGTTCGATAAAGCGACTGAAAGCGGCAAGGCGCTCGCGGCCGCGGCGCGTGCTTGTGCGAATCTGGAGGTGCCGAATTCATGGATTGTGCTGGATTCGATCACCGGAGATTCGGAAGTGCTGTCGTTCGACCCGTTCGATTCATTTGCACATATCGGCAAAGCCTTCGCTAGGTGGGGACCGATTTACGCTGCTCAGACAGATCTGGGAAAATTTCAAGCCCAGATCAATGGCGCGCTGGCGAGCCAGCGCACGATAGTTGCCGAAAGGCGGGATGACCTAAGCTACCGTGCGAACCGCATTGATCTTTCGAAGGCACGTTTCTTGCGAGTGCTCGAGGTTCGCCTGCATCCCGGCTACGAGGGCGAGTTCGCGGAAGCCTCCAAGAAGCTTGCGGCGGCGTACGAACAAAAGGGATCCGATTTGCCGTGGGTCGTGTACCAGGTGAACGCGGGGATATCCTCGCCAACATTTTTTGCGTTTATGCCGATGAGAACTCTAGCGCAGAACGATGACTTGCTGAACCTAGGGGATGGGTTGCACGAAGCGGAAGGGGAAGCCGCTGAACGCATGCAACAGATCGCCCGCGCCACGTACGCGCACACAGAGAGCAACCTTTACGCGATTAGCCCTGAAAAGTCCCATGTCTCGAAAGAGTTTGCGGCGGGCGATCCGGAATTCTGGACAGCAAAACCGCCAGCACCAAAGAAGACCGCAACCAGACAGAACGGAAAGAATAAGCCGAAACAATGACCTCAGAAAACTGAAAGCCCCCAGCTATTTAGATACCGATTGGAAGTGCCTTGATACGGACGGCAGACCTGACGCTAACCCGATGGTAACGATTCATGATGTTTCCCGAGTACGCTCCGCCTAGGCATTGGCAGGCTCTCAGTCACTGTTTGACGCGCCTCAGTAGATGAGCTTTAGCGAAAACTGAACTTGCCGCGAAGTTCCAGCCGTCTTGCTGATCATGCCAAATCCTGTACCCTCGATGATATTGGCAGGTAGCCCCATGTTGACGATATTGAACAGATTAAAGAACTCCCCGCGGAATTGCAGGTCCACTCGCTCCAAGCCATTTTCCCGGTGGCCAATCGGAGTCGTCTTAATGAGCGCAAAATCGAAATCATAATATGCCGGACCGCGAAATGTATTACGGCCGAGCGTTCCAAAAAGTCCGGAGTTTGGTCCGGTCCCGCCCGGGATACCGATGGGAATAGAAAAGAAACTTGCGTTGTTTGCGCCCCGCCCAAAATAATCGTCGCGCGATCGGGTTGAGCTGCCAGCGCTCGAGAGGTCCGGTATTCCGATCTGGTCCGGTCGGTCCGCCCCAATCGTCCCCGCCCC
>Ga0182015_10000419_pt1 | contig 60875 bp, 55 predicted proteins | sample 712P3MmetaG_FD_120478 | JGI IMG/M metagenome (GOLD analysis project Ga0182015, IMG submission 120478) | Permafrost microbial communities from Stordalen Mire, Sweden - 712P3M metaG | ecosystem: Environmental > Terrestrial > Soil > Wetlands > Permafrost | place: Sweden: Stordalen | collected...
ACGTTTATCCCTTCGAGAAAGATCAGGCCAGCATCTGGTCAGTAGAGCGCCAACACGGCGACGCCGACTAAATACATTATTCTCGTGTCATCCTAAGCGCCCGCCCTGGCCCTCTTGCTATGCGCCTGGATGGCCCCCGGGCCGTGTCCATTTCCGCTTTCGTTAATCTTGAATTGCTCGACCAGGCGGCGCAGTTCGGCGGAGGTCGCCACCAGTTGCTGGGCTGCCTTCTGGGTGTCGGTCGCGCCGCGAGACGTGCTCTCGGCTGCCTCGGCCACGCCTGCTATGTTGCTGGTGATTTCGCCGCTGCCATGCGCCGCCTCGCTGACATTGCGGGCCATCTCGTTGGTGGTGGCGTTTTGTTCCTCGACAGCCGTGGCAATGGTGTTGGAGATGCCGTTAATCTGATTGATGACTTCGCTGATGGAGCCGATCGAATCGACGGCCGCCTTGGCGTCAACCTGAATGGTTTCGATTTTGCGGCTGATGTCTTCCGTGGCCTTGGCAGTCTTCTTGGCCAACTCCTTCACTTCGTTGGCCACCACGGCAAAACCTTTGCCGGCCTCACCCGCGCGGGCGGCTTCAATGGTCGCGTTGAGGGCCAAAAGATTGGTCTGTTGGGCGATCGAAGTTATGACTTTAATTACTTGGCCGATCTCCGCCGAAGAATCGCCGAGTTTGGACACGGTGGTATTTGCGGTTTCAGCAGCTCTAACCGCGGAGTTAGCGATCTTAGCGGCTTCAGTAGCGTTCTTGGCGATTTCCTTGATGCTCGCGCCCATTTCTTCCGCCCCGGTAGCGACCGTCTGCAGATTCTGGCTGACCTGCAGGGTTGCACCCGACACCACTTTGGTCTGCGCCGAAGTTTCTTCCGCGTTAGCGCTCATCTGCTGGCTGACCGTGGTCAATTCTTCAGAAGCCGATGCCAGGTTCATGGAGCTGGCTCCGATGCTGCCGATGCTTTGCCGCAGGTCGGCGAAGAATTTTCCTAATCCTTCGCCCATTTGCCCGATGGCATCGCTCCCGCGCACACTAATCTGCTGGGTGAGGTCACCCTGGCCCGCAGCGGAAACCACGGTCAGAATGCTGTCCACTTTTTGTCCCAGTTCTTGGGCTGCCAGCTTCTCGCGCTCGGCTGACTTGGCCACTTCATCGGCGGCTAACTTCTCCCGATCCACGCCTTGGGTGATGCTTCGGCTCACGGATGTGGCCAAGACCAATAACAACAGAAGCGATGCTCCACACATCCCGAACATCGCGTGCGTGGCGCGGGCCGCCTTCTTTGTCGCACTCAGTTCGGCTTCTTGCGCACTCTTTCCCAATTGATCGCTGGTCTCTTCGATCTTTCCCTGGAGATCTTTGTAAAGCTGCAAATAGGGGCCCAGCAGCGCGGGAGCCGTGCTGGGATTGTGAATGATTGCATTGACCAGCGAGTTGCCCGCAGTTACGTACTGACTGCTCAACTGTTTTTCGTTATCCAGCAGCGACTGGCTGGCGGGGTCTACCGCAAGATCGCGTGCCTTGGCGAGGCGCTCTTGCAGTAGCTTGCTATGCTGGGCAAATTCTTCTGCTTTATCCTGCTGCTCGTCGCCTTTTGCCGTGAACACTGCGGAGGTGTCGGCGCGAGTGAGGTCGTTATAGACTCCGGCTTCAATGTGGTTGCGGATGGCCGAACCGGTTGCGGCCACATCGGCGGTTGTTTTATGGACCGAAGTGATGCCCCAATATCCGGTCGCACTCACTCCGGCCACGAACACCAGCCCGCTGATGGTCAAACCGATGAGCCGCGCTTTTATCGTTAATTGCATCTGCATACCTTCCTGATGTTTTAGCGGTCGGCTCTACATTTTGATCTTGTAGCCGGGATCGCTAGCCGCGGTTTCGACCTTCACGGCCTTGACCGTGGTATCGCCCGCCGGCAGATCGCTGGCCTTCACAAAGCCGATGGCGCCGGGCGAGCCAGCGACAAAGCTTTTTACCGCCGCCGCACTGCCGACTTCCTTCGGCGGCGTGGCCGACTTTCCGGTGAACGCCGCTTGCAGAAAATACTTGCCAAGCTCGGCGTCGTTCATGCCGCAGACAATCTTCAGAAATGCGGTTCGTTCGGGCGCGCCCGGCGCCGGCATGACCGGCGCTACCGCTTTCCCCGTATCCCACCGGGTGCGGTCCCCCAGAAACAGCTTCTTCAGCTCCCCCAAGCTCAGGCTTTCGACCGGATTCGCATTGTTTACGATGACCACTATCGGCTCGCCGCCAGCCTCTACCGGAGAGACCGAGGCCATCCATCCAATGCCCATGGCCACGGCCAGGATCGCGAACCCACGTGTAACGCTGTTTGTTTTTTTCATCGGGATCTCCGTTAGAAGGTGAATGCGATCTGTGCGGTCAGGCCGTTTTCGGTAGGCAGACCTCGCAGAGAGAATCGGTCATACTGCAATTTGAACGCCGAATGTGCCGTGAAGTCATAGCGAATTCCGATCGAGGGACCATTCAGTCTTCCCACAAATGTGGTGACATCGAGCGGTACGTAGCCGTTCGGGCTGGCGTAGATATAAGCCGGATCGTTGCTGGGAGCATTGAAGTACTGGTACCGGAAATAAGGCCGGTAGGCATGGAACGCTCGCGAGAACTGGGTGTAGAAGCCGGTCGTGTGGTAAACCGGCCCGGTGGGCTCGACGTGGCTCACCAGTGCAGCCTCGTTGAGAATCTCGTAGTTGCTGTTGATGTACACAGCATGCACCGTCGCGATGGTTTCTCCGACCGGCGGACCCGGAACCGTAAGGTTGTCATGGCGGACAGAAAACCCCATCTGCAGACCAGATATCTTGTCCGGCCGGATGAACAGGCCGCCGTTGATGGACTTGCTGTTATTCGCGTCCTGATTGTTCTGCGTCGGCTCCAGGTTCAGTCCCCAGGCCCGGCCGTTGCCCACTTCTACTACATAGTTCAGGCCCATTTTTCCGGAGGGAATCTTGCCGGTCACGTTTACGCCAACGTCCTGCATGGGCAGAACACCGCCGGGATCATCGAAGGCATACATGAAAGGGCGGTCGGTCGTGGTTTCCAGGAACGCTCCTTTGTTGAAAGCCGTGTTGTAGTAGCCGACCCAGGTGTGGTAACGCCCCACCGATGCCGCGAAGTAGTCGCTCTGGCGGTAGGTCAACAAAAGCCTTTCTACGTCCACCCCGATGCTATTGTCGCTTTGCGCGATGAACAGCACTTCTCCCAGCGTGGAAACTTTATCGGAGAGGCGGGCCGTCATGAACAGATCTAGCGAGCCAAATTCAAAAGTATCGGGGATGTGGTTGTAGCCCTCGGCACCGACGTCGCCGAACACGTTGAGATGAAGCCGCGGCGCGACCTCATTGACCACGGGAGCTTCGATGGTGGGCTGAGGTTCGGGCGCAGGCGGCGCTGGCCTGTCTTCCAGCTGCTTGACCTTAATCTCCAGTTCCTTGATGCGCTGCTGCAATTGCTGGTCGGCATCGGCTTGAGTAGTGGCGTCACTCGTCGCCTGCTGGGCGTGAGCCGAAAGCGCAAATGTCATTATTAAGGCTAAACTAACGATCCACGGCACTTTCAGGACTGGTGCGGAAGCTGTTTTCATGTCTCCCTCAAGGGTGGGCCACCGTTCACTTACAACAGCGAAGCCCAGATTGGTCGCTGAGCTTAACTTCGGTAGTTTGGCCGGGGACTTTAGGCGATATCGCCGCGAATGGCCGTGGAAGGACGCTGAATCACGGAAACCAGGCAAGCGGAAGAACAATGAACCAAGGTTTGTCCGCAGGTGCGTTTGCGGAGTCAGGGCAAAAATCAACGTCTGGATTACGCCGGTGATCTTACGAACCGGCGTAGGCGGTCTTGATGGCCTGACGAGGTATGGCGTTTCTCTGCCCGCTGTTGCCGTCGTCGATCTTGAATTGCTCGACCAGGCGGCGCAGTTCGGCGGAGGTCGCCACCAGTTGCTGAGCTGCCTTCTGGGTGTCGGACGCGCCCCGCGAGGCGCTCTCCGCAGCCTGAGCCACGCCGGCGATGTTGCTGGTAATCTCGCCGCTGCCGTGTGCCGCTTCGCTCACGTTGCGCGCCATCTCATTGGTCGTAGCATTCTGTTCCTCGACGGCCGTAGCAATGGTGTTGGAGATGCCGTTAATCTGATTGATGACTTCGCTGATGGTGCCAATCGAATCGACGGCGGCTTTGGCATCGACCTGAATGGTTTCAATCTTGCGACTTATATCTTCCGTAGCCTTGGCGGTTTTCTTAGCAAGTTCCTTCACTTCGTTAGCGACCACGGCAAAACCTTTTCCGGCCTCACCGGCCCGAGCCGCTTCGATAGTCGCGTTCAGCGCTAATAGATTTGTCTGTTGCGCGATTGAAGTGATGACCTTGATCACCTGGCCGATCTCGGCCGAAGAATCGCCGAGTTTTGACACCGTGGTATTCGCCGTTTCAGCGGCTCTTACCGCAGAGTTTGCGATCTTGGCGGCTTCGGTGGCGTTCTTGGCGATCTCCTTGATGCTCGCGCCCATTTCTTCCGCCCCGGTAGCGACCGTCTGGAGGTTTTGGCTGACCTGCAACGTCGCGCCGGAAACCACTTTCGTCTGCGCCGAAGTTTCTTCCGCGTTGGCGCTCATCTGCTGGCTGACCGTGGTCAATTCTTCAGAAGCCGATGCCAGGTTCATGGAGCTGGCGCCGATGCTGCCGATGCTCTTACGCAAGTCGGCAAAGAACTTTCCTAATCCTTCGCCCATTTGCCCGATGGCATCGCTCCCGCGCACACTAATCTGCTGGGTGAGGTCACCCTGGCCCGCGGCGGAAACCACGGTTAGAATGCTGTCCACTTTTTGTCCCAGTTCTTGGGCTGCCAGCTTCTCGCGCTCGGCTGACTTGGCCACTTCATCGGCGGCTATCTTCTCCCGATTGGCTGCTGCGGAAATATCACGGATGACGAAGAAGGCGACAGCAATTCCGATCAGCAGTACGACGCCGGTGGAAATGGACAACGTCCAAACAACCGAATCACTCGCGGAGGCCAAGTTTGCTGCGTCCTGTTTAATCAACTCTTGGTTCGAGGCGACCAAATCGCCGAGGGACTTCGCTACGGCATCTACCGCCGGCGTGGCTTTGTCAGCGTAATTGTCCCCAGCTTTTTCAATCGCATCCGGAGCGTGCCCAGCCGCCATGTCAATAGCTGCCTGTTGGAGCTCACGAGACTTTCCGATGACCGCCTTTATTTTTGCCAGCCGATCGCGGTTCTCCTGTTCAACCCAGTGAGACGACAACTCCGTGAGGGCCGCCATGTCGTTGTCTGCGCTCTCCCAGGTCTTTTGGAAGCGATCAATGCCGTCTCGCCTTCTATCGCTCTGGCTTCCCGCCAGGATCGCCTGACGCGATTTGCTACCGGTTTGAAACATCTCCCGCTGCAGCGCCAGGGCGGCAGTGAGGGTGGGGGTCCGGACCCCCACCATGACGTCCTGCACTTTATGCATCTCCCGGATCTTCAGAATGGAGACGCTTCCGCTGATGAGCATCAGGGTCAAAATCGATCCGAACCCCAGAGCTAGTTTTCTTCCGAGCGTAAGTTGCATTTCCTTCTTCTCCTGGATTCTGCAAATTTGCGGGTGCGCCGATTCGGTCTGCGATGCGCCCAGTCGGCACGGTCTCGCTTTTTGCCACCCCATAGGCCGCATTTGCAGCGCGCACCAAGTTTTTCATCGGCGCAGTGAGGTCAGACTTTAGAGCGATTGATGACTGAGGTACGCATCCCGTGGATTGCTGTTGAGAACGAAATGCGGATCTGTACGGCCAGCTTCTCCAGATTTAGAACCCTCGTCCAGATAAAACATCGCAGTTGCGCACAGCGCGCCATTCCTTAGTGCGCAGCCTCGGCTGCTCTGGCCGACTGGCTGGAACGTGCAGCGCATACATCCGCGCTGCGCAGAATCGCCGGGATGTCCAGCAACTCCGTGACCCGGTCGCCGATCACGACAGAATAGAGAACGGATTTCCGCGTTGCCGCCGATCTTACGTCGGCTCGATCTTCGACAATATCCAGAATCCGATCGACCACCAAACCAAACGACCGCTCCTCGTGATTCAGCACCAGCACCTGAATCGGCCCCGAATCGGCGGTGGGTAAGGTTCGCGAGGCGAGCAGTTTGTGACGCCGCTCTTCCATCACTACGTCCAACCGAACTAACGGCAGGATCTGGCCGCGATACTGCGTGACCCACTGGCTGCCCGACATTTCCACTTGCGCCACGGGAAATTCCTCGAGCCGGGCCAGCGTGCTCAGCGGAATCGCCATACGCGAATCGCCCGGCCCGGCAAACAATAAGAAGGTCTGCTTCTCTGCCGCGCTGGCCGCCGACTCCGCGGCTTTCCCTGTCGCCGCGCGGTCGCGCGTTTCCGTCACCACGCTAGCCCGCTGTGCCAGGCCAAGCACGTCCAGAATGAGGGCTACTCTGCCGTCGCCCATGATGCTGGATCCGGCAAAGGTCTTAATCGTCTTGAGCTGTTTGCGTAGCGGCTTGACTACGATTTCTTCGGTGTCATTAATCTCATCAACCACCAAACCAAATTGCCGGTCGTCGGCTTGTAACACAACGATGCTCACGTTCTGGCATTCGCTGTTGTCTTTGGTCTCTGCATTCTCGATCGGTGCGTCCATGGCGACTCTTAATTCGCGATCCAGGTAGACGAGAGGCAAGAGCCTTCCACGCAGGCGGTAAACCGGGACGCCGTGAACCATTTCGACGGCGTTCTGCGCCTGCTCCGCTTCGATCCGCACCAGTTCCAGCAGGCTGACTTGCGGAATCGCGTAGCGGTCGCCGCCACAAGTCACCACCAGCGCCGGTATGATGGCCAAGGTCAGGGGAATCTTTACCCGCACCGTGGTGCCCGAGCCGCGGGTGGAATGAACTTCCACGTTGCCGCCAATCTTTTCAATATTCGTTTTCACCACATCCATGCCGACACCGCGGCCGGAAACGTTCGTCACCTTTTCCGCGGTGGAAAATCCGGGAAGAAAAATCATGTTGAAAACTTCCCGCTCCGGCATGCGTGTCGCCTGTTCAGCGGTGATCAAGCCACGCTCCACCGCCTTCTTGCGGATGCGCTCTCCATTCAACCCCGCGCCGTCATCGCTGATTTCAATATTGACTTGTCCACCCTCATGAAAAGCCCGCAGAACAAGCCGGCCAGCGCGATCTTTACCTGACTTGATGCGGTCGTCGGGAAGTTCGATTCCATGGTCGACAGAGTTGCGCACCAAATGCGTAAGTGGATCCTTAATCGCTTCGATAATGGTTTTGTCGAGTTCCGTCTCCTTTCCCACCATTTCAATGACGACTTCCTTGCCGCAGCCAAGCGCCACGTCGCGCACCGTACGCGGGAACTGTCCCCAAATATTTCCGATGGGCTGCATGCGGGTTTTCATCACCTGCTCTTGCAGTTCGGTGGCGATGAGATTCATGCGTTCGGAGACGCCCTGCAGGCCGGTGTCGTCCAGCGCATTGGTGAGTTGCACCAACTGGTTGCGCGCCAGCACCAATTCGCCCACCAGCGTCATCAGCTTGTCCAGTAAGTTGACTCCAACACGAATGGTCTCAGACGCATCGCTGTGAGTTTTGACTTCCAGACTTTGCTGCGCCGCCAGCACGTCTTCCGCTTTAGCCAACCCCAAAGCTACGAGAATTTCCCCCAGACGCCGCCGATCTCCCTGTTCCTGCTCTGCCAGCGCCCTTTCAATGTCGGCAGGCTGCACAAGCCCGCGCTCCACCAGCACCCCGCCAATCTTTCCTCGCGTCGGTTTGCGCGGCCTATCGTCGATCTTTTTTTGCGGCTCAGCGGCGGGCTCGATTTGTTGGGGCGCAGCTTCCGGCGGAGCCAGATTTATGATTGCAGATACCTCCGCGCTTAACAGGGGGCTGGAATCTGAAGGCTCTGCCGGGGTTTCCTGCGCATGGGTTGCGGCGGAAGTTTGCAACCGGGTTAAAGTTTCCCGCAGTTCCGGATAATCCGCATCGCCGTCCTGCCCGGTCGCTTTGATCTCCTGCAACATCTGCCGGATCGCATCCACCATACTCAGCAGAGCGGTAGTGATCTCCGGATTCAGGGTTAACTGACCGTCGCGCAGACGCGTGAGCAAGTTCTCGCCAACGTGCGCCACTTTTTCCAGCTTGGTGAAACCCAGAAAGCCGCACGTGCCTTTGATGGTGTGAATGGTGCGAAACACCCCGGCCAGCGCGTCTTTGTCCTGCGGATTTTTCTCCAGCCCAACCAAATCGCGGTCCAGCCGGTCCAGGTTCTCGTAACTCTCCACCAGAAAATCTTGGACGATATCGCTGTCGCTCATCGCAGAAGTTCCTTTCAAATTCAAAGCGCGACCGATGCCGATGAAGAGGGTGCCCCATGTCTCGCCGTTTTTGCGAGACATGGGAGTGGCCGACGTCCGCAACCGTTATGAGTTACGGTCGTCGCACGCACTCTCACGCTGCTTCTCAATCGGCAAACAAACTCCCGTATCGAGGGACAAGCACTGCGCTTGTGTTGACCTATCGTCCGTCCAGCGATTTTCATTAGCAGACGCTTCAGTGTGAGACCAGGGCGCACCGCAGTCGTCGGGGTTCGAATCTTTGCAGCGAAGTAAGTAAGATGTTGAAGCGCGGAGGCGAAACCTGGCGGGTGTCGGGTCCGGTCTTCAAAACCGGCGGTCGTCGTCTTTTGGCGGCGATGGTGGGTTCGACTCCCACTCGCTTCCGCCAATTTTCAATGGGTTAAGCAAGCGCACTTGCCATTTCACCTGCCGGCTGAGTTGCGCCACATGGAGGTGGGTTGCTTCACCAACGTTATAAGGACATTGTGTTCTGGGGCATTGGCAAGGCGACTCTGCCGAATCATCTCGCGCGAAAGTGTATTAATCGCGTTCGCCCGTCGAACCGTCCGAGACACCTCCATCTGGGGTGCGGGCCCAAGTATCTTCGGGGCTTCGTGAATATTGATGCCAACCCGTTCAACAAAAGTGATTTATGGCTGGACGTGAGAAATGGCTTGCCGTTTCCCGCGGGTTACGCCGATTCCATTTATTCCACGCACATGTTCGAACATTTTTATCCGGACGAATTGCCGCAACTACTAAAAGAATGCCTTAGAGTTTTGAAGCCGGGAAGTGGGATTCGCCTGGTGGTTCCGAGTTTGACCAGCGCGATTGTTGCCTACGGGCAAAAACGATCCGACTGGTTCAGTAACTATCCGCGCCGATTCGACTCTTTAGGCGGAAGGTTCTCCAATTTTGTTTTCTGCGACGGCCAGCACCGCACCGCCTTCGACCTGAGCTACCTCGACGAAGTCCTCCAAGCCGCAGGCTTCCGTGACGTGGAGGAATCGGCGGAGGGTCGCAGTCGCTTGTATAAGGAAAATGTTCCCGCCTACGAACCGGGAGATTCTAGGGAGCTTCCGCATTCGCTGTACGTCGAGGCCTTCAAGTAAATAGACGGTTCTGTGATACTCTGCCGCGGAAACGAGGTTGCTCCATGCGTGCTTGTATCAACATAGTCAGGCTCACGTCTTTAGCCATCCTACTTTTTTGCGTAGCCTCTTTACCGGCGCAGCAGGGAAGCCAACTACCTGCACCAACACAGGGCGATTACGTTGTTCCCGATTTTCATTTCACGTCAGGTGAAGAGCTACGCGGGCTGCGAATGCACTACGCCACTTTCGGAACCCCCACGCGCGACGCAAAGGGCAAGGTAACGAATGCGGTGTTGCTTCTACACAGCACCAGCGGCACCGGAGAACAATTCTTGGCGCCGCAGTTTGCGGGCGTGCTGTTTGGGCCGGGGCAGTTGCTTGATATCACGCGCTACTACGTCATTCTGCCGGATAACGTCGGTCACGGAAAATCCAGCAAGCCCAGCGACGGCCTGCACGCGCATTTTCCGCAATATGATTATGACGACATGGTTGCGCTGCAGCACGAGTTGCTGGAAAAAGGACTTGGTGTGAACCATCTGCGCCTGATACTTGGCGCTTCCATGGGCTGCATGCATTCCTGGGTTTGGGGCGAAACTTACCCCGACTTCATGGACGCAATGATGCCGTTGGCCTGTCAACCCGTGCAGATCGCGGGGCGGAATCGGCTGTGGCGCAAGATGTTGATGGACGGAATTCGCAACGATCCCGATTGGAAGAAGGGCGACTACACGGCCCAACCGCACGCGGCGATGGTGACTGCGGCAGATATATTTTCTATCGCAGCTGGCTCGGCTCTACAGATGCAAAAGAACTATCCCACCCGCGAGGCCACCGACACGGCGGCTGACGAGTTCGCCAAGCGATTCGGTGCCAGCCACGATGCCAACGACCTGCTCTACGCAGTGAATGCTTCGCGCAATTATGATCCCTCGCCGCAGCTGGAGAAGATCGTCGCGCCGGTCATGTTCGTGAATTCAGCTGACGATTTTATCAATCCCCCGGAATTCGGAATTGCGGAACGAGAAATCAAACGCGTTAAGAATGGCCGTTTCGTGCTGATTCCGATTTCCGACCAAACTCATGGCCACGGAACTCACACCTGGGCAGCTGTCTGGCAGCAGTATCTGAAAGAGTTGCTGGACGAATCACAACATTGATATAGCCCATTTCTCAGAGAAGTACAGCGGCTTAGAGGAGCACGACATGGCAATTCCGTATTACCACGTTGACGCATTCACGGGTGAGCTCTTCGCCGGTAACCCCGCGGGCGTCTGCATCCTTTCTGCTTTTCTCACGGGTAGCACCATGCAGAAAATTGCCATCGAGAACCGGCACAGCAATACCGCTTTTGTTGTTCCTCGCGCTGACGGTGATTTCGACTTGCGCTGGTTTACCCCCAAAATCGAGGATGACCTTTGCGGGCACGCGACCTTGGCATCCGCCTATGTGCTGGCGATGCGGAAGCACAACGCATGGCCGGTTCATTTCCACACCCGCAGCGGCATGTTGACCGTGGCTCGGAACCAGGACAGCTTTGAAATGGACTTTCCCGCTAGGCCCGCCCAGCCATGTGAGACGCCAGCCGGCCTCTTACCAGCCCTGGGTTTGAAAACTGCGCTGGTTACGAAATCGCGCGATTACCTCGTGGTGGTCGATCAGGCTGAGCAAGTGCGAGCGCTTTCGCCCGACATTGCTGCGCTGGCCAAACTAGACATCGGGATCAGCGGAGCCATTATTACCGCTCCCGGCGAGGGCGATGTGGATTACGTGTGCCGATTTTTTGCGCCGTCGATCAGCATCAATGAGGACCCCGCAACCGGTTCGATACAGTGCACGCTGGCTCCGTATTGGGCGGGACGGCTGGGGAAGGACACGTTGCGCGCGCAGCAACTCAGCGCCCGCGGCGGATACATGCAGAGCACAATCAGCGGCGACCGCGTGAAGATCGCCGGCCAAGCACGTTTATACCTTCAGGGCACGCTCGAACTCTAAGATTTTGGATGTTATGAAATGCGTGGCCTGAAAGGGTAACTGCGCCGGCCGCCTGTGAAGGGTTTCGTCTGCTTCAGCAGTTCTGCGACTTCGGCCTGGAGGGCGAGCAGTTGGTCGTCCCGCAGGTCGGTAAAGTGGAACGGCTGCAGATAACCCTGCTCCGCCCGCATCGGAAACAGCATTCCCGCCTTGCCCCGTACTGTGCAATCGCCAAAATGAACGGTAAGGCCAACTGCGAGGCCCTCGTCGAGGCACTTTGCTACTTCAAGCAAGCCTCCGGTAGTTGAAATCCGAACAGCCCTGGCCCAGAGTTGTTTTCCGTTTTCCAGTTGGATTGTGGCAGAAGCCGTTCCCCATAGGTTGACGCGAGGGGCGCGGATTTTTCGTCTTGGCTGGGGGAAGTCGGCCATTGCTTTAACTATGTCACGCGCGCCGGCGCCGGAACATATTACGAAAGCAGAGACCAGGGGCCGGATTCCGCACATGGAATTCGTACAGCATCTTTAGTAATCTCCCCGTGCTTGCGGCTACGTAACATACTGTCATGGACTATGGACGGCCTCTCCCAAGTGCACGCTCAACTCCGCGCACCGCGAGTGCATCTCGCAGACTTTACTCCGGCGGTGCTTCGATTTCAGGATGGTCAACGCGCTTCGGCGCATGTACAAGTGCTTTCGATCAACGGGGGTTTGCTTTCCCTGCATGGACCCATTGATCAAGGCTCGCAGGTGAAGTTGATGTTTCTGACTCGCACCGGCGCCGTGCTGGGCGCGGCGGAAATGCTAAGTCCCGTCACCAGCACACAACAACCGTTCCGCTTCGTGGCGCTTCCGGTCGATGATCGCCGTAGATTGGGCGCGGCGATTCAGTCATCCTTAAACAAGGACTCTGCCAATCAAGAAGCTGCCGAACAGAAGTGGATGGAGAAGTTGCGGGAAGCATCGAGTTGCGAAAATCGGCCGCGCCGGCGGTACTTGCGATTCGCCGCGGGAGCACTCGCGCTCGCAATGCTCTGTTTGGGCGGTGCCTTTTATTTTCTACAGGTGCACCCCTTTAAATAGATGGCCCCCGAAAACACTCGCCGTTGGCAGCGACATCCGGTAAAGCTACCGGTTCGTATCATTACCGCTAACGATATTTCCGAAATAACCGTGCCCGGTTTGACCACGGAAATCAGCCGTGGAGGCATGGCCCTCTACGGCGGAGTGCCGCTACAGCCGGGCGATCTGATGGAAGTAGAATTTGAGACTTCGATGCGCGTGCGCGTGGCCGCATCCATCCGCGATCGCAACGGTTATTGCTTCGGGTTGGAATTCCTGGGAGTCCTGCCCAGCGACGCTACAGAAGACGCCGAGTTTGCCGAAATTGTGGAACCAGCGCGAGCGAAATTGTCGGCAACCGCCGCTATGCGCGATGCCACGCCAGTCCGAGCGATGGGCGGCGAGAATGAGATATTGGCGCTGTTTCTGGAAAGGCATGAAGCCTACCTTCGTCAAAGAGAAATGGAAATCAAGAGATTGCGCGGCGAAATCCAGGAGATCAGAGAATCGCGCAGGAAGATTGAGCTGATGCTTCTGCGGCAGGTGCTGGCTCGCTCCCGCTAATACTATCTACTCCAGTCTCAACTGCTTTTCAGCGCCGATCGGTGAAGTCATGTTTTCCTTATCAATCAGTTTTGTAGGACTTGGGCGGCAGCAGCAGTTGAATCCCAAAATAACCGACGAAAGAGGGTTGATTGCTGGTAGAAGATTCCAGGCTGCGGCCCGCCATTAGCAGAATAACCACCGGGCTATGGATTCTATAGCGAGCGCCGATTTCAAGCGTCGGTTGTGCGAACGCAGGATGGAACGTGCCTTGAGAATAGAATTCCATGTCGAGCTCGAGTTTCGAAGGGAAAGTGTGCCCCACGACAAGGCCGTTAATCCAGCTCGCCGGTCCTTTGTGGACGTATAGATATCCCGCTTCGTAATTCACGTCGATTGGGCCAAATCTGTTGGAAAACTCAATCGGCAGCAGGAACGAATCCCTCGGAGAAGTGATCCCGCGGCGGACAGCATCATTAGGATTATTCAGAAAACCCTGGGGAAAAATCGAGATAGCAAGCTTGTCGTCTCCGGCATCGTAGAAGCGCCACTTCAGGCCTGGGTTCGATTGTCCCAAGCCGAATTTCGCCGGTGCGGCAAGATCACGGACCCGTAGCCAGGCATTTTCGTAAGTGAGCTGGATACGCTCGCCAACGCCGAAATTAATATCAACGTCGGGTGTGTGCGAGACGGATTGGTTGCTGTACAAAAACGGCATATATCCAAGATTAATCTCCCAGTTAAGGTTGCCGGGAGTGCCCGGATCATTCGTGTAGTAAGGTGGTCCCCCCTGGGCAAATGCGGCGGTAGCAAACGCAAAGAGAAGTGCGGGAATGAGAACTAGCCTGCGCAACATACCTGCAGCGTCGAGATGGAAGAAGGACAGAAGCGCACCATAAGAAATTCCGACCCGGCACACCCCTACGCCGGGTCCTGAAGAAATTTATATCATACAGAGCTGACGATGAAGTAAGAGGATGGGCAGTGTTCGAAATCACGCCCTAACTTTGTCGGTTATGTCGGTCACTTCCGATAAACCACCCCGCCCTTCATCACAAAACTTACTTTTTTCAAAACGCTGATGTCTTGCGACGGATCACCGGGGACGCCGATCACATCGGCAAAGTATCCAGGTTTCAATTCGCCAATCTGTCCTTGCCAGCCCAGCAGTTTGGCTCCGTTTATAAGATCGGCGTGCAGAGCGGCCACCGGACTCATTCCGAATTTCACCATCAGTTCAAACTCGCGTGCCTGTGTGCCGTGGGGAAAGGGACCAACGTCCGATCCGAGTGCCATGGGCACCCCGGCCGCGAGTTGTTTGCGAAATTCAACTGCATGCAAGTCGAGCATCTGGCGATCGTGCGCTCTCTGCTCTGGTAAGTCGGCGTGTTCGGAAAAATATTCAAAGATGGTAAAAGTCGGCACAGCGAAGATTCGCTGGTCCCGCATCAGCCGCATGGTCTCGTCGCCAAGCTGGTTGGCGTGATCGATGGAGGCCACGCCCGCTTGCGCCGCGTAGAGCGTGCCCGGTTCGCCAGTGGCATGAACGGCCACGCGCTTACCGGAGCGGGCAGCTTCATCGACGGCGGCTTTGAGCTCGGCCTGGGTGTATTGATAAATCGTGGAGAAGCGGCCATCGCGAACCACATCCGGGCCAGTCTCATAGATCTTGATGAAATCCGCGCCCTCCTTAAGCTCCTGGCGGATCGCGCTCACGAGTTCGGGAATGTTGTTCGCATAGGTAGCATTCGAGAGCACGTGCTGCGCGGGGTTAAAGTGATTGGCGTCTTCATGTCCGCCGAGAATGTCGATGGCGTTGCCGCTGATACGCAGCCGTGGCCCCGGAACTAAGCCTTGATCGATAGCGTTGCGCACCGCGGTGTCGGCTGAGCCCGCGCCTTCAGTGCCCATGTCGCGCTCCGCGGTGAACCCCGCCATGAGATCGGCGCGAGCGGCCAGAACTGCACTGATGGTTCGCTGCGGCACCGACTCTTCGACCGTCTGCAAGTCTTCCGCACCGGGATGCAGAAACAAATGCACGTGCGCGTCGATCAGTCCGGGCAATAAAGTGCTATCGCCCAGATCAATGACTTCCGCGCCCGCGGGGTGGGTCACCTTTGTTCCTACTTCGGCGATGCGCTCGCCTTGCACCAGCACTTCACCGGGGGTCAAAATATGTCCGCTCTCGATCTCGAGCAGTCGTGCGGCATGAAGCACAATCGGGTGCCGTGGTTCCGGCTGAGACTGAGCGATGGGGATGGTTGTGCAAACGAGAACAAATGCGGCTAGCGCAGAAAAGAAATGTGAGTTTTTCATGGTGTTGGTTATCTTAAACCGAGTTTTGTCATCCTGAGCGCAGGCGTCGTCCGCAAGGCGGACGACGCCGGAGTCGAAGGACCCCGGTGTTGCGAATCAAACGCAGAACAATCAGGGAATTCTCAAGGTGCAGTGATGTCGGTAGCTACGTTGGAATATCTTTTCACTTCATCGTAACATAATCATCCGCGGGGTCCTTCGACTCCGCGTACTCTCCGCTTTCGCGGAGAGTACGCTACGCTCAGGATGACAAATTTATTTCAGCGAATTTTAGCCGAGCTCATTCCGGGTCAATCGCCCGATCCAGATAGATCCAAAGCACGCGCGAGAACAACGCCAGGCTGGGAGCCAGCGGCAAGAACAGCAAAATTCCCCACACAGCTATTTTCTGCAGCGACCACGACGTCAAAGCCCAAAGTAAAAGGCAAAGCGCAACGATGCTGATCAAAGCCAGTCCGTAGCTGATGTACATGGCTCCGAGAAAATAACCCTGCTCGCGCTCGAACTTCAGTCCGCAGTTAGGACAGTTTGCGTGCATGCGGGGAAATCCGCTGAATATCGACGTGCGAAAAATTCCCGCGGCGCGGCATCGGGGACACAGTTGGCGCACGATTGCCGAGAGCGTCGGCCTCTTAGCTATTTGCATGAAGGCTTCCGAGCTGTGCATAACCACCCAGTCGCTCTGGCTTGAGTGTAAAATCTCCGGTGACGTATCATCGAGGCATACAGCCGTGATTGGCCGAAGGCTCTCGCATTACAACGTGCTCGCAGATCTAGGAGCCGGTGGCATGGGCGTGGTCTATCTCGCTCATGATACCCGGCTGGATCGCGACGTGGCCATCAAGGTTCTCCCCAGCGATCGGCCGCTCACTCATACTGCACGTCGCCGCTTCCAGCGCGAGGCCATGGCCGCTTCGGCCCTGAACCATCCCAACATTATCACTATCTACGAGGTGAATTCGGAGGACAACACCGAGTTCATCGTAATGGAGTATGTACGCGGTGCGACGCTCGCATCCATTCTGAAAAAGCGCGTACTGCCTTTCCCGGAAGCCATCCGCTACAGCATCCAGATCGCCGACGCACTCACCAAGGCGCATGCGGCAGGCATAATACATCGCGATCTCAAGCCGGGAAACATCATGGTGACCGAAGACGGCTTGGTCAAGGTACTCGATTTTGGCTTGGCCAAGTTCGATCCTGCAATGGCCACCATTGAAACCAATGACGCGGAGAGGACCAACCAGTTCACTTTAACCTTGCCGGGATCGCTCACCGGGACTGTAGCCTATATGTCTCCCGAGCAGGCGCGCGGGGAACCGGTGGATACGCGCACCGATATTTTCTCCTTCGGCATCGTGATGTTCGAAATGTTCAGCGGACATCTACCTTTTGTCGGCGCGAATTCCGTAGCGCTGCTGCACAATCTGCATTTCAGCCCTCCGCGCGATCTGACGCAATTGCGTCCCGATGTTCCCAAGCCGCTGGTGTCGCTGATATCGCGCATGCTGGAAAAAAATATCGACAAGCGCGTTCAGACCATGGGCGAGGTTGCGAGTGAATTGCGGCGCGGCGCCTCGGGTTTGGTCGATGGACCGCTGACCTGGCACCCCAGCGAAGCCACCATCGATGTCGCGGGTTCACCGAATTTTGGCAGGAAGCGCTTCTCACAGTGGCAGGTATGGCTCGCCGCCGGTTTATTCATGCTCTTGGTTCTGGCAGGAATTGCAGGCTGGCGCTGGCACTCAGGGCCGAAGCCGGGTCAGCAAGCTGGGGTGCAAGAGATACCAGTAGAAGACAATGCCTATTCGCTCTACCGCCGCGCCCGGCAGGACTTGGATCACTGGGATCGCGAAGGCAATGTCGATAACGCTATCAAGCTTCTGGATCGAGCAATTCAATTGAGTCCCCAATCGGCCGCGAGCTATGCCGCGCTGAGCGAAGCTTACTATCAGAAGAACCGTTCGAATCCCGATCCCCAATGGATAAAGTTAGCCTCCGAGAATGCCAATAAGGCGGTCGGTTTGGACGCATATTTGGCCGCTGGCCACATTTCTCTAGGTGCGGTGCAAATGGCGTCCGGCAATTCCGCTGATGCTGAACAGCAGTTCCGCGGGGCCGCTCAGCTCGATCCCAAGAGTTCGGTGCCTCATCGCTGGCTAGGTATTCTGTTTCAGACGACTGGCAAGAGTGATGCCGCGGGTGCGGAGCTCAAGCAGGCGGCACAACTCGATCCGAACGACTGGCGAATTCCCCTGGGCCAGAGTGTGAATGCGTTTCAAGCGGGACGGTACCAGGAAGCGGCGTCGGATCTGGAGCGAGCGCGAAAACTGGAACCTGACAGCGTTTCCGTTTTGCGCAACTTGGGCGCGGTTTACCATATGCTTGGACGCGACGATGACGCCATCGCGGCGCTGCAGCACGCCATCGAAGTGAAACCCGATCCCGACGTGTACACCAATCTGGGAACCATTTTGTTCTACCAGGGAAAGTATGACGAATCGGTCCCTGCTTTCGAGAAAGCGGTGGCTCTCAACGCCAATAATTCCGACAGCTGGGGCAATCTGGCCGATGCCTACCGCTGGTCCAGTGGCAAAAAGGATAAAGCCAAAGCCGCCTACCAGCAGGCGATCCAGTTGGTGCGGGAAGAAATCCTTAAAAACCCTAAGCAGGCTGATCTGAGGGCGGAACTGGCTATGTATTTGGTTAAGTCCGGCGACAAGAGTGCCGCTCTGCAGGCTATGCAACCGGTGGAGCAGGCGCACAGCAAAGACCCGTCGGTTCTCTACTATTCAGCCGTAGTTTATGAGCTTTGCGGTCAGAGGGACAAGGCTTTGAATTCACTGCAGGGCGCAGTTCAAGCTGGCGAGGATCTGAACGACATCAAGAACGAACCAGAATTTGTCTCGCTTCGCGCCGATCCCCGCTACCATTTGCAAATTCTCAACGCCGCTGCAGCCAAGCCTTCCCCATAGACTTGAGCAGATATTTCGCTTGACTTTTCATCCGTCGGAGATAAGACTCAAGCCCGCAACTTCGAGGACCCTGCAAACCACAACTTCTACAAATTAAGGAGATCATTTATGAATTACCTTCTCAATTTGGGTTTTTCCCTCGCTGCTACAAATAACGGAAACTTTCAGGTGGACAATTCCAATTCCAATCCGCTGCTGCGATCCTCCGTCTGGCTGTCCGGAGGCGCCAATATTCCCCTGCAGGATAACTTCTACCAAATCAATCAACCGCTCACGCAAGCCGATTGGTCTTTTGCGCAGGAATCTGCGAACCCATTGCAGGTATATGCCAATCAGGGATACAACATCCTGGTTCGCGTATTCCAGACGGACACGCCTGTGTCGACCTCGTACAACCTGATGTTGAATTCCGTTTTTGGTCAAGGCACAGAAACAGAACCTGCCAGCCCGGGCGTGCAGTCGCCATTCCTAATAAATGGTTTGCCCCGCACCGTGGTTGACAGTCTGCAATTGGCTTTTGCCAGTGTGCAGCAGCAACAACAATATTGGGCGGTCCCGTCGTCCGATGGCTCTTGGACGTTTTGCCTGGGCACGATTCACGGAGCAGACAACACCTACAGTTTCGTAACCGGAGCCTCAGTCTGTACCAACCCAAGTACTGGCTCGCCCGTTTACCAGTATGGAATCGACCCCACCCTGAGAGTGGGAATGGGTGTGCGCCGCAGGCGCGACAAGGCCGCTGCCTAGTTTTTATAAAAACCACAATATTCGGGGGCCGCTGGAGGATTGTTCTAGTGGCCCGTTCTGTATCCAGTGTAGGCGCGCGCGTCCTCGCCCGTGCAGGATCAGGCTCTTACTGTCTAAGAAGTTACTTCTTGCGATTAGGCTGCTGAGGCGATGCCACAATAGCCCGCCGCACCGGAACGATCGCGCCCCGCGCAGGATCTGTGGCGGCATTGGCCCGCGCCAACACTTCTTCCTGGATGTACTTCACAAAATCCTGAATCTGGCGCTGCATTTCTTCCATGCGCTCGCGCATCTGCAGAATGATCGCCATCCCGCTGATGTTCACGCCTAGGTCGCGCGCCAGCGACAAGATGAATTCCAGCCGCTGCAAATCCTCGTCGGTGTAAAGCCGCGTATTGCCCTCGGTCCGAGACGGCTTCAGCAATCCTTCGCGCTCGTACAGCCGCAGCGTCTGCGGATGGATGCCATACATCTCCGCCACCGACGAAATCATGTACGCGCCCTTGGATTTGCGCTTGGTCATCGCCTCTAATTTACAACAAAATGCGAGCCCCCCTGAGTTGCACACATTTGTGGGCATTAGGTGAAAATTGTTTCACCGTATTGCGGGCGCGAAAAACGGTGTAGACTGTCGCTAATTTCCAGCCGGCAGAGCGGTCCGGCAATCGTGGTTGCAAGTGAAAAGCTCGTTTCTTCCCACGATTCGGCGCTGCATGGGTTTCCGACGAGGGGGATTTGCGTATGAGACGCCAAAACTTTTTGACAACGAATGCAGCGCTACTGATCATAGCCGTGGCCTTCTTAGTGACCAGTGCCAAAGCTGCTCCGACGGAGCGGGTGCTGTACAACTTCAAATACAAAAACACTGGTTCGTTATTTCTGAGGTTCGAATCGAGGGCTAGTTTATGAACTACAACAAATTGGTCGCTGGCTTGAACGTTGCCTTAACGATTTTCGTCGTGACTTTTCTCGTGACCAGCGCCGGGGCCGCTCCTCGGGAAAAAATACTATATAATTTTGGCCCTTCAAAACACGTCGGCGTCTTTCCCGTGGCCGCCCTGATCTTCGATTCCTCCGGAAATCTTTATGGCGCAACCTCCGCGGGCACCCACGTCAGAGGGGACGGCACCGGGACAGTGTTCGAGTTGTCGCCAACGGCAGACGGGGAATGGAAGGAGACACAACTATGGGCCTTCGACGGATTGGATGGGTACAACCCGCGTGCTTCTCTTATCTTCGACAGCGCCGGAAATCTGTACAGTACAACCTCCGAAGGAGAGGGAGGCACGCGAAACCTCAGTCACAGTAACGAAAATACAGGCGGCGGGGCCTTCGAGCTGACACAAAAAACGGGCGGTGGTTGGAAGGAGATAAGGGTGCATAGGTTCCCCTCGCATCCACGCGACGGGACGTATCCGCAATCCAGCTTGGTCATCGATGGTTCTGGCAATCTCTACGGGACTGCACCGTATAGCTCTGGTGGCTGCGGCGCCGGTTCCTGCGGCATCGTCTTCGAATTGTCACGCACATCGCGCGGCGGCTGGAAGGAAACAGTGCTGCATAACTTCAAGCGGACCGGCAAGGGTGGGTTTTCTCCGGAGGGCGACCTCATCCTTGACGCATCCGGCAATCTCTACGGCACGACCGCCGGCGGACGTGTTGAGGGCTGTAGCGAGGAATACGGCTGGTGCGGGATGGTCTTTGAATTGTCGCCCAAGAGCGGCGGCGGTTGGAAGGAAACGGTGCTACACAACTTTAATGGCATGGACGGAGCATCTCCCGCGGCTGGCCTGATTTTCGACGCTGCTGGTAATCTATATGGCACAACGAACACAGGTGGCACAGGAAAATGCACCCTAGGCAGCTTTTCAGGGTGCGGGACAGTTTTCGAGCTCACCCCGAAAACAGGCGGTGGCTGGACCGAAACTGTCCTGTACAGCTTTAAGGGTAAGGACGGAGACGGGAGCTATCCTTCATCTGGCGTGGTCATCGACGCCGCTGGCAATCTTTACGGCACGACTCTGTATGGTGGCAGTCGAACCCGCTGTATAACCGCCGGCTGTGGCACGGTGTTCAAGTTGACACTCACGGTAGGTGGAAGCTGGACGGAAACCGTCCTGCACAGCTTCAACGACAACGGCGAAGACGGGACTTTCCCTGGGGGTGGCGTAATTCTTGATGCTGCCGGCAATCTTTACGGCACCACTGACTTCGGCGGAAATGGTAAATGCGGGGTTGGCACAAGCTTGGGTGGCACAAGGTGGGGTGGCACAAGCTTTCCGGGCTGCGGAACCGTCTATGAGATTATCCCTTAGCTCCGTGATCGATACGCATGCGTTCTGATCTGAGGTTTCTAAGCCACTGCTTCGGGCTTCTCCGCCGGAGCCGGCGTCCAGCCTTCCGGCTTTAGCGCATGATTCAGGAGATAGGCTACCACGCCCGCGGCGATCAGCAGCATTCCAAAGGCGAAAGAGCTCATCCCCAACACTTGCTCGGTCTCGCTGCGGATCACGGAGAATCCGAGCAGCAGCATCGGCGCAATGCCAACAGCAATTGCTCCGAACATTCCGCCGGGAACGCGGAACGGACGACGTAGTTCCGGTTCGCGAATGCGCAGAACGATAAGTGCGGCGAACTCGAGCGATAAGCTGACGCCATAGAGAAGAATATCAATCGTTACTAGGCGCTCGAAGCCAAGACCCAAACAAAGAGCCCAGCCGATGGCGCAAACCACAATCGCTACCCAAGGCGCGCGCGAACGGGGATGCAGTTTGCCGAAGACGCGCGGCAACATGCCGTCCTGAGCCATGGCCAGAGGCAGGCGCGAGTAGCTCATCACCAGCGCGTTGAACATTCCGAAGCCGCTGATCATTCCTCCGAGCGCGAGGCCGATGCGAAGCAATGGGCCACCGAGCAGGCCGGCGATGTCCGCCCAAAATCCAGTCTCCCATGCGCTCGAGGAAAGCCCAGTCATCCACATCGCGGCCACGGGCACGATGTAGCTCAAAGCAACGATGGCAACCGCAACCAGCATGGCGCGGGGATAAGTCCTCTGCGGGCGCTCTACTTCAGTAGCGATGGTCGAGGCATTGTCCCAGCCCATGTAATTCCACATGCAGATCAGCAGGCCCGTAAGGATGTCTACCGATGAAGCGGTCGGCTTCGTCACAATATGGGCGAGCGCCCCGAATTTGAATGGCGCGATGGCTACGATCAAAAGAAACGGCGCGGAGAGCACGAAGAAAAGCCACAGCGAAGTGGTCGAAACCACGCGGACACCGGCGATATTAAGCAGCGCGCAAACGACGACCACCGCGAACCCGACCGTCCAGCCGCGATATCCCACCGCGAACCAGGGAAACAGGCGCGTGAGGTAAAGCACGAACAACGTCGGGTAAATCGCCATGTCGAAAATCGACGCCACCAGCGAGAGCCAGGCTTCCTGAAATCCCCAGAAGTTGCCCATGGCGCGCCGCACCCACGCGTAGTATCCGCCCTCGAAGGGTAGGGCACTCGACAGTTCCCCGATCATGAATGCGGTGGGCAGGCTCCAGAGAATCGGAGTCAACAGAAGAATAAGGATGGCTTTTCCGTAACCGGCGCCGTGCACGATATCTTCTGTGCCATAAGTTCCGCCCGATACCATAAAGAAGGTAGCGGCGACTAAAGGCCATAGGGTGAGGCGAACGGATTTTTTCCGGTGGGGGGCGATCACGGTGGGCTGGAATGTTTGGCGCGGTGCGCTAGCTGTTGCCAATTTCTATGTGTTCCTCCTCTGGGGCGAATCACTCTCAGCCACCCCGTCGCTTGAAAGCCGCTCTGGGCCTCCCGGTAAGTAAGATTCCGGAAGCTGCGCTGAAGTTAGTTCGCACTGTAGAGATTACGGCAAATTCACAGGGATGCAACAATTTTCTGAAAAAACATTTGTTGTAGGGCGAGTACTGGAGTAATGAAGGGCGTCAACCACAGAGGACACAAAGGTTCACGAAAGAATTTGGCGTTGTCCTTTGTGAACCTTTGTGTCCTCTGTGGTTAATGGTGTTCTTAGACGTTCTTCCACAGTTCGGCGCGCGGGTCCTCGGGATTCAACTTGGCCAGTTCGCGCAGGATTTCCTTGGAGCGCTCGTCGCGAGGCATGGGGACTGCAGTCTTGATTTCGACGATCTCATCTCCGCGCGCGCCATCTTTGGTGGCGGACGGAACGCCCTTTTCGCGCAGCCGCAGCTTCTGGCCGGACTGAGTTCCGGGCGGAACCTTGAGCACGGTGCGGCCGTCGATGGTCGGAACCTCGACTTTAGCTCCGAGCGCCGCTTCTGTGACCGTCACCGGAACGGTAATGTGAATATCGTCGCCTTCGCGACGGAAGACGGGGTGGTCCCCCGCGCGGATGATTACGTAAAGGTCGCCCGTTGGTCCTCCATGGGAACCGGCATTGCCTTTGCCGGGAATGCGGATGCGCTGGCCGTCACGCGTCCCCGGCTTGATGCGAACCTCAAGCGGTTCGGTCTTTTCGATGGTGCCGTCGCCGTGGCAGGTGGAGCAGGTCGTTATGTTTTTACCAGTACCGCGACAGCGCGGACATGTGACGTTAAACTTCATGCGTCCGCCGGTCTGGGTGACTTGACCGGTGCCGCCACACTCCGGGCACGTGCCCGGCAATTCGGTGTATCCCTTGCCGTGGCAAATGGCGCAGACGTCGCGCCGAGTGATGTTCAGCCGCATGACCCCGCCGCGAATTGCCGTCCAGAACGGAACATTGACTTGGTACTCGAGATCGGAACCGGGCTCTGGCTCATCGCTAACAGCTCCGCCACGCTGCCCGCCGAACATGCCGGAGAAAATGTCTTTGAAACCTCCACCGCCGGAGCTGGTGCTGGGCGCGCGACCGCGGCCGGCTCCATCGAACAGATCAGAAAAGTCAAAGCCGCCGAAATCAAAGTTAGCCCCCTGATTTCCGCCGGCGCTACGGGGCTGTCCCCCTGGGAATCCGGCGCCCGGAAAGCCAGAGGAATTTCCGCCTCCGGTTCCTCCACCCGCGCGGGCATAAGCATCGGCAGTGGCAGGATCAATGTTGTCCGAGTAAAACCCGAGCTGGTCGTAAATCTTGCGCTTCTTGGGATCGCTCAGAACATCATTGGCCTCGGACAGCGCCTTGAACTTCTCTTCGGCGCCTTTGTCTCCAGGATTTACATCAGGATGGTATTTGCGCGCAAGCTTGCGAAAGGCTTTGCGAATGTCTTCGGCAGAAGCGGATTTCTTGACGCCAAGTGTGCCGTAATAATCTTTAGTCGCAGTAGCCATTTCTAGTGAATACTAACTAACATTGTCATCCTGAGCGAACGACGCCGCAGTCGAAGGACCCCGATACCGCTGATACTGCCTAGACGTTGTCAGGGAATTCCAAAAAAACCGGTCACGCGTTGAGATACCTTGCCGCTTCATCGTAGCGCGATCTTTTGTGGGGTCCTTCGACTCCACAGATTCTCCGCTTCGCGCAGAATCTGCTGCGCTCAGGATGACAGCTTTTTTATGCGAAGAACAGTTCTTAAGAGCTTAGTTCTGGATCTTATGTCTTCCCGCTTCCAGCACACCGATACGCTCATACTTCGGCGCATCCACGTAAACCGGAATCCGATTGAACCCGGTCAGGGATTGCGCAAAGACGTACCAGCGGCTCTCGTCCTCTGCGTAATTCAAAAAATATACTTGCCCATTCGCTTCAAATTGCAATTTCAATCTCCCCTAAATGAAAAAACCTAAAAAAAGCAGCCACGGACCTCACGGATTCGTCTTTATATCCGCGATGATCCGTGCCAATCCGTGGCCAAGCTTTTCGCTGTCGTTACTTCTTGTCTTCTACATCTACGTACTCTGCGTCGATTACGCCTTCGTCTTTTTTGGCATGGCCGTTGGATGAATGGTCAGCTCCGGCGCTCGGCCCGGCTTCCGGGCCGGCTCCCGGCGCTCCTTGCGGGGGCTGGGCAGATTTGTACATTTGCTCCGCCAGTTTGTGCGAGGCCTGGGTTAGCGTCTCGCGTGCCTTTTCCATCGTGGCTTTGTCGCCGCTTTCTAGCGCTTTCTTGGCGTCGGCAATTGCGTTCTCCACGTCGCCGCGTTCCGAGCCGGAGATTTTGTCTCCTTGCTCGCGCAGCATCTTCTCCACTCCGTAGACCATGGAGTCGAGCTGATTCTTGGCGTCGATGGCTTCGCGCTGGGTTTTGTCTTCAACGGCGTGCGCGTCGGCTTCCTTGGCCATGCGTTCGACTTCTTCCTTGCTCAGACCCGAAGACGACGTAATCGTGATCTTCTGATCCTTGCCCGTGGCCATATCTTTCGCGGTCACGTTCAGGATGCCGTTAGCGTCGATGTCGAACGTCACTTCGATCTGCGGCACGCCACGCGGAGCCGGTGGCAATCCGGTCAAGTGGAATTTGCCGAGAGTGCGGTTCTGCGCCGCCATCGGACGCTCGCCTTGCAGCACATGAACTTCGACTGAAGTCTGGCTGTCTGCCGCGGTCGAGAACGTTTCCGTCTTGCGGGTCGGAATCGTCGTGTTGCGCGGAATCATCGGCGTCGCTACGCCGCCCAGGGTTTCAATCGCCAGCGTCAGCGGAGTCACGTCCAGCAACAGCAGATCCTTCACTTCGCCGCCGAGCACTCCGCCTTGAATCGCAGCGCCGATCGCGACTACTTCATCCGGGTTCACGCCCTTGTGCGGCTCTTTGCCAAACAGCTCTTTTACCAGCGCCTGAATGCGCGGCATACGAGTCTGTCCGCCAACCAGCACGACTTCGTTGATCTTGCTGTTATCCACGCCCGCGTCTTTCATACACTGCTTGCATGGTCCAACCGAACGCTGAATGATATCTTCCACCATCGATTCGAGCTTCGCCCGAGTCAACTTCTTGACCAAGTGCTTCGGACCGCTGGCGTCCGCCGTGATGAATGGCAGATTGATCTCTGTCTCCATGGTCGTGGAGAGTTCAATCTTCGCCCGCTCGGCCGCGTCGCGCAGACGCTGCAGCGCCATCTCGTTGCCCTTGCCGCGCAGGTCGAGGCCTTCGTCTTTCTTGAATTCGTCAATCAACCAATCGACAATGCGCTGGTCGAGGTTGTCGCCGCCGAGGTGAGTGTCGCCGTTGGTGGCTTTCACTTCGATCACGCCTTCGCCGACTTCGAGCACCGAGATATCGAACGTTCCGCCGCCGAAGTCGTAAACCGCGATGGTCTCATCCTTCTTCTTATCGAGACCGTACGCCAGCGCCGCTGCCGTGGGCTCGTTGATGATGCGCTTCACGTCCAGCCCGGCAATCTTGCCCGCATCTTTCGTAGCTTGCCGCTGGGCATCGTTGAAGTAAGCCGGCACGGTGATGACCGCTTCGTTTACCTTCTCGCCGAGGTAGTCTTCGGCCGCCTTCTTCAGCTTCTGCAGAATCATGGCGGAAACCTGCGGAGGCGTATATTCCTTGCCCTGCGCCAGCACCGCAACGCCGTCGCCCTGCTTCACGACTTTGTAGGGCACCATCTTGATCTCTTCGCCAACTTCGTCGTAGCGGCGCCCCATAAACCGCTTGATCGAATAAACCGTATTCTCCGGATTGGTGATGGCCTGCCGCTTCGCCACCTGCCCCACCAACCGCTCGCCGGTCTTGGTAAATCCTACGACCGACGGGGTCGTTCGCCCACCTTCTTCGTTGGGGATCACCTTCGGCTCGCCGCCTTCCATGACGGCGACGCAAGAGTTGGTGGTTCCCAAGTCAATTCCAATAATTTTGGCCATAACTGGCTCCTCCTAAACTTGATAAGTCCTGTGTAATCAGTATATTTATGATTACAAACGACCCCATCCTAAGACTTGAGTGAATCGTTGTCAAGGTTTTAGATGCGGGAGAAGATAAGGAGGATGCGGCACTGCCTGCTAAAAAAATCGCATCCCACGCGAGCGGCGAGTCGGGGAACAAAGACGGAAGGCAGGTTCGCCGAGAGTTTTCCGCAACTGAAGCGAACCTAGGGCAAAGTAAGAGGCAGAGTAAAATGGCCTCCAACCGTCGAGGCTGTGAGAGCCGGGTGCCCCAGGTCTCGCTGGTTTTGCGAGACCTGGGAGGGCCGCCTAGAAGTTCACTTGTCACAGACAGGTTTTCCCTGATTTTTCTACCCTCTATTCATGACTGAGGGCCTGCGTCGATTTTGTCGACCGCGGTGCAGGCATTCAAGCTTGGGCTGGTTCGCGGTTTGCGGTGTTCTTGGGGAGGCCGTCGTGGCGGCTCCCAGGTCTCGCAAAAACGGCGAGACCTGGGGCACCCTAACCTGGGTACCCTGACCTCGGGCATCCTAACTCACCCTCCACGATTCTGGCCCGAAGTTCACTTGTCACAGACAGGCCTTCTCGGATTTTTCTACTCTTTATTGATGACCGACGGCGTACACCGATTTTATGGCGGTAGGGACTTACACTTTCTGACGTTCAGTTGTTACCGACGCCGGCCGCTCTTCAGGAATGAGGTTTACTGTGATTTGTTTCTGAAGATTCTGGAGCGGGTTCGCCGACGTTATCGGCTGGTGGTGTTGGGGTATGTCGTCATGCCGGAACACGTTCATTTGTTGGTGAGCGAACCGCAGCGGGGGACGTTGTCGACCGCAGTACAGGCATTGAAGCTTGGGTTGGTTCGCAGCTTGCTGTGTTCTAGGGGAAGCGTCGTGGCTCCCAGGTCTCGCAAAAGCGGCGAGACCTGGGGCACCCTGACTGCGGGCACCCTAACCTCGGGCACACCAGTGCACCCTGAACGATTCTGGCAGGCGCGGTTTTATGATTTCAATGTTTGGACAGAGCGCAAGCGGATTGAGAAGCTTCGTTACATTCATCGCAATCCCGTGGAGCGCGGGTTGGTGGCCTCGCCTGAACAGTGGCGCTGGAGCAGTTTTCGATGGTATTTGTGCGGAGAGTCAGGCTCAGTGCAGATTAATGATACGGACATTCTGGTAATGACGGTGCGTCCGCCTGCGGCGCCGGCTTGAATCGATTGCCGCACATTCCATGCAGCCCGTACCTGCGATTCCGAGGCAACAGACGGTGTACACGGCCGGGGAGATCGACATCTTCGTCACCTACCTCATTCCTATCGACGTCTGGTACGTGATTCCGGTGGAGAAGATTCAGAACAGATGGTTGCTGTTTTTCCCCTACGGTGGAGACCGCTGCGGCCACTACGAGGAGTATCGGGAAGCCTGGAGGTTGATGGCGCCGCAAACTTCGGATGCGTCGTTTCTATCCATTGATCCGCAGAACGGACGGGCTCGGCCTGGATACCTTAATCCACGGTTTCTGTGATCCGGGCGGGACGTGCGGGCGACCGACTGCTTCAGCGGCTGCAGCACCTGTGCCAGGCAGCCTCGTTCCGGTTCGTTGAGCAGCAGATGAACGTGCTCGGGCATGACCTCTTAACCACGCATAACAGCGCAGGACGCCTGAGAACGTCCCCACTCAAGCCAAAGAACGGCTTGAATCGGCTACCCGGCCAAATCCCCACCCTAAATTTCGCAAAGGACGCGAAATTTAGAATGGGGCAAGCGGCGAAACCGGGGACACTTCTATTGTGGTATGACAACACCTCGCTCACGCGTTGACATTTCCACAGCCGCAAGGCAAACTACCCAATCCGCTGACCGGAGGCTTTTCCGCGCTCGCTAAGTGAAAGTGCGGCGCCAAAAACTGGGTCAGCGGGGTTGCGGGTCTGCGAACTGAGTCGCGAACACTTTGCCATGACCGAACTCCGGGTCTCCTATACGCTCGATTCGACGCTGGAGACCGTCGATAATGCCGAGCAGACAGCCAGCCGAATCGCGGCTGAAACCGGATTCGACGAAGATCAAGTCATGCAGATTTCCATGGCCGTGCGCGAGGCCGCAGTGAATGCGGTGCTGCACGGCAACGCTTATGATCCGGAAAAGAAAGTCAAACTGGATTTCGAACGGACCAGCACGGAATTGGTTATCACCATTCGTGATCAGGGCAAAGGGTTAGATCTGGCCAAGATTCCTGATCCTCTGGCTCCTGAAAATTTATTGAAGACTTCAGGCCGCGGAATTTTTTTGATTCGCTCGTTCATGGACGAGGTGCAGATTAACCCGTCCCAGGCGGGCACCGAAATTAAACTCGTAAAACACGTCCACGGTCCAGCCGAGGACGCTAAGGAGGCTTCTCAGTGACCATGAAGACCAGTACTCGCCAGGTGGATGGAGTGAGCATCGTCGATTGCAGTGGCCGAATCACGCTCGGCGAAGGCAGCGTGATCCTGCGTGACACGGTGCGTGAACTGCTGTCGAAAGGGCAAAAAAAGATTCTGCTGAATTTGGGCGAAGTAACTTATATAGACAGCTCGGGTATTGGTGAATTGGTCAGCGCGTTCACCACGGTGCGCAACCAGGGCGGGGAACTCAAACTGCTGAACCTGACCAAGAAAGTTCACGACCTGCTGCAGATCACCAAACTGTACACCGTCTTCGACGTCAGAGATGACGAAGCCGGCGCGGTGAAGGCGTTCAACTAGAAAAGTTCATCCTGATTTGCCGTGTTGGCGCGGGCGTCCACGCCCGTGCCTTTTTCTGTTTCGGGAATCCTCGGATTTTATTACTGGCTGACCCGCGCTCGATCGAATTGTTCGCCATACAATCGTTTTGTCGCCAGCTTTAACTCATCCGAGCTTTCATGCACATTCTGCCAGACGAGCTGCGCTGCAAAGTCCTGTCGATATCTTTGAGCTTGCTCTTTCCTGCGTTTTTATTTGCCAGCGACTGCATTCCGATTACGGAGGCGCACCTGCACATTGGTGAAGATCAGTGCGTCACCGGCAAGGTGGTGCGGGTAAAACATCTTGGCAGGGGAGTCACGCGGTTCGATTTTTGCCAGGATTCGATGGTGTGTCCATTTACGGTGGTGGTTTTTCCGCACGATCTGAAACGCATTGGCAATGTCAGTCAGTTGCAGAATCAGGTGATCGAGATCCATGGGCCGGTGAAGGAATACGACGGGCGGGCCGAGATTGTGCTCAGTCAGTTGCGGCAACTCGGCGGCACGGGCCTGCGCATTCCACCTTTACCGAAAAAGTTCGACGTCGAGAATAAGGGCAAATACAGTGCAGGGACGTTCAGCCAGCCAAAGGCGCCCTATAAAACCTATCCTAAAAAGCAGACGGCGGCGATTCCGATAAACGTGCCTTCGGACCCTGAGTCTGAAAGTGCCGGCCCGCAATAATCTCTTGACCGTCTAGAATGAAATTGTCATTCTGAGCAAAGCGAGGAATCTGCAGTTCGCTCGACCAGAAAAAATGCAGATCCCTCGCGCTGCGAGGGATGACAAACGCTTAGGGTCGGCAGCTAATTCACGCCGATGTAACCCTACACCATGCCTTTTCTTAATTCTTCCAAAGAGTAAAAGGTGCCCCTCCAGACCACACCGCCGCGCGCCAGGGTCAGAATCATGGAACGCAGCATGGTGTAGACGAACAGAGTCGCGCCAATGGGATGCAAGACGAAATAGTACGCGGGAACGTCAGACTCCCACGACATTCCCACGTAAATAGCGAAAATCGAGGCAAGAGCAACGGCATAAGGAAGACGCGCCCAACCATGCGCAAGGCATACCCCGACAAATGGCATGAGGTTCAGGAAGGCCAGCGCAAACGCTGATAGCAGCCCACGCCACCACTGAAACGACATAATGGCGAAGGAATTCTTGGTAAGGTTGTTTACCATGCCCATGGCGCCGTGCGCCCATCGTAGCGAGATCAGGTCGGCCCCATAGACGTTGCGCTGCGCGTAGCCGGAGTTCTTCACGATTTTGCCCAGTTTCATGTCATCGACCACTTCGAAGCGCAAAGCATGGTAGCTGCCCACGGCGTCGTAAACGCGGCGGCGAATCAGGTTGAACGCGCCCACTCCCATGTGATCCTTGGTCTTGGGATCAGCGACCTTCCAGGGACGATGCCCGAAGACAAAAAGCGTCTGGAAGAAAGCAATCATCATTCGTTCGCCTGGGCTCTTCATGATCATGCGCGGAAACAAAACCAGATGATCCGCCGATTCAGCCTCTGCATAGGCTAAGGCTCGCTTCAGTACATCAGGACGAAAAAGCACATCGGCATCTGTGAACAAGAGCCAATCGCCGGTGGCCTGATTGGCCGCGGTCCACATCGCATGTGCTTTGCCCAACCATCCAGAAGGTAATTCGGCGATGTGAATAACTTTGAGGCGTCCTTTGGCTTCCGCAGTGAGGGCAATTTGATTCATGACTTCGCCGGTGCGGTCGGTGGAACGATCGTTGATGGCGATGACTTCGTAATTGTTGTATTCAAGTTTGAGCAGCGTGGAGAGAGCGGGAGCAATATGCGCTTCTTCGTTACGGGCGGGGACAATGATGCTGACTCGAGGATTGCCAGCAGTTGCGGACGGTGTGCAATTCCACTCCGGCCGCGAAATGTCTGCGACCTTGGGCATGCCAAGAGCGGCATCCAGCAGACGCGAAAACCATACCAGCGCGAGAACGCTGCCTGCGATCCAATGGAGGATGGCCCAATGAAAATGAATCATTCCGGCTGGCCGCGGAGTGCCGCAAGCTGATTATCTATTCGTACTTCGGGAGCGAAGCGCATGCCGTAAAACAGTATGGCAGAAGAGATGGCCATCGCGATTACCGGCAAAATGAATGCGGCCTGAAGCGAGCGCTTGTCGGCGACGTATCCCATAAGCGTTGGCGAAGGAACGTCACCCAAAAGATGAAAGATGAAAATATTGACGGCGATAGCGGTTGCGCGGATGTGCGCTCCTACGGAGTTAACCAGCGCGGTGTTCAGGGGCGAGGTATTCAACAGCAGAAGAAATGCGGCCAGGGCGATGGCAGGTATCATCAGCCTTCCTTTATTAAATAAGCCTACGATCATCACTGGCACGCCAAGTCCCATGCTGACTGCGGACACAAAATAGTACGAGCCTTTCATTCTAGGCAGTAGACGATCGCCCAGCCAGCCTCCTGCTAGAGATGCAAGAATGCCATCGACCACCACAATTTTGCCAAACATCAGATTCGCCGCCTCCAGGCTGTAGCCGCGTACTCGCGACAGAAATGTCGGCATCCACACCTGTATTCCTCCCAGCGAAAACGTGCCCGCCGCCATGCCCAGAGTAACCATCCAGAAAGCAGGATTCCGCGCCAAGCCGCGCAGGGTTGCGCGATCGGGAGTTTCCTGCAATGAGTCGAACTGGCCGCGAGGCGGCTCGGGAATGAAGAGTAACGAGACCGCCAGCAAGAAGCCGGGCACGGCGGCGATATAAAACGGGTAGCGCCATCCCAGATGCGGGCCAAGCTTGCCACCCAGCAGATACCCCGCAGCCGTGCCCACGGGAATCGCCAGATAAAACACGCCGAAAATGCGGCCGCGTTGGCGCTCTGGAAAAAGATCGGCAACGAAAGTCGGCGCAATGGTGACGAACGTCGCTTCTCCCACTCCGACCAGAGTGTGGCGCACCAGCAGTTCCCAGTACGTATGCGTGACGGCGGTCAGCAAGGTCAGTGCGCTCCAGAAGACCGCGCCGAGAATGATAATCATCTTGCGCGAATAGCGGTCGGCAAGCGGTCCGGTAAAGGGCGCCGCGATCATGTAGAAGCCAAGAAAGGCGCTGGTGAGATAACCGACCTGCGTGTTGGTGAGATGGAATTCGCTTTGCACCAGCGGCTGCACCGCAAACAAAACCGAACGGTCGATGTAGTTGAGGAGATTCAGCGCCGTAAGCAGGACGAGCGCGGTCCAAGGATAAAGTTTCGTCGGGGGCACTTGGCGAAGAAATATATCACGGTGAGGTGATGGGCTTGTGGATTCTTCTTTCGGGCTTTCACCACGCTTACTAATAACGCTTGACGTTATTAACGATGTCCGTTATTATTGAACTCGTGATCCGCAGTTTCGCGAATCGGTCGACCGAGGAAATCTGGCGAACTGGCAGGACCCGAGGCTCTCCTCCGGCGGATGTGACAAAACGAAAGCTCGGAATGCTCGATGTGGCAGTAGAGCTGCACGATTTGAAGTGTCCACCGGGCAACCGGCTCGAGAAATTGCGCGGCGACCGTCGAGGACAATACAGCATTCGTATCAACGATCAATACCGGATCTGCTTCGTTTGGCGCGATCACGATGCCTACGATGTAGAAGTGACGGACTATCATTGAATAGTGGTCGACTAAAACGAGGGGGAACATGAGTATTGCAAGAAAAGGTACGCCCAATTGGAGAATCCATCCCGGTGAGATTTTGCGGGAGGAGTTCCTGAAACCCATGGCAATATCTGCCTACGCCCTGGCAAAGCGGCTTCGTGTCCCTCCACCGCGCATCAACGACATTGTTCTGGAGCGACGCGGAATCACGGCCGATACCGCGCTTCGGCTGTCTCGTTTCTTTGGAACCACTGAGCATTTTTGGCTAAATCTGCAGGATGCGTATGATATCGGCCGGGTGAAGGTAGAACTGGCACGTGAGTTGGAACAGATCGAACCTCTCAAAGTCGCCGAAGCGGCCGATTAGCCCGGCGAAAAACAAGCAAGTCAAAAGCTTATCGCAGAGCTCGCTGAGAAGAGCGGCAAAGATCGCTGAGAAAAAACTTCGAACATCCCCGCTTTCACTTTCCCGCCTTCCCCTTCAGCCGCGGCCAGCGCGCGACGATTACAGTAGAAATCCCGCCCCTGGGACGAAAATCTCCCTTGACCTCAGCCCATACCGGACGCGCCCATCGCACTACGTCGTCTAAAACCCGGTTCACGATGTTTTCCTGAAAGATCCCCAGATTCCGGTAAGTCTGCAGGTATTCCTTTAACGATTTCAGTTCCAGGCAGTGTTTATCGGGCATGTAGCGAATAGTTAGTACGCCAAAATCGGGCAGGCCGGTTTTCGGACAGACCGAGGTAAACTCCGGGTCATCGACGACGATTTCATATCCCACAAACTGATTCGGCCAAGTCTCGATCTCGGGGAAGTTCGCATCCAGACCCGCTTGGGCATGTACGGACGTGTAACGCGGCGGCTTAGGCATCCTGATATTGTAAACAGTACCTGTACCAAAGCTCCAAATGGGGCAACGATTTGCGCGTCAATTTGCCGGGATGGCGCATCTAATTTGGCAGGTTCCGTCTAAAGCTTCCAGAGATAGCAAGTGATACATTAATTGGTCAGCTATCTTGCCAATCAACAGGGACGATGACGAGCAATAATGCGAGTTTTTTATCCCGGCACCGTTGGATCGCTGCGACCGTCGCAATTGTCGCTGCGGTGATATTGTTCGCGTCTTTATCGCGGGATCCGGCGGTTCCGGTGCGGGCGGTGGCGGCACAGCGCGGCACCATTCGCAGTCTGGTTTCGACTAATGGAAAAGTCGAGCCGCTGGAGAACTTTGAGGCTCATGCGCCCATCGGGACTACCGTGAAAAAGCTTCTGGTACGGGAAGGCGATCACGTCAAAAGGGGTCAACTGCTGGTGCAATTGAATGACGCAAAAGCTCATAGCCAAGCGGCCCAAGCCAAGGCTCAACTCCTGGCTGCGGATGCCGATCTTAGCGGTATCCAGAGCGGTGGAAACCGTGAGGAAGTCTTGACTCTCGAATCACAAATCGTGAAAGCGCGCACCGCGAGCGACACGGCGCAGCGCAAACTGGACGCCCTGAAGCGCTTGCAGCAGGAAAATGCCGCGTCTCCGGGCGAGATAAAAGACGCCGAGGACCAGCTCCAACGTGCCAATGCCGATCTGAATCTGCTTTTGCAAAAGCAGAAAGGCCGTTATTCGCAGCCGGAAATCAACCGCGTAGAAGCGCAAAAAACTGAAGCCCAGGCCGCGTACTCGGCGGCTGAAGACGTGCTGAGTGAATTAAATGTTCGCGCTCCATTCGATGGCGTGGTCTATTCGTTGCCGGTCGTACAGGGCGCGTACGTGAATCCCGGTGATTTGGTATTGCAAGAGGCGGACCTAGCTAAAGTGCGAGTTCGAGCCTTCGTCGACGAGCCTGATATTGGACGCCTGGCACCCGGAGACAAAATCGACGTAACTTGGGATGCCATGCCGGAACGAACCTGGCACGGCACTGTAACCGTAATTCCGGCGGTGATTAAGCTTCATGGCACCCGCAACGTCGGGGAGACGACCTGCGTTGTCGATAACCACGATTTCAAGCTGCTGCCGAACGTAAATGTTGGAGTCGCAATCATTACGGCGGAACATCGTGACGTTCTCACCGTGCCACGCGAGGCGGTGCGCCAGGAAGACAGCAAAACTTACGTCTATCAGATCGTGAACAACGAATTGCGCCAGCGCTATATACAAACTTCCATCTCCAATTTGACCGAAGTGGAAGTGACCGGAGGGCTGACGGAGAATGCTTTAGTCGCGCTCGGTCCGACAAATTCCAAACCGTTGCATAACGGTTTGGCCGTAAAGGTGGTTCATTAAGAAGATGTCTTTGATAAAACAACTTTCGATCATTTTTTTGCTTGCACTTCTTCCTTCGATTGCCGCGGCGGATGCTGCGGATAGCAAACTGCTGGCTGAAGGCCACGTGGATGACGCCATCGCGTCGCTACAACACAAAGTCAGTAGCTCGCCCAACGACGCCGATTCTTTCAATCTGCTCTGTCGCGCGTACTATTCGCTGAGCGATTGGGATAAGAGCGTTTCCGGATGCGAGAAAGCTGTAGCGTTAGATCCGGAGAATGCTCAATATCATCTCTGGCTCGGGCGGAGCTACGGGGAAAAAGCCGAGCATTCGGGATTATTAGCTGCGGCCAAGCTGGCGAAGAAAGTTCGCAACGAATTCGAAACCGCGGTACGCCTTGATCCGAATAACGCAGAAGCGCGCGCCGATCTGGCCGAGTTCTATATGGAGGCTCCGGCAATCATGGGCGGCGGACGCGACAAGGCCGAGGCTCAGGCTCAGCAACTCACTATCGCTGACCCGGTCAAAGCTGGCTGGCTCAAGGGACAGCTCGCGGAAAAGTATAAGGACCGAGCCGCTGCCGAGAACGAATATCGCGCTGCCATCCAAGCCAGCCACGGCGCGGCGGGCGCGTGGTTGAATTTGGCCTCCTTCTATCGCCGGACTTCGCGTCTGGACGCAATGGAAGACGCCATCGGCCATGCGAGTTCAGCTCCCATGAATCAGCCCCAAATTCTCATCGAGTGCGCCCAAATGCTGCTCGCTTCCAATCGCAATCTGCCGGAAGCGACCGCATTACTGCGCCGCTATTTGACCTCCAGTCCCAATGTGGAAGCCGCTCCTGCGTTCCAGGCACATTATCTGCTGGGCACCGCGCTCGAGCAGCAAGGCGACAAACCCGCAGCCGCTTTGGAGTATCGCGCTTCGCTTTCACTGGCACGAAGCTTCACCCTCGCTCAGAGCGCGTTGGATCACTTGAATAGCCAAGTGGCACAGATGGGAAACTAGGATTTGGCGGATTCTTTTTCGCGGAGACTATCGACAATCCCATCCTGTGCGCTATCTCGGCACAATGCGAAAAGGTCGTTTGCGAGCGGAGCGATAAACGCAAAAATCGCGGCGATCAAGCGTGAAGATAGTGTCGATACCTTCCCGGTCGGCAAGGTAAACCAGTGCGGCGTCGGCTAGCTGAGGCCGCATGTCCTCATAATCCTTCATCACCTTCGCGATCCCCTTGGCGTCGTTGCTCTGCAATGACAACAGTTCCAGAAAACCGGTGTCTACGCTTCGGAGAAGTTGCTGAACCGCCTTTGTATACTCGCGCAGCAGCCACGCAGCTTCGGTAATCACGGGCCAACAGGAAAGAAGCGGACCCGGCAAATGACGCAGCGTTTCTACACAGCTGGCATGATGTAGGTCTACGCTGGAGAGAATGGCAACTAGGGGCCCGGTGTCCACCAGAACTCGTCTCATTTGTCTTTGCCGAAACCTTTGAAGTGGCGGGGATTCGTGCTCAGGTCTTTAGCTGGAGCTTCGCGGCCGCGTGACACGCAGCCGATCAGTCCCGCTTCCTCCGCCAGTTCAAAAGCTGACCACTCGCGGTTGGAACGCCCAAGATAGTTCTCGAGCGCGTCGCGAACCAGCTCGGATTCCGTTTGTCCGTTGGTTCGCGAACGGCGGCGGAGGCGGCCTCCCAACTCCTCGGGAATTCGTATCGTGATGCGCTCAGAACCCATGTCAGACATTATAGCATTAACGTCAGACAATCAAGAAACGGGCCGATTGTTTCGCAGCCTTGCAAGTCATTTACAATCCCCTTTGCTCACAATTTACTTATGCCCAAAACGTGGAAGACTAAGCTGATTCATCCCGATGCGCATGCGCCGGAAGGGTTCCGTTCCTTATCCACGCCGGTCTATCGGGGCTCGACCGTGCTATTTCCAAACGCATCGGCTGTGCAGGATACCTGGGATCAGTACGAAGCCGGCTATACCTACGGCCTCTACGGTACCCCGACCACCTTGGAATTGGCAGCCCGCATTTGCGAACTGGAAAAAGGCTTTCGCACCTTCATCACACCTGGCGGACAAGGCGCGATTGCCCTCATCAATTTTGCCTTTCTCAAGGCGGGTGATCACGTTCTCGTTCCAGAAAGTGTTTACACTCCGAACCGTAAGTTTGCCGTGGAAGTTCTGCGCCGCTTCGGCGTGGAAGTTAGCTTTTACCAGCCAACGATTGGCGCGGGAATTGAATCGCTGTTGCGCAAGAACACGCGCCTGATCTGGTGCGAAAGCCCAGGTTCTATCACCATGGAAGTGCAGGATGTGCCCGCGATCGCCGACGCCGCGCATCGCATCGGAGCCATGGTGGTGCTCGACAATACCTGGGCTGCCGGCATTTATTTCGACGCCTTCGCTCACGGCATTGACGTCACCATGCAAGCCCTAACGAAATATGTCGGCGGACACAGCGACTTGTTGCTTGGTTCGATTACCGTGCGTGACGAAGCCTCCTATCAGCGCCTGGGCGCAACCCATCAACTGGTGGGTTGCGCGGCATCGCCTGACGATTGCAGCCTAGCGCTACGTGGGATGAAAACTCTTTCCGTGCGTCTGAACGCGCTTGAAAAATCCGCTCTGGATTTGGCGAAATGGCTCGCGCAGCGTCCCGAGATCGAATTGGTGTTGCATCCTGCGCTGCCATCGTGCCCCGGCCATGAATTCTGGAAGCGCGACTTCACCGGGGCGGCTGGACTTTTTTCTGTCGTCTTCCAGCGCGAATTTAGCAAGCAGCACGTTCTGGATTTTGTTGATGCCCTCGAGTTATTCGAGATCGGGTACAGTTGGGCGGGCGTAACCAGCCTGGCGGTCGCTTACGATTTCCACGCCGCGAAAAACCGTCCGGACTACGGCCATCGTATCGTGCGCCTAAATATCGGCCTCGAAGATGTTGAAGATCTCCGCGCAGACCTGGCGCAGGCGTTGCAGTCGATGCGCTAAAGGACGCGATGGGCAACACCGCGTCCAGTAAACTTGCGGTTGTCAGCCGCTGCAGTTCGCTCTTCAGTCGTACTTCTCATAGAGGATAGACTTCCGGTCCCAACCCAGCGACTTCAGCAGATCGCGATTGGCTTTGACCATTTTGTCCAGGCCGCAGATGTAGGCGTGCATGTCGGTGCGGCCTGCGACTATCCCCGGGACGTGCTCTTGCACATAGCCTCGCAGGCCTTTCCACTCGGGACCGCCGCGGCTGAGTGTGGGCAGGTAATCGAAGTTTGGGTGCTGCTCGGCCAGGCGCTGGAATTCGTTGTGATAATAGATATCTTTTTCCGTCCGATTGCCGAAGAGCAGGTACAGGTGCTTGCCTTGGTGACGCGCGTGAGCATCAATGGAGGACGGGCGTCCTCGCCCGTCTTCTTCTGATTCGGGGTCCGACGCAAACAACCAATGCAGCATGGAACGAAACGGCGCGATGCCTGTGCCAGTCGCGATGAAAATCGTATCGCGCATGGGCGGGCGCAGGATGAAATCGCCGAATGGTCCCTGGCAAGTAATTTCGTCGCCCTCCTTCATATCGCAAAGAAAGTTGGACATGAAGCCGTCCTGCACGCGGTTCAGGCATAGGGCGAAGCGGTTGTTATCCTCCGGCGGGGAAGCGATGGAGTAGGCACGGATGATCTCCTCGCCATCTGGCTTGTTGGTTTTGAACGACAGCCATTGCCCGGCTACGAAGCCAAAGCGCGTAACACTTTGCATTTCGAATTCGAGATGCCGGGTTAGCTCGGAGAGAGAAACCGACCTCGTGAGCCTCGGGGTGAAAGATTGGAACGGCATTGCTTGGTTAGATGAAATGGAGCGGGCTTTGGAAGCTAAACGAGGAGGAACTCCCCGAGATAGTGTTGGCGCTGCAATCGAAGGCAGGTCCTTCGACTCCGCGAGTTCATTCGCTTTGCGAATGAACTCACCGCGCTCAGGATGACAGGGTTGTGGTGCAGGAAGACAAGAGCCAGAAGCTGGAAGCCTCCCTATTCCACCGTCACCGACTTCGCCAGATTTCTTGGCTGATCCACATCACATCCGCGGCGCACTGCGATGTGATAAGCCAGCAACTGTAGCGGAACGATTTCAAGAATTGGTGACAGTTCTTCTGGAGCCGGCGGAATGTACAGCACGTGGTCGGCGGCTTCTTTGATCTCTTCATCTCCCTCGGTAGCGAGCGCGATCACGATGCCGGAGCGGGCTTTCACTTCTTTCAAGTTCGAAATCGTCTTCTCGTAGCGGACCATCGACAGTTCATTGTTCGGATCTCGCGTCGCGACGATTACCACGGGAAGGTTCTCGTCGATTAACGCGTTCGGCCCGTGTTTCATCTCTCCTGCCGGGTAACCTTCCGCGTGGATGTAGGAAACTTCCTTCAACTTCAGCGCGCCTTCAAGAGCGATCGGATAATGAATGCCTCGGCCGAGGAACAGAAAGTCCTGCGCGCGCACGTACTGTTTCGCAAGATGATCGCAGTCCTCGTCACGGGTTAGCAGATGCTCAAGCTTACCGGGAAGAAGAGTGAGTTCGTGAACCGCCTTCGCGGCTTGCTCCTTATTCATGGCACCCCGCACCTGAGCAAGATAGAGGGCGAACAAATAAAGAGCAGTCAGCTGAGCGGTAAACGCTTTGGTCGAGGCCACGCCAATTTCCGGACCTGCGTGCGTATAAATTGTCCCCGCAGCTTCGCGCGTGATCATCGAACCGACAACGTTGCAGATAGCCAACGTCTTCGATCCTCGCGCCTTGGCCTCGCGCTGGGCTGCAATGGTGTCGGCGGTTTCCCCGGATTGTGAAATGACCAGCGTGATGGTGTTGGGCTCGACGATGGGATTGCGGTAACGCCACTCGCTGGCGTAGTCGACTTCGACCGGAATCCGCGCCAGGCTCTCGATCATGAACTTGCCCGCCTGACCCGCATGCCAACTGGTGCCGCAAGCCTCGATATTAATTTTCTTGGCGGCTTTGAATTCCGCCTCGGTGATTTCCATTTCATCGAGGAAGATGTGGCCCGTCTCCTGCGAAATCCGCCCCAGAGTCGTATCCCGCACGGCCCGGGGCTGCTCGTAAATTTCCTTCAGCATGAAATGCTTGAACCCGCCCTTCTCGGCCTGAATTGGATCCCAGGTAACATGCTGAACCTTGCGCTCAATCGGTTTTCCGTCGAAGTCAGTGACCTTGGCGCCTTCCGGGGTGATGACTGCGAGATCGCCATCGGCGAGAAAGAACAAGTCGCGGGTGTGATACAGAATCGCCGGCACGTCGGAGGCGACGAAGTATTCGTCCTTGCCCAAGCCGATCACCACTGGCGGCCCATTGCGGGCGGCGACGATGGTGTTCGGTGCATCCGAGGCAATCACTACCAGAGCGAACACGCCGGTCAATTGACCGACCGTCTTGCGCACGGCTTCCTCGAGCGATGGGCGATGCCCGTTGCCCGTCTTGAGGTAATACTTTTCAACCAGGTGGGCAATTATTTCGGTGTCGGTTTCGGTATTGAATTTGTGGCCTTCGGCAATCAGCTTGCGCTTGAGCGTGACATAATTTTCGATGATGCCGTTGTGCACTACGACGATGGTTCCGGTGCAGTCGCGGTGCGGATGCGCATTCTCTTCGGTGGGGCGGCCGTGAGTAGCCCAGCGGGTGTGGCCAATTCCGTAAGTGCCATCGAGCGGCTTGAGGCGAATCACTTCTTCCAGATTGCGCAGCTTGCCTTCGGCGCGGCGGACTTGCAGGCCTTCGCCATTGCCGCAAACCGCGATTCCGGCGGAATCGTACCCGCGATATTCCAGACGACGCAGCCCATCAATAATGACAGGCACCACACTCTTCTTTCCTACATAGCCTACAATGCCGCACATACTTAACTCCGATGCTAATTGATGCTTGACGGACTCAACTCATTACCCGCGCAATTTGGTGCGGAACACGCTGGCACCTTATTGGGGGATTAAGTAGCGCTGGGATCCTTCGACTCCGCAGCTTTTCAACTTCGCGCAAAACCTGCTGCGCTCAGCATGACAGCTTCCTGCGTAAGCTCATTCTTCGAGGGAGAAACGGAATTCTTCAATGACCGGATTGGTTAAAACCTCTCGCGCCATGCGTCCAACTTCCGCTTCGGCCTCTGCCCGTGTCAGGCCGCCGTCCAGAGTTAGTTCGAAATACTTCCCCTGGCGCACCTCCTCCAGGCCTTTGTAACCCATTTTTTTAAGAGCACCTTGGATGGTCTTTCCCTGAGGATCCAAAACGCTCTTCTTCAGCGAAACATACACATAAGCTTTCATGGGGGAATCCTCATTATACGTCACGCCGGAGGCATGGCGTACACGACCGACTTAGAGCAGTTGAGCGAGTTGCCGGTCGAGTTCTGCGAGAGCATTCTGCAGAATTTCCCGGTGACGAGGACTTTTGGCAGCTTCGAGTTGCTGCAACACGTGCTGGCGCGACATCATTAAACCTTGCCTGTGGCGCGCACTGGCAATTTCGGCGGGAGTCAGCGGCGGCTTGGTCGGGCCTGCAGGAGAAGCTGCTTCTGCCTGTTGCTCCTCAACCGATTTGCTCTCCCATCCCCTTGCCACATAAAAATTATACCTGCCTAAGTTGCGAGAATGGCATTTTGTCTAGCCCTTGGGCAGCCTGGTTTACTCGCTCCGAAACCGTAAATCGTCGCCGATGCGCACAAATTACACGAACAGTGCCAAGCTGGCACAAAACGCGACAACTTGCAAATTAATTATGCGGGGGCTGATGGAATAAGGTTTATCATTTGTCTAAGGTTGTTTGAAACGGAAGGTTTGCTCGAGGGGGCTTCCTTATGCGTGTTTAATGGACCCTGATCGACACTTCGATGCGGAAGATGTAAGTCGTTACGAGGCGCTGCAGGTAGCGGACCTCGAGGTTCACCATCGTGGTGTTCCCGAGATGCTGACGCAATTGGCGCAGCGCCTGCGGAAGGTCGCCTCCTTTGAAGTCGCCAGTTTTGCTCTCTACGATCCCGAAAAAAAAGTGATGCGCCTGCACTTCTGGGAAGGAAGTGACCGCCTTTCTGACCTCGCCCAGTTGACGGTGGAAGAATCAGCCTGTGGATTCGGGTGGGATAAGCCGACCATCTTGCCCGACCTGAAGCAGGAAACCCACTTCCAGGCAGCGGTCAATATTCTCATAGAAAAGGGAGTGCGATCGTATTGCGGACTGCCCTTGACCAGTGGCCAGAGAAAGTTTGGCGCGCTGGGACTGGGAAGCCACCGGCCCAACGCCTATCGCGATGAGGATGTGCAGCTTTTGCGGCAAATTGCCGAACTGGTCGCTCTGGGTCTGGAAAACGCGAATACCCGAATCGCCTTTCGCGAAGAGAAGGAACGGCTGGAAGTGCTGCTCGAAGTCGGTACGACATTGATGTCGAACATGGATGTACAGCAATTGTTCCCCAACATCTCAGCTCTGATTCGAAGGGTGCTCCACCAGGACTTTGCCTGCGTGAACCTCTATGAAGAAGGCCGCCACTACCTTCGCCTTTATGCGCTGGATTCCGCATTCATGGAGGAAGCCATCAGTCTCCATACAGTCGTGCCCATCGGAGACTCAGTGGCGGGATCCGCCTTTCTGAAAGGTGAGGCCGAAGTCTGCGACAGTGAAGACTTGCGCGCTGACGGCTCTCCAGTGATTAGGCGAATGGTGGAACTGGGGATGCAATCATTTTGCTCGATGCCGCTGATAACGCGAAAGGGCAAGCTGGGGACGCTGAACCTGGGCAGTATGACTGCTCGTGCTTTTGCGCCGCGAGATATAAGCTTTTTGAAACAGGTCGCGGCCCAGGTTGCCGCCGCCCTGGATAATGCCCGCGCCTATCGCGAAATTGCCGACCTCACCGACAAGTTGAAAAAGGAGAAGCTGTATCTCCAGGATGAAATCCGCTCCGTACTCAACTTTGAAGAGATCGTGGGCGAAAGCCCGGCCCTCAAGCACGTTCTCACACAAGTCAACACCGTGGCGCCACTGGACGCGACAGTGCTCATTCTGGGCGAAACCGGAACCGGTAAAGAACTGATTGCCCGCGCCATTCACCGCATGAGTTCGCGAAAAGACGCCAGTTTCATCAAACTGAACTGCGCTGCAATTCCTACCGGGTTGCTCGAGAGCGAGCTTTTCGGCCACGAGAAAGGCGCGTTTACCGGCGCTATCAGCGCAAAAATCGGCCGCCTTGAACTGGCCGACAAAGGAACATTGTTTCTCGACGAGGTCGGAGACATACCGCTGGAGTTGCAGCCTAAACTGCTGCGGGTTTTGCAGGATCAGGAATTTGAAAGGCTGGGTGGGGTTCGGACCATCCGGGTGAATATACGCCTGGTTGCCGCTACCAATCGCGATCTCGCGAAGAGCGTCGCCGCCCGGGAGTTCCGCAGCGACCTGTATTATCGCTTGCATGTTTTTCCTCTCCACATGCCTCCTTTGCGGGAGCGGGGGAAAGACATTGAGTTGCTGGTGCGTTATTTTGTTCAGAAATTTTCCCGCCGCATGAACAAACAGATAGAGACCATCCCCACGGAAACTATGAATGCTTTAACCCGCTGGGCGTGGCCGGGAAACGTGAGGGAGCTGGAAAACTTTATCGAGCGATCGGTCATTCTATCCGAAAATGCCATTCTGAATGTTCCTTTGTCGGAGCTAAAACCCACGTTCCAGGGGGAACGCCAGGATGGCACATTAGAAAGTCTGGAGCGCGAACACATTCTTCGCGTTCTACGGGAAACCGGCGGCGTGATCTCGGGTCTGCGCGGTGCCGCCGCGCGCTTGGGCATGAAGCGCACTACCCTGCAGTCCAGAATGCAGAAGATGGGAATCAACCGCTCAGACTATGAGAACTAAGGTGATTCCAAACCTAGCCAGCATCTTCTACTATCACCTAGCCGATATGTCGGCAATCTGCCGCAGCTTCGGCAACTCTGCTCAAAGATATGTGCATTCCGCTTTGAATCTCCCTATTGTTCTTTAACCTTTGCAGCCACTTGACGCTCGCACCAGGTTTGGTATCCGGCCTGCGAAGGGTCCATCGAGCAGACACTCATCAACCCGTGTTTATCGGGCCGCTCAATTCACCTCAAAGACAAATGTGTCGAGAAAATTTCGGTTACACGCCGTCTGGCGCCCATCCCCGGGGACGCTTACACGGAGCTTAAGGACGAGAGGAGAATTCCTTGCTCATCCAATTAGGCACTCCCATTCGTGGTAGTAGCGTCGCACGGGTTGTATCAGGAAAAGACGCCGGGGGCAGGCGGGACGTAATTGTCAGCAGGTTGTCGCTTCCCGTCCTGCTTCAAACCGATGCAGTAAAACCGCCGGAATTAAAAGCGTTGACCGGGAACCAAGAGACATCCGGCTCGGTTGATCTTCTGTATGTGTTCTCGCGTGGATTGTTATGGCATCGAGAGCGAGATGCAGGCGCGGGGTGGGATCTGATCCGATTATTGCAGTCCCCGGATCGTGATGTGCGGACCACCGCCGCCGCTTTGCTTGCCAAGACTGAGCACGCGCGCCTCTTGGTTCGAGACATGCGCCGGGCTCGGGCCCGAATTAAGACTGCCGCGCGAAATGTGGCAACGCCCAAAGGGCTGCAGTCTATTAAGGTGGCCGAAATGAATACACCATATGGCTTGGAAATAGTCGAAAACTGTCTGTCCTGCAAGTTGCGGAAGAGCCATTGGTTTTGTGGTCTCTCACCCGAGGTTCTGAAGCTGCTCAGTAGCGCCAGCCATTTGAGCACTTATCCGGGAAATGCAGTTCTTTTTGTCGAGGGTCAGATGCCTCGCGGCGCCTTTGTTCTCTGTTCAGGAAAGGCCAAGCTATCGACCACTTCGCGCGAGGGCAAGGTGTTGATCCTGAAAATCGCCGAGGCTGGCGAGGTGCTCGGCTTGAGCGCGGTGATTTCAGGCCAGCCCTTTGAACTTACCGCGGAGACAGCTGGGCCGTGCCAGGTTAATTTCGTGGAGCGCGAGGCTCTAATGCGGCTGATGGAAAAGAATGGGGAATTTGGCCTGCATGCCTCGCAAGCTTTGAGCCGCGAGTTCCAATCGGCCTACCGCGATATTCATGACTTGGTGCTGGCCCGTTCATCCGCCGGCAAGCTGGCCCGGCTCCTTCTTTCCTGGACACCAATTCACGACCATGAACTATCTGAAATCCGCGTCCGTTCCAGTCTGACCCATGAAGAGATGGCGCAAATGATCGGCTCGTCCCGCGAGACTGTGACCCGGTTGCTCAGCGAACTGAAGAAAAAGGAATTCATTCGCCTGGATGGATCTACGTTGATTATCCGCAACCGCACCGCCTTGGAAGCGTTGGCTGCATAGTGACGGATGCAGCCTGCTTGGAGACGGCCGGTTGTCCTCCCCGGCCTTCTCCTTTTTCGATCGAATCCCTCAAAAATGGAATCCGAGTTCCGCGCTTAGCGTCCGCGGCGTTACATAATGCGTGCCGCTGAACGTCGACAGGAAGTTATACAAGACGTAATTGTTGGCGATGTTGATCGCCGTCAGCCGCGCACTCCATTTGTATCTCTCGCCGTGAAACAGGTTGTCGTGGCCAACGGAAACATCGAAAAGATTCCGAGAGGCGATTCGCGGCGGATTGTGGTCATCATTTTCGGTGCCTGGCGCTGGCACTTTTATGAGCGACGATCCGAACTGCGAAGCCGCGCAATTGTAAGGCAAAGGCGACGTCGGCGTTGCATGGACGCCGTTGCAAGTGAATCCGGCCTCAAACTCCTGGTCCGCAGAAAGCGGCACTCCGCCCACATTGGACGCGATCATGCTCACGCTGGGAACACCACCGACCAGAACTGACCCCGGACAATCGTTGACGTCCGGAGTGATTCCGAAGCAGGGCGTGGCGCCCGCCACCAGGCCGCTGTCGTACCGCCAGTTGAAGCCAATCCAGGGACCGTCTTTCCAGGGTTGGTATTGCAGATGAGTGGTCTGGTTGAACCTCTCGTCGTGGTCGATCCGGAATGGAAGCCCAACCGGGGTCGATGGCGTGGCCCCTGCGCCGCCGATCTGCGGAGTAAAGAACCGCGCCGCCACGCTGGAAAAAACCATAAGCGCTGAAAATCCGTGCAGGTTGGGCACACTAATGCGACCCGCATATCCGGGAATTTTCGAGTTGTGCCACTCGATTGGGAAAGTGATCGGAGTATTGCCGAGTACGCTGAAATCGTACCCATTGTGCGTATACTTCGAGACCCACTCGCCGGAGAACACCAGATACTTTCCGAAAGCCTGCTCCAGTCCAGCGTGGAATTCATTGCGAAAGCCGGGACTCAACGGGGTTAGCGCCAGGGATGAACAGAGAAGAAGCGGGTTCAGAACTGGATTGGCGCAGCCAATACTGGATAGCACCAGATTTTCATTAAAAGGAGACTCCAGCGTTCGCGCATAGGAAACGCGAAGAATCGTATTGGTCCTCTTGATGTTGTAAGCCACTCCGAGACGCGGTTCGGCTTGCCGCGCGCTGGTGATTCCGTTGTATAGATCGCCGCGTATTCCAAGATTCAGGGACCAGTTTCCTTTTGTGACTTGGTCCTGAATGTAAAGCGCAAGCTCCTTCACGTCCGTATGACCGCGGAACGTATAAGGGCTTCCGCCACGGGTCAGATCATAGGGAGCCAGGACTGGATTGAAAACAGGATAAAGCGGGTTATTGGGCGCGTTTATATTTGCCGCAGTGTTCGGTTGATTTAGGCCGGTACACTGCGAAGGGTCCGTGAAGCCCGGGACGGCAACAAATGGGTACGGGTTCAGCGCCGTTACTGGCGATGCAGTTATACAGGGAGCGTTGAACGCCGGATCGATGATACCGAGTGTGTCATTTTCGTTGAGAAATGTTTGTTCGTAGGTTACTCCTGCCTTGATGTTGTTCACGCCTTTGACATAGGAGATGTCCGATCGAAGTCCTGCGTTAGTGAGGGTTCGGTTCTGTCCCACCGATTGCCTCTGCAGACTCGGCGGCCCGAGGTCGGCAAAAGGATCGCTGCTGGGATAGTAGTTGTAATCGTCGCGCCGCACGAATGCTCCCAAAGTAAATACTGAGTTCACATTAACCACATGCGTCCACGACGGGGCAATGTTAAAAGTCCCGATCTTGGATCGCTGGTCCTGCGGCCCCACTACAACACCGTTGGGAGCGATTCCACCGTAGTTTTCCACGGCGGGAAGAACTCCGTCCAATCCGCTCCAGGGCGTCGCATTTTGCGCGTCGAGTGAATTCGGCGTCTGGAACCAGCTTCGGCTGTAGCCGAAGTTCAGGTGAATCGAGTCAGCGTTTGAGAGTTGATAATCCACGCGGTCGAAGGCATTCTGTTCGTTGCCTTTGTCGTGTATCACCGCGAACTCTGGCGGATCCAGGAACCGGCCGGTGTTCAAACCATTTACGGAGATGAAGTTTCCCCAGTTCTTACCACCATAGGCAACGTCGGCTTCGAGGTTGGAGGTTCCAAACGAACCGTAGGAAGCGACTACGCTGCCATGGGGCGTAGTGACACCTTGGCCGGAACGGGTGGTGGCTACAATCACCACGCTCGTCTTGCCTCCGAACTCCGCCGGAGGCGCGCCGGAAATTACTTCCATCGATTGAACCGAATCAAGAGAAATCTGGTTGGAGAATACTTTGCTTTGCTGGTCGGTAATCGGCTGACCGTCAACCGAGAACGAATTCTCCGCATGGTCGCCCAGTCCGTGGAACAAACCGTTGGAATCGGCCGCGATTCCCGGCGTGGACAGAGTAACCAGCGAACTCAGCGACGAAGATTGACTTTCCAGGGGAAGTTTGTCAAACAAATTCCTGTCGACGTCGGAGTGGAACGTCGGATCGTTCTCCACCAGGTCTTCCCCGGCTTCACTTTGTACCGTAACCGTCTCCGCAGAGCCGGCTACCTGCAGGCTGATCTTAACTTCCAAAGGCACGGTGGAGCGAACTTCAACATCTTGTGCGTAAGCGGCAAAACCGCTGGCGGCCACGCTCAAATGGTAGGGATTGAAGGGCACGTTGGCGAAGCTGAACCGTCCCGCTCCGTCTGTGGTAGTCGATTGGTCAAAGTGGCTGACCGGGTTATGAATTTCAACAGTCGCGTTCGGAACGACGGCTCCGGAAGAGTCCTGGACAGTGCCGTTAACCGATGCAGAATTGGACTGCGCATGGGCATGAATACCGAGTGCCAGATAGAAAACTACCAGCAAAGCCGCGTGAAGCGACTTTTTGTAAGAAGTCAGCATGAATTCCTCCGAAAAAATTGGTCCAAGATATCAAGCGCACGGCTCTTCAAAGAAGAACCGCCATATGCAACTGGAAGATGATTCTTAGACGCTGGGAGGCGGACGCATGCACAGGGCGAAAGTTAGCAGTTGTTGCTTCGCGGAAACTGGTTTTGGCTGAAAGGTGCCTACCAGAACGAAACCCGCACGAGCAAGAGTGGAAGGAGCCTTGGGAGAAGCTGAATGGGCAGCGATGCAAACCGTGCACTTGGTCGCTTCATCCGCACTCGAATGATGATGCGCAGCAAATGCTATGGCCGACCCCAACGTCAGCAGGAGACACAGCCAAGCTATCGATTTCGCGAGCGACCGCATAACTAGCTAAGGATCAAGCCGTCGTTTGAATCTACACCGAAACCGGAAACCTGTGCAATGACGATGGATGAACCAAGGGCGGAGTCCTAATATTTTGGGACAAAAGCATCCGACCTGATTTCCTTCGGCGTCATTGCTGCTTACATTCGGCGATAGGTCCACTCCCAGCAGACGGTTTGTGGCCCAAGGGAAGAAGTTAGTGAGTGTAATGGCGCGTTAGCGACAGTTGTTCGGTCCGAATCGTTCGTTTCTGCACTAAGATGTCATAGTATGCGGAGTTCAGCTCATGGAGGTTCTGCGCGCCTTACATCGTTTCAAAGAACTACGGCACGGCTGGGAAGCCGTGCCCTTACAAAACCCGACGATTAAAGTCCAAAGAGTTCTCGCAGGCGCTTGGTTTGCGCGCGGCTTACTGGAATCTCCGTCTGCTTCTTGTCATCGAGCCGCAACTGATACGAACTCTTGAACCAGGGAACGACTTCCTTGATGCGATTGATATTTACCAGGAACGAACGATGCGCCCGCCAGAAAAGATTCGGATCGAGACTGTCCAGCAACTCTTCCAGCGTACGGCAGTTCGATTGGCCTTCCATGCCATTCGCCCCGCTGGTCACCACCGTAATAATGCCGTCTTCGATGGAAGCGAAACAAATATCCTTCTGATTCACCAGGAACAACCGGCCGGCAGCTTTTAGCAGAATCTTAGAAGTTTGTGGCTTCTGCGATTCCAGCATGCGCATCAGCACGTCCAGCTTCTCTGATGATGCGCCGCTGTCCGCAATTTTGGCTCGCGCCCTTGCCACTGACTGCGCGACCCGTTTCTTATCGAAAGGTTTCAGCAGGTAATCGACGGCATTCACTTCAAATGCTTTGACTGCGTACTGATCGAAAGCGGTGCAGAAGACAATTTTCGGCAACGCGACTTTCCGATCCAACAGTTTCTTGATTACGCCAAAGCCGTCAAGGCCGGGCATTTGTACGTCGAGGAAAACCAAATCCGGATTGTGCTCGCGAATGAGGCCGACGCCCTCGACTCCGTTTTTGCCTTGCGCGACAACATCGACGTCGTCAACATTTTTGAGCAGAAAGACAAGTTCGTCGCGAGCTAGTTGCTCGTCGTCCACAATCACAGCGGAAAGTGACATACCTCTCCTTGGGAGCTAGGAAAAGTATATGGTTCCGGTTTCAGCAGCGTCAAACCTCAGCCATGCGTCTCACTGCGGATGTTGCATGTTCCCCATACCTGCCGGCATCTGAAATTTTTGATAATCGGACGGAATCTCAAACAAGCTAGCCGGTTGCGAGCCTTCTTTGATATCTTGCAACTCACCGCCCCGCTCACTGTCCTGCCACTTTATTGGAAAATGAAGTTTGGGATCGATCCAGAAATTTCCGGTCTTGCCATTGTCCGAGGTAGCTTCGTACTTCACCGCGCTGCGGCCATTCACTGTGTCGCTTCCAATCTTGCGGCACGTTGCGTTGGGCTTAGCTCTTGTTATCGTGCGCCAATCTCCGCATGCGTCGTCCGCGTTGCCTATGCGGAACATTCCTTTCATGCTACTTGCGCCCGGCCCTTGGCCCTGGGCAAACTGCATGTACATCTTGCGCTCTGGCATCAGGATAGTGCTGGTCTGGGTAGAGAAATTTACGATCACCGCGCCGGCATGCCCATTGGGCTGACCTGACTCAATGCGCATCTTGTCCTTGGTGACGTAAATCTTTGCTTGGCTGTTCGGATCTTTTCCTTGCAGGTTCACCGCCTTCGCAGAAAAATCCTCCTGGGCGAAAACCGCAGTAGTCGCAAAACAGGCCATCACGAAAATTACATAGCGAATTCTCTTGTTCACAGCTTCCTCCAAAGCGGACGATTGACACAGACGCGCTCAGCCGTTGGCGGAGCGCAAGCAGCATACCAGAAGCCGCATCAAGCGGAAAGGTTTGCGTGAGGAAGCGATTTTATTACTGTGCCGCCAGCGACGAGGGTGCAGGTTGAGTGCTCCCAGCAGCCAGCGCACCTCCGCAATAAGCACAGTAGATATCGTTCCCCAGAACTGGATGCTGGCAATGCGGGCATGTGGGATGCAATTGATGATTGCATTTCGGACAGTAATTGAATCCGCTTTGCACCACCGCCTCACATTGCGGACAGCGGCTTTGCAGAGGTTGCCGCAAGACGAGATACAGAATGATGCCAAGGCCGTGAGTAATTACAATCGCAATCACCGTCCACAACACCCGGTTCATACCCCGCCGCCCGGCATCGCGGTTGACGTATCCGATCAGCAACAAGTAGCAAGCGAATATGGTTCCGGCCAAAACACCAAGAAGAGTTCGCAGAACCGGAGGCGGAGTGTCAGGCTGACGCGCCACGAAAGTCGCGAAGAAAATCTGCGCAGCCACAAAGCCGATGGCCGCCAGCCCCCAGGCCCATCTGGGAATAAAACGGATCTCCTCGGAAAACTGGGTTCGTATTTCGCTCCTCACCTGCATATGTATGCTCCTTTAATCCTTATCCCCGCGACGTGCCATCCGCGTCGGTGAGGTGAATGCCGCGAGCCAGAAAAAGCAGGCTGGCGGCGACCGCTGGCGAAAACCAGAAAATCATGAAGCCCACTTGCCAAACTGGACCTGAGACGTGTGCCCGTTGCGCAAGCCACTCCCAACCTCGCCACAAGAACGGCGTGGTAATCGCGGCTGATAGGCCGACCAGAACACAAGACATCCAAACCAGCCACATGCGTTCGCGCCTTTGCAGCAGCCCACGAGAACGCAACCGTACTCGCATTTGCGTGGTCCGAACCAGAGCCGGATCAGCCACCACCGGCACTGAGCGCAGCGAGCGGACCAACTGCTCGGCAGCCTGGGCGTAGTCGTGGCAAGCAGCGCATCCGTCCAAGTGAGTGCGCAACCACGCTTGCTGAGAATCCGATAGCTCTTGCCCGCCGCAGGCAATGAATTCCTGCGCTTGTTGGTGTGGATCGCGAATCACGCTGGTGCTCCTTTCAGTCGCGGCAACAACGCATTCAACCCGCGATAGAGCCTTGATTTGATTGTGCCCAGCGGCGCGCCGGTAACAGCCGCAATCTCCTCCAACGCCAGGCCTTCCTGAAAACGCAAAACAATAGCTTCGCGATATTCAGCCGCAATGCCAACCGGTGCTGCGCTAATCCGCTCCGCCTGCTCATGTCGAGCCAGCAACTCCAAAGGCGAAGGCCCCAAGTCGGGCGGATCGAGCGAAACTCCTTCTTCCGCATCCAGCAATCCATCCAGGCTGGCGGGCTTTTTCTTGCGCAGGTAATCGACAGTGAGATTTCGCGCGATGGAAAACAGCCAGGTGCTGAATTCGTATTTTGGATTGTACTGATGGCCGCGTTCCAGCACGCGAACCCAGGTTTCCTGAAACATGTCTTCGGCCAGTTCACGGTTGCTGGTGAGATAAAGCAAATACCGCAGCAGGCGGTGCTGATACTGTTCGATTAGGCGGTCAAGCAGGTCAGGATCTCGGCGGCGAAGACCACGGGCGATCGCGCTCGTCTCGGACTCCATTCCATTCACGAAATAGCAGGCTGCGGCGTTCATGCTACCGGATATACGGGCGAAGGGAGGAAAAAGATGCAGGGTTAACGGTGATATTCATATATCACGCCGAAGTGCGTGTATTCGCATCACTTAAATTATCTCTCATTCCGAGCGTAGCGAGGAATCTGGAGTTTCGGCTGCTGCGGAAAAACTTGACCTGCATTTGATTTTGGGTGCGCAGCGCTTCCAGCGCTGCGGTAAGTGTATTGTTTTGAATCCGGCTTTAGCCGCTGAGGGCGCATTTTGGTAGTGGTGCCGTTTCATCAAACGGCATCACTACCCGCATTTTATCGGAGTTTTTCAGCAGCCTCTTCAGTCGGCGCAGCATATTTCCGGCAGGTCCTGCTCATGCAACGTTCTCAATCGCCAACGCCGTACCCATACCACCCCTCACGCATTTGCGAAACGCCATTCTTATTTGCGAACGTCATTCCGAAGCCCCGCGTTTTCACCAGCGGGGCGAGGAATCCCGCGTGAACCGTTTCAAAGCGGAACGAGAGCGTTAAGAAATAAGGCGAAGTCAAGCATCGAAAAACTTCTTAATCTGCGCCCAATGTTTTCGCACCACGTATTCGGTACTGAGATGCCCGCCACGAGGAAGTAGGTTGAGTTTTATGCCGGCTTGGCGGGCGAAACCGTCAACGCCCCTCCACGGAATGTAGGGATCATCTTTGGCGTGGAACATTAATATCTTGGAGCCGGTGAGCTCTGTCACATAATGCGCTGGATTGTAAAATACGCCTCCACGCAATTTTTCCCAGTTCTTGGCGGAAAGACGGTAAGCATTGCCAAACGCGGCGCGGATGTATGCGGGATAACTCGGGTTTGAAGTTTCTTTCTTCTGCTCCGTCCGTAAGATCGCCCAATCTACGACCGGACAATTGGCAACAACTTTAGTGATTCGTTCGTCCAAGGAACAAAGCAGGGAAGCGGCCCCACCGAAGCTTCCGCCGATAACAAAGATCTTGCGCGGCGAACAATGAAATGTCCGGCCAAAAGCCAGTTCTTTAATTGGTTTCGGCAACTCGTCGACAACATCAAGAATATCTTCGTGCGGAGAGCGCTCAAGAAATTGTCCGCCACTCTCCCATGCACCACGCCATCGCGGATAAAAAACCCAATATCCTTTGCCCGCGAGAAACTCGACCAGCGCCTGCTTTCGCGGAATCGAAGGCATGCCATCGCACAAAATAATCGCGTCATGTTGCTTGCGGGCGCGAGCCGGAGGCAAGAATTCCGCAACTATTTCCTTCTTGAATCTGGTCCGAAACATACATTCAGTTTCGCTTACTGAATTAAACTACCAGAACATGAATTACATCTACGGGATCAACGCCGTCGCCGAGGCTTTGAAGGCTCGCGGCCGCACCTTCTCCTGGGTCGGAGTCGCCAAGGAACGCCATGACCTTCGCCTGAAGCATGTAGTCGATGAATGCCGGCGGCAGGGGATTGCCGTGCGCTTCGTGCCTCGCGACGAACTCGATCAAATGGCAGGCAACAATGCGCACCAGGGAGTGGTCGCCGTCACATCGGCAAAACAGTACAACGATCTTGAAGATGTGGTCGCTGCCAAGCGTGGAGAGCATTCGCTCATCGTCGTGCTCGACGGCGTGGAGGATCCTCACAACCTCGGCGCAATCCTGCGCACCGCTGATGCAGCCGGCGCCGACGGCGTGGTGATTCCTGAACGGCGGGCCGCCGGCGTAACCGCCATCGTGACCAAAACTTCCGCGGGAGCGACAGAACACTTGCCCATTGCCAAAGTGACCAACATCGCCCGCACGCTGGAAGACTTGAAAGCCCAGAATCTGTGGACAGTTGGCCTCGATGAACGCGGTGAACAATCCTACGACTCGCTCGACTACAACATGGACTGCGCCATCGTGCTGGGCGCGGAAGGCAAGGGCTTGCACGATCTGGTTGCGCGTAAATGCGATTTCCTGGTTTCAATCCCCATGCTGGGCAAGGTGTCATCCTTGAATGTGTCAGTTGCGGCCGGTGTAATGCTGTATGAAATCGTGCGGCAGCGGAGAAAGAAGTCGGCATGAAGTTTCTCCGTATCCTTTGTGGGCTATGCGCACTGACTGTTCCCAGCCTCGCCCTCGACCGCGAAGCATTTACCTTCACCAATTACGACCTGACGGTTCGCATCGAGCCGGAGCAGCAGCGTTTGGGCGTGCGCGGAAAGATTACCTTGCGCAACGATTCACCATCTTCACAAAAAGATATCGCTCTGCAAATTTCCTCTACGCTAGACTGGAAATCGATTCAGGCTGCCGGCAAACCGGTTCAGTTTGTCACCCACGAATACACCTCCGACATCGACCACACGGGCGCGCTTTCCGAAGCCATCGTAAGCTTGCCGCATGAAGTCCCGCCAAAGGGAACAGTCGAACTCGATATCGGATACGAAGGCATCATTCCCCTCGATGTCACCCGCCTCACCCGCATTGGCATTCCTGAAGACAAAGCCCGGCACATCGATTTGGACCAGATCGGCAAAGCGTTCACCGCCCTCCGCGGAATCGGCTACGTAGCCTGGTATCCGGTGGCGACCGACGCCGCGAATTTGTCGGAAGGGAACAGCGTCGCCGAAACGGAAGCGCGATGGAATGCGCGTTTCGCCGATACCACCATGTCCTTGTTGTTCGAATCAACCATCGAAGCCCCGCTATTTTTCACCGGGACACCAAGCCGGTCCACCATCAGCAAACCACCCGGCATCGCCACCGTCGCGGCTTTCCGCATGGTCAGACCAGGAATCAGCGTGCCCACTTTTGTGATGGCGAATTACCAAAAGCTCGCGCCCACCGATCTACTCACCATCCACTACTTGCCGGGCCAGGAAGATGCAGCCAAGGAGTACGCAGAGGTCGCGGCAAACATCGATCCTCTTGCTCCAATCGGACGCGGCTCCGGCGCCCTGCAGATTCTAGCTCTGCCCGATCCCGACGCTGCCTCATTTGTCAGCGAAGGAATGTTCCTGTGTGCGCTTAAATCACCAATGACCAACGACGCCGTGTTAGACATCGTGTACGCCAAGGCGCGCAATCTGGTCATCTCTCCACGACCCTGGATACAAGATGGTCTGGCACACTATGCCCAAGCCGTATTCATCGCAGACAACGCCGGGCGACAGGCTGCGCTCGACTACCTCAACGCTCACGCCACTCCGCTGCTGGAAGCCGAAAAAACAATTAAGCCTGGAGACGAAGCGAGTCACTCACTAATCAACACGCCAGATGACTTATACCTCCAAACCAAAGCCATGGATGTTTGGTGGATGTTGCGCGACATGCTGGGCGACCATCCGCTGGGATTTCTGCTTGATTACCACGCATCCGAAGACCACGACGCCGCTTACCTGCAGCGGATAATCGAAAAACAAACGCACCGCGACCTGCAGTGGTTCTTCGATGATTGGGTTTATCGCGACCGAGGCCTGCCCGACTTCCGCATAGACTCCGTCTACTCGCGTCCCATCGTCGATGGCGGCTACATGGTAACCATCACGGTAGAGAATCTCGGAAACGCCGGAGCCGAGGTCCCCATAATTCTGCGAACCCAGAGCGAAGAAATTATCAAGCGGCTCGAAGTGCAAGCGAAATCCAAAGCAACAATTCGCGTTCAGTGCGCCTCCATCCCGCGGGAAGTTGTCGTAAACGACGGCAGCGTGCCCGAAAGCGACCTCAGCAACAACGTCTTCAAAGTTCCCCAGCCCGATCCCGCGAAATGACTTGAAACCGATGTTTGCAAACGATCCTTGACAATGCCGCAGCTAGAGTTATCCCAAAGATGTTTCGCGGACGGTGTTCAGTCCCAAGATTACGGCCCCGGTTGATTACCGGGGCTGTTCTACTTGCGCCCGGCTCTCGTGGGCCGAGCAGCATCCTGCGCCGCTCTAATCCGGACTGCTAAAAGACCTGTCATCCTGAGGCAGCGGAGTCGCCCCGGAGTATGTTTCTTCTTCCCCCAGAAGTAGGGCCCCGAACTTTCCCCAAGCAAGCAGTTTCACGTTCCACAATCTGTGCGTCGCAAAACCTTGTCAAGCCCCCTAACGCTCTCTTTTCGATGCAAGCACATGATTACGTTCGAGAAATAAATCTCGAAAAATGGCGGGTTTACCCTTTCCAATATGATATTATAAGAATTAGTCGTTAATCTTTAAGAAAACAGGCGCAAGCACCCAGCTCGCGCCTTTTCTATTTGAATCCATGCCAAAACCCAGCTCGCCGCCCAGACGCCCCCCAGCGTCCGGCCCGAAGACTGCCCGCCAGCGCGAGCTCAACACCAAACGTCGCGGAGAACTCTCCGAACTAGCCTTCGTCCACAAAGCCGCCAGCCTCGGCTTCGGAGTCGCCAAGCCCTACGGCGACAGCGAACGTTTCGACTTCATCCTGGTAAGCCGCGACTGGCCCCAGGGCGACAAGCTCTGGCGCGTCCAGGTAAAATCCACCGCCACTCTAAGCCAAGGCTTCTACCACGTAAACGCCCACCGCCGCACCACCGGCCGCGTAACCGCCTACAAACCCACCGAGGTCGATTTCCTCGTAGCCCACATCATCCCCGAAGACTCCTGGTTCATCTTCCCCATCGAAGTCCTGGCCACGGTAACCAGCCCCTCATTCCGCCCCAAACGTTCCCGCAAAAAAGGAATCTACGAAATGTACCGCGAAGCCTGGCACCTGCTCCAACCCAAGTAGCGCAAGTCCATCGAGTGCCCAACCCACTAGCGAATTTAAGCCTGAATCACATAAAAAGAGGGTGCCCCACCCTTTCCGCGTTCTGTGCGGAAGGGTGGGAGACGGGGAACCAAACCCAATGGGATCAGCCCCAATAAAAGTGCGCCACGCTCCCGATTCGGAACGAAGCTCCAATTTAGTTTGCGTAAGGAGCAACTCGCCAACTCAGAACGAATAAAATCTGCGCAGCATGCAGCGTTTGGAGGGTGTTACCAGTGGGTACTGGACGCTGTTTGCCAAACAGTCGAGTGGCCTTTCAGCCATTAGGGTTCGACTCCCTCGCCTCCGTAGTCCCTCGAGTTATAACGAATCTTCTTGAACCCTGCCTACCGCAGGATTAGCATGAAGGTGTTTGGCAAACAGCGTTTGGTACCAGTGAACAGCCTCGGCCGATTACCGAGGCTGTTCCATTTGCGCGGGAAAGTTAAGTGTGCAGCTTTGCAGCGCCGCTCTAATTCCCCGGACTGCTAAAAACCTGTCATCCTCTGAGGCAGCGGAGTCGCCCGCGAAGCGAGCGACTCCCCACGAAGGATCTCTGTACTTCTGGAAGGAAGCAAGAAACCGGGGGGAGAACCTGGGGGGGAGAACCTGGGGACAGACGGGACGTTTCCCAATTCTCCCAAGACTAGTTAATCCGTTCCCTCAATCCGCCCCGGCGCCCTTCTTGAGCTTGCGGAACTGATTGATCTCCACCTTGCCCTCGGGGAACACGGCTTCGATCTTCAACCGGCCTCCCATGGCTCGAATCATGGATTGCAGGGTGCTGATATACATATCGGCGCGGCGCTCCATTTTGGAGACCGCCGCCTGGTTGATGCCGAGCAGGTTGGCCAGATGCTGCTGGGTCAACTCTCTGGCCTCTCGAAGCTCATCGAGAGCCATCTCCGCAATCATCTTCTTGGTTTTGGCGTCCGAGCGGGCCCGCGATGCGGGCGACATTTTTGCTTCCAGTTCATGAAAGTTTTTCGCCATCTCACACCATTCCACAAATGGACTATAACCTGAAAGGAATGTTTCGTCCAGCCTATCACTCCACTAGATCTCGTTTTCCGTGAATTACCGCGGGTGGCCCGTTCAAGCCGCTCTTTGGCTTGAGCGGGGGCGATTCTACTCGATGAGCCATTTGCCGAGACGCTTTTCCGCTTCTTCTTGCGAAAGCGTGCCGCTGGTTCGGGCCTCGTCCAGCCCGCGCTGTACCTTCTCCAGCATGTATAGGTGATACTGGATGTCCTCCAGCGAACAGTTGTCAGGCAACTTGTGCAGCAGCGACTCAACTTGTTGCTTGCCAGTCATATAAATATGCTCGCATCTAGAATAGCATTCCCAATTCTCTGTGGCTCTGTGTCTCTGTGGTGAACGCCTTTACACCCCGCTTACCATCGTGTTAACCTCAATAACGTTACAAAACAATTGAAAAATTAGACAGGAGTGCACCAGGTTAGTGCTAGCCAGAGAGCAAAAGAAATCCCTCATCGACCAGTACGGCACGCATGCCACCGACACCGGCAGTCCGGAAGTCCAGATCGCGTTGCTCAGCGAACGCATTGGTTCATTGACGGAACACTTCAAGATGCACCAGAAGGACCATGGCTCGCGCCGCGGTCTTCTCATGCTGGTCAGCAAGCGGCGTCGCCTGCTCGACTATCTCAAAACTTACAATTCCGATCGCTATAAAACTGTGGTTCAGAAACTCGGTCTCCGCAAGTAGCGGCGACCATTTCTGGAATTTCGCGTATTTTTACGGCCACGGCTTTTTACCTGACAACAGCGGAATTGCTCTGCCGTCCTTCGAAGAACCCCAGGACCGCAGCGGGTCGAATGAGAAAGCAGGGAAGGTGCGTCTCCAAGTAAATCCCGAGTCCCAACTGGCACCGGGTGCCCCATGTCTCGCGTTTTTCGAGACGTGGGAACGAGCGCTAATCCTTTGTGCAACCTACCCGACGCGGCACCGGCGTGCCCTCCTGCCCAGAAGGAAATAAAACATGAAGCATGATGTATCGGTTCAACTCACCGGTGGTAAAAGCCTCTCATTTGAAACAGGAAAGTTAGCCAAACAAGCTCACGGCTCGGTCGTGGTGCGCATCGGAGACAGCGTCGTTCTCGCCACTGCGGTGGCCAATCCCGACCCGCGCGAAGGCATCGATTTCTTTCCCCTCACCGTCGATTATCGCGAGTACACCTACGCCGGCGGCCGCATTCCCGGCGGCTTTATCAAACGCGAAGGGCGACCCAGCGAACGCGAAATTTTGACCAGTAGACAGATTGACCGGCCCATTCGGCCTCTGTTCCCCGAAGGATTCAAGTGCGAAACCCAGGTGATTGCATTCGTACTCTCGGCGGACACGGAAAATGACCCTGACGTAGCTGGCATCAATGGTGCCTCGGCCGCGCTGACGATTTCAGACATTCCATTCAATGGGCCGATTGGCGCGGTGCGCGTGGGTTTGGTCAGCGGACAGTTCATCATCAATCCGACCTACGACGAAATGCGCGACAGCATTCTGAACATTATGGTCGTCGGCACGGCCGATGGAATCGTGATGATCGAATCCGGCGCCAAAGAAGTAAAGGAAGAAACGGTGGTAGACGCGATCGAATTCGCCCACACCGAAATAAAAAAGATTTGTGCCGCCATCAACGACCTGAAAGCAAAAGCCGGCAAGCCCAAGCGCGAAGTAACAGCCCCGGAATTCGATGAAAGCTACTACAACAGCCTGAGGGCGAAGGTCGGCGTCGCGCTGGCCGAGAGCCTGGACACAGAGAAGCATCCTAAAGCGGAAAGCTACAACATGGTCCGCGACCTGAAGAAAAAATTGCAAGCGGAAATCCCGGAAGACGACAAAGAAGCGCAAGCCAAACTGAAAGCCTATTTCGAAATCCTCCGCGAAAGAATTTTCCGCGAACTGGTAATCAATAACAAGAGACGACCCGACGGCCGTCCCTTCGACAAAGTAAGAGACATCTGGGTAGAAGTAGGAGTTTTACCAAGAACCCACGGCAGCGCCATCTTCACCAGAGGCGAAACCCAAGCCCTGGTAACGACGACGCTAGGCACCAGCGACGACCAACAACGCCTCGAAACCTTCGAAGGCGAAGCCAAAAAGCGCTTCCTGCTTCACTATAATTTTCCACCGTTTTCGGTTGGGGAGGTTTCGTTTTTGCGGGGGGCTGGGCGGCGGGAAATTGGGCATGGAGCGCTGGCGGAGCGGGCTATCTCGGCGATGCTTCCTTCTGAAGAGAATTGGCCTTACACCATGCGCGTGGTCTCGGACATTTTGGAGTCGAACGGGTCTTCGTCCATGGCTACGGTTTGTGGAGCTTCGCTTTCGCTGATGGATGCTGGGGTTCC
>Ga0182015_10000420_pt1 | contig 60768 bp, 49 predicted proteins | sample 712P3MmetaG_FD_120478 | JGI IMG/M metagenome (GOLD analysis project Ga0182015, IMG submission 120478) | Permafrost microbial communities from Stordalen Mire, Sweden - 712P3M metaG | ecosystem: Environmental > Terrestrial > Soil > Wetlands > Permafrost | place: Sweden: Stordalen | collected...
GAAAACATGCGAGGCACTCCAGGTGTGGCGGGGCGGACGTTCGCGGCCATGGGTCGTGAAAACGTGAACATGATCGCTATTGCGCAGGGATCGTCGGAGAGCAACATCTCCTTCGTGGTGGAAGATCACGCGGTGAAACAAGCGTTGATTGCCACGCACAAGGAGTTCGGGCTGGAAAACGGCGCGAGTTAAGGCGGCGCCTGATGGCAAATCAGGTCGCGTCTGCAGGGATTATGGTATTTGTGGTACGCAGGAGTTGGCCTAGCCTTGGCGTCCAACATATGGTGCTAAATCCTCATCTAATTGTGAAGATATGATCCGCGCATGGCCATGCATGTGCTTCGATCACGCGCCGAGGTATCGACCAGCCTATGCCCACAACCGTACTGATTGTTGATGATTCCGAGAGTGTCCGCATCGCGGTGCGCGCTTTATTCGAGGCCCAACCTGAATTCAGCGTGATTGGCGAAGCGGTGAACGGCCTGGACGCCATAAACAAGGCGGACGAATTGGAGCCGGATCTGATCGTGCTGGACTTATCCATGCCAATCATGAATGGGTTGGAAGCGGCCGAAAGTATAAAGTCAACTTCGCCGTCGACCCCGATTTACATATTGACTGCGCATGGCGGGCCGGAAGTGGATCGCGCGGCCAAGGCGGCGGGTGTGGATGCGGTGTTTGCCAAGGGCACCGACATGGATCAAATGATCAACAAGGCGCGCGATGCCTTCGCGGCAAGCACCAAGAAGTCCCCAAAGAAGCCCGGCAAAGACAAATAAGAGCTTATCGAGCGCTAGCACCGGCCCGCTTCCCCTACAGGAATTCTCGCGATTTCATAAGCATTGGGCCTTATCGACGGTTTAGTCACACAATGCTAAAAGTTCTTCTCGCACTGCATGGATCATCGCTGTGCCGTTCGTAATTTGAGGAGGGTGAGCAAATGCTAGCGATCATTGCCGGGGTTCTCTTGGTTCTTTGGCTGTTGGGCTTCACGGCTTTCCACGTGACCAGCGGATTCATACACATTCTGTTGGTGCTCGCGATTATTTCCCTGTTGTTCCATTTTTTCCGTGGACGAGCCACGGTTTAGACGACTCTCAGACGAGTCAGGTTGAAGGGGTGGCCCGCGATGGCCGCCCTATTTTTTCGTGTTCGTGGATTTTTTTTCCCCCCGCGCTTTTTCCGCACCTCTATCTCTGATGAGCAATCTCGGCCCCCCGATTGATCTGAAGGATCTCAGCCAGCCTGCGTGCGGCGCACTTCTCGTGATAATCTAATTTCGATTTAGGCCCGTAGCTCAGTTGGTTAGAGCGCGTCCTTGACACGGACGAGGTCTGGGGTTCGAGTCCCCACGGGCCTACCATTTTCCTCTCACAATCTCACCCGAAAAGTAAAAGAGCCCAATGTCCATGCGATACTTTGCGGATGATTGTGGTGAATGTAGGGATTGATGAAGGGTTGAAGAAGAAGTGTGCGCGGGTGGCGTTGGGGTGTGTGACGGCGGAGGTGGAGGCCGGGGAGACGCCGGCGGGGTTGGATGGCGAGTTGAAGTTGCGCGAGGAGGAGATTTTGCGATTGCCCGAGCCGCGCGCGGTTCTGGAGGCGAAACAGGTGCTGGCTACGCGGGCGGCGTACAAGGCGCTGGGTAAAGATCCGGCGCGGTATCGCGGATCGGCGGAGGCTTTATTGCGGCGGGTGATCGCGGGCAAGGGGTTGCCGCGGATTAACGCGGTTGTAGATGTGATCAACCTGGTTTCGGTGGACAGCCGCATGCCAGTTGGACTTTACGACCTGGAGCATGTGCAGGGCGAGATTGTGTTTCGGGCGGGGCGCGCCGGAGAAACGTACAAAGGGATTGGGAAGTACGATTTGAATCTGGAAGGGCTGCCGCTGTTTGCGGATGCGCTAGGTCCGCATGGAAGTGCGACGAGCGATTCGGAGCGCACGATGGTGACAGCGGCTACAAAGAGGATCGTGGCATTGATTGCTTCGTTTGGTGGAGGGGCGGACCTGGAGCGGTGGATGCAGCGGATGTGTGAACTGCTGGAGCTTTATGCCGCCGGGACGAATTGCGAGTCGCGGATAATTGTGTGAGGACGCGAGAGTTTTCGCCACGCGAAGAAAAGCGCGAGTCAAACAGGTAGACAGTACAAAACGTACGTGCGCCCAATTAAAATCCCGAAAAGAATTTGATTTGAAGCTTGTCGAACTACTTCGAAACTTCTTCGGCGACGCTTTGACCCTGGGTTACGCGGGATTTGAAGAAGCCGCGGGCGGCCAATAGCTCGGCGTTCATTACGGCGGCGCCAGCGGCACCGCGAACGAGGTTGTGCGAGAGCAAGGTGAGCTTTACGTCGAGCAGCGGACATTCGCGGACGCGGCCCACAACGGCGGCCATGCCCCTGCCGACATCCACGTCGCGTCGAGGCTGCGGGCGATTTTCTTCCTCGAGGACAATAATGGGATGGCGCAAAGCGGAAGGCAGAGTGGCGAGCTGGGCGTCGACTTCAAAGGTGCGCAGCGCTTCCTGCACTTCATATAAGGATGCGATTTTCTTCAGCCCGATGCTGACGCATTCCAGATGACCGTCGATCACCGGCACGCGATTGCAATGTGCGGCGAGGACGACGCCGGCATCGACAAAACGCGAACCGTCCCACTTGCCGAGCAGCTTTTGCGGCTCAGTTTCCATTTTTTCTTCTTCGCCGCTGATAAAGGGGATGACGTTGCTCTGAATGTCGAGAGTAGCGACACCGGGATAGCCTGCGCCGGAGACAGCCTGCAGCGTCACCACGAATACTTTTTCCAGGCCAAACGCGTCGGCGAGCGGCTTGAGCACGAGAACGAGCCCTGCTGTGGAGCAATTGGGATTGGTGACGATGAAGCCGCCCTCATAGCCGCGCTTTTTTTGCTGCAGCGGAATGGCATCGAGGTGCGCGGCGTTGACTTCCGGAATGAGCAAGGGGACGTCCGGGTCCATGCGATGATTCTTGGAATTGCTGACCACCGGGTAACCAGCGCGCGCGAATTCTTCTTCGGCGGTGCCGGCCACGGAAGAGTCCAGCGCGGAGAAAACAAAGTCGCAATCGAGCGTGGGCTCCAGACTTTTCACGATCAGGCTGCGCGCTGATTCCGGGATGGGTTCGTCGAGATGCCAGCGGACGGCTTCCGAGTAGCGCTTGCCAGAGGAGCGCTCCGAAGCAGCAACCTCGGTCAACTCGAACCAGGGGTGAGTGGCCAGCAAATTGACGATGCGCTGGCCAACCAGACCGGTAGCGCCGAGAACTCCGGCACGCCATTTGGTTGTCCGCCCGGCCGGAAGTGGCCGATGCGCGGCGCTCTCGTGCACAGCCGATTTGCTGTTTCCGTTCTGTTGCGCGCTTTCGAGGCTCATGTCTCAGCTCCTAAATTCGCCGGAGCGCTTTCCGAGGCGGGGGCTAACAAAAAACCCACCGCCAGGTGCTTTCGGCGGTGGGTTGGAAACTTTTGCTATTGGTCTAGCTGTTTCTCCACTCGCCCGAAGCGCAAATAGTCGGCGTCGTAGTCGACGTGGTGCTGGTAATTCGCTTGGCGGTGAGGCGAGTCATAGTGAGAAGAGAATATCACGCGCTGGGAAGCCCTAAAAGGGATTACTGCGCGGCGTGTTTTGTAAGATTCAATGATAAACGGGAAACGGCGCTCGGGACGATGTGGCAGGGCCGCCGAGGGAGCGAAGCTGGGGTTATATGCTACCATCCGCAAGTTGCGTCGTTCTCAGGAGTCGCACCAGATGTCGACTAAGTCAGGGCAAATGAATGCCTTGCGTAAGATAAAAGCGGGGCCAGGGTTGTCCTATGACGAAGCTCCGGTACCGTCCATCGGGCCCACCGATGTGCTCGTGAGGGTGAGCGCTGCGTCCATCTGCGGGACCGACCTACATATCTACGGATGGGATCGCTGGTCACAGGGGCGGATCAAGCCTCCGGTGACGCTTGGGCACGAATTTTGCGGTGTAGTCGAGCGCATGGGAGAAGAAGTTACTGCGGTAAAGGCCGGCGACCTGGTCAGCGCTGAGATGCACTTGAGTTGTGGACACTGCCATCAGTGTCGCCTGGGCGAGGCGCATATCTGCCAGAATCTGCGGATTATCGGGATCGATCGCGACGGGGCCTTCGCAGGCTTTGTCAAGATTCCGGCGTCGAATATCTGGAAGCTGGACCCGGCTATACCGGAGCATTACGGAGCGATTCTCGATCCGCTGGGCAACGCGGTACACGCCGTGCTGGCGGGCGAAATTGCGGGAAAGACAGCGCTGGTCACCGGCTGTGGTCCGATCGGATTGATGGCCATCGCGGTGGCGAAAGCGTGTGGGAGTTCCACGGTATTTGCTACCGAGACGAATTCGCAGCGACGCGCCATGGCACAAAAGATGGGCGCGGACGTGATCATCGATCCGGCATCGGAAAACGCGGTGAAGCGGATTCTTGCGGAGACGTCGAGCACGGGGGTGGATGTGCTGCTGGAAATGTCCGGCAACCCCACAGCGATTCAGCAGGGATTTGGAGCGCTGCGCGGCGGCGGGCGCGCTTCGCTGCTGGGAATACCGACGGAATCGGTGGCGCTCGACCTGGTGAATGACGTGATTTTCAAAGGCGCGACGGTGCAAGGTATTTATGGGCGGCGCATGTATGAGACGTGGGTACAGATGACCGCGTTGCTAAAAGGCGGGCGGCTGAATCTTGACCCGTTGTTTGGAGAACGCACCTCGCTGGAAAACTTTGAGGGCGCTTTTGCGTTGTTACGAGGCGGGCTGGCCGGGAAGATTTTGCTTTACCCGGATGGGGTTCCGCACTAAGTAGAGGCGCGCCTAGAGTAGAACGGGTTTATTCATAAGGAGGTCCCATGTCGGACGCAGCTTCTGCTACCGCTACAAAACCATCTCCCCTGCACTACATTTCCGAGCATCTTCAGGATTTGCGCGCCAAAGGCGTGGCCCCCAAACTGCGCGTGCTGGAAGGCGAGCAGAAGCCTGTTTGTGTTTTTGATGGCAAGGAAGTTATCAATTTGGCTTCGAACAATTATCTTGGCTTGACCACCCACAAGGCGTTGCGCAAAGCCGCATTGGAGGCCACGCGCAAGTATGGGGTGGGGGCGGGAGCGGTGCGCACCATTGCGGGCACCATGAAGCTGCACATGGAGCTGGAGGAGCAGATTGCGCGTTTCAAAAATGTCGAAGCGTGCGTGGTGTTCCAATCAGGATTTACGGCGAATGCCGGAACGGTTTCCGCAGTGCTGGGCAAGGAAGATTTGATCATCTCGGATGAGCTGAATCATGCTTCGATCATCGATGGCGCGCGTCTCTCGAAAGCGACCATCAAGGTTTTCAAACACAAGGATGTGAAGGATTGCGAACGCATCCTGGAAGAAACGGCGAACTGGAAAGGACATAAGCTGATCATTACCGACGGCGTTTTTTCGATGGATGGGGACATTGCTCCGTTGCCGGAGCTGTGCACGCTGGCGGAAAGGTATAACTGCATCATGATGGTGGACGACGCGCACTCATCCGGCGTGCTGGGGCGAGGAGGGCGAGGCACAGTGGATCATCTCAACTGCCACGGGCGCGTGCATATTCAGGTAGGCACGTTGAGCAAGGCGATCGGGGCGATGGGCGGGTACGTGTGCGGATCACGCGATCTGATCGACTATCTGTACCTGCGCGCGCGGCCATTTTTGTTCTCCACTTCTCATCCGCCCGCCACCGCGGCGGCTTGCCAAGCGGCGTTTACTCTGCTGGATTCTCCGGAAGGCGATCGGTTGGTCAAGAAATTGTGGGCCAATACAAAATTCTTCAAGCGGGAATTGAAGAAGCGCGGGTTTCAATTTCAAGTCAGCCAGACGCCTATTGTTCCGATTCACGTTGGTGACGCCGCGAAGGCGTTTGAATTTTCGAGAAAGTTGTTCGATGCAGGGGTATTCGCGCCCGCCGTCGGTTATCCCACCGTGGCGGAAGGCAAGGCGCGCTTGCGGGCGATGGTGAGTGCCACGCATAAGCGCGAGCATCTGCTTCGGGCAGTAGCGGCGCTTGCGGAAGTGGGTAAAACGCTCGGCGTGATATAGAGCAAATCGTCGCGAGGAAACCTGCTTACCATTTCGGTTAGACTGCAGGTTGAGAAGGACTTGCGCCGGATTGTGTCGCCATGGCGGAGGATGGGCCCAAAATATCAACCTTTCTGCACCGGTGCTCATCAAAACTACAGGAGCGGAACTTCGGCTGGCGCTCCGCGTATAGACATTTCGAGGTTCTGCGGGAGGCACTATGTATAGGTTTGGAGCATTCGCGAAGTTTGTTGCCGCTTTTTGTTTCATGACCCCGTTCGCCACAGCCGTGTCGGCGCAATCGCAACCGGATTCACAAGCGGGAGCGCAGTTGGGCGAACAGTCGGCGCTCGGCGGTAAGCAAGGCCAAGGCACGAACACGCAAAAGACCACCGAAACTTCGCCAACGAACGTGACGCGATTCGTGGCCGGAACGTTACTCAACGCGGAGCTCGACGGCTCCGTGGATTCGAAAAAATTGAAACCGGGCGTGGAGGTTAAGGCGCACATCGCGGAGGACATCAAGTCGACGGACGGGCGAACCATTTTGCCGAAGGACACAAAGATTATCGGACACGTAACGCAAGCGTCGGCGAAAGGCGCGGGCCAGCCGGATTCCTCGCTGGGACTGATTTTCGACAAAGCGATGTTGAAGAGCGGTCAGGAAATTCCGTTGAATGCGGGAATTCAGGCGGTGGGAGCGCCGGTCGCGAACTCTGTAGACATGAACCAGATTCCCCAAGGTGAACCGATTGGGGGCTCAGCGCGGGGCCCGGGCGGGGGAGCCACTGCGGCGTCCCCGGGGACCGGGAGCGCTGGGGGTGTGCCTACCGCTCCAGTGCCGGGCGACGCCAGTGGGGCTGGCATGAGTCCATCGAACGGCTCAGGCGCATGGAATGCAAACACACGCGGAGTGGTTGGGCTGAGTCACCTGAGCCTCAACTCAAGCGGTGGCGAGGGAGGGGGTTCGGTGATCACCTCGACGGGAAAGAATGTGAAATTGGATAGCGGAACAAGGCTGATCCTGGTTACCCACGACGCGCCCACGAAATAGGGGAGGGGGCTAGTACTGTCCTCACATTTCCTCGTAGTGTGCTACGAGTACCGCGCTCCACGTATGTCAAAAGGGGCGTCGTTCTGGTACGCTAATGGCGTAGTCGGGGGGATGCGATGACGAAGCTACTCTTCGGTTTACTCGTCGCTGCCGCTCTTATTGTCCCTTTGGGAATCGCCCAGACCCCACCGGATATAGCCGCAGACGCAAAAAAGGCAAACGTTCCTGATCCCGTGATTGCGCCCTTTTGTGTGGGCACCGCTTTTAACGCCACGCTGCTCACGCCACTGGATGCCAGCCGCAACAAGGCCGGCGATCCGGTCACGGCGGAAACTTCGGAAGCGGTGACGTACGAACGCACCGTTATCTTCCCCAAGGGCACAAAAATTTATGGTCATCTGGTGCGCGCTTCCTCGTCGCGCAACGGAAAAGGCTCCGCGCTGTTTGTCCAGTTCGACAAAGCGATTTTGAAAAATGGCCAGCAGGTAATGATGAATGCCGGCATACAGGCGCTGGTTGCCGGGCGCGCGCCAGTATCCGGTGATGCAGCGGTTCCCGCAGTAGAAGGAATGCCGCGTCAGAGTTTTACCCCCTCGGATGAATACACGCCGAGAGATGTTTCGAATCCGGCGGTGGTTCCGGCGAGCCAGAAGTCGAATTCGACGTCAGGCGCATCACCAGCGCAAGGAAGTGTGACGAGGCAAGGGATGCTGACCCCTGACAGTCAGGGCGCATTAGGTTCATCGGACCTAAAAGTTTACACGCCTCTCTCGGAAGGGTCGGACGGAACGGTTCTGCTCTCCGGAAAGAACGTCCGGTTAGATGCCGGGACGAAGCTATTGCTGGTTATTCAACCTCCGCCGGAGTCTGATCCGAGTCTGCAGTAGTAACGCGAGACCAAAAACTTCAAATAATCGTTTTGCCGTCGTTCCCGCTATAACTAGAGCCGCGAACTGACTCACCCGGGGTTGGTGTTGCCCGAGTGCCCGGTGGGCGTTTGCTATACTCGCGAAGATGCCTGTGAACAGAAAAAAATTGTTTCTGGTGGACGCCATGGCCCACATTTACCGGGCTTTTTACGCGCCGATGGTGCGTATGAACACGGATGCGGGCGTTCCCACTACTGTGCCTTTTTTGTTTAACAATATTTTGCGGCGAATCCTGAAGGATTATCAGCCCGATTATGTGGGCATCGTTTTCGATACCAGCAAGCCTACCTTTCGCGACAAACTTTTTGAAGAATACAAGGCGCACCGTCCCAAAATGCCGGATGAATTGTCGATACAACTGCCATTTGTGAGGCGGTTATGCGTGGCGATGCGCTTGCCAATTCTGGAGTGGGACGGATTCGAAGCGGACGACGTGCTGGGCGCGCTGGCGAAGCAGGCCGCCAAAGCGCAAGTGGACGTGGTGCTGGTCACCAATGATAAAGACATGCTGCAACTGGTGGACGATGGCGTGAAGGTGTTGCGCACGGGAACGGGCGCGGCGAAAAGCGATGTGCTGGTCGATGCGAAGAAGGTGGAAGAGATTCTGGGTGTGCCACCCGACAAGGTAACCGATGTTATGGCGCTGATGGGCGACAGCATCGACAACATCCCGGGCGCGCGCGACCCCAATGAAAAGCCCGCCCCGGGCGAGCGTCGTAAGCCAGGGATTGGGGAAGTGGGCGCGCGCGAATTAATTTTGAAATTTGGGTCGGCGGAAGAAGCGCTGCGCCGCGCCGACGAAGTGAAGCGCGCGAGTTATCGCGAAGCGCTGCAGAAAAATGGCAAGTACGTAATTTTGAGCAAGGAACTGTCGAAGATCGACAGCGACGTGCCCATTACGCTGGACCTCAACAATCTGGAGCGGCGGGAGCCTGATCTGCCCGTGCTGGCGGCGTTGTATCGTGAACTCGGTTTCAATTCTCTGCTGAAGGATTTGGGCTCGGAAACGGTGGCGTCTACAGCGCCGGCGAGCGCCGGGCCGGTGCTGAAGACCGACTACAAGCAACTGGCGAACGCTGCTGATTTTCGCGAGTACCTGTCGCAGATTCCTGCCAAGCAAGCGATTGCGGTGTGGCTGAACCTGGAACCGGGCGAACGCGAATCGGAGGGATTCGGAACGCGCATTGCGTCGATTGAAGTGTCATCGAAGCCGGGCGAAGGGCGCGCGGTATGGATGGACGAGAAGGGCGAAGCTTTAGAGGCGCTCAGGCCGCTGCTCTCCGATGCAACACGGCCGAAGATCGTTCATGACCCTAAGTTATTTCACTTGCTGGCTGGGCGGATGGCCAATGTGCAGCACGCCACGCAAATTTATTCCTACCTGCTGCGGCCCACCACCGCCAACCACAATTTCACCGATGTGGTGATGAGGCAGTTCAACGCCATGATTGGGGGCGGGCCGGGAGAACGCGCCGACTTCCTACAACGCCTGGCTCCGGCCTTGCGAGCCCAAATTGGCGACGAACAATTTATCAACGTTTATGAAAACATTGATCTGCCGCTAGCTCCCGCACTGGCCGAAATGGAGCGCACCGGCGTTCGAGTCGATCCCAAGGCGCTGGACACCATGTCCCGCGCCATGGAAACGGAAATTCGCCGCCTTGAAAAAGATATTTGGGACTTGGCGGGCATGGAGTTCAACGTCAACTCGCCCACACAATTGGCGGAGATTTTGTTCGACAAGTTGAACCTGCAACCTTCGGCGCGGCGCGGGCGCGTGAAAGGCCGTTCGACCGCGGTGGAAATTCTAGAAGAACTGTCCGCCAAGCATCCGCTGCCGCGAAAAATCATCGAGTATCGCGAGATTGCCAAACTGAAATCCACATATGTGGACTCGCTGCCAAAATTGGTGAACCGGGAAACCGGCAGGGTGCACACCAGCTATTCGCAAACCGGTGCAGCTACCGGACGGCTCAGTTCGTCTGACCCCAACGTGCAAAACATTCCCATTCGAACGGAACTGGGGCGGCAGATCCGCGCGGCGTTCGTAGCTGACGAAGGGAAAATTCTGCTTTCCGCCGATTATTCGCAAATCGAGTTGCGCATTATGGCGCATTTTTCGCAAGACCCGGTTTTGCTGGACGCTTTTCGCAGCGGACAGGATATTCACGCGCGCACCGCGCAGGAAGTATTTGGAGTAGGGCAGCTGGGGCAAACTGCGGAGCACCGGCGCGCAGCCAAGGTCATCAACTTTGGAATTATTTATGGGCTCTCGCCATTTGGATTGGCGCAGCAACTCAACATCGACAACCGCGAGGCGGCGCAATTCATCAACGCGTACTTCACCAAATATCGCGGCGTTAAGGAATACCTGGACAACACACTGGCGGATACACGAGCCACCGGCGTGGCGAAGACTTTATTCGGCAGAATCCGGCCCATCCCGGAAATAAATTCGGCGCAGTTTCAACTACGCAATTTTGCGGAAAGAACCGCTCTTAATTCACCGCTGCAAGGCACGGCAGCGGATTTCATCAAGCTGGCGATGATCCGCATTGACAAGCGGCTCGCGGACGAGAAATTGAAAGCCCGGATGATCCTGCAGGTGCATGACGAGCTGGTGTTTGAGTTGCCTCCGGAAGAACTCGAACAAGTGGCGAAACTGGTGCGCGAAGAAATGGAAGGCGTACATGAAATCGCGGTGCCTTTGCTGGTGGAAGTATGTTCCGGTCCGAACTGGCGCGACCTGGATTGAAATTCGGCACTTGGCTCGTTGTTCTTTTCCGCAACCTTTTGCCGCACAGAGGGTTCTAATCGGATAGGTGGGGGTATATACGCTTCGGCCGAAGGACATGCAGGATTTTCGGTCCGAGATTTGACTAATTCGCAACGAATAAAACACCCGCCTACTCCACTTCCCTGCCCGTGCTAGTTTAGAGAGGCTACTCCTTCCAAGGAACATCCATGACCCGAAAACTTCTGATGCTGTGGTGTTCACCAATGGTCTTGTTTTTTGTAGGTTGCGGCGGGGGGAGTTCGAGCACGCCGACGCTCGTCACCGTAACGGTGTCGCCGTCCACAGCCACGGTGGTGGTAGGCCAAACGCAAAACTTTACAGCTACGGTAACGGGCACAACGAACACCGCGGTGACGTGGAGCGTAAGCGGCGGCTCAGGCAATGGGAGCATTACTTCTACTGGCGTGTACACAGCGCCGGCGACGGTACCTAGCCCGGCTGCGGTGACGGTGACAGCTACATCGCAGGCGGACACGACGAAATCCGCCTCGGCGACAGTGACGGTAACCGCGATGGCTTCGAGCACAAAAGTTACGGTGACGCCGGCTACGGCGACGGTGGCAAATTTCACAACCCAGCAGTTCACGGCCGCGGTTACCGGCAATTCGAACACGGCGGTGACCTGGGAAGTGAACGGGACCGCAGGAGGCAGCCAGACCGTAGGGTTTATTTCGAGCACGGGACTCTATGTTGCACCAGGCGGCGTGCCGACCAAGTCGGACGGGATGGGTGACACGGTGACGACTACGGTCACGGTCATGGCAGTTTCGCAGGCAGACAGTACTGCGAATGGGTCATCAACGGTGACGATCATGCCCAACAACGCCAATGCGCAAGCCGTGCCGGTGCCGTTGGGAAGCTCGGGGAGCAATGCCAACGATTTCAACACCAACACGCAGAACAATACCGTCACCTGCTGTGGCGGGACACTGGGTTCGCTGGTCACGCGCGGCGGCACACAATATATATTGAGCGACAATCACATTTTGGCGCGCAGTGATGGTGCGACAGTGGGCGATGCCATCGTGCAGCCTGGGCTGATCGACACGCCAACGTGCACCACCGCGGGAACTACCACGGTTGCGAATTTGTCGCAGTTCTTTAACCTGCAAAACGGCCCGACTCCCAAGATCGATGCCGCCATTGCGCAAGTCGTCGGCGGAAAAGTTGATCCGACGGGAACGATCATTTATCTGGGCGCGACGACGGATTCGAACGGCGTGCCAGCATCCGCCCCTCCACAATCGGGCACAGGCCTGGCTGCGGCCAGCGCGCTGAACGTGGCGGTGGCGAAATCCGGACGATCGACGGGGCTGACTTGCTCCACGGTTGACGCGATCAATACGAGCACGAGCGTAAGTTATACGGTGAATTGTGATGGGACGGGGAACAGCTTCTCGGTGACGTACGACAACCAGATCGATGTGATGGGCGGGAGTTTCAGCGGTGAAGGCGACTCTGGATCGCTGATTGTCACGCAAGGGGAAGCGAATCCAGTAGCACTGCTTTACGCGGGCTCGGATACCGACACGGTGGGAAATCCAGTCAGCGACGTTTTGAGTTATTTTCAGAGTGGCAGCAACGCGGTGTCATTTATCGGCGGGGCTGCCCATCTCGTGGTGGGTTGTAGCCTGCCTAATGCACCGACATCGGCGAAGACGGTGGTGCCCAGTTCGCTGGCGTCAGATGTTTTGCAAAAGGCGATTGTTACGCGCGACTCACGTGCGCCGGAACTGCTGGCGCATCCGGAGGTCCAGGCCGTAGGCGTGGGCGCCAGCTATGACAATCCCAAGGAGCCGGCGATCCTGTTCTTTGTGACGCAAGGAGAACCGCACGCAGATCTGCCGGCGGAAGTGGATGGCATTCGCACGCGCATTATCGAGAAGCCACTGTTTACGAAACGCGGAGCAATATCGGCGGAAGAAAGCGCGATATTGGAGAAATCGGCCGCGCCGGCACAGTTGATGTACTCCATTTCCGACGCAGAAATAGCGCGCGCTAAAGTGGTACACACCGCGCACGTGGCGAGTTTAATGAAACAGGCCGGTGTCCAAGGGGTGGGGATCGGCTCCAGCATCGATTCGCCTGGGGAAGCAGCGCTGATGATTTTTACGATTCGCGGCGTGCCGCAAGCACCGATTCCGCCGGTGATCGATGGATTGCGCACTCGTGTGCGCGAGTCCAGCCGGTTCCGCGCCGGATTGGTCGGCGCTGAGGTACAGCGCGCCTGCAAAGTTGCTCCCGCGAAGTCGGGCTCTCAGACTGCGGCGATCAAAACAGTCAACGTTGCGCCGCCGGCAAAACCGTAGCGTGAATGCAAGGTTATGCCGCGGCGGGGCCGCCGGATGCCTAGGCACGTGCTAGGCTATTTCCTGTTTTTCTAAACCATCAAGAGTTTTTGGAGCGTCACATGGCTCACTCACCGCAATTTCTGAAACTGGTAAACGAAGCAAAAACGCACGTGTCCGAAACGAACGTCGCGGAAGTAAAACGACGCATGGATGAAGGGGAGAAGTTGCTGCTGATCGACGTGCGTGAAGATAACGAATGGGCGCAGGGACACCTGCCGGGCGCAGTGCATATGGGCCGTGGAATCATCGAACGCGATATCGAAATACGCGTGCCGCAGACGGACACGAAGATGGTGCTGTATTGCGGCGGCGGTTTCCGTTCGGCATTGGTCGCGGATAATCTACAAAAAATGGGCTACACCAGTGTGGAATCGATGGATGGCGGGTGGAAGGGCTGGTTGGGCGCCGGGCTTCCCACTGTGAAGGATTGACCAAATTTTCTGGCGGTTCGGTCTCAATGGCTATTGCTGGTGCCTCTAGAAAACGCCCCACACGCAAGTGCAACGTGTGGGGCCGTTTCATAAGCATTCGTCCAGGTTGCAATTCCCGCCGATTAGATCTGGCGTGTGGCCTCGTCCGCTTCTTCTGCCAGTTGCATAAGAGTCTTGAAGAAGTTAGGTGTCTGTCCATGAAACAACCCGTCGTTCGTTAAAGCCGCAACAGCTGCGCGCGCTCCGGCGAATTTGTCATTGGTTGGCCGGATTACGGCGCAGTGCGGCAAATCGGAGTTGATGAATTCGCAGGGAACCGGAAAGATGAGATTGGTCTGGAATAACGGCCCGCCCGGCGTGGTGTTGAAATTTGGGAACGTCAATCCGTGGTCGGTGACCGGGGTTTGAGAATTGTCAAAGTTGTACGGAGGTCCCTGGACGGCATTCCCTGCAAAGTCCACCCATTCCAGGAAATGGGCGATCTCATCACCGCCAATGGCCATGGTAATTTTCAAGACCTCGAGGCTGGTGACTTTTCGGCTGAGGGCCTGATACAGGCTGGAGCCACCTTGCTCAATCGTTCCGAAATGAAATGCCGCGGTATTAGCGATCGCCTGGATGTGATTGGCGTCATTGAAATCAGCGTCGGTTCTCGGGATGGCCGTGCGGTTGTTGATGGTGATGGCTTGCGGATAGCTGGCGCCAAAATCCGGGTTGGTAGTGCTGCGATAGCGGATGTACCAGCTAGTGTCCACATTGAGGTGCATAAGATTGGTGAGCCGCAACGTCCCCGATGATCCCGTGGCCGAGCTGCCTTCCAGTGTTTCAAACTCTTTTAGATTGACGGGATCGGCGCCCTTGGATTCCAGATAAGCGTTGAGAAAAGTAGCGTGGCTGACTTCGTCCAGCGTGTTGCTCTGCACGTATTGAGAACCGTCGGAGTCCAGGAATTGCAGCGCCAATTGGTAATTGTTCTGCGTTCCCTGGGTGACTCCGCCCAGCTCGGTGTACTGGATCCACAGATCGCTTTCCAGCAACTCTGCTGCGGCCAGGAAACGAAGGATGGCGATATCACCTTTGGTGATACGGTCATCGTGATCCTCCGCGTATGCGCGCGATCCGGTGCCGAGGAAGCCGGCTCCCAGTGCGACTGCGCCGCCAGCGAGCATACCGTTCTTCAAAAGTGAGCGCCGATTTACAGGGTTTTTGAGCACATCATTTTCTTTTTCCATTTTATCCCTTCCTTTTTCCTTTGGATTTGTGGCTCCAGAGTGGCTACCGTACGCGCCTGGGTGGGGGAGTTTGCTACGGTGAGGTCACCTGCTTGTCCTATTCATGTAATGTTCTTTGCGTGGATAACGCGCGCCAGAGCCGGCGAGCATTGGCTGCGGAAGCGGGTTTCAGCATCCAAGAAAACCAGAGCGGTCTCCCTTCGGCGGGTTTTCTCGATATCTAAAAAACAGACGCAAAAGTTCCTGGGGTTTTAAGCTTCGAACGAAGTGTCAAAGAGGTCGAAAATGCAAAAGAATCGGCGCTATCAAAGTTATTTAAAGAGCGTGGTGATGGGCAGCGTGTTGGCGTTCTCACCCCTGGCGGCGAGATGCCAAAACGAAGCGGCTCCATCAACGCCTCCCGCGACGGAACTGGCGGCTGATTTGAAGAGCCTGGCGGCGTCGGTGAGCCAACTACAATCGCAGGTCCAATCGTTGAATGCGCAGATGACGGAATTGCATCGATCCCAGCAAGAAGCTTTGGCAGAGGCTGAACAACTTCGCGCGGAGCTGGACCGGACGAGGGAACAGTTAGCGGTGAGAAATAGTGAAGGTGCGCAGGCGGGAACCGCGGGACAGGAAGTATTGGCGGCGTCTGCGTCATCGCTGCCGGGCCCTTCGGCCTCCGCGTCTACGGTTTCGTCAAATATGCAACAAGGGCAAGCGTCTGATGATCTTTCACAGAAATCTTTACAGCAGCGCATTTCCAAGCTGGAAGACGACCAGGAATTGCTGAACGACAAAATCATCGAGCAAAGTCAGACCAAGGTGGAAAGCGGGTCGAAGTATCGCGTGCGATTGTCGGGGATCGTGCTGTTGAACACGGCGGTAACACGGGGATCGGTGGACAATCTGGACTTTCCGCAGATCGCTCAGCCTGAGCCGTCCGCGGGAGTGACGGGAGCTTTTTCCGGGTCACTTAGGCAATCGCAGATCGGGATTGAAGCGTTTGGGCCAGATATTGCGGGGGCGCGTACGAGCGCTAACGTGAAATTCGATTTTGCGGGGGGATTCGCCGACACTCCGAATGGCGACGTTTTCGGAGTGGTGCGCCTGCGCACGGGAACGATTCGTCTGGATTGGACGGATACTTCTATCGTGGCGGGCCAGGACGCGCTGTTTTTTGCGCCGCTCACACCTACTTCACTCTCCTCGCTTGCAATTCCAGCGCTCTCTTACACGGGAAATTTGTGGGGCTGGACGCCCCAGGTGCGCATCGAGCGTCGCGTGGGACTTACGGAAAATTCGGGATTGCTGCTTCAGGCGGGAATTCTGGACTCGCTTACCGGGGATACGCCCGAGCAGGGCTACCGGTATCCCACAGTAGGAGAGCAATCAGGACAGCCGGCGTATGCCATGCACGTTGCTTATGACCGTCATGTTTTTGGAAGAGAATTCAGCGTGGGAATGGGTGGTTACTATGGACGGCAGAACTGGGCTTACGGCAGAAATGTGGATGGCTGGGCGGCTGTGGCGGATGTGGCCGTGCCACTGGGAAACTTCTTTGCTTTGAGCGGTGAATTCTATCGCGGGCGCGGCGTGGGCGGACTTGGTGGAGGAATCGGTCAGAGCATCGTGCTTTCCGGGCCCATCAGCAGCGCCGGCACGACCATTTACGGACTCGATTCCGAGGGGGGCTGGGCGCAATTGAAATTCAAGCCCCGGGACAATTTCGAAGTAAACTTCGCGTACGGACAGGACGACCCGTTCGCCCGCGAACTGCGCTTGTTTCCGGCCAGCTCTCTTTATTATGGTGGCTCGCTGTCGCGCAACGTGAGTCCATTCGTGAATTTCATTTACCGAGTGCGCTCGGACATGCTGTTTTCCGTGGAATACAAACGGTTGCAAACCTATAGCCTGGACAGCTACGCGAACAACGCCAACCAGTTGATAATGAGCGCCGGCTATACGTTTTGATTCGAACCCAGCATGAGTAAAGCTTCCCAGGCCGTGCATCGAGCAGTGCTAGCGGTGGTTTGCTGCATCGTTGCGGTATCGGTGCAGGTGGGTGCGCAGGACAGGATTGTTACGGCAACTGTTTCCATTTCACGAGCCAGATTAAAAAATCCGTCAAAGACAGCAGGAAGCAAACTGGTGGACGCCTCCAACGTGGCGGTCTGGCTGGTACCGTTGGACCGTGCGCAGGCCATAGTGCCAGTCTCCAGCAAATCCCCCAATACGCCACAGTTGGTGCAATGGCACAAGACGTTTGAGCCACACATTTTGATCGTGCCGGTCGGCACGATGGTGGAATTTCCCAACAAGGACCCTTTCTTTCACAACATTTTTTCACTGTACGACGGGCGGCGTTTCGACCTGGGTCTTTATGAGTCGGGAAGCAAGCGCAGCGTGAGATTTGATCGCTCGGGCGTAAGTTTTCTTTTCTGCAATATTCACTCAGAAATGAGTGCGGTAGTTCTGTCGGTTGAGACGCACTATTTCGCGCTGTCCGATCGCGATGGGACGTTGACGATTCGCAACGTTCCCGACGGGCGGTACCAATTGAATGTGTGGTATGAGCGGAGTTCGCCGGAGGATTTGAAACGGCTGACGCGGGTGGTAACCATCTCGGATACCACACGCAATCTGGGCGCGATACAACTGGCCGAGATGCCCAATTTCACGCCCACCCACAAGAATAAGTATGGCTTGGATTACGTTCCGCCGCCCGACACTGATTACGATCGTCCCTAATTTCCTATAGAAGCCCGGCTTTTACAGGGAGGCGTTGGTCGCCCACCGGGCGGATGTGTGTTTTCTTTGAATGTGCGGATTTTACACGCTGTTGACAATTCCCGGACATCGCGCTGACACGATGTGGATCGAATTTACTTAGTGTGCCTGAGGAGAGATTCGAAAACAGCATTGGCGTCGCGTCCCGAAACTCCGGCTGAGCTCTCGTTTCGTCTCCATAAATTTCAGCCCATTCCGGCTCAACGAAATAAAGGAGATCACATGTCAGCAAACTCGCGGGTTCCTCTGGGGCTCTGGTTCGCAATCCTCACAATTCTGGTGACTGGCTCTTCCGCTTTTGCGGGAGACGATGACAACGTTCTAACGCATCTTCACAAAATCAACACCATCGCTTCCACGGTTCCCAGCAATGGAGACATAAATCCATACGGTGTGGCGCGGGTGCCGCGCTCAATTGGCAACCTGACGGAAGGCCACATCCTGGTGAGCAACTTCAATAACTCAAGTAATGCGCAGGGCACCGGCACGACGATTGTGGACGTGGCGCCCGACGGCACTTTGAGCTTGTTTTCGCAGATCGATGCCAGCTCGCTGCCGGGTTCCTGTCCAGGCGGGGTTGGATTGACAACGGCGCTTGCGGTGCTGCGCACCGGCTGGGTAATCGTAGGCAGTTTGCCGACGACGGATGGAACGTCGGCGACGGCGCAAGCCGGATGCCTGATCGTTCTCGACAATACCGGAAAACCAGCGGAGACGTTCTATGGTTCGTTAATTAACGGGCCGTGGGATATGGCGGCGTTTGACGGCGGCGACGAGGCCGCTCTGTTCGTAACCAACGTGCTAAATGGAACGGTGACTACGGGGGCGTCTATCCCTGGTCCGGTGGTCAAGCAAGGGACGGTGGTACGCATCAACGTGTTCGTTTCCGATGAGAAGATGCCTTGGATCGAATCCATGACCGTCATCGGCTCGGGCTTCTCCGAACGCACCGATCCGGCGGCACTCGTGATTGGACCGACGGGCGTGGCCCTCAGCCCTATCTGCATCAACTCCGACCCGGGCGATTGCAATACCAAATTTGGACGGCCCGGCGAACAGGTGCTGTATGTGGCTGACACTTTGAACAATCGAGTGGCGGTCATCACCGACGCCCTAAACCGCAACACCTCCGCTGGTCCGGGTGAGACGCTCAGCACTGGCGGGAGTCTAAATGGTCCGTTGGGCCTGACCGTCGCGGAAGGCGGACACATTCTTACCGTCAACAGCGGCGACGGATACATCACGGAGATCACCCAGCAGGGCGCTCAGATTGCGAAGAAACAGCTCGACAGTTCCGGAATGCCGGCGGGAGCAGGAGCGCTGTTCGGGCTGATCTATGAACAAGGCCGTGGAGTCATCTTTGTAGACGACGCCACCAACTCGTTGGACATTCTCCAATAGTGTTCAACGGACTCGGCAGATTGCAGTAAAGCAGCGCAGTCATGCAGCATGCAGCAGGGCAAGTGTGGCCTCCCCAGCTTGCCCTGCCGCAACGGCTGGCTACAAAAGTGGAAATCATGCGGGGGACGGGGACGGTTGTATACTAGCGGCACGATATTTCCCTGATAACGCTTGCTTGACCGGACACTCCCAGTCCAGTCCGGAGGAATCAATGGAGACCGTACTTGTAGTGGAAGACAGCCGGCCGATGCAGCGGACCCTGCAGCGCCTGTTCGAATCCGATGGGTTGATGGTGCAGATTGCCGGCGATGGAGTCGCCGGGCTAGAGAGTTTTCGAAGGCAAAGTCCTAGCGTGGTGGTACTCGACCTGAAACTTCCGCGTATGCCCGGCAAGGAAGTCTGCCGGGCGTTCAAGGCGCATGCCGCGTCGGTGCCGGTAGTGGTGCTCAGCGCCAACAACGAAGTGGAAGACAAGGTGCTATTGCTCGAGCTGGGCGCGGACGATTACGTCACGAAGCCGTTTAGTCCCAAGGAACTGCTGGCACGAGTGCGGCGAGCGATGCGCCGCAGCGGCCAGGTAGTGGACGCCTCAGGCGCCGCTGTTCCAGGGGGACAACACGAAGTCCTTACGTTTGATGATGTCTTCATCGACTTCACGAGCATGGTGGTTACGCGCGGAACAAGAGCCATTACGTTCACCGCGCAAGAATTCAAGCTGCTGAAATATTTTGCCCATTCTCCCTCGCGAGTGATTTCCCGCGAAGAATTGTTGAATGAAGTGTGGGGATACGAGAATTATCCCACGACCCGAACCGTGGACAACCACGTGCTGCGGCTGCGGCAAAAACTGGAACCCGATCCGGTGAATCCCCGCTACTTTCTGACCATGCACGGTTCCGGCTATAAATTCGCACCCGGCCGCTTCGGGTTTGCCGTCGAGAAATAAGAGCGCCTTTCTGAAGATTCATGGCGCGACTCCGACTACGCACTGAACTCCTGATTGCCACGCTAGTGATTATTTGTGCGTTGCTGGGCTCGCTCTTCGTGATTGTGCGCCACATCGTCCGCTCGGAAATTGCGCAGGGCGTGCAGCAAAGCACGGATGCTTCCCTACACGCGTTCGAAAACGTACAACAGCAGCGCGACCTTGAACTTTCTCGCACGGCGGCGATGCTGGCGGAATTGCCGACGCTAAAGGCACAACTCGTCACGCAGCATGCGCCGACGATTCAGGATGCGTCGGAACCTTTCTGGAAGCTGGCGGGCAGCCAGCTCTTTGTTCTTTCCAGCCCGGATGGACAAGTTTACGGTTTTCATGTGTCGAAGGCGGGGCTGGACGCCCACCTTGCCGAGGCAAATTTAAAAAAATCGATCGAACAGGGCGACGAAGCTGCGTGGTGGTATAGCAGCGGCCAGCTCTATCGCGTTTTTCTGCATGCCATTCATGCCGGCAGTGAAAATAATGAGCGGCAAATCGGCATCATTGCCGTCGGCTATCAAATCGATTCGACAGTGGCGGCACAACTGGCGCTGGCGTCGGGCAGCCAGATTGCGCTGACTACCAGCGACAAAATCATCGCCACGACACTGCCGGATGCGGAAGAAAAAGAACTGCAGGCCAAGATGCGTACGGACCTGGCCGCCGGCGGATCTCGCGAACTGGCGCTGGGGGCGGATTCCTACGAGGCTGCCACGGCTTTGCTGCACAAAGACCCTGCGGCCACGGTTACGTGCTATGTGCTCATGTCTCTGCAGCCGGCCAACGCTTTCCTGGCGCGATTGAACCGCACCATATTAATTCTGGGGTTATCGGCCATCGTGCTGGCAGGGTTGCTGTTGAGCTTCGTCTCGCGGACGATCACGCATCCGCTCGACAACCTGGTGGCTGGCGTGCGAGCGCTGGCCCAAGGCGACTATACGTATTTGGTAAGCCCGCGCGGCAGCAGCGAGGTTGCCGAGCTAGCCGAGGCGTTTTCCAGGATGCGCGGCGAGTTGCTCACGGCGGAACAGCGGCGCTTTGCTACCGAAAGAATTGCTGCACTGGGGCGGGCGGCAAGCTCCATATCCCATGATTTGCGACACTACCTGGCGGCGGTGGTGGCTAATGCGGAATTTCTGTACGAAGCGGAAAGGCTAAAACTGAATCGCGACGAAATTTACGGCGAAATTAAAACCGCTTCCGAACAAATGACCGACCTGCTGGATTCGCTGCGGGAATTGTCGAGGGGCGAGGGCTCCATTTCTCCGCGGCCTGCTTCCATCGATCAAACCATCCGCCATGCGGTGGATGCGGTTCGCGCGCGCGCGGGCATGCGCAACCGGGAGATTTCGATTCGGACCGCAGGCGATATGGCCGGGACCTTCGATCCGCAAAAAATTGAACGCGCCTTTTTTAACCTGGTCCTCAACGCCTGTGAAGCGTCGGCCGCAACCCACGGAGAGATCCGGATCGACATGGAATCATCCGCCAAGTTATTTGAAATTCGCGTCGTCGATCATGGGTCCGGGGTCCCTTCCGCCATTTCCACCACGTTGTTTGATCCCTTCGTTAGCTTCGGGAAATCCAACGGAACCGGGTTGGGATTGGCCATCGTGAGTAAAGTCATTCACGACCACGGCGGCTCTGTAGTGGTGGAAAATACGTCCGTCTCGGGAACAACCTTCCTGGTCAAACTGCCGCGGGCGGCGCGTGCTTTGCACCAAGCAACGCAGACGGTGAGCCATTGAAGCGCTTGATGCGACACTTTTGGAAATCTCTGGCTTACTAATTAAAATGTCTCGCGGAACCGATTCGCTCAACTTCTCAGCATGAACCGAAATGTTTTCTGCGTAATTTGTGACTTTCGATTGACAATGTTTTTGCTTAGCCGCGACAACCTTCCCCGACTGAAAAAGCACACTCCCTGTAGCAATTGAGCCAGCGGACAGCATGTTCTTGGCTCCAACCTAATCTCAGGGAGGAAAAAATATGTTTTCACGATCATTTACGAGGGTTTCGGGCATTGTGTTGTTTTGTCTCGCAGCGGGCACGACGGCATCTGCGCAATATGGCGGCGGCACAACGGGCGCAGGGGGCATGGGCGTAGCCGGATCCACGGGCACGCCGGGCAAAACCAATTACAGTTATGGTTCCGGGAAAGCCATTGGGATCGGAGTGGGGGCCGCAGCCGGAGCGGCGGTGGGCATCGCCCTGCTGGTTCATCATCGCCACGTAAAGGCGCGCGAAGCGCAGGCGCAAGCTTCGGTAATCGGCTGCACGCAGTCGATGATGACCGGCATCACTTTGAAAAACGAAAACGACGGCTTGACCTACACGATTCTTTCCGGAGGCGGTATAACCTTGCAGTCCGGAGAACGCGTGGAACTTCAGGGTGTGGCCTTGAACGAAAAATCCGGGGTTCACGCATTTAGTGTCCATAAGCTAGTCGATAATTACGGAGGGTGCGGGTCGATTGCTGCGGTTGCGTCGGGACTGAAGGAGGAAAGGGCGACTCTAGCGCAAAGTGTGCAGTAAACAGAAAGAGGCGTCTACTAGTCGAAAATAAAAGTTGCTCACGGACGGTAGGCCTAGTCAGTGTGGTCGGCTTAGCAACCTACCTCCGGTAATTTTCAAGGGTCAGCTTGTCTGGCTGGTGCGCTCAATTTAGTCCTATCCGCGCTTGTATATCTGTTTGTCATTCGCGGGCGATTTCCGGTTGATTCTCCACTTTGCAGCGCATATGGCGTGATTTCTGCATCGAAATTTTCACTCAGTAAAGTCCAAAATTTTGTTACCAAAATTCTCAGATTCTTTCACAGTACCTCCACAAACAACTTCTTGACACATCTGCAAGCGGGAAGTACGTTGCTTGAAATATTTTCGATGTACCCATGAACTTTTTTCGGGCCGTTAGCTCCCGACTCCGACGGAAGCGGCTCGATCGTAACTGCCAAGGCCGACGGCTTAGCTTCTGAGGGGGTGTTGGGATGTGCAAGCGCTTCTATTTAGTGGTGGTAGTGTTTGTTGCCGCGCTTTGTTGCGGACAGATCTCCCGCGGACAGGCGACGGGTAGCTTTTTGGGAAACGTAACGGATAAGTCCGGATCGGCAGTTTCGGGGGCGAAAGTTACGGTTACATCGCAAACGACGGGCGTGTCCCGCGATACGGTCACCGATGATGCCGGCCACTACACCATGAATCTGCTGCCTGTGTCCGTGTACACGGTGCGCGTGGAATTCCAGGGCTTCCAATCGGTGGAGAGCAAAGATGTAAAGCTGCAGGTGGACGAGCAGCGCGAACTGGATTTCGCATTGTCGCCTGCTTCGGTCAGCAGTTCCGTGGAAGTAGTGGCGTCGGAGGTGGTGGTGGAAACCTCCAGCCCGTCGCTCGGCCAGGTCATCACTGCGCAGCAAGTCGCCCAGTTGCCGCTGAATGGCCGCGACTTTGTCCAGCTCGCCACCCTCACCCCCGGCGCTACGGCGGAGACGAACCCCAACAGTTTTTTCACTTCGGCCGCCAGTAGCGAGGTTGCCACGCGCGGCTCTTTCTCACTGTCTGTCGGGGGCTCCCGTCCCAACAGCACCGATTGGCTGCTGGATGGCGTGGACAATAACGAATTGACTGCCGGCGGTATCGGAACTTTTTCCTCGATCGATGACATTCAGGAATTCAAGGTCTTGACCTACAATTACTCGGCCGAATACGGTACCCGCGCCGGACCCACCGTGCTGGTCACCACAAAATCCGGCACCAACGACTTCCATGGAACGCTGTTCGAGTTTCTGCGCAATACTTCGCTCGACGCCAAGAGTTTTTTCGCCACCTCACCCGAAAAATTCAATCTAAATCAATATGGCGGCTCCCTCGGCGGTCCGGTTCGAAAGAATAAAACTTTTTTCTTCTTCGATGGCGAACAAAAGTCTCAGCGCCGCGGCCAAACTTTTACGGGATTGGTTCCTTCGGTGGCGATGCGACCGAGTGCAACGCAGCCTTACGCGGATTTCACCGACGATCCTTTTGGCAATCCCGTAAACGGCACAGTGATGGTTGGGGGAAATGCCGTCACCGTGCCGGGCATTGCTAATCCGAATATGTACGGAGCTTCCACAAACCCTGCCGTGTTCCCCAATATCTATTTCCAGTGCGACGCTACTGGCAATCCCCTGCCGGCCGCCGCGAATGGCAGCCAGGCACATGGGACGCCGTGCGCCAAAATACCCGCCAGCCTGGTCAACAGCATCGGTGCGTCGCTGCTTAACTTCTACCCCTTGCCAAACGCCAACAATGCTGCTCAGGGATTCAACTTCGTAAGCGAGCCGGTCCGCAAACTTGACGAAACCAAGTTTGACATCCGTTTGGACCACACCCTGTCGGCCAGCGACAACATCTTCGCCCGTTTTAGCTACGACAACGCGGTATCCTTTGTTCCTGGCGGCGACACCGGCGGATTCGCTGAGGCCAACGCTTTCGGCAGCAACCAGGGCATTATCAACCACGCCCGAAACGTCGCCATCGGCGAGACTCACGTCTTTTCGCCCTCGACGGTCAACCAGGCTAGCTTCGGTTACAACCGCATCTTCGACTACATCACTTCGCAGGGCACGGGGAGTTGCGAATCTGCGCAACTGGGCATCCCAGGCGCAAACTTGGGTTGCAGCGGCCTCGGCAGCGGCGCTACGTGCACGCCCGGTGCCTATAGCTGCGGCTTGGTCAGTACGTTGCTTACCGGTGGCTACTGGTCTGTGGGCGATCGCGGCTTCACTCCTTTCCAGGGCGGCACGAACATCTTCTCGTTTCGAGACTCCCTCGATCTCATCCGCGGCAAGCACGACTTCAAGGTCGGAATTGATATTCGCGCAAATCAAATGAACGTCGGTACGGAAGCCTTCCAGGACGGATTCTGGATTCCTGGTGCAATTGGTACATTTTCCGGTTACACAGACCCCGTCACCAGTGTTCCCGGTAATCCGGAGGCCGATCTTGTTCTCGGCTTGGTAGGCGTGTCAGAACACGATCAGACTTTCAATGGACCAGTCACCGGGCGTCGCTGGAAAATCGTCCGGCCCTTCGTGCAGGACGACTGGAGAATTACGAAAGACCTTACACTCAACCTGGGTCTGGCGTGGGATCTTACTAGTCCCATCACTGAATCCGCTGGGCGTATGGCCGACTACGTTCCTTCCACGGGCGCGGGCCAGCTTCTGATCGCCAATCAGGGTGGTGTGAACTCGTCGGCAGGCATACAGAGGAGTTGGACGGCTTTTGAGCCACGAATCGGTTTGGCTTATAAGCTGTTTGGCAGCGACAAGAATGTCGTTCGCGGCGGCTATTCCATTTATCATGATTCTGCCTGGAGCCAGGGTGCCCAGGGTCTGTGGCAGAATCCTCCTTTCTTTGCTGAAGGCGATAACTTTGGGTTGGCTGAGAACTCCGGTATAACCTTCGGCCCCACCACACCAGTCGGGTGCCCCACCTCCACCTCTTACTGCGCTTCTTTGACTGGGCCGGGCGCTCCGGCCGTTACCGGTGTCACCACCAGTCAGGGCTTTCCAATTTTTAATACTCCTCCCAACATTTCGACTTTTACCGGAACATTTTATTTCCAGCCCACCGATTTCAAGATCGGCATGGTTCAGCAATTCAACGTAAACTTCGAGCGCCAGTTGCCATGGAATATAGTACTCACGGCGGGCTATGCAGGTGCCCGCGGCAGACACATCCTAATCTCCGGAAACAACCTGAACACCAACAATCCGAATAGCGGTAACGGCATTGGCCCGGGTGATTGCGGCACGGTTAGCGGCTACACCCTCGGATGCAATGCCGACGGCAGTCCGTATATCTCGCCCTTTGGAGTCGGCAACGCGATTTTGGAATTCGGCGATATTGGCAAAACCACCTACAACTCGCTTCAAATAAAAGCCGAGACCAAAAGCTCCAGATATGGACTTTACGCGCTCTTTTCGTACACTTACTCGCGCGCTTACGACAATGGCTTAAGCGACGGTCTGGGCTCTTTGCTTAGTGCGCCGTACTTCCCGCTTCCCAATTGGCAGAATCTCGACTGGGCGTTGTCGCAAATCAATCTCAATAACAGCTTCACGGGTAGCGTCATTTACGATTTGCCGTTCGGCAGAGGTAAGAAGTTTGGAAGCGGCTGGAATAACGTCACCAACTCCGTGATTGGCGGTTGGCAACTGACGCTCATCGAAAAAATTACTTCAGGCTTCCCGGTTCCCCTGATCGACAGCGTGAACTCCTCCGGCGTGGCCTTCAACGCCGGCGGGAATGGCAACAACTTCAACCGTCCGGACCAGGTTTCTGGGTGCAGTCCTTATGCCGCTAGCCATAGCCAGCTTCAATGGATTAACGCTTCCTGCTTTATCGCACCGCCTTCCGGTCAACTTGGCAACGCGTCCCGTGTCCCGGTCGTGGGGCCTGATTTCGTCAACACCGACTTCTCCGTGATCAAACAATTTGCGCTGCCGTGGGAGAATGTGGGACTGAATTTCCGCGCGGAATTTTTCAACCTCTTTAATCATCCGCAATTCGGTATGCCGGTCAACGACGTCAGTGCCCCTGGCTTCGGCTCGGTCAACTCGACTGTAAACAACCCACGTCTTGTCCAGTTCGGGCTAAAGCTGACTTTTTAGAGCCCGGCCACTGATCCAGAGTCTGTAATTAACCAACGACCCACCGGCACATCGATGGGTTGTTGGTTTTTTGGCTTGCTTACGTTTTTGTTACCACCTCGATTTTCTCTTAATGAGGTTCTGAAGTTGGCGGTGGCGCCTTTGCGTTTGAGCTTCGCAACGTATATACGAATTGTTGAATCTTGTGACGCTCGCGTTCGGCGTCATTCTTCTTTTGCTCGGAAGCCTGCCTGAACAATTCGATTTCCCTGGCAGCCTGATCCGCTTGTCCCTGGCGAGAGTAAATTTGTGCGAGTCGATAGTGCGCTTCGTCGGCGAGCGGCGTGATGGCGATGGATTTCTGAAATGCCGAGATCGCAGCTGGTATATCTCCACGCTGGGAATAGAGGATGCCAAGCTGCGTGTACGCGTCTCCAAATTGCGGATCCAGTTGGACGGCTGTTTTTAATTCCGATTCGATCAATGCGAAGTTTTTTTCGCCTGCCGGGTCGTGCTTGTCGAGCGCTACCGCGTAGTAGTAGTGCGCTGAGGCATTCTCTGGATGAAGACCGGCAAAGCGCTGGAATCTTTTCGTCCACGCGGGGATTTCGATTTTTTCGGTTTCCTGCAATTTGCCAAGGAACAAATATGGCGCGGGGTCGGAGGGATTGAGGTCGCAGGCTTCGAGGAGAAATTTTTTGCCCTGGTCCAGCGCTCCCTGGTCGTAGGTGGCCGCGCTGAGTCCGAGCAGCATGCGGACGGACTCGGGATACAGATGATGGCCCCTGGTAAATGCTTCGATGGCCGGTTCGAAGGCGCGATGCAGGAGCAGGTCGGCTCCCCAGGCGAACATGTGTGACTCGGTCGGTTGTAATTCAGCCGCGCGCTGATATTCATGCACGGCGTCGAGCGGCCGGCCTTCGGTTTCCGCGATTTCAGCTAGTCGCTCGTGCGAGTCTGCTGCATCTGGGGGCTGTGGTTTTGTTTTGGGCGGATTTGCTTCCGAAGACTTTAAGGAGGCAGTGTCCTTCGCCAGAGATTCTTTGGTGCGCAGAGCCACGTCTGAGCCGTGACCGCCGAGGTTGCTAGGATCGGTCACTCCGGCAACGCTGAATTGCGTCTCATTGGAGAATTCAACCGAAGATGTATTGTCTGTTCCGTTGCCGGCAACATTCTCCAGCGGCAAGTGCAAGTCGATGGATTTTGTTTCAGTGCGGATAACAACGGGGCCGCTGCTGGTGTCCCGGTAGCCTGATCGACTGGCGTGTAGAGTGTAGGTACCGGATGGGACCGCTTCGAAACGGTAGTGTCCTTGCGAATCAGAACGAGTAGCGAATTTGTGGACGTGGTCGTTGCTTTCAAGGGAAACGGCGGCATCTGCGATGGGGTGATTTTGGGAATCGCAGACGGTTCCGGCGATTGCTGCGGTATCAGCGGTGGTGTTGTTCTGGCCCCTGGCGCCAGGAACGATTATTGCGACGAGCGCCAAGCAAACGCTGAAGAGCCGAAGTGTCTCGACGCCACGGATCATCACGCAGAAAAGAATGTTCTATTGCCCAAGTTGTAGCAAGTCTGCTTTTGCCTGGAGATGATCGGGATGCTGCTTGAGCAATTCCTGCAGGGTAGCGCGGGCCTTTTCGCGCTCGCCCTGAATAGCATACACGCGTGCGAGGTTGAGATATGACTGATCGTAGACAGGCGAGAGGCGGATGCATTCTTCAAAGCTATGGATGGCCTCGTCCACACGTCGGCTACGTAAGTAGAGCACGCCGAGATTATTTAAAGCTTCCGGATAAACGGGGCGGAGTGCCAGTGCTTGTTTCAGGCGTTCAAAGGCACGGTCGGAATCGTTGAGCTGCGCGTAAACCATGCCGAGGTTGTAGTTGACTTCCGGATCATCGGGGCCGAGCGCGAAAGCTTTCTGTAGTGTTTTCTCAGCCGCGTTCCAATCTTTTTCCTGGCGATAGGCATTGCCGAGATTCAGCAGCGCAACCGAATGCGACGGATCGATTTGCAGAGCATGCTGGAAAGCCTCGATGGCCTGTGCTGTATTTCCCTCTCTGGCGGACAGGATGCCGAGATTGTTCCAGGCATTCGGAATTGTGCCCGGGTAACTGGCGTGAAGCTGTAGGACACGTTCGAATGTGTCACGGGCTTCTTTTGTTTTTTGCTGCTGGAGGTAGACGCTGCCGATGCCGTACAGGGCCTCGGTGCTTTCGGGCTCATCCTGCAAAGCGCGGTGGAAGAATTCCGCGGCGGTTTCCGCGTAGCCGCGTTCGAAAAAAACGGAGCCGAGGGAAAGATAGTTGCGTCCGAACTCGAAGCCGGTGTCGGCGCCGGGAAAAGGAAGAGCTTTGGCGAGGCGTTGAGGGTTAGTGCGCGGAATATTTTTAAGATCGTCGCGAAAGTGATCGTTGGGGATCGTGCCCTGATAAATCTTAACGATGGCGCCTTTCTCGTCGATGAGGAAAGAGGTTGGAATGCTCAGGTCGCGATGACGATCAAACAGAGAGCGAAACAGAAGGTTGTAGATGGCCACGACGTCCTGAGCAGCCGGGACAACGGTCACGCTCTGCGAAAGACGCGCTTCGTTTTGCTTGGCACCGTCGACGGGCTCGGCAGCGTCAACATCAATGACCAGGAGTTGCAAACTCTCTTTGCTCCACTGAGACGTCAGCTCTTCCAATTGCTTCAAATCTTCTGGTGAGGAAGGCGCGCCAGCAGAACAAAAACTGAGAAGCACCGGCTTGCCGCGCAGTGCCGAGAGTGACTTAGTGCGCCCGTCCGATGCGGCAAAAGAAAAATTCGGCGCCAGTATGGGTACGAGGAGCCACGTTTCGGCAGCGATGGTGAGGTCGGTGTGAGTGTCAGGTGTTGCGGCCGGAGTTGACGGTACAACTGACGATCTCAGAAAAGGTTCGAGGTGCGCTGGCGAGAGTCCTTCTTCCACTGAGACGCGATGATTGAAAGGCAGATCAGTGAGTTCCTGCCGCAAGCCGCTGGGCCACTGTATAGTGGCGCGTACAGAACTTTTTGCGGTTCCCAGACCAAAAACTAATTCTTTGCTGTGTTGGGCGAGAAATCCGGAGCCGGCCTGCACAAATCGAGTTTGGCTGCCCAATTCAGTTGTGACCGTGACGCGCGCGCCGATGGCGTCGCGATTGCTTTTTCTACCCGTCAGACGAAACGAAAGGGATGGAGCGAGATCGGGCATGACGTTTTTGAAGAAGCGCAATTGTGGGCCGTTGCGATTTTTTAAGACCATCTCCAGACGGCCGTCACGATCAAAGTCGGCAAGTGCGAACGTTCTGCTGTCTTCGAGACAATCGAGGCCTAGGACGGCGGAAACATCTGAAAATGTGCCGTCGCCAGTGTTGAGATAGAAAACGTTGCGTTCGAATCCGCTCCAGGTGCCGTCCGAGCGAATCAGTTCGTTGATGGCGTTCCAGCCTTGCTCGTATTCATGATTGGGCTTGGCTTCTTTTGACGAATTGGAAACGATCTGGCGCCAGAAAAAACTATTCAGATCGTCGCGCGTGGCTCCGGAAATCATCCCGTTGGCGATATACAGGTCGGATAAGCCATCGTGATTGAAATCCCAGGAGTCGCTGGACCAAGCCCAGCGGCCCATCGCTGTTCCCGAGCGCGCGCTGCCGTCAGCGAATCGTTCTTTGCTGGCGTTGTGAAACAGCGAGTTGCCCATGGCGTGTTTGCGGTAAAGGGCGCGAATGTCCGCGCCGGCATCTTTTTGGAAATTGTCTTGTTGCGAGATGCGTAGTCCGGCCGCGGTCCACATGTCCGCGACGTACAAATCTTCTTTGCCGTCGTTGTCGAAATCACGCCAGCAGACGCTCATGCCGGCGCCCACATCCTCGACGCCAGCTTCCGGTGCGATATCGGTAAAGGTGCCGTCACCGTTGTTGCGGTAGAGATTCTTGCGGCCAAAATCGTTGACCACATAAAGATCGGGCCATTGGTCGCCGTTGAAGTCACTCCACGCACAGCAAAAACTGAACCGCGTATTGTTGCGATCGAGGCCGGATTTTTTGGTGACATCGGTAAAGGTGCCGTCGCGATTGTTGCGCATCATGAAATTGGGCGGTCCATTCTGCGCGTCATGATAGGGCATGGGGTAGCGATACTGGTCGGCGCCCTGGTAGTAAGAGTACAAACAAAAATAAATATCCAGCCAGCCGTCGCGGTCATAATCCGCGACAGCCGCGCCGGTGAAGGTGCCCTGCGGAGGATAGGCAAATTGAAAGGCATCGGGCATGGCGCGGAATTTACCATTGCCAAGATTTAAAAATAGCAGCGGGCCGCGAGCGCGCACGACGATCAGGTCCTGGCGGCCATTGTTATTTAGATCGGCAAACAGCGCACACGCGGTATTTTCCAGAACGCCGATGCCCGACTGTTCGGTGATGTCTTCAAATGTGCCATCGCGGCGATTGCGGAATAAACGATTCGGAAGGCCCGCAGGCTGGCAGACATACAGATCGTCGAGGCCGTCGCCATCGATGTCGGCCACGGAAACTCCGTTGTGGCCATAGATATCGATGCCGCTGGCGCCGTCCAGGACCGTGCGCCAGTAATCCGTTCCGTGAAGAAATTGCCAAGTATAGGAGGGATTGCCGCCAAAGGCGTGGTCAGCGACGTCGAGGAACACCGGAGCCAGGGAGCGGCTGCGCGTTTCGTCCAGGACTTTCCATCTGTGAAGACGCAGCCCGCCGGAGCCAAAAAGTTCCCAGGACATTTGCCAGTTGCCCACGCGCTGTTCGCGGTGGAAATCCGACCCGGTGCCGACCAATTCGAAGCGCACCACGGTTTCCAGGAGTTGAGAGTGGTCCTGCGCGGGCGCGAGAGCCGGTGCCGCGTGAATCGCGATGATCTGAAATTCCGCAGTTATGAGTTTAGAAAAAGCATTCATCGAAGAACGCCAGTCAGCAGGAAAAGTTTCGCGCGGCATGGTCGGCTCGTCCCCAATTTCGCCGCGCCACACTTGCATGATGGAATCCTCATGAATGGATTTCCATCGATTGGTTTTCGCCGAGGCAACAAAGCTGGAGGAAAGTACTTTTTCTAACGCCGAGGTGTTCTGCGGAGACTCAAGAAGTTGCGAGGCCCATTCCCGGAGAAGCGCACCTACCTGGTCTTGATATTTCTCCGTGACGAATTCATCAAAACCTGCGGGAACTTTTCGCAGAACCGCATCGATCCCCCGCGGCATGCGGTAGTGCGGGTGCACATGCAATTCGCCGGCTGCGCCGGGCTGTTCGGCAAAAAATGGGGGCAGAATGGAGAGGGAGCGAATAGCGGACGGAAGATAAACGAGCGGAGCGAACTGGCAATATTGCAGAAATCGACGCCGGCTGACGTCGATAGAATTTCGTTTCTTTGAAGCCCGCTTCAGTGAGATGTCCCCGTGTTTTCTTGCGCAGGAGCGACGCTAGCATTGGGGTCAGAGGGCGTCAAGTTTGCGGCGGAAACCCTCGTTTCACGGCCATTGAATCGCGGACCAAGCCAAGGGGCAACAGCAGGAAACTGGAGCAGCTCACCAAACCCTCAAATAACTAAGAATATTAACTAGGGCTTGAACGCCGTTCCCTGGCATCGAAACCGTCTTCAAAGTACTGCACCGTATTTCGGGGGGAAGGCCTTGCAGTAGTGTAAAATGGACTGTATGAGCGAACAACGTCAAGTAACTGTGCCAATGTGTCCACGCACTGAACGGCACCGCACCGCGAACCCTAGGCCGCTGGACCAACAGGATGATGGCGCATGGTTGTGTGGAAATTGTGGCTACAAGGCGCTGAACAAACCGGAGTATCCACTGCGTAATCCGCGATTCAAAAACACGCGAGCACGGGCAAGCGCGGCATAGCATCTCGTCCCGCCTCTCCAGAGCTGAAGCTTCGATCCACAGGGTTTAAGTGAGTATGGGGAAAGCATCTCCCTGCGATCCCTCCGCCTAATCCTTTCTATGGTGGTCTCCTGCGAAATCGGACGCGTTTTCCTGCACTACAAGTAAACAGCGTCTGTCAGAAAGACGGAAAACTAAAACTACTGAACCTTACAAAGCGGGTTCAGGATCTGATTCAGCTTACGAGATTTTTTACCGAACTCGACGTCATTACGACGAGGCTGTGGCTTAATTTCTTTCAGTCAATCAGCTGTCAAAAACATCTTGAGGTGTGCCTAAAGTGCATAAAGCCGGGGGACGATGAGTGACATTGTGAATGTTCAATATATTGGCTTTGAAGCAAAAAAGCTGGTTCGTGAGTATAGTTTCGTCGTGCGACGAGCCTTGAACCACACCAGTGAATTTACGCTAACAATTGAACTGGAGTCGTTCAGGACGGGGCATGTGCGGTTTCAAGACGCGCGGCGGAAATTTGCTTGCTCAGACTCCATCGCGAACTGGTGGCTTCCGGAGACGATCCTACAGAGATTCATTACCACATCAGCCCGACGGAGCTGACCGACTACCGCGACTCTCACCCTAATAAGGCTGCGCAACTCACGTATAAGCCAACACCTCGGAAAGACGCTGAAATTAAATAGCGATGGGATTGGCTACCTGAGAAGTCAGGACGTCGGGCATGCGGCGCCCTTTCAAATCCTTGCCGATATGCTCCAGACGTCCCTGAGGTGTCGTCACCCAGTGGGGTGTGGTCCAAGGTGAATTGTGACGCACAAGCTGCTGGTGTCCGCTGAACCTGTGATGGATCCATGTTTGGCAAGCCTCAATAATTCAAATCGGCACATAAAAATCCGGCCTCTCCAAAATCATCATTTTTGGAGAGAATTCTGGCTGGGGCGGAAGGATTCGAACCTTCACCGTCCTCATTAACAGTGAGGTGTCCTACCAGTTGGACCACGCCCCAGTGGCTGGTCAGAATAACATAGAGAGCTTCGAGTTATTGCGCCCGGCGATTGTTGGGTTGGAGCGAGACTCTCTACAGCAGAATTTGCAGCGTCCCACAACCGCGCCCACGTTCATCACGAAAGTCGGTTTTTTAACAAAAGTTTCGGCAACGCTTTCCGCAGTTCTTTCCCGCTCTGGCCTCGGAAACGCCGCCCTCAGGGCAACCACGATGAGCGCAGGTTTGGGCAGTTTTCTCTGGGCGTAACGTTCTAGTTGTAGTCCAACATTCGACCAAAGTGAGGAGCTTTCGGGCTCCTCATTCTTTTTGGTCCGGGCGACCTAACAAATAACCAAGCTGCTATTCGACAGTGGCGATAGAATTTGGACACAATGCTAGTCTGGTATCAATCGGAGCAGTCTTTGGATAGTCCGCCGTGCAGATAATGAAAGAAAGCCGGAGTTGGCGAAAACGGACATGGCTCTTTGGGCTGGTTTTTTCGCTGGCCGGATGCGGATCGGCGCCGCAGCCTCAACAGGCGCCGGAAATACTGCGCGGCGAGATGCCGAATAGTCCGTCGGCCCGTGAGACAAGATCCGGTGTTGACTCCACACGTTATGACCTGGCGCGAGACGAACAGCGTGGCGGGCACACGCTCGAGAAACACGTGGGACGCACGGACGAAGAGCTTCGCGGACGCCTCGAGAGAGAACGCAACATATCGGCAGCTTCGACATGGACGGACCGCGATGCCGCCGAAGAAACGGTGGGACAAGCTTTGCGGCAGGAGCAAAGCAAAATTCAAAGATGGGAAGAGCGAGGCTATCCCCGAACGAACCTGGCACTGCACGTCGCTGCAGGACGCGTGGTCGGGCGGAGCATGAGGCGCGGGGATACGACTTCGTCGCCGTGTACGCAGGCAGTGATTGTATTAAAAGCCGACAGCGCCGATAGTTTCTATGTATTGACTACGTATCCGGAGGAAGGCGATGGCTCGCGAGAAAAAAGAAAAAGTCGCCGGTTTTAACGCCAATCAATTTCCGGCGTTGCGGGAGTTTTTCTCAGGCTATCTGCATGAGGATTTCCGTGATGAATACGGATCCGCCGCAGGGGCGGCCAGAGCGTTTTGCGGAGATGCCAGTTCCGAGGAAGCCGCGCAGGCGCGCGAAGAATGGGCGAGGTTGAGTAAAATCCTTACGGGGCGGCCAATCCCAGAACTGCACGCAGCGCTGCAAAAACTGGGCGGTGCGTGGCAACCGGTCGATGCGGAAGAGTTTCGTACCTTGGACGCCATCTTTGTAGGAAAAGCGCAGAAAGCCCCGCAGTGATACCTCGTTAGCGAGGAGATAACTCCGAAAGGCTGGAGAGTTTTAAATTAGTCCTGCCTCGTTTTGAAACATTTCTCAAAATTTGAAATTATCGTTGGCTTCAACGCGTATTTTGCTAAAACAATACCGGATACTTTGTTGCATTCCAGAAAGTTTTGGTGGACACTATCGCGTTAACGGACCGGGGTGACGCGCTTCTGCGCTTCCCTGGAAGAGTAGCGGACGCACAGGCAGCCGGTTCCCTTCGGCGCGTTCTGCACTCACGTGAAAATTTGACATGGCCCAGATTTTTCACCGCAGTGCGAATTCTGTCGCTCGTTTCAGTCTTCTGTTTGCCGTGGTGCTATTGACGGTGGCGGGTGTCGGCGCGTATGTGTTCGCACGCGCTCCGTATTACACGCGCCAGAACATCGTGCGCGATCAACCCATTCAGTTCAGCCACAAACATCACGCGGGAGACGACGGCATCGACTGCCGCTATTGTCACAGCGGCGTGGAAGCATCGGCGGACGCGGGAATCCCACCGACAAAAACCTGCATGAATTGCCATTCAGTGCTGTTCCAGACTTCGGCGTATTTGGAACCAGTGCGGGAGAGTTATCGCACGGATAAATCCATCGAGTGGGTGAGAGTTCACCGGCTCCCGGACTTCGTGTATTTCAACCACAGCATTCATGTGAATAAGGGCATCGGATGTTCGTCTTGCCACGGGCAAGTGAATCAGATGCCGCTGATGTTTCAGGCCAAGGAACTGACCATGCAATGGTGCCTCGATTGCCATCGCAATCCGGAGAAAAACCTGCGACCGCACGATCAAATCGTAAATATGGATTGGCAACCGCCGGCGAACCAGGCTGAACTCGGGAAGAAACTGGCGGCTGAGAATCATCTTCGCAGCACCTATGATTTGACCAGCTGTTCAACCTGTCATCGCTAACGGATGGTATGCGAGAGAACGATAACATCGACGCGCAAGTGAAACAGAAGCGGGCCGACCTCGTGCAGCTGCATCCTCATGCTCATGATGAGGAGACGGAATCCGCGGAAGCGGACAATAACGCCGTGCTGGAGCAGCCGCTGGACTTGGCGGCAGTGCGCGCGAAACTGGGAACAAAGACAGGCAAGCAATATTGGCGCACGCTGGAAGAGCTGGCGGAAGATCCGCGCTTCGAGCAGTTGCTGCACCGCGAATTCCCTCGCCAGGCGTCCGAATGGGATGATTCCGTCGACCGCCGCGATTTCTTGAAGCTGATGGCGGCATCGCTGGCGTTCGCAGGCCTGTCTGGGTGCGGACGGGCGCCGGAAGAGCACATTGTTCCTTATGTGAAGCAGCCCGACGGTCTGGTTTTAGGCAAGCCGCAGTTTTACGCTACGGCCATGCCATTCGGCGCTGACGCGATAGGAGTGCTGGTTGAAAGCCACGAGGGCCGGCCCACTAACATCGCTGGTAACCCCGATCATCCATCGAGTCTCGGCGCCATCGACTCTTTCGTGCAGGCGTCCATCCTGAATCTGTACGATCCAGACCGCTCGCAAGTGCCGAATTTCCTGGGAGAGATCAGCTCAATCCAAGCATTCAAAGATGCGGCGCAGGGCGCTGCTTCGGCCATGAAGATGTTGAATGGCGAGGGGTTCCGCATTTTGACCGGCACGGTGACATCGCCGCTGGTCAGCGGGCAGATTCAAGCCCTGTTGAAGCTGTATCCCAAAGCGAAGTGGCACCAGTGGGAGCCGGCCGGGAATGATGGCGCGCGAGATGGTTCGCAGATGGCTTTCGGCCGCTTCGTGAATGCCGTGTACCGACCCGAAAAGGCGGATGTCATTCTTTCGCTGGATTCGGATTTCATGGCGCAAGGGCCCGGCCATATCCGCTACATGAAGGAGTTTTATCGCCGGCGCAAACTGGAAAACGAATCCTCGGAGATGAACCGGCTCTACGTGGTTGAGCCTACCCCTTCCGTAACGGGCGCAACCGCCGATCATCGATTGCCATTGCGATCAAGCGATGTAGGCCTCTTTACACGGGCGTTGGCCGCGAAAATCGGGCTGGGCGGCACGGCGGAAATGTCCGGAGCTGCGCAGCACTTTCTGGAAACGGTGCGTGGCGAACTGCAAGCGCATCGTGCTACGTCGCTGGTGATCCCAGGCGAATTTCAGCCCGCTGAAGTGCACGCGTTAGCGCATGCCATAAACGCCGCGCTGGGGAATGTCGGCAGCACGGTGTATTACACAGATGCCATCGAAGCCGCGCCAGTCAACCAATTAGAGTCCTTACGCGGGCTTTGTGACGATATGGTCGCGGGCAAGGTCGATACCCTACTGATTGTCGGCGGAAACCCTGTTTACGACGCGCCCCACGACTTCGACTTCGCCACGAAACTACAGAAGGTTCGTAACAGGTTCCATCTCAGTACTCATTTGGATGAAACCTCTGGATATTGCCAGTGGCATGTGCCGGAATCGCATTATCTGGAACACTGGGGAGATGTGCGGGCGTTCGACGGCACGCTGAGCATCATTCAGCCGCTGATCGCTCCTTTGTACAATACGCTTTCTGCTTACGAAGTACTTGCGGCGTTCAGCGAGCAGCCCAACGTCACAGCATACGACTCGGTTAGGGAGCGCCTGAAAACGACTCATACAGGTGCGGACTTTGAAAAGTTCTGGCGCAAATCGCTGCATGACGGAGTGGTCGCAAATACCACGCTGAGTCCCATTACGGTAGCCTCTTCCGCGACACTGCCTGCCACGAATCCGACTTCCGCGGACGTCCTCGAATTTATATTCCGCCCTGACCCCAGCGTTTACGATGGTCGCTTTGCAAACAATGGCTGGTTGCAGGAACTGCCCAAGCCGGTCACCAAACTGACCTGGGACAACGCCGCGATGGTCAGTCCCAAGACCGCCGAATCCCTGGGGCTGGGGCACAAGGTCGCCTCACGAGGCGGCGAGCACGGACAAGTTCTCTCGGATGTCATCGATATTTCGCTGGCCGGGAGCAAAGTCACCGCGGCGGCGTGGATTCTTCCGGGGCAGGCTGATGGTGTGGTGGTTTTGCCGCTTGGCTACGGACGTAAACAGGCCGGGTACACGGGATCGAACAAAGGTTTCGACGCGTATGCGGTGCGCAGTTCCGCCGGGCTGTGGGCGGCGGCAGGCGGGAGCATTCGCAAGACGGGTGACGATTACCCCATGGCCTGCACGCAGTATCACTTCAACATGGAAGGCCGCAAGATTCTGGCCACCGGAACATTGGAGGAATATAAGAAAAATCCGGCGTTTGCTCACGAAGACGACGAAAAGCCGCCAAAGGAAATGACGCTGTACAAGGAATTTGCCTATCCCGGATACGCGTGGGGAATGGCCATCGATCTGAACAGTTGCAATGGCTGCAACGCGTGCGTGGTCGCCTGCGTGTCGGAAAACAATATTCCAGTAGTGGGCAAAGATCAGGTGATGCGCGGGCGAGAGATGCACTGGATCCGCATCGACCGTTATTACCTGGCGGAAACCGCTACCAACGATCCGAGCACAGACACGAACGACGCACTCGCGAATCCCCCGACGTTTTTTCAACCGGTCCCGTGCATGCAGTGCGAAAACGCGCCTTGCGAGCAGGTTTGTCCCGTAGCGGCCACAGTGCACAGCGCAGAAGGTCTGAACGATATGACCTATAACCGCTGCATCGGCACGCGCTACTGTTCGAACAACTGCCCCTATAAAGTTCGGCGCTTTAACTTCCTGCGCTTCCAGGATTGGGAAACCCCACAACTGAAATTGCTGCGCAATCCGGAAGTGACGGTACGTAGCCGCGGAGTCATGGAAAAGTGCACCTATTGCGTGCAGCGCATCAATAACGCGCGTATCGATGCGGAAAAGGAAAATCGTCCCATCCGCGACGGCGAAATCGTCACCGCGTGCCAGGCGGCGTGCCCCAGCGAGGCGATCATTTTCGGCAACGCCAACGATCCGGCCACGCGGGTGGCTAAACTGAAGGCGCAACAGCGTAACTACTCGCTATTGGGTGAACTCAACGCGCGCCCACGCACGACGTATCTTGCGGCCGTGCGCAATCCTAATCCTGACCTTTCCGCGCCACCGGAGAAGGCATGAGCGTCGCGCAACCGCCAATCAATCATGCGGAAATTCCGCGGCTCAAGCCGGTCATTGGCCCCGGGCACACCTACGAAAGCGTAACCGAGCAGATCAGTTCGGCAGTTTTGACCAAGCCTACAACGCTGGGATGGTTTGCCGGCTTTGCGCTGGCGTTTTCGATATTGGGCATGCTGACCGTGGCGGTCGGCTGGCTGATCATCAAAGGTGTCGGGATCTGGGGCATTAACATCCCCATCGGGTGGGGATTTGCCATCGTCAACTTCGTGTGGTGGATCGGTATCGGCCACGCCGGCACATTGATTTCCGCGATTCTGTTTTTGTTGAATCAGAAGTGGCGCACTTCGATCAATCGATTCGCGGAAGCCATGACGCTTTTCGCGGTTGCCTGCGCAGGCCTCTTTCCATTGATTCATACGGGCCGTCCCTGGATGGCGTTTTACATGTTCCCCTACCCGAGCACTATGGGGATCTGGCCTCAATTCCGCAGTCCGCTGATCTGGGACGTTTTTGCGGTTTCAACGTACGGCACGGTTTCGCTGCTGTTCTGGTTTGTGGGCTTGATTCCGGACTTGGCTACGTTGCGCGACCGCGCACCCACTAAAGCCAAACAAATGATTTATGGGTTGCTGGCCATGGGTTGGCGCGGCTCAGCGCGGCACTGGCAGCGGTATCAGATGGCTTACCTTCTGCTTGCAGGCTTGGCCACGCCGCTGGTGCTCTCCGTCCATACCGTAGTGAGTTTCGACTTCTCCATCGCTATCGTTCCCGGATGGCATACCACGATATTCCCGCCATATTTCGTAGCGGGCGCCATCTACTCGGGTTTTGCGATGGTGCTGACCATCGCCATTCCACTGCGCAAGTTTTATCACTTCGAAGATTTCATCACCATGCGCCACCTGGAAAATATGGCCAAGGTGATGCTGGCCACTGGCTTGATCGTGGCCTACGGGTACTTCTTCGAATTTTTTATGTCGCTGTACAGCGGGCAGAAGTTTGACGTGTTCCTGGTACAGCAGAGGCTGCATGGGCCATATTCGCATTACTACTACGCGCTGATTCTTTGCAACATCTTGACTCCGCAATTGCTGTGGATACGCAAGGTGCGGACGAATATCACGGCGCTTTTTCTGATGTCGATCGTGGTGAACATTGGCATGTGGCTGGAGCGCTTCGTGATCGTGGTCATCAGCCTCACACGCGATTTTATGCCCTCAGCATGGGGACGTTATTCGCCAACTGTGTGGGACTGGGCGACTTTTATCGGCACGCTAGGATTGTTCACTACGCTGATTTTCCTGTTTGTTCGGGTGCTGCCGGCGATTTCTATCGCGGAGATGCGTGAACTGGTAGCGCATACGGAGGAGCACGACTGATGGAATCGCGCTCCCACCTTTACGGCGTAATGGGCGAGTTCGAAACCGCCAAGCAACTGCTGCACGCGGCGGAAAAAACGCGCGACGCCGGATATCGCAAAATGGACGCGTACGCCCCATACCCGGTGGAAGGTTTATCGGAAGCGCTGGGCTTACGGCGTTCCTGGGTGGCGCCCATAACGTTGCTGGGCGGACTGATGGGCGGCTTGACCGGTTTTGGTTTTCAGTACTGGGTCAACGTCATCAGCTATCCGATGAATATCGCAGGACGCCCGCTGAATAGCTGGCCGGCGTTCATACCGGTCACCTTCGAATTGACCATTCTGGGCGCCTCCACATTTGCGGTATTCGGCATGCTGGCGATGAACAAACTGCCGCATCCGTATCATCCGGTTTTCAATGTCGAGCGCTTTTCGCGCGCGTCGACCGACCGGTTTTTTCTTTGCATTGAAGCTATCGACCCGAAATTCAGCATCACGGACAGCGCGCGATTCTTGCAGAGCGTGAATGCTCAGCATATTTCGGAAGTCCGCGATGAAGAAGCTCCGCTGGAGCATCCTCATGGGTAACGCCCTTCCCGTGCGGCTGCAGGCGCGCGTATTGCTTGGCGTGTTCGCGACTGTGGGCCTGTTCCTGGTCGCGGGTTGCGACCACCTGCATCAGGACATGGGCAACCAGCCGAAGAATTTGCCGCTGTCGCCTTCGGACTTTTTTGCGGATGGACGCTCGGAACGCATGCCGGTGGAAAATACCGTGTCGCGCGAAGCGCTGGATAATGATGATTTGATGGTGACCAGGGACTCCAATAATTTTCCTGTTCCCGTGAGCCAGGCGCTCCTGGATCGTGGCGAAGAACGCTACAGAATATTTTGTTCCCCGTGCCACGGCATCCAAGGCGATGGCAACGGCATGGTGGTGATGCGCGGCATGAAGCGTCCTCCGAGTTATCACGAGGACCGCCTGCGACAGGCGCCCAACGGGCATTTTTACGACGTGATGACCAATGGGTTCGGCCAGATGTACAGCTATTCGGCGCAGATTCCGCCGCGGGACCGCTGGGCCATCGTGGCTTATGTACGCGCGCTGCAGCTTAGCCGCAATGCCCGGGTGACTGATTTGCCCGCCGATGTGCGCGACAAACTGAACTCAGGAGGCACCACGAGATGACGGCGCAGGAATACAGAACGCCGGAAAGCGTGGGCCGCCTGCAACGCGCTGGACTGTTAACCGGCGGAATCGGCGTGCTGCTATGTATCTTTGCCGCCATCAAATCGCCGCAGATTTTCTTTCCTTCCTACCTGATGGGTTATTTGCTGGTGCTGGGCCTGTCGCTTGGTTCGCTGGGATTGCTGATGCTGCAACATTTGACCGGCGGACTGTGGGGCATCGTGATTCGCCGGCCACTGGAATCGGCCACCCGCAACTTGCCGCTGCTGGCTATTCTCTTTCTGCCCATTGTTTTCGGTATGAAATATCTGTACGGCGCGTGGCTCGATCCGGAGCGGGTCCGCGAAGAGCCGCTATCCGCCCTGCAGCAGGGATACTTGACGGCGCACTGGTTTTACATCCGCGCCATCGTTTACTTTGTGATCTGGCTCGGCTTGATGCTGATTTTCAATCGCTGGTCTCGTGAGCAGGACGTCAACCAGCAAGACCGTTCCTTGCGGCGGAACTTCAAGATGCTTGCCGGGCCGGGCATCATCCTCTACGTTTTCGTAATGACGTTCGCGGCCATCGACTGGGTCATGTCCATTTCGCCGCATTGGGCCTCAACGATTTATGGCTTTTTGTTTGTCGCCGGACAGCTCATTTCCGCCATGTCCCTGATGATCGTCATCGTCGTGATGCTTTCCCGCACGGCCCCCATGGAAAGTTTGATTCAGACGCGCCAGGTTCATGACCTGGGTAAGCTTCTGTTGGCATTCGTAATGCTGTGGGCCTATTTCGATTTCTCGCAATTACTGATTATCTGGTCCGGCAACCAGCCCGAGGAAATCACCTTTTACCGTTCGCGACTATATGGCGGCTGGGGCGCGGTAGCCGTCCTCGTCCTCATTTTTCACTTTTTTGTGCCATTTTTTCTACTGCTCTCGCGCGATCTGAAGCGCAATTACCGGCTGTTGCCCAAAGTTGCGCTGTGGCTGATTTTCATGCGTCTGGTTGACCTTTTCTGGATGACGCGCCCGGAATTTACGGTGCATGCGTTTCCCAGTTGGATCGATGTGGTAGTCCCGATCGCATTGATTGGATTGTGGCTCGGCTTTTTCGCCTTTAACCTACAGAAGATGCCGTTACTGCCGCTTGGCGATCCCAAACTTCCGGAGGCGATTGCTCATCATGAGCATTGATCCACACGTTGAGCCTTCCGGGCGTCCGAATGCCACGGTCAGCGGCGCGCATGGGCACCACGGCAACTTGCCCCGGCATGACACCGTGGCGTACGAAGCGCGCGACGTCAAAGTGCGCGCGATTTACTGGTATCTAGTGGTGTTGGCCATTTCCGTCGCGTTCTCTTTTTTGATCTGCGTATACATACTGCGCTACACCGCGCGTTTTGTGTCGCACTGGGACGCGCCGGTGATGCCGGCGCGCGCGGCGATGGGCCCCGATTACCGGGTTATGCCGCCGGAGCCTCGACTGCAGGGTGTTCCCGGGCACCAGACTGACCCACAACAGGATCATCGCGATAAAGTTCGGGCTGATAACGAGGCCAACGAGCAGTATGCGTGGATTGATCAGAAAACAGGCGTCGCGCAGATTCCCGTGAAAGAAGCGATGAAAATTATCGCGCAGAAGGGTTTGGCGGCTCCCGCAGCGCCGGAGAAGAAGTAATTCATGACTAGAGTGCGAGCCATCGCGACTGCCGCCCTGCTACTGGCCTTGCTAATTGCTGGGCATGGCGCGTACGGACAGGCTGTTCCCAGCAACGTGGGAACCAGCGCGACGACGATGCCCAGGCAATTGCAGAATGTCGGCTTTGAGCCGCAGTTGAACGCGCAGATACCGCCTGACCTATCTTTCGTGGACGAAAGCGGCAATGCCGTGCAGCTCCGCGATTATTTCAAGCAGAAGCCGGTAGTGCTGGCATTTGTCTATTACGGCTGTCCCATGCTTTGTAATCAGGTGGAGCAAGGCGTAGTGGGTTCTTTGCGGATGTTGTCGTTCACGCCGGGCCGCGATTATGAAGTTGTGTTTGTGAGCTTCGATCCGCGCGAGTCGCCGGACATGGCCGCGCAAAAAAAGAAGACCGCGATGGGTCACTTTAACCGCCCGGAAACCGCCGATGGCTGGCATTTCCTTACCGGCACAAAGGAAAGCATCGACGCGGCCACGAAGGCCGCCAATTTCCGCTACACCTTCGACTCCAAGACCAACCTCTTCGCGCATGCCAGCGGCATCATGCTACTCACGCCGGACGGGCGCATCTCGCGATATTTTTATGGTGTGGAGTATCCCGGGCGGGATATGCGTCTGGGCCTGGTGGACGCGTCGGCCGGCAAAATCGGCACGCCCATCGATCACGTGCTTTTATTTTGCTACCAGTACGACCCCAGCTCCGCCACCTATAGCGCAGCTATTTTGAAAATTATTCGCCTGGGCGGAGTGCTGACGATTCTTTGTATCGTAGGCGGCATCTTGATTTTCAGGCGTCGCGAGGCAGCTCAGTCGGGCACCAGGCGCGCGCAGGCCATCGGCAATTTTCACGAACGAGGAGCACACTAAGCGTGCAGGCGCAATTCCCACTTATTCCGGAGCAGGCTTCCAACTTCGCGCCCGACGTGGATCTGCTGATGTTGTTCATCGTGTCGGTGTGTTTGTTCTTTGCGGTAGCGGTGACCGTCGCGATCATTTATTTCTTCTTCAAATATGAACGCAAGTATATTTCCGAAATTGGCGTTCCCATTCACGGCGATATGCGGCTGGAGACAGCGTGGATCGTCGTTCCGCTTATTCTGGCGCTGGCGATGTTCGCGTGGGGCGCCATCGTGTATGTGGATTACCGGCACCAGCCTGGCGAGACCCTGGATATTTACGTCATCGGCAAACAATGGATGTGGAAGATTCAGCAGCCGACCGGCTTAAAGGAAATTAACGAACTGCACCTGCCAGTGGGCCGCGACGTGCGACTGATCATGGCTAGCGAGGATGTGATCCACGATTTCTCCGTCCCCGCCTTTCGCGTCAAGATGGATGTTGTTCCGGGACATTACAACACCATGTGGTTCCGGCCCACGCGCGTGGGACGCTATCGTTTGTACTGCTCGCAATACTGCGGCACCAATCACGCGCTGATGGGCGGCTGGATTACCGTCATGGATCCGGGCGATTACGCTGCGTGGCTTTCTGGAGCCTCTGGCGCCGAGGCCAATCCGCTGGTCGAGGGCGAAAAACTTTTCGCCGAGAGAGCCTGCATCACGTGCCATTTCGCCGACGGCAAGGGTCGGGCGCCGTCGCTGAACGGGGTTTATGGAGCAAAGGTGCTGCTGGCGGATGGATCAACGGTTACGGCCGATGACAGCTACATTCGAGAGTCTATTCTGCAACCTGCGGCAAAAATTGTGGCTGGATATCAGCCTTTGATGCCTTCATTCCAGGGGCAACTCACCGAGGAACAAATAGTGGCGCTGACCGCGTATATAAAGTCTCTGCAAAGCCAACCGCCCCCGGCGACCGGCGCTGGAATTGCAACGGCTTCGGGGAAGAGATAAGTATGAGTACGAAAACGCCTACGGTTTACGAGATACCGAGCGAAAATTATCTGAACTCGACGTACGGGATTCGCTCGTGGCTGCTTACAACCGACCACAAGCGCATCGCTATCCTGTATTTGCTCTCCGTGACTTTCTTCTTTTTCGTTGGCGGCATCTTCGCCACCATGATCCGGATTCACCTGCTGACGCCGCAGGGTTTCCTGGTTACGCCGGAAACGTACAACAAGCTGTTCACCATGCACGGCGTGGCCATGATTTTCTTTTTCCTGATTCCGTCGATACCCGCGGTGCTGGGAAATTTTCTGATCCCCCTGATGATCGGCGCCAAGGACCTGGCGTTTCCCAAGATCAACCTTTTGAGCTGGTACATTTACGTTGTCGGTGGCTGCTTCGTTTTGTATTCCTTCTCGACCGGCGGTCTGGATACTGGTTGGACGTTTTACACCCCGTTGAGCAGCGTGTACTCCAACTCCGCGGTTACGCCGGCGGTGTTAGGCATTTTTATCAATGGATTTTCGTCCATCCTGACGGGTCTGAATTTCGTCGTCACCATACATACCATGCGTGCTCCGGGCATGACCTGGTTCCGCTTACCGTTATTTGTCTGGTCGCACTATGCCACCAGCATCATCTTCATCCTGGGCACTCCGGTCATTGCTATCACGCTTCTGCTCGCCGGGTTGGAGCGCATGTTTCACCTCGGCTTTTTTAACCCTGCACTTGGTGGCGATCCCATACTTTTCCAGCACCTCTTCTGGTTCTATTCGCATCCCGCCGTGTACATCATGATTCTTCCAGCCATGGGCGTAATCAGCGAAATTATTCCGACGTTCGCGCGCAAGCCCATCTTTGGATATTCGTTTATCGCCGGTTCAAGCATCGCCATCGCAGTGATTGGATTCTTCGTCTGGGCGCATCACATGTTTCTCACCGGCGAATCCGTTTACGCCGCCCTGGCTTTCTCGTTCTTGAGCTACCTGGTAGCCATACCCTCTGCGGTAAAGGTCTTTAACTGGACGTCCACGTTGTATAAGGGCTCAATTTCTTTCGACACCCCCATGCTTTACGCCCTGGGTTTTATTGGGCTTTTCCTTGTCGGGGGGTTGACCGGGCTTTTCCTCGCCTGCCTCGGATTGGACATCCACATCCACGACACGTACTTCGTGGTGGCCCATTTCCACTACATCATGGTGGGCGGCGCGGTGATGGGGTACCTGGGCGGAATTCATTACTGGTGGCCGAAGATCAGCGGAAAGATGTATCCGGAGTTTCTGGCGCGTGTGTCGGCTATTATTTTGTTTTGCGGCTTCAACCTCACATTTTTCCCGCAATTTTTGCTGGGCTATCTCGGAATGCCGCGACGTTATCACTCCTACCCACCGGAATTTCAGGTGCTTAACGTAATGTCCACCGCAGGGGCTTCCATCCTGGCGCTCGGTTATCTGTTGCCCATGATTTATCTAGTCTGGTCGCTGAAATACGGCACAGTAGCGGGTCCGAACCCCTGGCCGGCCACAGGACTCGAGTGGAAGACGGATTCGCCACCGATCACTGAGAATTTCCTGGTGACGCCTGAAGTAACCTGGGAGCCATACGATTTTGGCAACCGGGCCGATCTGGGACTGGATCAGGGAATCGCAGGGCGCTTGCCGGCGCCGGCTCACGGAGACGATTAACCGGTTTTAACTCTCGATTCGATGGGCGGCTTCAGGGAATTGAGAGGAATGACGTTTTACTAGAGGAGACCGCGTGCATCGCACCGGCGAACTGTACGGACAATTTGAAACCCTGGAGCAGCAAAAGGAATCCGCTGCGCTTGGAATGTGGGTGTTTCTGGCCACCGAAGTCTTGTTCTTCGGCGGCCTGTTCATGACCTACACGCTGAACCGCCATTATTATGGGACGGCGTTCGGGGTGGGCAGCAACACCCTGGACTTGAAGCTTGGCGGCTTGAACACGGTCATCCTGATTCTCAGCAGCTTGACCATGGCCATGTCGGTTTGGGCCTCAAGTGTCGGCAAGAAGAAGCAGACCACCGGCTTTCTGGTGGCCACGTTGATTTTAGGTACCGCGTTCCTTGGCGTAAAAGTGATCGAGTACAAGCAAAAGTTCGATCACCATTTGGTGCCTGGTTACCACTTCCAAATCGATTATCGCGCTCAGCATCCGGCCCCCAACGATGATCCCAAGGAAATTAACGCCGAAAAAGAGGAATTGAGCAAGGCTTTCGAAAAAGATCCCGATCTCAACGCCCACGCCCAGCTTTATTTTTCGCTGTATTTCGGCATGACTGGGTTGCACGCCCTGCACATGATCGTGGGTGCCGGCATGCTGGTCTGGCTGATCAAGCAGTCGATCGCGGGTCGTTTCACGCCTACCTATAACACGCCCGTGGAGATGATCGGGCTGTACTGGCATTTCGTCGATATCGTGTGGATCTATCTGTTTCCGTTGTTGTATTTGATCGACCGGCATCAGTAGGGAGAGCGCGTGTCCGAGCACATTGTTTCGCCAAAAGTTTATGTAGTGATTTTTCTATCACTGATGGTGCTCACGGCGGCCACTGTGGGAGCTGCCTACGTCAACCTCGGACCGTTCAACATCGTGATTGCGCTGGCCATTGCAACGCTGAAGGCGTCGCTGGTGGTGTTGTTCTTCATGCATGCCCGCTACAGTCCGGGTCGCACGCATCTGGTCATTATTTGCGCGCTGTTCTGGCTGGCGATAATGCTGGCGCTTACCCTGAGTGATTACAGTACGCGGACTCGCGAAGCTCGCCTTAACATTCTTAACACAATTGAGCGCACAGCGTAGTGCTGAGATTTACTCGCAATTGAGATGCAGGTTGGAAAAGACTCGAGGGAAAAAATTAGGGGGGAATATGAGCCGGCCCAGCCCTCAATCCCCTAAAGGGATCCTCGGCTCACTTCCCCCACCGTCTCTTGCTGGTGCAACCGGCGAACCAACGTTAACTTTACTGTTTCTAGCAATGTAAAGGAAATCACCCGGTAAAAAAGCCCAGCCCTCCCTAAAATTTACCAACAAAGTTAGTCGGCCTACAGGAGCCATGGTACTGGGCGAGGCGTAGTTCTAGCATGTGCCTGAATTGTTTTTTTACCTATTGTCGCCTAGCCCTGAAGCAGCGCAGCACTGTCGGCTGGAGCGCGGAGACCAAACTCAGTTCGGCCGCGAAAAAACACCTGATTTGACCGCCGCGAATCTCTCCTGCTATGGTGAAGAGTTATTGTGGCCCTAATTTTCTCACTGTGGGCTGCGGGCTCCTATGGAGGGAGCGATTCCCGAAATGGGCCTGACGAAATTGGTCATCCGTGGTGCTCGCCAGCACAATCTCAAGAATATCGACGTTGAGATCCCGCGCAATTCTTTGACGGTCATTACCGGCCTGTCCGGCTCCGGGAAGTCCTCATTGGCCTTTGACACCATCTATGCGGAGGGGCAGCGGCGTTACGTCGAGTCGCTATCGGCCTACGCCCGTCAATTCCTGGATCAAATGGAACGCCCCGAAGTGGATGTGATCGAGGGGCTGTCTCCCTCCATCGCCATCGAACAGAAAACCACCACCCGGTCTCCACGGTCGACGGTGGGCACCATCACAGAGATTTACGACTATCTGCGCGTGATTTACGCCTCGGTCGGCACTCCGCATTGTCCGAATTGCGGCCAGCCGATAACCCGGCAATCCGCCGAACAGATCGTGCAGTCCATTCTGCACGGGGAGCTGTGCCAGCCCGACGACCGCGTCATGATTCTTGCGCCTATCGTGCGGGGACGTAAGGGCGCCTATCGCAAGGAATTGGAGAAGTTCGCGCAGGATGGCTACGTTCGCGTTCGTATCAACGGCGAGCTTTTTCCCCTGGATGGGCTTCCGGTCATCGATAAGCGCAAGAACCACACCATTGAGATTGTTATCGACCGGCTGCTGGTGAAGCCCGGCATTGCCGCGCGGCTGGAGCAATCGATTTCCACGGCGTTGAAACTGGCTTCCGGCTTGGTCACCGTGGTAGTGGTGGGCGGCAAGGAGCACGTTTATTCAGAGAAGCTGGCCTGCCCGGATTGCGGAATTTCTGTTCCACAGCTGGAACCTCGTTCTTTCAGTTTTAATTCGCCGTACGGCGCTTGCCCGGCATGCAACGGGCTGGGCTCGAAATACGATTTCGATCCCGCGAAAGTGATCGTGGATTGGTCGCGGCCGCTGTTTGAAGGCGCGCTTGGGCCGGGTTCGACCTCCGCGACGTTGAAACACACGCTGGAGCTGGCGGCCTACGCGCATGGATTTGCGATCGAGACTCCGTTCGAGAAGTTCTCGCCGCGGATCCAAAATATTATGTTGTATGGCTACCCGCCCACGAACAGCCGAATTTCGAAAGAAGATACTCTCGCGGCCGTAAAGAAGGCTCGCAGTGAAAAGGGATTTCGTTTTCAAGGCATCCTGAGTTATCTGCAAACCAATTTCGAGGAATCGGGTTCGGATTCGTATCGGGAATGGATGACCCGCTATATGTCCGCTACGCAATGCGCCGTATGTCATGGCAAGCGCTTGCGTCCCGGATCGCTGGCGGTGAAGCTCGGCGGCTTGTCGATCGCCGATTTCACCGGGCTGTCGCTGAGTCAGGCGCGCACGGCCGTCGATAAAATTCTGGCGCAGCTGACTGACCGGCAGAAAGAAATTGCCGCGCGTCCACTGGACGAGGTGGCGGAGCGCCTCGATTTTCTCCTGGCCGTGGGACTGAACTATCTGAGCCTGGATCGTTCCGCGGCCACACTTTCCGGTGGAGAAGCGCAACGCATTCGGTTGGCCACGCAGATTGGTTCGCGCTTGCGTGGCGTGCTGTATGTGCTGGATGAGCCATCGATTGGTTTGCACGCGCGCGATAATGACCGGCTGCTCGGTTCGCTGGAGCAACTGCGCGATCTGGGTAACACCGTTTTGGTTGTCGAACATGACGAAGAGACCATTCGTCGTGCTGATTTCGTCGTGGATCTGGGTCCTGGCGCGGGGAACGCCGGCGGGTATCTGGTCGCGCAGGGAAAACCCGAACTTATCGCGGCGACCAGCGCGTCTTTGACCGGTCAATATCTTTCCGGAGCAACGAGAATCCCGGTGCCGGAAAAGCGGCGCAGCCCAAATGGCAAAGCGATTCAGGTCCTCGGCGCCAGCGCCAACAATTTGAAGGATGTGGACGTCACGTTGCCGCTTGGTTTGCTCACGGTGGTGACGGGAGTCTCCGGCTCCGGGAAATCCACGCTTATCAACGACATTCTTTATCGCGCCCTGGCGCAAAAAATTTATCGTTCGACGGAATCGCCGCTTGCGCATCGGCAGTTGTTAGGCGCCGAGCAGGTCGACAAAGTGATTGAGATCGATCAGGCGCCTATCGGACGCACGCCACGATCGAATCCGGCTACTTATACAGGCGTTTTCGCGCCTATTCGCGACTTATTTTCCATGCTTCCCGAATCGCGCGAACGCGGCTACCGTCCTGGAAGATTCAGTTTCAACGTGAAGGGCGGACGTTGTGAGGCTTGCCAGGGCGACGGCCTGCGCCGCATCGAGATGAATTTTCTTCCCGACGTGTACGTCCTGTGCGAAGTGTGCCGCGGGCGCCGCTACAATTCGGAGACGCTGGCGGTACGCTACAAGGGGCACTCCATTAGCGATGTGTTGAATCTTCCCGCTTCGGAAGCATTAAAGCTGCTCGAAAATATTCCGCAGATTCAGCAGAAGCTCGCGACGCTGGTGGAAGTGGGACTGGGCTACGTGACCCTGGGACAGTCGGCCACCACTTTATCCGGCGGCGAGGCGCAGCGCATTAAGCTGGCTCGCGAGCTTTCCAAGCGCCAAACCGGCCGCACGTTATATATTCTGGACGAGCCAACGACGGGGCTGCACTTCGACGATGTAAGAAAACTTCTGGATGTGCTGCAGCGCCTGGTCAGCCTCGGCAATACCGTTTTGATCATCGAGCATCATCTGGATGTCATCAAGCAAGCGGACTGGATTATCGATTTAGGACCGGAAGGCGGCGAAGGGGGCGGTCGCATCGTGGCGCAAGGTCCGCCGGAACTGGTGGCACGCAATAAGAAGTCGTATACCGGGCAGGCCCTGGCTCGCGTGCTGAACGCGAATGGCTATCCTCAAGGCTCGGGTGCAAACGGTCATGCGAGGTAAGCGGATGCGAATGCCGTCTGCGAGCGCAAGGTGAAGAGTATCTATTCCGTTTCGCCTGTAGATCTGGGTGCGGTCCGCACATATCCGCTTTCGTCACGCAGAAGCAAAGTGAGCGTCACAAATTTTGCCAAACCCCTTGCCAAAGCTGCTTCAATCGCGAAATTCCTGGACAGCCTTCCGAATTTTTTAGCTGCGCGAGATTTGCGCGAAGTGATTGCAGCCGTTCAACGCGCCCGCGCGGACAAGAGAACAATTCTCTGGGGTATGGGCGGCCACGTTATCAAGGTTGGGCTCGGCCCTATTTGGATTGATCTGATGGAACGAGGCTTTATTTCCGGCATTGCTATGAATGGCGCGGCCCTGATTCACGATTTCGAGATCGCCATAGCCGGCAATACTTCGGAAGATGTGGAGGCGGGCATCGGCGCCGGTCAATTCGGAATGGCGCGGGAGACTGGCGAGCAGCTCAACGAAATTGCGAAGGATGCGGCGCGCACCGGCCTAGGTTACGGTGAAGCCGCGGGCAAATTTCTTGGCAGCAGCTCCGCGAGGGCTCGGTTTGCTTCGTCGAGCGTAATCGCGTCCGCTTATCAATTGAGAATTCCGGTCACCGTCCATCTGGCCATTGGTACGGATATTCCGCATATGCATCCTGCAGCGGATGGCGCGGCTCTGGGCGCGGCCACGTATCAGGATTTTAGGCTGTTCTGCTCGCTGGTGAAATCCATGCAGCCAGGCGGTGCGTATTTGAACTGGGGTTCAGCCGTACTGTTACCTGAAATTTTCCTCAAAGCGGTTTCGGTTGTGCGCAATCTGGGCGTTCCGCTGCGGCCGATTACCACTGCGAACTTTGACGTTATCCAGCATTATCGGCCACTGCAGAATGTCGTGAAACGCCCTACGCTCCCAGACATCAAACCCAGCAGGGTAGAATCTAAAGGGTACGCTCTGACAGGGCACCATGAATTAATGATGCCGCTACTGGCTGCGGCGCTGGTGGCGGGCTGGCCAAAAAGCAAAGCCAAGAAAAAGAAGAAATGAGCGATCGCGAAGAGGCCCCGAACAACGACACGCCGGAGCATCCAGGCGGGCTAGCTGGCGTCCAATCGCCGCCTGCATCCCATCCGGTTTATCCAATCGAAGTTCAGGCCGAAAAGGCACAACCTGCCGAGTTGCAGTCGCCTGAGCCGGACACGATCAAGATGGGCACTCCGGTTGAGCAACCCGTTTACGTCTCACTTGACGATATTCAGCGCGCGGGTCCACTTCCAGGAGATCCGATGGCCGCGGCGGCGATGCCATCTTCCAAGCCGCAGCGGATTTTGCCGGAGGATTTGCGAGTTTCATGGTCCTGGCCGCACTTGATCCTTTTTCTTTTTTTTGGATTTGCGAGCCTGTTGGTTGTGCAGCTCAGCTTTGTTTTTTATGTTTCGGCCAATCGCCACTTGTCGGCTAATCAAGTTCAGGCGGTTTTTGAATCCAGCCCGCAATTATTAGTAGGCACCAACGTTTTGTGGTACGGGCTTTTGTTCTTGTTTCTCTATATGACGCTGGCGGTGCTTCGTGAGGCTCCTTTCTGGCGCACGCTGGGCTGGAGAAAATTAAATGCCGATCCGGCGGCCGGAAAAGGCAGCGGCTGGATGTACTTCTTTTCGGGCTGTGGCCTGGCAATTTTTGTGGCCGTAGCCAGCTATAACGTTAAAAACGCCGACCATCTGCCGATCGAGGAAATTTTCAAGAATCGTGGTGGAGCATTGTTGTTGATGGCCATGGCCGTGTTGATCGCACCGCTGGTGGAGGAGACGGTCTTTCGTGGATACCTTTACCCGCTTTTTGCCAAGTCGCTCGGTGTGGTTCCCGGCATTTTGATTACCGGCCTGCTGTTCGGGCTGATGCATGGATCGCAGCTAGGATGGACCTGGAGCCTGGTTCTGTTGCTGACGTTCGTGGGGGTGATTTTCACGTTTGCACGCGCGCGAACCGGCACCGTGCTAGCCAGCTTTCTGATGCATCTGGGATATAACTCCATGATTGCCGTGTCGTCCATAATTGCGACCAAGGGTTTCCAACATATGCCCACGCCTTAAGGCGGTCATTTGTTTTCATCGTCGCGGTAGATTCGTCAATGATAGAAAAGTTCAAAGAGTTTGAGGCCGAAGAAATATGTACCTAGCGCAACCAATCGAATGGACCGAGAAGGGCGTGGTGATGCTGGATCAGCGCCGCTTGCCGACGGAAGAGATCAGCTACACCTACACGGATTATCGCGAAGTGGCCAAAGCTATTCGTGACATGGTGATTCGTGGAGCTCCGGCCATCGGCGTGGCAGCGGCGATGGGCGCGGCACTCGGGGTGCTGCATTCTTCCGCGAAGAATGTCGACGAGTTGCGCGCGGAATTTCCACAAATTTGCGAGGTGTTGGCGAAAACTCGACCGACGGCTGTGGACCTGTTCTGGGCGCTCGAACGCATGAAGCGAAAATTTGGCGAGCTTTGTGCAGGTTCGCTGAGACTTCCGGAAATCAAGCAGGCCATGGTGGAAGAGGCAAAATTAATTCATTTGGAAAAGCAAGCAACCGATCAGGCCATTGGCGAGTATGGCGCTGCATTCATGCCGCGCGAAGGGCAGGTGATGACTCAGTGCAATGCCGGCGCGCTGGCGACCGGGGGTATCGGCACAGCGTTGGGGGTCATTCGCGTTGCGTATCAGCAGGGGAATAAGCTGCACGTGCTGGTTCCGGAAACGCGGCCGTACCTTCAGGGTGCGCGCTTGACGGCGTGGGAACTGCATAAGGGTGGGATTCCCCTTACGTTGATTACCGACAACATGGTGGGACATTTTTTGAAAACCGGAAAAGTTGGCGCGATTGTCACGGGCGCCGACCGCATCGCAGCAAACGGTGATACTGCCAACAAGATTGGCACCTATCAAATCGCCGTGCTGGCCAAGGAAAACAACGTTCCGTTTTATATTGCTGCGCCAGTTTCCACGTTTGATTTGTCGATTCCCGACGGTGAGCACATTCCCATTGAAGAACGTTCGCCCAGCGAGGTGACGCACCTGCAAGGTGTGCGCATCGCTCCGGATGTTCATGCTGCGCATCCCGCGTTTGACGTGACGCCGGCGCGTTATATTGCCGCGATTTTCACGGAACGCGGAGTAGCTCGCGCGCCTTACGCAAATTCCCTCCGCGATCTCGCCGCTGCGGCTCAGCCCGTAGTTTCTTCTGCTTCGTAACGACGAATCAAGCAATCACGATTGCCGGGATGGAGTGGGGCTAACTTTGATGCCGGATGCGCTCCGCGAGCGTTCGTGCGCGCTGGCGGGCAATATCGACAAACCGCGAATCATTTCCGATCTCATCCAGCATGGGCAAAGCACATTGTGGCTCCGGTAGCAGCTTGTGATTCAAATCGCTCTCGAATTGCAGCAGGGCGTCGTTGATTCCCAACCGGTCATAACGCATGCGGCGAGTGAGGAGCATGACGTGTTCCTGTTGGCGCGCCAAGCCTTCAAAAATTTGAAGCAACTGCGCAGCCGGAGAGTTCACCGTGTAATTAAATTTTACTTCGTGAACTTCCGTACCCTTTTCCCAGCGAAAAGTTTTTTCGCCCAGATTGGCAATTTTCCTGTGAACGTCCAGATCCTGCGCCTGGAAATAATTCAATTGTCGCGCCAGATCGAACATGTGCGCCCGAAGTCCGCCGCTGATGTCGAACGGCGCAGGTCCCGGATCTTCGTCGAGTTGGCGAATGTCGTAGATCGCAGGACGCGAGTCTTCGGGCACAACAATTTCGATAAATTCCGGCGAACTGGATTTAAAGACTCGGCGGAAGATGAGCTTAGCGGTATCCGCGGGTTGGGGTGCAGGAGTTAGCGCGGCCGCAGCGGAAAAAGTAACGGGGGCGGCGTTTGTCGACGGCGCCAGGTACGCAGCATGCGTTAAAAATGCATTCGATAAAAACAGCGTTATCGCGCAGCTAATGCCGCGAAAAATAAAAACCGATCGCGGAAAGTGATTGGTCATCTGGTCGGTACGATGCGCGGAGAACCTAAGCGCGTTGCGTAAATCCCTGGCGTGCTCGAAACGCCGCCGAGCGTGCTTGCCGTAGGGGCGGGTAGCCGGAGGGCTTGTTTTTTTACTTCGGGCAAATGGAATCTCGTGCGGGTGCGCTCAGCCTGCAAGTGGCAAAGTGCTACGGCCAGCGCATCCGCCGCATCGCAGGGCTCGGGAATCTCATCCATGGTCAGCAGGGCGCGCACCATTTCCTGCACCTGTCTTTTGTCAGCGTGACCATATCCGGCGACCGAAGACTTCACTTCGCGCGGTGAATAACTATGCACGGCAAGATTGTGTTGTGCCGCGACCAGTAGCACCACGCCACGCACCTCCGCCAATCGCAGCGCGGTTCGAACGTTTAACGCCGCGAAGACCGCTTCAACGGCCATGGCGTGGGGCACGTACTCGCGGATCAGACGCGATAACAGGTCATGCACATCCTGCAGCGCGGCGCCGCATGATTCTTTCCGGCGCTTGGCGCTGATAACCAGCGCACCGTAGTGTAGTAACCGGGAATTGTGCCCGTCGCTTTCCACCAAGCCATAGCCGGTGGGGCCAGCGGCTGCGGGGTCTACGCCCAGCACCCTGAAAAATGCCGGCTTGTCGCCGGTCTTGCCAATTGCATTCACGGCCACAAGTCTACGGCCTTCCCGGTGGGGCTGCCAGAAAATTTGTGCTTAGAGGTGCATAAAGGCTGGATCAAATTCGGAACATGATGGCGGCAAAACAAAAATTGTCACCGGGTGGAAGTCCCGTTGACCATATAAAACAAAGTTAAAATCTCTCACAACTTTTGCCTAAGTGTTGGCGCCCACCGCAGCCTGAATCTCCGACTCATCGATATCAAAGTTTGCGTACACGTGTTGGACGTCGTCGTGTTCTTCCAACGCCTCCACTAATCGCACCATCTGCGTAGCCTGCGCGCCGGTCAGCTTGATGTAGTTCTGCGGCACCATGCCGACTTCCGCTGATGCAAGAGCAATCCCCGCCGCGGCCAGCGCTTCCTTCACTCTATCCAGCGCCTCCGGCGGCGTCACGATGTACCAGATCGAGCCGTCGTCTTTCATATCTTCCGCGCCCGCTTCCAGTACGATGTCCAGCAATTTGTCTTCGCTGGCGGTTTCTTTGGGCACGGTAATTTCGCCTTTGCGGCTGAACATCCAGCCGACTGCCCCGGCTTCGGCCATGTTGCCGCCGTTCTTACTCATCAGGTGTCGAAATTCGCCCACAATGCGGTTGCGGTTGGTGGTCACCACTTGAATCAACATACCCACGCCGCCAGGGCCGTATCCTTCAAACACCGCTTCTTCGTACTGCTCGCCTTCCAGTTGGCCGGTGCCGCGCAAAATGGCGCGCTCGATATTGTCGCCGGGCATGTTTTCGTTCTTGGCCGCAAGAATCGCGGTGCGCAAGCGGGGATTGGTGTTGGGGTCGCCGCCACCGATGCGGGCGGCAATGGAAATTTCGCGGATTACCCGCGTGAAAACGCGACCGCGCTTGGCGTCAGTGGCCGCCTTTTTGTGCTTGATGGTTGCCCATTTTGAGTGGCCGGACATGACACATCCTCTTCATTCTCTGAATGTTTCCGCATTTCTGCGGGGCTCGATGCTGGGTTAGTGACGGATCGCTAGGCCGAAAACCGGGGCCGCGCGAGCCGTTCGATACACGCTGCGGAGACTGCGGTGAACCGCTACCCCTGCAAAACCGAGCCAGTTTAGCACAGGCGCGTGGAGGTGGGGAACATCCCGAAACAGCACCATGACGGTGAGGAAAGCGGTTAGCCAGGTCCGCTTTCAGGGCGAGTACCCCGTTCTCGAAGCGCTCTTGCGTATTGCGCCGCGATGACGCTCCAGGAAAAATAGCGCTCCTGCGCATTTCTGCTACGTTCCGCCAGCGACGCGCGATAGTCGTGATCGGTCAAAACCCGCAAAAGTGCGGGGCCGAGCGCAGCCGGATCATCCGCGGGGACCAAGACGACGCCCGCGTCAGTGATCGGAGGCGCGGTCTCGGAACCTTCTTGCGCGATTACCGGCAAACCGCAGGCGATGCCCGCGATGGCGCTGCCGCGGCGGCTCGAGATGGGGCCGCGCACGAATAGCAGCACGTCACTCGATCCCAAAACCTGCACAATCTCTTCAGCAGGAATCAGCCCCATCACGGTAACTTCAACGGGCGACCCAGCCAACGTAGCTTTCAGGGTATTACCGCCAACCTCGGAATTGCGGCCGAAGACTACTACCCGTAATGGACCAGCTTGTTTTGCTGCAAACTTCACCGCTGCCGAAATTTCGCCGACCTCCTGTGAGGTGCGCTGGCCTCCCGTTATGGAAAAAATGGCAACGACCGGCATGCTGTCGCGCAATTGTCGTTTTTCGTTCCACGCTTTTTCCGGTGCCGGCAGATTCGCGCCGACAGGAATGAAGACGACGTTACTCGCACTTGCGGGAATCCACGAGATTTTTTGGCGAGGAACAGTGAAGACAGCAACGTCGCTTATCTTTAACAGCCTTCGCATGACGGAAAGCTGCACGGTTCGCCGGACATGGTCGATCCATCGATTTCCGGCGTAGGCCTCTGCGTCGTGAAAAACGACGGCACAGCAAGCATTTCGCGCTTTGAGGTATTTCATGGTACGAACTGCACGGGCTGGGAATCCGCGATTCGACCATCCCAGGGCGGTGTATTGCAGCAAGAACCAAGAGTTTTGGGAATCGACTATCTGCTTGCTGAGCTGTCGTAAGCTCGCACGCATTCCAACTTGATCCCATCGAATGCGAGCGATTTCCAGCTTGAGTTGCTCCACTCCGAGTGCTTTCCCGAGATAATGGCAGTATTCCTCGACAGCATCCGTTGGTTCATCCGGCCGCCCCAGAACAGCGACGCATCGCGTTGTTGGCGAAAGAGCCAGCGGTTTTTCTCCTGATTTCAGCCCGCAAACTGCTACGGCGGCAGCAAGATTATCACGCCAGTCGGGTAGCGGCCGTCAGGAATCCCGTTCGAGAAGCTGCCGCGCAAAGTAATGGAAACGAGCTGCGAATCAACACCTGCACGGATTTCGCGCGGGAAGATACAGGTATACTTTTCAAAGAGGCCGGTCCTTGCTTCGATTTGCTCCTGAAAACCTTTCTGGTTGCGTAGGCTGATGGCGGCTACCGCATGAGCGAGCGGCGCTTGCGCGTGCTGGCTATCTCATCTCACGTGGTGCAATACGCGGCCCCGGTATTCCGCAAGTTGGCGTCCTGCGATGAAATCGACTTTCATGTTGCCTACTGCAGTCTCCGCGGCGCAGAAGCAGGGCATGATCCAGAATTGGGAGCGGTGATGAAGTGGGATGTGCCACTCCTGGATGGATATGCGTGGACGCACGTGCCCAATAAAGGCTCCGGCAAGGAATCTTTCTTTGGTTTGTTCAATCCTGGTCTCTGGAAGCTCATTCGTCAGGGCCATTACGATGCGATATTGTGCTACATCGGCTACGTGCGTTCTCCATTCTGGATCGGTTATTTTGCGGCAAAAATGTCGGGATCGCGTTTTCTGTTCGGCAATGATGCCATCACCATCTCTCCGCGCGATGGAAAGGCCTGGAAGGTCACCGTTAAAAAGCGTCTGTGGCCACGAATTTTCAAAATGGCAGACCAGGTCTTTGTGCCATCTATGCCTGCGCGCGATCTGATGTTGTCGCTGGGTCTGCCTGCCGAACGCGTTACCATCGTGCCCATCGTTGTCGATAACGATTGGTGGGCCAGTAGGTCCTCGGAGGTACAGCGGGATAGCGTCAGGAAGAGCTGGGGCGTAACGCCGGCTGACGCGGTGGTGTTATTCTGCGCAAAGCTTCAGCCCTGGAAGCGACCGCTCGATCTGCTGCAGGCTTTCGCGCACGCGAACGTACAAAACACCGCACTGATGTTTGCCGGCGATGGCCCGCAACGCGCGCAACTGGAAGCGGAAGCGAAAAGGCTGGGCATAGCTTCGCGAGTCCGCTTTCTAGGATTTGTAAATCAGTCCGAACTTCCCGCGATCTACACTTCCGCAGATGCTATGGTGCTGCCTTCGGAATTCGAACCATTTGCAGTGGTGGTGAACGAAGCGATGTGCTGTGGCTGCCCGGTAATCGCGAGCGATGCGGTAGGCTCGGCGCGCGATTTGATTGTCCCGGTCCGGGGAGACTTTATCTACCCCAGCGGCGATGTCGCCAAGCTGACCGAGCTTCTGAAGAAAACTTTGTCGGATCGCGCCGGGCTAAAACAGTTGCGTGAGGCGTTTAGCGCACGCATGCGCACCTGGTCGCCTGCGCAAAATATGGCTGCCACACTCGGGGCCGTGCGACTTGCTGTAGGACGCAATCGCAGCACCGTGCGCCACGACGGCACCAATTACCGGGACCAAACGAAACCGGGCCCTGGGGAAACGCTTCCAGGATGATAATCATGCGACTTCTGAAGATAATCGGTGGCTCGAGCTTCGATCGAGCTATGGTTAGAACGCTGACGTAAAGCTAGAATAGATCCTCCCCATTGTTAGCCGTACTACACCGCAACCGCAACGGTCGCTTAGGAGATACGGAAGAATAGTGAGACCGCCACCTCCTGCATTTATGAGCGACTATCGCCGGAGCATCCTTCCGGCCCTACTAATCCTGCTTTTGTTTGGTGCCGGAGTTTACGTATTCGCGCAGGACGTCGTAAACAATGACACCACCAGCCTCGCCTATGTAGGTCTGATCTCCTTAGGCGTGACGTTTATGGTCGCCATCATCCACAATTGGCGTAATGGGGTTTATTTTTTCTTTGCGTGGCTGTTGTTTGAAGATTTCGCCCGCAAGTTTATGGGCAACAACATGGCGATATTTTTCGCCAAAGATGCTTTGATCGTGGTTGTTTATCTCTCTTATTTCCTGGCCTACCGTCGCAAGTCGGTGAAGACGTTTCGCCCTCCGTTTTTGGTGCCCTTGCTCCTTTTCGTCTGGTTTGGAATCATGCAGGTTTTCAACCCTGCATCGTCCACCATCTTTTACGGAATACTTGGCGTGAAGCTGTTTTTCAGTTATATACCGTTGCTTTTCCTGGGCTATGCTTTGATCAATTCCGAAGCAGAGCTTCGTAAGTTTTTTGTGGTGAACATTTTTTTTGCACTCATCATCGCCGGTTTGGGAATCGCGCAATCTATCACCGGTCCGTCTTTCTTGAATCCCGAACACCCGGCCGAAGAAATCAGGGAACTAAGCACTCTCTATCGCACCGCTCCTATTTCAGGCTTGTCTGCCTATCGCGCCAACTCGGTGTTTGTGAGCCACGGCCGCTACTCCAGTTACGTCCTTGTGATTTGGCTGCTGATCCTCGGTTACACCGGTTACCTGTTGTTACGCCATCGCCGTGGACGCAATTTCGCTTTTATTGCTTTGACGGTAGTTTTTGGCGCGATCATGATGGCGGCCTCCCGTGGGCTTTTCATGTGGGGGTCCGGCAGC